>Ga0187893_10012443_pt1 | contig 12068 bp, 4 predicted proteins | sample MA1701074metaG_FD_139574 | JGI IMG/M metagenome (GOLD analysis project Ga0187893, IMG submission 139574) | White microbial mat communities from a basaltic lava cave in the Kipuka Kanohina Cave System on the Island of Hawaii, USA - MA170107-4 metaG ... | reverse complement strand
CGCCAGCACAGATCCGCCATCTCGTCGATCGCGGCATTCGCATTGCGCTGGCGGAGCGGACGGTGACGTGCATCATCATTCCGAACGATATCCAGGAGATGGACGCAGTGCCCGTGCCACCGCACGCACACGCGACGATCCACTCCGGGGTCGGCTTCAGCTCACCGCGGGTGATCCCGTCGGACGACGATCTCCGGCGAGCGGCAGACGTGCTCAACGCTGGCCGCAAGGTCGCCATGTTGATTGGCGCGGGAGCCATGCGAGCGGCCGATGAGGTCATGGAGGTCGCCGACATGCTCGGGGCTGGAGTTGCCAAGGCACTGCTCGGCAAGGCTGCGCTTCCAGACGAGCTGTCGTACGTCACCGGAGCCATCGGACTGCTCGGGACCAGGCCGAGCTGGGAGATGATGCAGCACTGCGACACGCTCCTGATGGTGGGCTCGAGCTTTCCGTATCCCGAGTTCCTTCCGAGCGAAGGCCAGGCACGGGGTGTTCAGGTCGACATCGACGGGCGGATGCTGTCCATCCGGTATCCCATGGAAGTGAACCTCACAGGCGACAGCGCCGAGACGCTTCGCGCTCTCATCCCGCTCTTGCAGCGGAAGGACGACCGAGAGTGGCGACGCAAGATCGAGCGGGACGTCGCCGAGTGGTGGAACGTCCTTCGCGCTCGCGCGATGAACGACGCCAATCCCATCAATCCACAACGCGTGTTCTGGGAGCTGTCTCCACGACTGCCCGAGCGGTGCATTTTGTCCGCGGACTCGGGATCCTCCGCAAACTGGTTCGCCCGCGATCTGAAAGTACGCAAGGGCATGATGGCCTCCCTGTCGGGGAATCTCGCCACCATGGGCTGCGGTGTGCCCTATGCCATCGCCGCCAAATTCGCGTTTCCGGATCGCGTCGTGATCGCGCTGGTCGGCGACGGCGCGATGCAGATGGTCGGCAACGCCGAGCTCGTCACGATTGCGAAGTACTGGAAGCAGTGGGCTGATCCACGGCTAATCGTCCTCGTGCTCAACAACGGAGATCTCAACCAAGTTACCTGGGAAATGCGTGCCATGGAGGGCAACCCGAAGTTCGCCGCATCGCAGGACATCCCTGATTTCCCCTATGCCCGGTATGCCGAATCGATCGGCCTCAACGGTATTCGTGTCGACCGCCCAGAGCAGGTTGCTGGCGCTTGGGACGAAGCGTTCAGGAGCCAACGGCCCGTGGTTCTCGAAGCGGTGACCGATCCGGAGGTTCCGCCCCTTCCACCGCACATCACCATCGAACAGGCCAAGAACTTCATGTCGGCAGTTCTCAAAGGCGATCGCGGCTTTATCAAGCAAACTGCGAAAGAGCTGGCCGACACGGTATTTCCCACGCCCGAAACCAAGCCATGAGATGAGCGATCCGGCACACAGGAGCGTGGAGGTGCCGATCGAGCGGATCGAGGTGGGTGCCTTCACCGTTGCCACGGAATCGCCGGAATCCGACGGAACCTTCGCGTGGAACAACACGACCGTGGTCGTCGTGGAAGCGTTCGCGGAGCATGAGCGCGGGATCGGATACACCTACGCGAGCACGGCTGCGGCTCGGCTCATTAGCGAAGTGCTGATCGAACAGGTCCGCGGCATGGATGCCATGGCCGTGTCGTGGTGCCTGGGCTCACGAACGCTTTCGATCCGTAAAAATGAAGGTGGCTCGCAATGCGGAACACGACCTCGCGCGCGTCAGCGCAGCTCGCATGGGGCTCATCGATGTCTGGGCACGGCTGGGCTCCAAGTTTCCCCAGTTGGCAAATCTACTCGGTCAGGCACACATGAGTTCTTCCCTCACGAAAGCAGTTTTGGGAATTGCACCGCAGCGGCGTTTGCCGAAATTGGCCTCCGTGTCGTTTCAGACATGGTTTCGAACACGAACGACTCGGCCTTTCGGCCATAGCCCAGTGCTGCTATGGCCGGATACGTTCAACAATTACTTCGAGCCATACGTGGCCAAAGCCGCAGTGGAGGTGCTCGAACATGCAGGTGCTTCGGTCATCGTGCCGAGCGAGCAGATCTGCTGCGGTCGCCCGCTCTACGACTTTGGCATGCTGCGGCGGGCCAAACGGCTACTCGAGCGATGTGTTCGCGTCCTCGAACCTCACATCGAGGCCGGTGTTCCGGTGATCGTGCTCGAGCCGAGTTGTGCCACGGTGTTCCGAGATGAGCTGCACAATCTCTTGCCAGACGATGTGGTTGCTCAGAAGCTCGCACGACAGGCGCGAGCTTGCTCGCGCCCGAACGTCGATTATTCCGTTCATCGCCGTCGCCGCGCTCGTGTTTGGAGTGCTCGGCGGATCACTCCACCGGTGCGATCGTCTCCTGTAGAATTCCGGTCAGGCAGGTGATGGCAGCGCTGAAATCGTCGTCGCAGATGGACTCGATGCAGCAACGAATGGCCGGATCGTCCACGGACGTCGCGGGATCATCCGGCCGATTCAGACTTTCGCACACCTCTTTCACGCGCACCGGCGGGATGGCCTGCCCCGTGAAGGCGCCGTCCATGTCGGTTCCGGTGCAACCCGGCCCGATACCGAACTCCCACTGTTTGTGGGCCGCGGTGCGGCCAGCGTCCCATTCTGCCGGAAGGATATCGCCTCCAGGATATTCTCCATCGATCCAATCGCGGTAGACGAGGTCGAGCACACCACCTTTGGTGGGCTGATACGGTGGATCCATGTTGTGTTCGGTCACGAGCGGCACACCGAGAATCCCGAGCATGACGACCTCTCGGCCCTGACCTTCGAACAATTCGTCCTTCAGGTAACTCTTGTAACGATCGAGACCGTAGAGTCGATCGGTCGGATCCTTCGACAAACAACTTTCGTACACGCCATCGCCTTCGACATCGGCACATTCGACGCCTTGATTCCAGCAGATTGCGCTGCTTGCCAGCTCGTTCATGGCTTCGGGATGCGTCTCCCACGCGGCATTCTCCTCAGTGAACAGCGTGGGATCCTGGTACGAGCAATCTTCCTCGTCGGTGACGACAGCAATGGCCAGTACTGCATCACTTCGCAGGAACGAATTTTCGCCGGTATTCCAATCGGCGTTCGGCGCCAATGCCCGTAACATCGCTTCGAGTGTGCTTTCGTAGCCGCAACCATTGATGCCTTGCGGTCCAATACACGAAAGTGCCTGCGCAGGCGTGCCGCCATCGGGCACATTGTGCTGGAGATCACCATTTTCGTCGTGCCAGAAATGCAGCACGGAGCCTTCGAGAGCCACGTCGGTGGGGCATACGATCGTGCAAGTTTCGGGAACCATGGCCGGATCGGCCCCGAGGCCGGTGAATCGCTCGATGCGTGCGTTGCAGCCAGTATCGATGGGAGCTCCCAACTCGGGAGGATGCTCTTGAAACTGCGTGCACAACGGATTTCCCATATCGGTCGTCGTCACCATGATGTTGACGTCGGTGTTGGCGGGGTTGCCATCGCGGTCCTGGAGGGTCTCGAGCTTGTTGATCAGCAATGGAAAATTGCGAGCCAGATTGAGCTGCTCTTCACCCATGCTTCCCGAGTTGTCGATCACGAACAGCAGATCGATCTTCGTGACGCATTGACCCGCCATACACTGGCCATTGCCTCCATCCGTGCTGCCCGAACCGGTTTCCGAGCCGCCAATACTGGCACTGCTGTCAGAACCGGACGCGGTCCCAGTATCGTCGACCGACAAAGTAGTGATGGCGCTCTCGCCTTCTTCTTCTTCGCCGAAATCGGGCGTTTCGCGGTTACAGCCCAGCACAACCAGTGGTGCAACCACCAGCAAGCCAGGGCCTGACAGATGTATGAGGTTCTGTGCGACAAGCGATAGCGTGTTCAAGGGAGAGACCTTCCTTGCGGTGTCAGACGAGCGACGAACCACGGCCCGACCCGGGTCGCTGGTGACATGCATCGTAGCTTTGGACACCGCCGCTCCGGTAGTTTCTTTGCCTCGCCCGCCCCCCCTGGATCAAGGGCCAAAATGCCAATTCTTCGTGAATCCTTACCGCGCGCCCGCGAGCGCGATCGCGCCTCGTCCCATGGTTGGCCGCTTCCCCTCGATCCCACGCGATCGACCCGTGAGCCCACCGACGTCGCCGCTGAGCAGTTGGGTACGAGCGGCGGTGCGCCTCGCGGGTTCGACGACTACTCTAACTCACGTCCGCCTACGTCGCCTACTCACCCCAGGACCGACCTAACGCCACAACTTCTCGATCCAGGCCCTGCCCAGCTCGCGTAGGTCATCGAGGTACGTGTAAAACACAGGAACAGCGAGCAGGGTCAGTGCCGTGGCCGTGATCATCCCACCCAACAGGGTCTTGCCGAACGGGCCATAGGGAATGCCTTCCCCAGTTGGCTGCGAAAACGCCAAGGGAATCATGCCTCCGATGGTCGTGAGCGCTGTCATCAGAATCGGTCGCAGACGTTGACGCCCTGCTTGTAGGACGGCGTCCTCGCGCGAGAGGCCTTGCGCACGCGCGTTGTTGATGAAATCCACCAGCACGATGGCGTTGTTGACGACCACTCCAAGCAACAGAATGACGCCGATGCCAGCCAACGGATCGATGTGCGAGCCGGTCAGGTACAGAAACCACCATACGCCCACGAACGACAACGGAATCGACGGTAGCACGCTGAGCGGCAGCACGAACGACTCGAACAGGAAACCCATCAACAGAAAAATGAAACAGATCGACAGCAACCCGGCATACATCAGGTCGACCCGTGCGTCATTGGCATCGCGTCGCTCACGATCGGCATCGAAGGTCACGCCGTCCGGCAGACGGTAATTTGCAAGCATGCTCTCGAGCCTGCGAACGGTCGTTTCGCGATCATCCGGATCGAGATCCAGACGAATGACATCCGCGACGCGCTTGTCCGTGCGCACGAGCTGAGTCTGCCCCGGACGAACGTGCTTGTCGGTGACCACTTGAATCGGCACGTTTTTTCCGGCTTTGGTGCCGACCTTGAATTGCAACACCTGATCCAGATGCTCGCGATCGGATTTCTTGTAGCGCATGACCACATCGATTTCCTGATCCGCTTCGTCGCTATGCAGGCGCGGCAAGGGTTGTCCGCGAACGGCATAGGCCACCGTGCTCGCCACGGCGTCGGCCGGAATCCCGAGTCGCTCGATCATGCTGCGCTCGATCGACAGCGCGAGCTCGTCTCTACGCTTGTTGTCCCGCCCCCGGTTGGCCACGCCGACGACCCCGCTTTGTGCGACGAGTATCGGTTCGAGCTCGCTTTTCACGCGAGCGACAGTCTCATGATCTTCTCCAAAGATCGTCACCATGAAACTGTCCTCACGTGCTCCATCGCTATCGGCAAAACGCGATTCCTTGGTCCATCCCACTCGTTGGGGCAGCAGCTCGAACACCTCACGTGCCGTATCTTTGAAGGGCTGTTCGCCGGGTTTCGGCTGCTCGAAAAATACCTGCACCTGCGCAAACGTGTCATCGAACCCGACGTAGTAGCCGGACACACGGTACTGCTCGCGATTGCTTTCGAGCAATGCCTCGACGTCCCGGAAGAACATGTCCGCCTCGGCGAGCGAGGTGTCTCCCGGCATCGAGTAGTAGACGTTGAACTGCCGACTACCGAAGTTTCGCGAGGTCGTGAACTCTACGCTTCGCATCGGGATCGCCAACGAAGCCAAGAGCAGCAGCAACACGGCAACGACATCCATGCGTCGATGCAAGGACTTGCGCAGCGCATGCTCATACCAGCGAGACATCCTTCCAAGCGTGGCCTCGTACACGCTCGTCAACATGGCCTTCCAAACACGATCGATCGCGAGCAGCCGCGCGAACCACTTTCGTCGCGTTGCCAGCGCCACGAGCGCGCCGTCATCGAGCAGTGCAGCCGACACGAGTGGAACGAGAGCCATTGCCACCAGTAGGCTCGCGAGTAGCGATACGCATATCGGCGTAACCATCCGGATCATGAAGAACTGGATCGGTCCTGACGACAGCAACGTCGTTGGCGCAAACACAATCATGGTGGTCAGGGTAGACAGCGCGATGGGTAGTGCCACCTCGGAGGTGCCGTGGAGCGCTGCCGCCCAACGCCCGACGCCACGAGCGCGATAGCGATCGATGTTCTCGGCCACTACAATCGAATTGTCGACGACCATCCCGACGCAAATCATCAAGCCGAGCAGTGAGACGAGATTGATCGATTGCCGACTGAAGTACATCACTGGAATCGACATGAACAACGACAACGGAATCGACAACGCGATCAGCAAGGTCAAGCGCAACCGCCGCAGGAACACCAACAGGACGAGCACCGCCAGCAAGCCTCCCTGTAGTCCCGACGAAACCACTTGATCGAGGCTGTAGCGAATCGTATCGCCTTGCAAAAAGATCGGTTCGACTCCGAAGTGTGCCAAGATGGGATTGTGTAACGCTTGCTCGACCGCGACTTTGATGGCATCGCAAACTTCCACTGTGTTGGCTTGCGATTCCTTGATCACGAACATCACCATCGAAGGACGACCGTTCCAGCGGTCGTAGCGCTCGAGCTCCGGCGCTTCGTAGACCACGTCCGCAATGTCACCCAGGCGAAGTCCGTTGGGGCCAACGACGCTCGCGGCGATGTCTTCCAGCGTGCGATGCGTGGCCAAGGAACGCACGAGGTACTTGCCACCGGCCTCACGAACCGCTCCACTCGCGAGGTTGAAACTCCCTTGTCCGAGCTTCTGCGCCAGCTGATAGATGTTGACGTTGGCCGCCTCGGCGAGCGTGCGATCGACTTCGATGCGTACCTGTCGATCCCGCTGCCCCCAAAGCTGCACCACGCCGACGCCCTCGATGCGCTCGATTTTGCGAAGCAAGTGGCGCGTGACCAGGTCGTGCGGCGTCTGAACCGACTCGTCCCAATGGATGCCGTAGAACGCCACGGGAATGCTCGCGCCAGATTCCTTGTCGATTTCCACGCGCTGTACGTCAGCGGGTAGCTCGCGTCGGACGCGGGCAACGCGCTCGCGAACGTCGCGATAGGCGACATTCATGTCCGCGTCGCCATCGAACACCATGGTCAGGTTCGCTGAGTCCGCGTTGGAGCGGCTGCTCAATTCCTCCAGACCAGGTGTGGTGGCAAGGGCTTGCTCGATCGGCTTCGTGATTTTCTCTTCGACTTCTTGCGCCGTAGCGTTTTGATACGGCACGTGAACACGCATGAACGGCGGTGAAAACCCCGACGGAATCAGCTCGATGGGCGTGTTGACCCACGCCACGACACCGAGCACGAGAACCGTCGCCAGCACTACCAGCACCGTGATCGGACGGATCAGGGCGAATCTCGCAAGCGCGTTGTCCGACACCGCCGGTTGCATGTTCAGGTTCGCTCCGCGTCGTCACTCGAGTGGGAGGCCCCCTGAAGGTCACTGACCTCGGGAGCCAACAGCCGGGTATCGACATGCGCGAGCTCGTATTCGAGCTCGAGCTCCGGGTCCACGTGGCCTTCTCTGACCAGCCAGTCGTCCACAGCCGCATACAGCGTCGGAATCACGACCAGCGTGAGCAAGGTCGAAGCCGAGAGTCCCGCGATGATCGTGATGGCCATCGGCGTGCGGATCTCCGTGCCTTCACCCAAGCCCAAAGCCATCGGAACCAACCCGAGCACCGTCGTGAGCGTCGTCATCAGGATCGGCCGCAGCCGTACCCGTCCAGCAGCGACGAGCGCTTCGTTTGCCGTGTGTCCGCGCTGCTTGAGCTGTCCCGCGTAGTCGACGAGCACGATGGCGTTGTTGACGACGATACCGGTCAAGGTGATGACGCCCAGCAACACCACCACGCTGATGGGTAGCTGCAGCGCCAGCAGCACCGCAACCACACCCAGCAATGCCAGCGGAATCGTGAACAGGATGATGAGCGGGTACACCAGGCTCTCGAACTCGGCCGCCATGACGACGTAGACCAGAAACACCGACAACCCAAATGCCAAGTACAAGGAACGTGACGATGTGTCCCATTCTTGACTCTGGCCGGTGATTGCAGTGCTGACATTCGCCGGTAGTTGCAGTTGTGCAATTTCTTGGCCGATGTGTGCGCTGGCACTCCCCAATGCGATTCCCGCTACGTTGGCGGTCACCACGCCGACTCGCTGTTGTCCGACGCGACGGATCTCGTTGGGCCCACGACCGAGCGTGACGTCCGCAATCGCTTCGAGGGGCACCGGATGTGCGCCACCCGGATTGACGACCAGCTGACGTAGATCGTCGATCGTTGCGTGCAAGATGTTCTGCACGCGCACGCGTATTGGTATTTTGCGATCCTTGCGGTTGTATTTGGTGGCCTGGAAACCTTGCACTTTGTTGCGGACCAGCTCGGCAACCTTGCGGACATCGAGCCCGAGCCTGGCAATGGCATCGCGGTCGTACACAATTTGGATTTCTGGGCTTCCTGGCCGGATCGACGAGCTCACATCGGTCAGTCCTGACAATTCCTGCACGCGGAGCTCTACCTGTTCGGTTGCATCGGCGAGATCCACCAGGTCATGTCCACGAACCTCGACCTCGATCGGCGTCTTGAAGCTGAACAAGGTAGGGCGCGTGATGGTCGTACGGACGTCGGGAATATCGTCGATGATGTCGCGCACGACCGTGAGTGCTTGCTGCTCTGTACGCGCTGGATCGCGCAGTTTACGTGAGGTTTCATCGAAGTCCTCGTGTGGTGTTTCGCTTTCGCTATCACGGACTTCCTGGATGGCCGTGGCGTCGGACAACGATAGCGTCAGCCGCGCGGTATGTTCCCCGCGCTCACCGTCTTCGTTGCTGTCCACCTCGGTGCCGAGCTTCGTGCTCAGCGAGACCAAGTTGGGCACCGTGTCGAGCACACGCCGTTCGACCGGCATGATGACCTCGTCCGTCCGCTCGAGCGGTGTTCCGACCGGCAGCGCGAGCTCCACGGTGAGCTCCCCTTGGTGCAGCTCAGGAATCAACTCGGAATCGAGTCTGGGAACCCCCCACGCGAGAAATGCAAACGACCCGAGCACCGAGGCGTACACGACGACACGGTTACGCAACGACCATCGAATCGCGCGCTCGTAAGCACGTTCGAGGGCTCGCACGGCGCGATCGAACAAACCGAGCGGAATACTCAGCGCGAACGCTAGCGCGCGCGCGATCCCACGCGTGACAGCCACCACGAGCCCGCCCAATACCAGCGCCACGCTCGCGAACAGTTTGCCCACCAGCTCGAAGGCGATCTGTAGAACCATCCTGACCAGCGAATAGGGCAATAGCAGGGTCGCGACCCATCGGTTTCCCCGCCAAGCTTCCATGAACATCGCAAGGGCCCGCGTGCGCCACAACGACCGCAGCATCTCGATCTGACCTCTACGATCATCGTTCGCCTCGCGCTCGCCAACGACACGGGAGCTCAGCATGGGCACGAAGAACAACGCCACCGCAAGCGATGCGAGCAGGCTGAATACCACCGTTAGTCCCAGGTCGCCGAACATCTGGCCGGCCACGCCTTCGACGAACACCATCGGAAAGAATACGGCGACACTGGTCAGGGTCGACGACACCACAGCTCCGCCGACTTCGGCAGTTCCCCTCAAGGTGGCTTGTATCGGTCTATCGCCCTCTTCCATACAACGATAAATCGACTCGATGACCACGATCGAGTTGTCGACCAGCATGCCGACGCCAAGCGCTAGGCCACCCAACGACATCACGTTGAGCGTGATGTCGGAAACGTGAAAACACGCGAACGTCACCAAAATCGAAATCGGAATGGCTACTGCCACGATTGCGGTGGCTTTGACGCTACGCAGAAACAGGAACAACACCCCCACTGCCAATACGCCGCCCCACATGGCCGTGCTTCGCACTTCGTTGATACTGGCGCGAATGAATTGGGATCGGTCCGCAACGATGTCGAGTTGCGCGCCGTATTCGCTTTCCAACCGCGGTCGAAGTTTTTCGCGTATGCGCTCACGTACAGCGGCGGCCATGTCCACGATATTGGCATCAGCCTCACGATGAACCTCGATTTCCACCGCCTCCAGGCCATTGAGCCGCGTCAACACCTCACGATCTTTGTAACCGGAGCGTACCTCTCCCACGTCACGCACACGGATATCCCGCCCATCCTTGCTGACGATCACCGTGTTGCGTACGTCGTCGAGCGTCATGAACTCGTTGACGGTGCGCACCAGATAGCGCGTTCGTCCGTCACGCATGCTTCCACCCGCGAGATTGACGTTTTCGGCTTGCAGGCGGGAGATGACCGTTTGGATGTCGATGTTGGTGCGACGAAGCGCACCCTCGTCGAGCTCGACCTCAATCTCTTCTTCCAAGCCGCCCTGAAGCTTGACCGCCGCCACTCCCGAAACCGGTTCGATCAGGCGCCTGACTTCGCGGTCGGCTAGTCGACGCAACCATTTGAGCCGTTCGATATTGCTTCCTTGATCGTCGCCTCCACTCAAGCTCAAGGTCATGACAGCATCGAGCGACGGGTCGTAACGCAGGATGATCGGTTGTTCGACCTCCTTTGGGAGCGCCGCCTTGATGGCATCGAGCTTCTCGAGCACATCTTGGTTGGCTTCGTCCATGTCGGTGTCCCACATGAATTCGAGCACCAAATCGGCATGCCCGGCACGCGAAATGCTGGAGATTCGCGTGAGCCCACCGACCACGCCAAGAATTTCTTCGAGCGGTCTAGCCACGGCATTCTCGACCTCGGCAGGAGCCGCACCCGGATACTCGGTGCGAACGGTGAGCTTGGGATAGGAGATATCGGGCATCAGCTCGAGCGGGAGCAACCGCATGCTGAAGCCCCCGAACACCACGGCCGCCAAAAACACCATCAGCACCGCGACGGGCCTGGTCGTGGTGAAACGAAAACGCTCCAGTTTACGCGTTCGCGCCAATGCCTGCACGCTCGCCGCGGCGAGCGAGTGGTCCTCGCTCATGCCCCCTCGTGCGATTCGGAGCGGCTGCTGCGTTGTCCTGGCCCAGGCGAGGCTGTGCGCGTCTGCGAGACGCGTTCCACCAGGGCACCGTCCTTGAGCCCAGCTTGGCCAGCGACCACGACCTCGGCACCTACGGGTGGGCCCGCGACGATCTCCACACTGTCGGCATCTCGCAAGCCGATTTCTACCCGGACTTTGTATGCCCGGCCATCTTGCACGACGAATACGTAGCTCTGATCGTCATCGTGAACGAGCGCTTGCTTCGCGAGCAAGGGCGTATCGGCGCGATGGTCGGTCCTGAGGGTCACTTCGGCATACATGCCTGGCAAAAACCCGTGCACGCCTGCGAGCTCGCGTGGCAGGCCGACGGTGACCTTGAACGTGCCGGTCGCAGCATCGATCACGGGGGCGATGCGCTTGACCGTGCCGGTTCCTCGCCGACCTTTGACGGCCTTGCCGATCACGTCCGCGGGTTGTCCCACACGAATGCGATCGAGCTGTTTTTCGGGTACGTAGACGCGAGCTACCAATGTATCGAAGTCGACGATCGTCAACAGTTGCGCGCCGTTGTTCACGAACCCGCCCTGACTTACCGATCGTTGCGTGATGGTTCCCGAAATGGGTGCAATCACGTGGGTATTGCGAATGTCACGCTTGCGATCGCGCACGTCGATGAGCGCCGTCTCGAACGTCACTTTGGACTGGTCGTAGGCTTCACGACTCAAGATGCCTTTTTTGAACAATTCTTCGGCTCGCGCATATTCGGCCTCTGCCTTGCCGAGCGACGTGCTGGCGCGATCCAATTGGCTCGACTGGGCATCGTAACGAATGCGAGCCAAAAGTTGCCCTTCTTTGACCTGATCGCCCTCCTCGACAGCGAGCATGAGGATGCGCCCGGTGGCCTCGGCATGAACCGTGACCTGACGCTCCGCTTCGATCGTGCTGGATGCAGTCACGACTTCGGCGATCACACCTTTGGCGACCGTGGTGATCTCGACGGGGGCCGCACGTTCCTCTCCGGTGGGCTCGGAACGCTCCCTGCCAGGCCATTCGAACCGGCACGCCGCAACCGTGCAACCCATCGCCACGGCAATTGCACGCAAATCAGCGCTCCAACCGGCCAGACGGAGGT
>Ga0187893_10012442_pt1 | contig 12069 bp, 9 predicted proteins | sample MA1701074metaG_FD_139574 | JGI IMG/M metagenome (GOLD analysis project Ga0187893, IMG submission 139574) | White microbial mat communities from a basaltic lava cave in the Kipuka Kanohina Cave System on the Island of Hawaii, USA - MA170107-4 metaG ... | reverse complement strand
TCGACGCCGAGCGGGCCGACGGTCGAGAGCCGTCCGCTGTTCGGCGAGACGACCGGCGTGGTCGCTTCGCGCGAACCCTGCACGACGAGCACACCGAGCGCGGCGTCGATCGCGAAGTTGGTCGTGAGCTTCTCGTCCTGCTTGTTGTACGTGTACGCGGCCGCGGCGATCGCTGGCATGCGGCCGGCGTTGGCGTCGCCGTCGGCGTACGCGAGCGGGCCGTCGAACTGCGTGCCCGGCGCGTTCGGGTCGGCGTCGACCACCGCGCCGGTGTCCGGGTGCAGCCGCAGGTTGAGCCGGCCGGAGGTGACGACTCGGATGCGATCGACGGCCGGATTGAAGTCCAAGCCGACCTGCCCGACGCCGAGCGCGACCGGCGGCGCGTCGCCGACCGGCTTTGCGCTGCCGAGCGCGGGGTCGATCAGGTACAGGCGCCCCGAGGTGCCGAGCCCGTACAGCAGCCCGCGCGCGACGCGGTAGTCGATGCCGACCAGGCTGTCGCCCGCGATGAGCCCCTTGAGCGTCACGCGCGACAGGATGCGCCGCGGCTGGCCCGCGTTGAAGCGCAGCAGCTCGTTGCCCGCGGTGGCGGCGACGACGACCTCCTTGGTCTGAGGGCCCTCGGGTTCGGACAGCGCCGCGCACGCCGCGACGAGCGCCGGCGCAAGCAAGGTCGCGAGGTACGTGGTTCGCATCAGGAGCTTCCGAGCAGCGATTGCAGCAGCAGGTGCAGCCCGAGCGCTGCAAAGGCAGCGCCCGCTGCGCGGTCGATCCAACCTTTGCCGCGCGCGTAGACGCGGCGCGCGCCGGGTGCCGCGAACAGGCACGCGACGCCGACGTGCCAGGTCGTCGCGGCGACCGCGATGATGCCGACTGCGGCGACGCGCACCCCCGCCGGCAGGTCGGGCGTGACGAGCGCGGCGAAGATGCTCGCGTAGTAGACCGCGGCCTTCGGGTTCGTCAGGTTGGTGAAGAAGCCGAGCAGGAACGCGTCGCCGTCGCGCGGTTGCGGCGGCATCACCGCGTCGGTCGGCTTGGCGGCGCTGTGCCAGAGCCGGCTCGCCAGGTAGATCAGGTAGCCGCCGCCGAGCGCCTTCACGGCGTCTTGCAGCCACGGCAGGTGCGCGAACACGACCGAGAGGCCGAGCAGCGCCGCGACCGCCCACAACGTCGCGGCGACCGCGACGCCGAGCGCCGCGGCGATGCCGGCGCGCCGCGTGCGGCTCACCGAGGTCTGCGTGACGACGAAGAAGTTCACGCCGGGTGTCGCCATCGCGAGGATGTGCACGGCGAGGATCGTCGCGAGGATCGGCAGATGCTCGGTCAATGAGGTGCGGCTTCCCTCACCGGGGAGAAGTCGGATTTCGGGGCGCGGCAGTCGGGGCAGCGCCAAGTGTCGGGCAAATCCGCGAAAGCGGTACCGGGGGCGACGTGCGCCCGGCCCGGTCCCGGCCCCGGGTCGCCCAGGGCCGGGTCATAGACGTAGCCGCAGTGCGTGCAGCGGTGCTTGCCCGAATCGGCCAACGTCAGCCGACGCGCAGCTTCTCGGCCGCCATGCGCGTGCCGTCGACGCGGTTCTTGATCTTCTGGAACGCGACGTCGCGCGCGTACTCGGGCGTGCCGTGGTTCGGCTTCACGTCGATCGAGAACGGCGAGAAGCCGCAGTCGTCGGTCGAGCCGAGCTGCTCCTTCGGGATGTACCTGGCGGCCGCGACGAGCTGGTCGCAGATCTCCTGCGCCGACTCGACGCGCGGGTTCTGCGTCACCGTCACGCCGATGTAGGCGAACTGCGGGATGCCGTTCGCGTCGCTGCGCAGGCTGGCCGCGATGTCCTTGTAGACCTGCTCGCGATTCCTCTCGCTCGCGAGCTGGATCAGGAAGTACCCCGCGTTGATCTTGAACATGCTCGGCAGCAGGTCGTTGTACGGCACGTCGGCGCTGTGCACCGAGTCGCAATCGCCGCCCGGGCAGGTGTGGATGCCGATGTTGCGCCGCTCGTCCGCGCTGAAGCGGTCGAGCACGCGGTTGTTCAGCTCGATGAAGTGCGGCAGCATCTTGCGCCCGGTCCACGGGTTGCGCGAGTCGTTGCGGCACGCGAGGCGCCCTTCGGTGAAATCGACCGACACGCGCGCGGCGCCGGCGGCGAATGCCTGGCGAATGTCCTTCTCGCACTCGTTGCACAGGTCTTCCTCGAACTTGGTGCGCGAGTAGCCGGGCACGTCCTGGTCGAGCGGATACAGCAGCGCGAGCATCGACGGCGCGATCACCGCCTGCTTCATCGGCTTGGTCGCGATCTTGATCGACTTCTTCGTGCTTTCCGCCGCGTAGGTCTTGTAGCGGAACGGGCCGCCGGTGAGGCGCGGCAACTGGCGGTGATGGCCGTCGGCGAAGATCGCGAAGTACTGGCCGCCGCCCGCGAGGTTGGGCGCGAGCCCGGTGCCGGCGAGCGTGTCGGTGAACGGGTAGGTCGCGAAGCTCGACCAGCGCTGCTCGCCGTCGGCGATGATCGGCGAGCCGGTCGCTTCGTAGCGCTTGATCGAATCGCGCGCTGCCTCTTCCTGCTCGGCCTCGAGTTGCTCGCGCTTGATCTTGCCGGCGTCGTAGTCGGCGTACGCTGCCTGCAGTTTGGTCGGCCGCGGCAGCGAGCCGACGGGTTCGGTCGGGATTCCGGTTGCGGTTCTCGGGTCGTAGGCCACGTTTGTCTCCTTTGCGTCGTGCCGTTGCCGATATTGGTGCGGCGGCTTCACCGCCGAAGAATCGACATCGCGTTCGGCGGCGCGTGCCGTTCGTTCAATCCACGCACACCTTGGTGTCGGGTTGAGGAATCTATGTCCCGGCCCTTGCCTTGTCCAATCAGGGTTATGGCCGTGCGATCGCGATGAGGTGCGGGCCGACGGGTGCGGCCACTTCGACCTGGGCGTAGCCCGCGCCACGCAGCCAGCCGTGCAGCAGATGCGCCGGGCCGGCGTCCGGCAACGGCGCAAAGGAGAAGTCGGCGTGGTGCTCGAGCACGAGCAGGATGCCGCCGGGGCGCAGCACACGCGCCGTCTCGCCGAGCAGCAACTGCATGTCCACGTCGTGGCTCGTCATGCGGTACAGCACGATCGCATCGAAGGCCTGATCGTCGAAGGGAAGCCAAGGGTCGCGTCCGCCTGCGGCGTTGCCGGGCAGGCGGTACAGCGCGGGCTCGTGCGCCACGGCGGCGGTCAGATCCACCGCCTGGAGCGAGACGACGAGCAAGGTCCCGGCCGGCGTCTGCATGCGGGCACGCAAGGCCTCGGCAACCTCGCTGCCTGCCCGCTGCGCGTTCACTGGACTACCCTTCGCGCTGCGCGCTGCGGGATGAGCGCTTGGGAGCGGCCCGGCGCGCTCATGCGCGGGTGCTGCAACGTCTGCGCGCGCGCCGGTGATTTCAGAATGAACAGATCATCGCGTTCCACGGGCTCGTCTCCTGCAGCGCAACCAGCGTAGCACCGAGAAGGTGGGATGTGTCCCACTTTCTTCCCAACGCTTGCAAGTGGGATGGAGGCGCGTTCTACTACCCCGCCTGACGAGCGCCACGCCATGCCCGCCCTTGTCGACATGCATGAAAAGCCGACCCTCGGCTCGAGGCGCCGCGCCGGCAACGAAGGCCTGCTCCAGGAGATCGCCGGTTTCTGCCGCGCCGCCGGCATGGCTGAATCCACGTTCGGGCGGCGCGCCGTCAACGACGGCAAGTTCGTCCCGCGGCTGCGCTTCGGCGGGCGCGTCACCACGCTGACCGCGGATCGTGTGCGTGCCTACATGGCGCGCCACGTTGCGATCCGGCCCGAAGGCGACGCCGCCGCCAAGCCGGCGCTCCGCAACGCAGGGGAGGTGCCGGCGGCGGCGCCGAAGAGCGACGCCGAGCCCAACTTCCGCTTCTACGACAACCGCCAGAAGTACCTGCTGTTCGTCAACACCTGTGCCGAGAAATGGGTCGTCGCGCGGCGCATCGAGATGGAGCTGGCGCTGGTGCGGGCGCGCCCGCCGGCGTTCAGACTGTTCGACGCGGGCGTGGGCGACGGCACGGTGCTGGCGCGCGTGCTGCGCACGATGCACGACCGCATGCCCACGGTGCCGTTCTACGTCGTCGGCAAGGAGATCAGCCTGGAGGACGTGCGCCTTGCGCTGGAGAAGATGCCCGACCGCTTCTTCGAGCATCCCTCGACCGTACTGGTCATGACCAACATGTACTACTCCGAGGCGCCGTGGCTGCACCCGCGATCGCTGGCCGCGCAGAGCGGCCTCGAATGGCACGAGGTGGCGCTGACGGGCAACACCTCGGGGCAGTTCGAGCGCCAGATCACCGAGCTGCACCCGTTCCTGGCCGAGAAGTGGCGCGCCTTGATCAGCCCGACGACCGGTGGCCTGGCCTACGAGCGGCCGATGGTGCTCGTGATCTATCGCGAGGATCACAAGCTGCTCCTCGATGCGGTGCGGCCCAAGCAGGGCGCGGTGCAGGCAGGCTTCGACCTCGTCATCGCGTCGCAGCCGTATCGCGCGCGCTCGCCGGTCGAGTTCAAAGCGGGCAAGGTGATCGCTCCGCTGGCGCGCGCGCTCGGGCCGGGCGGGCGGCTGGTCGGCTTCCATTCGCACGGGCATGATCCGGGGCTCGAGATCATCCAGCGCATCTGGCCGAACGAGAATCCGTTCACCACCGACCGCCATCAACTGCTGAAGGCGACCAAGCAGGCGCTCGGGGCCGATGCGCGCGGGCTCAACTTCAACACCTACGCCGACAAGCGTTCGATCTATCAGTACGCGATGCACACCCTGCCGTCGGAGATCTCCTCGTCGATCGGAACCTCGACCCTGATGGCGGCGTGGAACGCGGCCGTCTACGTGGCGCAGATCGACGACGAGCGGCTCGCCGCGGCGATGGGCAGCGCGCGTTACCTCGAAGCCACGCGCGAGGTGCTGCACAAGCACGGCAGGCTGTGGTTCCTGAACGAGTCGTACGTGATCTGGCGCAACCGGTTCGAAAGATGAGATTCGATGTTCTCGGCATCGGCAACGCGATCGTCGATATCGTCGCCACCACCAGCGAGACGTTCCTCGACCAGCACGCGCTCGCGAAGGGCAGCATGCGGCTGGTCGACGACGCGACCTCCGAACGGCTGACGCGGGCGATCGGGCGCGGCGCGCAAGGCTCGGGCGGCTCTGCGGCGAACACGATCGCCGGCCTCGCCTCGCTCGGCGGGCGCGGCGCCTTCATCGGCAAGACCGGCGACGATGCGCTCGGGCGCGTGTTCCGCGACGAGATTCGGAAGCTCGGTGTGCACTTTGCCACCGAGCCGCTTCGCGACGGCACCGCCACCGCGCGTTGCCTGGTGCTGGTGACACCCGATGCGCAGCGCACGATGGCCACCTTTCTCGGTGCATCCAGCGTGCTCGCGCCGGCCGACATCGACGAGCCGACGGTCGCCGCTGCCGCGATCACCTACCTGGAGGGCTATCTGTTCGACCCGCCGCTCGCGATGGCCGCGTTCCGGCGCGCGGTCGAACTGGCACATGGCGCCAAGCGCCATGTCGCGCTCACGCTGTCCGATCCGTTCTGCGTCGAACGCCATCGCGCCGAGTTCCTCGCGCTGATCGAGATGGGCATCGATGTGCTGTTCGCCAACGAGGCGGAAGTCGCTTCGCTGCTCGGCACCACCGACCTCGCGGCGATCCGGGACCGGCTCGCGCAGCACTGCGCCATCACCGTCGTGACGCGCAGCGAACGCGGCTCGGCGATCCTCACCGCATCCGAAGCGATCGAGGTCGCGGCGCGGCTCGTCGGCCCGGTGGTCGACACCACCGGCGCGGGCGATCTGTACGCGGCCGGCTTTCTCTATGGACTCAGCAAGTCGATGCCGCTCGCGCAATGCGGCGCGCTCGGCAGTCTGTGCGCGGGCGAGGCGATCAGCCACCTGGGCGCGCGGCCGCGGACCTCGCTCGCCGCGCTCGCGGCCGAGCACGGTCTTCGTCCCTCGCCGTCTGCGCCAGGGGTGGCGTGAGGGCCGGGCCCACCTCGACACCATGGACGTCGTCGACCTGCTGCAGGACACGAAGAACTGGCCCGTCTTCAGCGTCGAGACGTTCCCGACCGAGAACTGGCGGCCGATCGAGACGATCCTGAAAGCGGTCGAGGAACTGCTGCCGTTCGGCATCCGCGCCGTGACGACGACGTGGGGTGCGCTCGGCAGCCCCCGCGCCGGCACCGCGGCGATCTGCCGCATCATCCACGAGCGCTACCGGATCCCGACCGTCGTGCACCTGACGATCCAGGGCAAGAGCCTGCCCGAGATCGAAGGCATCCTGCGCGGCCTTCATCTCGAAGGCATGCACAACATCCTGGCGCTCGGCGGCGACCCGCCGAGCGGGCAGAAGGACGCGATTGCAGCTTGGATGCGGCACCGGTACGCCTCCGACCTGGTGAGTCAGATCGCGAAGCTGAACGAAGGCCGCTGGCTCGGCCCGAACTACGACTCCAGGCAAGCGGGCGTGAAGACACGCTTCGGCATCGGCGTGGCCGGATTCCCCGAGGTGCACCCCGACGCATATCGCGACGAAGACGGCTTCGACGGCTGCCTGGCGCGCTCGATCGAGACGCTCAAGATCAAGCTCGCCTGCGGCGCTCAATACGTGGTCTGCCAGATGGTGTTCGACGCAACACCGTTCCTGCGCTTTCGCGATGCCGCGCGCAAGGCCGGCATCACGGTGCCGATCGTGGCCGGCGTGATGCCCTTCGAGCACTGGGACCAGATCGGCCGCTTCGTCGGCGACGCGCTGCGCATCTCGTTTCCGCAGCAGGTGCAGCGCGCCTTGCAGGAGGCGCACAAGGACGACCAGCCGCGCATCGCCGACGCGCACATGGCCGCGCTGGTCGAGGAGCTGCTCGACGCGAAGGTGGCCGGCATCCACTTCTATTGCATGAACCGCTCGGGTCCGACGTCGCGCCTGCTGCAGCGCGTGGCGCGTTGACGGCATGCAAAGCGACATCGACATCGCCCACAAGGCCAGCTTGCGGCCGATCGCGCAGCTTGCGCGCGAACGCCTCGGCATCCCCGAAGACGTGCTCGAGCCGTACGGCCGCTACAAGGCCAAGCTTTCGCTCGGCTACATCGACGGCCTCGACTTACGACCCGACGCCAAGCTGATCCTCGTCAGCGCAATCAGCCCGACACCGGCGGGCGAGGGCAAGACGACGACGACGGTGGGCCTTGCCGATGCGCTGAACCGAATCGGCAAGCCGGCGATCATCTGCCTGCGCGAGCCCTCGCTCGGGCCGGTGTTCGGCATGAAGGGCGGCGCCGCGGGCGGCGGCCACGCGCAGGTGGTGCCGATGGAGGACATCAACCTGCACTTCACCGGCGACTTCAACGCCATCGCGCTCGCCAACAACCTGCTTTCCGCGCTGATCGACAACCACATCCATCACGGCAACGAGCTCGGCTTCGACCCGAGGCGCATCACCTGGAAGCGCGTCGTTGACATGAGCGATCGCGCGCTGCGCGACGTGGTGGTCGCGCTCGGCGGGCCGGCCAACGGCTACCCGCGCCAGGACGGCTTCGACATCGTCGTCGCCTCCGAGATCATGGCCATCTTCTGCCTCGCCACGAGCCTCGCGGACCTGAAGGCGCGCATCGGCCGCATCGTCGTCGGCTTCACCCGCGAGCAGAAACCGATCCTCGCGAGCGACCTGAGGGCCCAGGGTGCGATGACCGCGCTGCTGAAGGACGCGATCAAGCCCAACCTCGTGCAGACCCTGGAAAACAACCCGGCCTTCATCCACGGCGGGCCGTTCGCCAACATCGCGCACGGCTGCAATTCGGTGATCGCGACGCAGGCGGCGCTGAAGCTCGGCGACTGGGTCGTCACCGAGGCAGGTTTCGGCGCCGACCTCGGCGCCGAGAAGTTCATCGACATCAAGTGCCGCAAGTCGGGCTTGCGGCCCGACGCGGCGGTGATCGTGGCCACGATCCGGGCGCTCAAGATGCACGGCGGCGCCGACCAGCAGGAGCTCGCCAAGGAGAACCTGAAGGCGCTGGAGAAGGGCCTGCCGAACCTCGAGCGCCACGTCAACAACGTGCACAACCACTACGGCCTGCCGTGTGTGGTCGCGATCAACCACTTCGCGCACGACACCGAGGCCGAACTTCAGCTGCTGCGCCGCAAGATGGCGCATCACGGCGTGCCGGTCGTGCTGGCGCGGCACTGGGCCGAAGGCGGCAAGGGCGCCGAGGACCTGGCGCGCGCGGTGGTCGAACTGGTCGAGGCCACGCCGGCCGACCTGCGCTTCGTCTATGAAGACGAGCAGACCCTGTGGCAGAAGGTGCAGGCGGTGGCGACGAAGATCTACGGCGCGAGCGAGGTGACGGCGGATTCGAGGATCCGCGCGCAGATCCGGAAGCTGCAGGAGGACGGCTACGGCCGCTACCCGATCTGCATCGCCAAGACGCCGTACTCGTTCTCGACCGACCCGTTGCTGCGCGGTGCGCCGAGCGGGCACGCCGTCAACATCCGCGAGGTGCGTCTCGCGGCGGGCGCCGAGTTCGTCGTCATGGTGTGCGGCGACGTCATGACGATGCCGGGGCTGCCGAAGGTGCCGTCGGCGGCGGCGATCGACGTCGATGACAACGGGGTGATCGTCGGGTTGTTCTGACGCATCACGTATCGCGTCCGCCTGCGCGCATTCGAGGCGCCTCGCAAGGTCGCCGTTACGAATCGGAGCAGTTGCGCGCGGCTTCGGCGCCGACACTGGCTCGCATGGGGTCGCGTGCCGTTCTGCTGCTCGCCGTGCTGCCGCCGTTGGTTGCGGGCTGCGGCGGCGGTGATGCGGGCGGCGAGACGACGCCAGCACAGTCCATCGCGCCGACACCCGCGCCTGCACCGCGGGCACCGGCGCCGGCCGCACCACCGGCGTCAACTCCGTCGCCCGCGCCCGCACCGTCAAGCCCTGCACCCTCCCCGGGCCCTGCGCCCGCACCGTCGCCCACACCTGCGCCGGCGCCTGCGCCCGCGCCTGGCCCGAGCCCTGCACCTGCGCCCGCACCGGCACCGAGCCCGCCGGCACCGAGTCCTGCACCTGCACCGGCTCCTGCCGCCGACATGGCGTGCGGCGAAGCGAACTTCCGCGCGCAGGTGCTCGCGCTCATCAACCAGCGCCGCGCCGCGGCAGCGAACTGCGGCTCGAGCGGCAGCTTCCCGCAGGCTGCGCCGGTGGCGTGGAACGACGCGCTGCTGCAAGCCGCGTGGGGCCACAGCAGCGACATGGCGCGGCGCAACTACTTCTCGCACACCAGTCCCGAGGGCGGGAGCTTGTCGATGCGCATCGACGCGGCGGGCTACGACTGGTCGTCGATCGGCGAGAACATCGCGGCCGGCCAGCCCGATGCCGCGAGCGTGATCGCCGGGTGGATGGCGAGCCCCGGGCACTGCAAGAACATCATGACCGCGGCGTACGTCGAGATCGGCATGGCCTGCGCGTACAACGCGGCCAGCCGCTATGGGCGCTACTACACGCTCGATCTGGCCCGCCCGCGCTGAGCGGAACACGTGTCCGCTGCATGGCGCATGGCTCCATTCGCTCGCGGCGGCGACGTTTCTTCTGCGACCCTTCGTAAGCCCCCCGCGCTTTGCGAACTTGTTGACACGGTGCGGGGGCGTCGAGCCCGGATGATGCGACGCAGTTGCGTGCGATCTGCACGCGCACTCGTCAAGGTCATCAATGGTCTTCGGCTTGTCCGACTCGAACCCGCAGCGCGCGCCGATGCGCCGGCGCGGTGCTCTGCCGTCGCGCGATGCGCACGGCTGGGCGAGCCGCGACGAGGCGATCATGGGCACCGCGATCCGGGTCGAGCTGTGGAGCGAGGATCGTCGCACCGCGCACGCAGCGATCGACGCGGTGATCGCCGAGATGCACCGCATCGATCGCGCGATGAGCCCGTTCAAGCCCGATTCGGAGCTGTCGCGGCTCAATCGCGATGCGGTTGCGCGGCCGGTCACGCTCGGCGCCGAACTGTTCGACCTGATCGAGCGTTCGATCGAGTTCTCGAAGCTGTCGGACGGCGCGTTCGACATCACGTATGCGAGCGTCGGGCATCTGTACGACTACCGCGCGCGCACGCAGCCGAGCCGGGCCGCGCTGGACGAAGCAAGAGCTGCGATCGGCTGGCGCAACCTGATCCTCGACCGTGCGGAGCGCAGCGTGCGCTACGCGCGCGAAGGCGTGCGCATCGACCTCGGCGGCTTCGCGAAGGGGCATGCGGTCGATCGCTCGATCGCGATCCTCGAGCGCTTCGGCATCGCGCACGCGATGGTCTCGGCCGGCGGCGACAGCCGAGTCCTCGGCGACCGCCGCGGCAGGCCATGGAGCGTCGCGATCCGCGACCCGCGCCGCGCGGGCGCGTCGGTCGCGGTGCTGCCGCTCGAAGACACGGCGATCTCGACCTCGGGCGACTACGAGCGCTACTTCGAAGAGGACGGCGTTCGCCATCATCATCTGATCGATCCGAAGACGGGGACCTCGCCGCTGCACGTGCAGAGCGTGACGATCCTCGCACCGGAGGGCCTCGCCGCCGAGGCCCACGGCAAGAGCGTGTTCGTGATGGGCGTGGAGCGGGGGTTGCGGCTCGTCGAGTCGCACCCGGGTGTCGACGCGGTGATCGTCGACGCCGACGGCGCTCTGCACCACTCATCGGGTTTCTTGCAGGGAGGCTGATATGAAAGCAATAGCGAAGATCAGCGCGATCGCACTCGCAGTCACGGCGCTCGGCGCCGGGCTGCACGGCTGCGGCAGCGGCTCGAGCAGCGGCTCGAATGCGGTCGCGGTGCAGGGCGACGTGCCGCTCGCGTACGCGAAACGGTCGAGCGAGGTCGGCATGAATCCGACCAACGGCGCACCCACCGCGCCGGGCGGCGACCTGATGATCCGCGAGAAGTCCTCGGCGAGCGCTCCCGAGCACAACGTCACCGCGCGATTCACTCAAGGGAACGGCGACGTGTCGGACCCCGAGGTCTCGTACGACGGCAAGAAGATCGTGTTCGCGATGCGCTGCCCGACGACGAACGCCGCGCAGATCAACGGCGCGCCGGCGTGCACCGGGCGCTGGAACATCTGGGAATACGACATCACGGCCGGGGGCTTCACGGGCGGCACGTTCCGGCGCATCACCAGCTCGACCAGCGACGACGACGTCGACCCGGCGTACCTGCCCGCGGGCCGCGGCTTCGTGTTCTCGTCCAACCGGCAGGGCAAGACAAGAACCACCAACGCTCAGGGACAGATCCTCTACGCGCTCGACGAATACGAGCGCGAGCGCGTGCTCAATCTGCACACGATGGACAAGGACGGCAACTCGATCGAGCAGATCTCGGTCAACCAGAGCCATGACCGCAACCCGGTGCTGCGGCCGAACGGCGACATCATGTTCTCGCGCTGGGAGCACGTCGGAGACCGCAACCGCTTCGCGATCTTCCGCACCAAGCCCGACGGCACCGACATGTTCGTGCTGTACGGCGCGCACTCGCCCGGCAACAGCTTCCTGCACCCGCGCGACATGGACCCGAACGGCCCGCACAAGGGCTACGTGTCGTCGTCGCTGATGTCGCTCTCGGGCACCGACGAAGGCGGCGCGCTGATGCTGATCGACGCGGCCCGCTATTCGGAGCAGAACACGCCGGCCAACAGCACGGTGCCGGGCCAGGGCGGCCAGGTGCAGCACACCGGCGAAGCGTTGAACGACGGGCGCGGGCTGTCGCTCTCGGGCCGCGTCACGACGCCGTATCCGCTGTGGGACGGCACGAACCGCTTCCTCGTCGCGTACCGCCCGTGCGAAGTGACGAAGAACGGCGACGTCGTCTCGTGCGCGACGCTGACCCAAGACGAGATCGGCCGCCTCAACGACCGCAATCGCATGATGGCCGCGGCCGCGGCCGACCCGGTGCAGGACAACGTGCCGCCGGCGTACGCGATCTACATGTACGACCCGCGTTCGAGCACGTGGCTGATCGTCGCCGCGCCGCCCGCGGGCTTCATGTACACCGATCCGGTCGCGCTGCAGG
>Ga0187893_10012441_pt1 | contig 12070 bp, 12 predicted proteins | sample MA1701074metaG_FD_139574 | JGI IMG/M metagenome (GOLD analysis project Ga0187893, IMG submission 139574) | White microbial mat communities from a basaltic lava cave in the Kipuka Kanohina Cave System on the Island of Hawaii, USA - MA170107-4 metaG ... | reverse complement strand
GCGCCGACGGGCCATCCCATAGGCGCCGAGATAAGATGGAATTCCCGTTGTCATCCGATTCCATTTGGCTGTCACCCCCGCGAAAGCGAGGGTCCAGGGCAGGCCATGGAGCGGCTGCCCTGGCTTCCCGCTTTCGCGGGAATGACAATGCAGAGAGCGGGTTGGCCAACAGAACCCGCAATGTGCCTGCCAATCGGCTGCTGCGGCACAACTTCGCACCGACGTCATCTCATTGTTACAATTGGGAAACCTCGCGTCCCAATCGGCTTCACAAAATAGTAAAATAACTGTCACAATTCCTTTGCCGATGGCCGCTAGGGTCGCCTCGTCAGCCAGCAACTCGAGGCTGGCGGGAGGGTTCGGATGAGGGTCCGGCCCCGAGCTCGCAAACCTAGGTCCCAGAGGAGACAGTCGATGAAATATACCGTGGCGCTCGCCGCCCTCGCGACGCTGGCGTTGGCCGGCCAAGCCGAGGCGCGCGACCAGATCCGCATCGTCGGTTCGAGCACCGTCTTTCCGTTTACCAGCGCCGTCGCCGAACAGTTCGGCAAGGGCGGCCAGTTCAAGACGCCCGTCGTCGAATCGACCGGCACCGGCGGCGGCCTGAAGCTGTTCTGCGCCGGCGTCGGCGTCGACCACCCGGACATCACCAGCGCCTCGCGCAAGATCAAGGACTCGGAGATCGAAAGCTGCGCCAAGAACGGCGTCAAGGAGATCACCGAGGTGAAGATCGGCTTCGACGGCATCGTCGTCGCCAACTCCAAGGCCGGCCCCAAGATGAGCCTGACGCTGGCGCAGCTGTGGACGGCCCTGGCCAAGGAAGTCCCGCAGGATGGCAAGCTCGTGGCGAATCCCTACAAGAATTGGTCCGAGATCGACGCCTCCTTGCCCAACGAGAAAATCGAAGTGCTCGGCCCGCCGCCGACATCAGGCACGCGTGACGCCTTCGTCGAGCTGGCCCTTGACGTCGGCTGCGCCGAGTTTGCCGAAATCAAAGCGCTGGAGGGCGACGCCAAGAAGGCGGCTTGCCAGTCCATCCGCGAAGACGGCGCCTTCATCGAGGCCGGCGAGAACGACAACCTGATCGTGCAGAAGCTCGAGGCCAACCCGCTCGCGTTCGGCGTGTTCGGCTACAGCTTCCTCGATCAGAACGTCGACAAGCTTCAGGCCAGTGCCGTCAACGGCACCGACGCAACCTTCGAGACGATTTCCGCGGGCGAGTATCCGGTCTCGCGCTCGATGTACATCTATGTGAAGAACGCCCATGTCGGCCTCATTCCCGGCATCAAGGAGTTCGTTGCCGAGTACATGAGCGACAAGGCCTCAGGCGAGGAGGGCTATCTGGTCGACAAGGGCCTGATCCCGCTGCCCGAGCAGGAGCACAAGGAAGTCATGGCGACCGCCATCGCCCTGAAGCCAATGCAGTAAGTTGGCGGCGTGCGTCCGGTGGCCGTCATTCGGCGGCCATCGGGCGCCGCCCCCTAGAAGATATGCCCCGCAAGCGCGGGGCCGCCCAGATTCAAAGGCCCGCCGATGCAGCTCTTCGTCGTTGCCGCCACCCTGCTGCTGCTGACCGTTATCGGCTACTACATGGGGAGAAGCCGCGCCCTAGCGGCCGTCGGCGGCCGGGCGCCGCAGCTTCATTCCCTGCCCAGCTATCACGGCATGCACGTCGCACTCTGGTGCGCAATTCCCGGGTTCCTGCTGTTCATCCTCTGGCTCGTCGTCGGGCAGCGCGTGATCGAGGCGCTGGTTGTCGCGGGATTGCCGCCGGCGGCGGCCAGCCTGCCGCCGAACGAACTGGGGCTGCTTCTCAACGACGTCCGCAACCTCGCGGCGGGTCTCGCCGACCGGACGTCGGCCGAGCCGATGAAGCTGGCCGCGGCCGACCGGATGGCGGAGCTGCGGCTGACCGGCGATATCCTTGCCGCCGTCGTCGCCGTGGCGACGGCGATCGCCGGCCTGATCCTGGCCCGCCGCCTGATCGCGCCTCAGTTCCGCGCCCGCAACCGGGTCGAGCGCATCATCGGCGTCATCCTGATCATCGGCTCGACGATTTCGATCCTGACCACGATCGGCATCGTCCTGTCGCTGCTGTTCGAATCGTTGCGGTTCTTCGCCCAGGTGCCAATTCACGAGTTCCTGTTCGGCCTGCAATGGAGCCCGCAGACGGCGCTCCGCGAGGACCAGGTCGGCAGCTCCGGCGCCTTCGGCGCCGTGCCGCTCTTTGCCGGCACGCTGCTGGTGACGCTGATCGCCATGCTCGTCGCGGTGCCGATCGGGCTGATGTCGGCCGTGTACATGGCCGACTACGCCACTCCGCGCGTGCGTGCGCTGGCCAAGCCGGCACTCGAGGTGCTGGCGGGCATCCCGACCGTGGTCTACGGCTTCTTCGCCGCTTTGACGGTGGCGCCGTTCTTCCGCGGTCTCGGCGAATCGATCGGCCTGGACGTCGCCTCCGAAAGCGCGCTCGCCGCCGGCATCGTGATGGGAATCATGATCGTGCCGTTCGTTTCCTCGCTGTCCGATGACGTGATGAACGCCGTGCCGCAGACGCTGCGCGACGGCTCCTACGCCCTGGGCGCGACCAAGTCGGAGACCATCCGCCAGGTGGTGATCCCGGCGGCGCTGCCGGGCATCGTCGGCGCCGTGCTGCTGGCGGTCTCCCGCGCCATCGGCGAGACTATGATCGTGGTGATGGCCGCCGGCCTGACGGCCAACCTGACGGCCAATCCGCTGGAGGCGGTCAGCACGGTGACGGTACAGATCGCCACCCTGCTGGTCGGCGACCAGGAGTTCGACAGCGCCAAGACGCTGGCCGCCTTCGCCCTCGGGCTGGTGCTGTTCTTCGTCACGCTGACGCTCAACGTCGTGGCCCTGCGTATCGTCCGCAAGTATCGAGAGAAATATGACTGAGATCGCCGTCTCCTTGCCGACCGTCCGGCGCCCGGATCTCTCCGAAGCGCGGTTGCGCCGGCGCTACGCCGCCGAGAAGCGATTCCGCCTCTATGGCGCGTCCGCCATCTGCCTGGCCGTCCTCATGCTCGGCATCCTGCTGATCACGATCGTCGGCAAGGGCTACAGCGCGATTCTGCAGACGGAGATCGCGCTCGACGTCGTGATCGACCCGGCCGAGGCCGGGATCGATCCCGAGGGCACGCGCGATCGCGCGGTGTTGGCCAATGCCGATTACGCCAAGCTGATCAAGAGCGCGCTCTACGCCCGCTTCCCGGACGTAACGAGTCGGCAGGAGAAGCGTGTGCTGAACGACCTCGTCAGTTCGGGCGCGACCTACGAACTGCGCGATGCGGTCCTGGAGAATCCTGCCCTGATCGGCACGACGCAACGCCTGTGGCTCACAGCGTCCGACGACATCGACATGCTGAGCAAGGGCTACACGCCCCGCGACGTCCCGGAGACCGAGCGCCGCGTGTCCGACAAGCAGATCGCCTGGTTCGATGCGCTGGCCGACGACGGCATGGTGCGCAAGGCCTTCAACACGACGTTCTTCACGGCCGGCGACAGTCGCGAGCCGGAGCAGGCCGGCGTGTTGGGCGCGGTGGTCGGCACCGTGCTGACCATGCTGGTCACCCTGTCGATGACCCTGCCCCTCGGCATCGCCACGGCGATCTATCTCGAGGAGTTCGCGCCAAAAAACAAATGGACGGATTTCATCGAGGTCAATATCAACAACCTGGCAGCGGTGCCGTCGATCGTGTTCGGCCTGCTGGGCCTGGCCGTGTTCCTCGGCTTCTTCGGGTTGCCGCGGTCGGCGCCGCTGGTCGGCGGCATGGTTCTGGCCCTGATCGTGCTGCCGACGATCATCATCGCCGGCCGCGCCGCCATCAAGGCCGTGCCGCCGTCGATCCGCGAGGCAGCGCTCGGGGTCGGCGCTTCGCCGCTGCAGGTGGTGTCGCATCACGTGCTGCCGCTGGCGATGCCCGGAATCCTGACCGGCACGATCATCGGCATGGCGCACGCCTTGGGCGAGACCGCGCCGCTCCTGATGATCGGCATGGTCGCGTTCATCGTCGACATCCCGCATGGCATCACCGACGCCGCGACGGTGTTGCCGGTGCAAGTCTACATCTGGGCGGACAGCCCGGAGCGCGCTTTCGTCGAGCGGACGAGCGCGGTGATCATCGTCCTGCTGGTCGTGCTGATGGCGATGAATGCCGTCGCCATCCTGCTGCGGCGGCGATTTGAACGGCGTTGGTGAGGAGGCAAAAGAATGGCAGTTGCAGCAGTGGCGGTCCAGGAAGCGGCTCCGACCGCACGGCCCGCGGCCGATCCCGGGGTGAAGATCTCGACCCGCGACGCCAACGTCTACTACGGCGACAAGCACGCGCTGAAGCACGTCGACATCGACATCCGGCCGCGCGAGGTCACCGCCTTCATCGGCCCGTCCGGCTGCGGCAAGTCGACCTTTTTGCGCTGCCTCAACCGCATGAACGACGTCATCGACGGCTGCCGCGTCACCGGCTCGATCAAGATCGACGGCAAGGACATCTATGACCGCAGCCTCGACGTGGTGCAGCTGCGCGCCCGCGTCGGCATGGTGTTCCAGAAGCCCAACCCGTTTCCCAAGTCGATCTTCGACAACGTCGCTTACGGCCCGCGCATCCACGGCATCGGCGCCAGCAAGGCGGAGCTCGACGAGATCGTGCAGACCAGCCTGGAGAAGGCCGGGCTGTGGAACGAGGTGAAGGATCGCCTGCCGCAGCCGGGGACCGGGCTCTCGGGCGGGCAGCAGCAGCGGCTGTGCATCGCCCGCGCCATTTCCATCAACCCCGAGGTCATCCTGATGGACGAGCCCTGTTCCGCGCTCGACCCGATCGCCACCGCCAGGATCGAGGAGTTGATCGACGAGCTGCGCGAGAACTTCACCATCATCATCGTCACCCATTCGATGCAGCAGGCGGCGCGCGTGTCGCAGCGCACGGCGTTCTTCCATCTCGGCGTGCTGGTCGAGCAAGGCGACACCGAGCAGATCTTCACCAGCCCGCGGGACGAGCGCACCCAGGGCTACATCACCGGGCGGTTCGGCTGACCCCGGCCGCCACGTCAGCAAGCGGAGGCATCATGCCCGTCGAAACGCAACACATCGTCAAGTCCTTCGACGAAGAGCTGCAGAAGCTGCGGCAGACCGTCGCCCAGATGGGCGGCCTGGTCGAAGCGCAGCTGCAGGCCGCGGTCGACGCCCTGGTCAAGCGCGATGCCGACGCGGCGGCCAAGGTGGTGCGCGAGGACTCGCGGATCGACGAGCTGGAACAGCAGCTCGGCAACCTGGTCATCCGCCTGCTGGCGCTGCGTCAGCCGATGGCGGTCGACCTGCGCCAGATCGTTTCGGCGCTGAAGATCTCCAGCGATCTCGAGCGCATCGGCGACTATGCCGCCAACGTCGCCAAGCGGGCGATCGCCCTGTCGCAGCAGCCGATGGTGCGCCCCGTGCATGCCATTCCGCGCATGGCCCGGCTGGTGCAGCAGATCATCAAGGACGTCCTCGATTCCTACGTCGAGCAGGACGCGGTCAAGGCGGTCGCCGCCTGGCAGCGCGACGAGGAGGTGGACGAGATGTACACCAGCCTCTTCCGCGAGCTCCTGACCTACATGATGGAGGACCAGCGCAACATCGGCCCGAGCATCCATCTGCTGTTCATCGCCAAGAACATCGAGCGCATGGGCGACCATGCCACCAACGTGGCCGAGGACGTGCACTTCCTCGTTCACGGCCGCCCGCTCGACCAGGCGCGACCGAAGGGAGACCAGACCAGCTTCACGGTCGTGCCGACCGCACCGGCCGTCGGCGCCGAGCCGATCTGAGGGAGGCTTCAGAGGTGACACCATTGATCCTTGTCGTCGAGGACGAGGCGGCGCTCGTCACGCTCCTGCGATACAATCTTGAACGCGAAGGCTTCCGCGTCGCCGAGGCGCGCGACGGCGAGGAAGCGCTGCTGATGGCGCGGGAGCAGAAACCCGACCTGGTGATCCTCGACTGGATGCTGCCGCTGCTGTCGGGCCTGGAGGTCTGCCGCCAGCTGCGCCGCGGCCCGGAGACGCGCAGCGTGCCGATCATCATGCTGACCGCCCGCGGCGAGGAAGGCGACAAGCTGCGCGGCCTCGACAGCGGCGCCGACGACTACGTCACCAAGCCGTTCAGCCCGTCCGAGCTGATCGCCCGCATCCGCGCCGGCCTGCGCCGCTCGCGCCCGACGACGAACGGCGAATCGCTGCAGTTCGAGGATCTGACCATGGACCTCGCCGCCCACCGCGTGCGCCGGCGCGGCCGCGACATCCATCTCGGGCCGACCGAGTTCCGCCTGTTGCGCTACCTGATGGAGCACCAGGGCCGCGTCTTCAGCCGCGAGCAGCTGCTGGACATGGTCTGGGGCCAGGACGTCTATGTCGAGCCGCGCACCGTCGACGTCCACATCCGTCGCCTGCGCAAGGCGATCAACGCGCCGACCGAGACCGACCTGATCCGTACGGTACGCTCGGCCGGGTACTCGCTCGATCGGGAAGCGTAGCCGCTCCTACGCATCGAGGCCGATCAGAGCGCGGATGTCCTCGGCTAACTCGGCACCGGCAAAGGGATTTCGTACACGAAGAGTCCGAAACCTCATTCCGTCGTGCATGTCCTCGCTGAGCAGCATGGTGCAACCTGCTTGTTCGGCGGTCGCAACCAGCACGCCATCCCAGAAACCAGTTTGGTTACTGATGTTCAGGTCAAGGGCCGCGGCAAGCGCGGCGCCATTTGGCGCAATAACTGGAAAGAAGGTCATCCAGTCCCTGACTTGATCAGCGGCAATGGCCCGCGCCAACTTGCCCTTACGCGTGACCGCATGAAAGAACTCGCTCAGGGCCTGAATCGACAGCACGCAATCCACCGCCGCACACGAAACCACGAGTTTGGCAGCCAGAGTGTGGCGGACACCCGTCGTGTTGTCCGCGGCATAGATGAGCAGGTTCGAATCGAGAGTAAGCCGCTCAGCGGTCATAGAGGGAATCGCGGTCAACCTTACCGATTCCCAAAGGCCAGCCCTTTTCGAGCCGCTTGCGCGTGCGTTCCAGCGCCGCCTCTTGCTCGGGGGTTAGCACGCGTTTGCCGGAGACCGGAGACAGTTTGGCGACCGGTTGGCCGCGACGGGTAATGACGATTTCCTCGCCTGCCTGAACTTCGCGGACATATCTCGCAAAGTTCTGGTTGGCGTCGCGTAGGGTCACAGTCTTGGACATGTGTCGAATAGCCTTGGGCGGCGATTGTGCTACAAATGTAGCACGCCCTGCCGATGATGTCCAGCGTGGCCCATCGGGGCATGCATTGGCGGGTGCGGCGATTTCACTCGATTTCCGCCAGTGTCTGTCGATAGATCGCGGCGACATCCGCGCCGAAGCAGCAGAAGATCACGCGCTTCGGCAGTTCGTGCGCACGCAGGAAATCGACGACGGTGGCGACAGCGATCTTGGTCGCCCGCTCCAGCGGAAACGCATAGACGCCGGTTGAAATGGCGGGAAAGGCGATCGTCTCGACGCCCTCGCGCGCTGCGATCTCCAGGCTGTTTCGATAGGCTGACGCCAGAAGCCCGTCCTCGCCTTTCTTGCCGCCGCCCCAAACTGGGCCAACGGCGTGGATGACGTGGCGCGCCTTCAGCCGATAGCCCTTGGTCAGGCGCGCCTCGCCGGTGGGGCACCGGCCGACAAGGCGGCACTCCGCCAACAACTCCGGTCCTGCCGCCCGATGGATGGCGCCATCCACGCCGCCGCCGCCGAGCAGCGACGTGTTTGCCGCGTTCACGATGGCGTCGACATCGAGCTTGGTGATGTCGCCCTCGGCGATCTCCATGCGCTGCTTGATACCGCTCATTTCGCCTTCGCCCGTTCGATCGCCTCGACGATCATCTTGGTCGCTTCCTCGGCTTCGGCCCAGCGGCCGACCTTGGCCCACTTGCCCTTCTCCAGGTCCTTGTAGTGGGTGAAGAAGTGGGCGATCTGCTCGGTCAGGAGGTCCGGTAGCTGGCGGTAGGAAACGATGCCGCTATGGAACGGGTGAAGTTCGTCGACCGGCACGGCGAGGATCTTCTCGTCGAGGCCCTTGTCGTCCTCCATCAGCAGGGCGCCGATCGGGCGCGAGCGGATGACGACGCCGGGCACCACGCGCGTCGGCCCGACCACCATGATGTCGCAGGGATCGCCGTCCTCGGACAGCGTGTGCGGGATGAAGCCGTAGTTGGCCGGATAGGTCATGGCCGTGTGCAGGAAGCGATCGACGAAGAGCGCGCCCGACGCCTTGTCCAGCTCGTACTTCACCGGCTCGCCACCGAGCGGAATCTCGATGATGGCATTGACGTCCCAGGGCGGATTGCGGCCGATCGGGATCTTGGAGATGTCCATGCTGTTTGGCCCTGTCCAACGCCCGCCGACCTCGGGGCATCTTGCCCCTCTCCGCGGCGCAGCTACTGCCGATAGGCGACGGCCGGCGCGGGATAGCGCCGCATCATCCAGATTAGCAACAGCAAGCCGGGAATTGCCATCACGGTCGAGAACAGGAAATAGCTGACCCACCCCATATGCTCGGCAAGCACGCCGCCCGGCGAAGACAGGACGGTGCGGCCGATCGCTGCCAGCGACGAAAACAGCGCATACTGCGTGCCCGTGAACGCGATATTGCAGAGACCTGAGAGGTAGGCGACGAAGGCCGCCGAGCCGAGGCCACCGGACAGATTCTCGAGGCCGATAGTAGCCATCAGGAAATAGATGTCGTGCCCGGCGATGGCCTGGGCGGAGAACATCAGGTTCGATAGCATCTGCAGGACGCCGCCGATCAGCAGGGCGCGCGCGATGCCGATGCGCGCCACGACGAGGCCACCGAGAAAGACACCGATAAGGGTTGCCGCGAGCCCGAACACCTTGCTGACGCTGGCGATCTCGTCCTTGCTGAAACCGATCTTCACGTAGAACGGATTGGCCATGACACCGGCGACCGCATCGCCGAGCTTGAACAGCACGATGAACAGCAGGATCAGGAGCCAGCCCTGCCGGGCGCCGAAATCGGCGAACGGCTGCACGACCGCCGTTCCCAGCCAGCGCCGGACCTCCGCATAAGAGCCGGCCCCGTCGGTCTTCGCCGAGGGCATGAGCAAGATGAAACCGACGGGAACGGCCGCCGCGACCAGCGTGGCGATCACATTGGGGACCCAGGCCGGCTCGCTCACGCCGGCAAGAACCAGAGACTTGACGAGAAGGAAGGCACCGATCGCCACGACGACCAGCGCCGCCAGCGCGGTGGCACCGGTCCGCATCGACCGCCGCTCGCCAAGCGCCACGGCCACCGACGGCGGCGTCGCCGGCTCGCGCGTCAGCAGCACGGTGACGATGCCGACAAGCACCAGCACCGCCATCACCAGATAGACGAAGGACCAGTCGAACCGCTCGGCGAGATAGAGGGCGCCGGCGCCCGATGCGAGCATCCCGACGCGATAGCCGTACTGGGTCATGGCCGCGCCGGCGCCCTGCTGGTGCTCGTCCAGAAGTTCGATGCGGTAGGCGTCGATCACGATGTCCTGGCTCGCCGAGCAGAATGCCACGAGCACGGCGCAAAAGGCAGTCCACGCGGGTGCGGCGACCGGATCGCCGAATCCGAGCAGCACGATGGTCGCGACCAGACCCGCTTGCGTGAGGATGGCCCAGCCGCGCCGCCGCCCCAACCGGCCGAGCGGACCCGGGAGGATCGTGCGGTCCATGAACGGCGCCCACACGAACTTCAGGCTGTAGACGACACCGACCAGCACAAAAAAGCCGATGGTGGCCAAGCTGACGCCGGACTCAGTCTGCCAGATCTGCAGGGTGGACGCCGTCAGCGCCAGCGGCAGGCCACTGGAGAAGCCCATGAACAGGACCGCGATGAGGCGCGGTTCGAGGTAGGTGAGAAACGTCTGCGTCAGCGTCTTCGGGGAGGCGACGTCGACCGAGGTGTCGTTCGCGGTTTCGTCGGTTGTCACCACCCGGTCACCTCACCCTTCTTCCGGACGGACGAGACGGGAGTCGCAACGGCGCCCTCCGGGATGCGGCGACTCTCTGCCGATTCGTCCAAATCGTCAAAACCCAAAGGGTTGCGTCTCACCCCGCCTCGGCCTCGGCGGCGCGCTGGGCACGCTTGCGGTCGTGCGGGCTCAGCAGCTTCTTGCGCAGGCGGACGCTCTTCGGCGTCACCTCGACCAGCTCCTCGTCGGCGACGTAGGCCATGGCGCGCTCGAGCGTCATCAGGCGCGGCGGAGTCAGGCGGATCGCTTCGTCCTTCGACGTCGTACGGATGTTGGTGAGCTGCTTTTCCTTCAGCGGGTTGACCTCGAGGTCGTTGCCGCGGCTGTGCTCGCCGATGATCATGCCCTCGTAGACCTGGGTGCCCGGATCGATGAAGAGCGGCCCGCGCTCCTGCAGATACCACAGCGCATAGGCGACCGACGTGCCGCCGGAATTGGAGATCAGCACGCCGTTGCTGCGGCCCTCGATCGGACCCTTGTAGGGGGCGTAGCCGTGGAACAGCCGGCTCATGATGCCGGTGCCGCGGGTATCCGTGAGGAACTCGCCGTGATAGCCGATGAGACCGCGTGTCGGCACGTGGAACGTGATCCGCGTCTTGGCGCCACCGGATGGCCGCATGTCTGCGAGCTCGCCGCGCCGCTGCCCGATCTTCTCGATGACGATGCCGGAGAACTCGTCGTCGACGTCGACCTGCACTTCCTCCATCGGCTCCTGGCGCTGGCCGGTCGCCGCATCCGTGCGGAAGATCACGCGCGGGCGGCCGATCGAGAGCTCGAAGCCCTCGCGCCGCATGGTCTCCACCAGCACGGCCAGCTGCAGCTCGCCGCGGCCGGCGACCTCGAAGGCGTCGCGCCCTTCGGCATCGCGCACGCGGATGGCGACGTTGCCTTCGGCCTCGCGCTGCAGGCGGGCCCGGATGACGCGGCTGGTGACCTTGTCGCCCTCCTTGCCGGCGAGCGGCGAATCGTTGACCGAGAAGGTCATGGCGAGCGTCGGCGGATCGATGGCGGTGGTCGGGATCGGCGCCGCCACGATGTGGTCGGCGATGGTGTCGGCCACCGTCGTTTCGGTGAGGCCGGCGATGGCGATGATGTCGCCCGCCGTAGCCTCTTCGATGGCCACGCGCTCCAGCCCGCGGAAGGCGAGCAGCTTGGTCAGCCGCGCATGCTCGATGACGCGGCCGTCCGGGCTCATCGAGCGGACATGCATGTTGAGCTTGGCGGTGCCGGAATGGATGCGGCCGGTGAGCACGCGGCCGACATAGGAATCATATTCTAGGGTCGTCGCCAGCATGCTGAACGGCGCCTCGATGTCGCCCGCGGCCGGCGGGACGTGGCGGACGATGAGATCGAACAGCGGCGCCAGGTCCGTCCGCTCGTCATCGAGATGGGTCGCCGCCCAGCCCTGCTTCGACGAGGCGAAGAGCGTGGGAAAATCGAGCTGCTCGTCGCTGGCGCCGATGGCCGCGAACAGGTCGAAGACCATGTTGTGGACCTCGGTCGGGCGCGCGTCGGGACGGTCGACCTTGTTGATGACGACGATCGGCCTCAGGCCCAGCGCCAGCGCCTTCATGGTGACGAACTTGGTCTGCGGCATCGGCCCTTCGGCCGCATCGACCAGCACCACGGCGCCGTCGACCATGCTGAGGATGCGCTCGACCTCGCCGCCGAAATCGGCATGGCCGGGCGTGTCCACGATGTTGAGCCGATGGCCCTTCCAGGCCACCGAGGTGCATTTCGCCAGGATGGTGATGCCGCGCTCGCGCTCGATGTCGTTCGAGTCCATGGCGCGTTCCATCACCTGCTGGTTGGCGCGGAAGGTGCCGCTCTGCCGCAGCAGCTGATCGACCAGCGTGGTCTTGCCGTGGTCGACGTGGGCGATGATGGCGAAGTTGTGAAATTGCATGGTACTAGTCTTACTGCGTCATAAGTTTCGAGGTTTGTGTCGCGCATTTTTTCGCGCGCAGCAGGGGCATCGCGGCACGCTTCTGACGAGAGCGAAGATCAGCCGGCGTCGCATGGTCGCGATC
>Ga0187893_10012440_pt1 | contig 12070 bp, 7 predicted proteins | sample MA1701074metaG_FD_139574 | JGI IMG/M metagenome (GOLD analysis project Ga0187893, IMG submission 139574) | White microbial mat communities from a basaltic lava cave in the Kipuka Kanohina Cave System on the Island of Hawaii, USA - MA170107-4 metaG ... | reverse complement strand
GAACCGACCGAAGACCTGCCTCGAGGTCGACTTCCCGATCCTGCCCGTGAACCAGGTCGCGGCCATCGAGGGCAACGCGGGCAAGCCCATCTACCAGATGTCGAAGTGGTGGGCGCGACGCCGCTCGAGCGTCTTCCGCTCACTGTTGCTCTCCGCGTCGATGAAGGCGCCCGATGACACGTCACAGGCCGCGAAGGCCGTGTGGGACGTCTACTACGCCAACCACCAGAAGAAGCGCTCGTTCGCCAACCTCAAGGTCGCTGACATCTTCATGGGCGGCGGCACCACCATCGTCGAGGGCAGCCGCCTCGGCATGCAGATGTTCGGCAACGACCTGAACCCCGTCGCGTGGTTCGTCGTGAAAACCGAGCTGGCCGACGTGAAGAAGGCCGAGGTCGAAGCGCTCCTCGCCGACATCGAGGCCGAGGTGAAGCCGCAAATCATGCCGTTCTACGCGTGCAACGGTCCGCACGGTGAGCGCGGGACCTGGATGCGCATCGCGGACAGCAAGGTGATGGGCGCCGATTTCGACCCGCTGGCACTCAAGCCGGAAGAGCGAAAGGCGTACAGGTACGAGGGACCCGAGATCATCTACGTCTTCTGGGGCAAGCACATTCCTTGCGCGATGACTGGTTGCGGGCATCGCACGCCCGCAATGACCTCACCCGTCATCGCTGTGAAAGAACTCACCGTGAAGGCGTGGGAGCACTCGTGCAAGGCGTGCAAGACGTCCTACGACATTGAGGACTCTGAAGCCCGCATGGCGCCTGATGCCAAGCTCGTTGTCGCCGACGATGAGACGCCGTTCTGCGCGCTCGATGTGAGGACCAGCAGCGTCACGTGCCCGTCGTGCGGAGCGAAGGAGTCATTCCCGAACCTCGGGAAGGCGGAAAAAAAGAAGGTTCGCCTTTCGCTGATGGCGCACCCCCGCTGGCTGGCCGGAATTGCGGGCACCAACCCCGCAGGTCTCTTGGGTGGAAGCGTCACGGACAGCGCCGCAGACACCTGCCGTTGGTTGGACGCCCGCTCGAAGGACGCGGCTGTCGTCGAGCTGCGAGGGACGCTCCCCGACAGTGTCACTGTCGATGGAGTAGCGGTTCAACCCAGCAAGGGCGGGACGGTCCCGAAGGATGGCCACTTCGCATGCGGCGCTTGCGGTGCGGTTCAGCGCATCGTTGTCGCGACCAACTCATCCGGGACATCGGCCCCGATCGCGCCGCTCGTCATGCAGTGCTTCAGTGCGGGCCTTAAGAAGACTGGGGCTGCATACAGCGGTCGTTTCTTCACTGCGTCCATCGATCCAGCGCCGTTCGATGCAGCCTGTCGCGAATGGGAGGCTCGCCGTGAAGCAGACCTCAAGGGTTTCTGGCCCGAGAGTGAAATCCCCTTCGGTCACATGACCCATCAGCGTCAGCCGCTGCCGCAACACGGCTACCTCCGCTGGGCGGACATGTTCAACGCGCGGCAACTGATGGTTCATGCATTGCTGCTGAAGGCGATCACGAGCGTTGGGGGCGAGAAGCATCGTTGGGACACCCGTGAACTCGTTCTCGGTTCGTTCCAACAGTACCTGCGAAACCAGAACATGTTCGCCTTTTGGAACATCCAGGCGGACAAGCTCGAACCGCACATGAGCAACAACAACTACCACCCGAAGCACGTGGTTGTTGAGAACAGCGTGTTCGGAGCAATGGGACGTGGCAACTGGCTGTCGTGTACCGAGGCGCTCACTGAGACGCTCGATTGGCGCGAGCGCCCCTGGGACGTGTTCAGCAACGAATGGCTCGCCCAGCAGTCGCCGGCCATTGCTGCCGATCTCACGGGCAAGAGCGAGAAGGGATACATCGGTGATCCGCCCTCGACGCCTTCGACTCTGAAGTGTGGATCTGCCAGCGATATCGACTCGTGGACGACCGGTAGTTTTGACCTTGTCATCACCGATCCTCCCTTCGGCGGCTTGCTCTTCTACGCCGAGCTCGCTGACTTCTTCTACGTCTGGCTTCGGAAGGTACTTCGCTCGAAGTACCCGGAGTTTTTCTCCGGCGAATACACGCCGAAGACGCTCGAAGCTATCTCGAACCCGGCACAGCACCCGGACGACGCGGACGAGCACTACAAGCGCGTACTGACCGAGAGCTGGCGGGAGGCGTCCCGGCTTCTTCGCCCGTCCGGCATCCTCGCGTTCACGTTCCACCACAGCGAAGACGCGCCCTGGGTTGCCGTTCTTGAGAGCCTCTTCGACTCCGGCTTCTACCTCGAAGCGACATACCCGATTCGCAGTGACGAGTCGAAGGGCGAAGGCGAGTTTGGCTCGAAGCAGATCGAGTACGACATCATTCACGTCTGCCGGAAGCGTTCCGACGAGCCAACCCCGGTGAGCTGGGCGAAGATGCGCCGCCAGGTGCTGCAGGACGTGCGCGCGCTGAAGAGCATGCTTGAGCACCACCAGAAGGCCCGTCTTCCCGAGGCCGACTTGCAAGTCATCCGTCGCGGTAAGGCGCTCGAGTACTACTCGCGTCACTACGGCAAGGTGCTCGTCGACGACGGACGATCGATGACCGTGCTCGAGGCACTCGTCGGCATCAACCAACTCCTCGACGAAGAAACGGGTGGCGTTACGGACCCGCCGCCGGTCAATGCTGAGCCGTTCACGCGGCAGTTTCTGCGGCTCTTCGATGGCGTGAAGGAGATCCCGCGCGACCAGATCCAGAAGTATCTGCGCGGCACGGGCATCGCAACGTCTGACTTCGAGGCGCGCGGATGGTGCTCGGAGGAAAAGAAGACCTACTTCCTCACGTCCCCCCTCGACGTCGCGCGCGCATGGCAGCGCAAGCATCGGAGCGGCATGATGAGCGACTACGACCAGGCCGCTTTCCTTATCGGCACGTGCTTCGAGAACAGTGGCATCAGCACCAACGACACGCTCACCAACGGCAACTTCAAGCGTCACCCCGCTCTCAGCGCACTATTGGAGTGGTTCACCACTCGCGGCGCGACATCGGAGATTCGCAACGCCGCGTCGCGCGCTCAGACCATCCTGCGCTCCTACGTCGCGAAGCAGGAGCCCAAGCAGCAGCAGATGGCGCTCGCCTTCTTTGAAGACCAGGGGGCGGCATGATCACCGTCCAGGGGGATCGCTGGAAGCGTCGCGGCTTCTCGCTGCTTTGGGAGCCGCGCGTGTTGTCCACTGTCGTCGCCCCCACGGGCGTGGTGTCGATCCGCGACTTCTTCGCACTGCGGAAGGAGTGGCCCGATCACCTCCCCGGCTCCGAAGGCGACGCGCTCGTCGTCGCCGGGCTCGATGGCTGCCTCGATTCGCTGTCGGAACAGGAGGCTGTGTCGTGGCTCGAGAACGATGTGAAGTCGGCCGTGCTCAGCTTCCAGGAGCACTACGAGGGGCAGGCCGCGCTGATCCTCTGGCTCGCGTCTGGGCGCACCCGCATCGGGATGGACCTCGCCGACGAGGAGTACTTCTGGCGGATCAGCGCCGCGAAGGACGGCGTGCGCTTGCCACTGGGCCGCTGCCTGTGGGGCGGCGCTGACGCCGACGTCGGCCGCATTCTTGTTTCCGAGGAGAAGAACCCCGACTTCGACGGCGACGCCTACGTCGGCCTCCATCATCCGAGGATTTCCTGATGCCGGCACTGCCGCAGCCTGTCTTGAAGGCGAAGCTTGCCGCAGCGTTGCCGGCGCGAACGACGTTCCGCACCGGTGACGAAACGCGCCCCGCGCTCGCCACCATCCCCGACTTCGGCCGGGCGCGCTTCTACTTGTGGACCGTCACCCACGTTGAGTCGTCCGATCGCCCTGCTGACGAGTTCAAGATTCAGCTCATCTTGCCCGGTCAAGCGCGCGGTGACCGCGGCGCCCTCGACCTGGACGCGGTGCCGACATTCCTTCTTGGCTACTCGCCGGACTTCGGAGTCTTCGTTGCGTGGGAGGCTAGGTTTCACGCCGACTTCTCGTACAGCAAGGCGGTGCAGGTTCAAGAGAAGCTGCTCAGCGAGGCACGAAGAACGGGATGGGCCGTAGCATCGCCGCGAACGATGCGGGGGAGCGGTGGAGACGAAGAGGTTCGCGTCGCCTGCACGTCGGGGAACCTGTTGCACCTGATGCGGCAGTTTGACCAAGCCGACGCCAGCGGGTTGCAGGGCGACGATCGTGAGACGTTTCTGCTCGAAAGCACTCCCAACATCACGGTGGTTCCGGCCACCGCCATGCCAGCGCTTCCTGCCGAGACGATTCGACGACGCATCGCTCTTGAGCGCCTTGAGCGCGATCATCGGTTCGCTCCGCTCGTCGTCGCGCAATACGACTTCGCGTGCGCGGTCTGCTCGACGCAGCTCAACATCGTGGAGGGAGCACACATCATCCCGGCTTGCGAGCCCCAGGGCACCGACGAGGTATGGAACGGCGTATCCCTCTGTCCGAATCACCACCGGCTGTTCGATGCCAAGGTGTATGTGATTCGTCCCTCGCTCAGGATAGCGATCGACAACGATGCGGTCGAGTTCTTCAGGGAGTGCAATCGTTCGAACGGTCTCGACGAGGTGCTGCTCCGCTATGACGGCTCGGAGATCCGCAAACCGACGTTCTTTGGCAGAGACAGAGCACTGACTTCGCACATGAAGAGGGCGCTCAAGGTACGGATGGCCTCGGCTGCACTATGAACGGTAAGGCATGAGCGAAGCCGCTGCATTCAACCCTGGACAGCGCGTCAGCCACGCTGAGCATGGTGAGGGCGTCGTCGTCGACTCCGAGCGCAACGGCTACGTACGAGCGTTCTTTGCAGGTGGCGAGCGGCTGGTAGCCGTCACAGCGCTCCAGCCTTTCCTCTCGCGCACCGACCGCGTCATCAGCTCGGTCGCGGGTGGCGACGATCGGCGGCGCGAGGCGTGGCTCGAGTACGAGGCGCACGCGCTGCCCCTGATGGAGAGCGCGGCCGCACTGACGGCGGCACCGATCGACCTGCTGCCGCATCAGGTGGTGCTGACCCATCGCATCGCGACAGCCTCACCCCGCCGCTACCTCGTCGCCGACGAGGTCGGCCTCGGCAAGACCATCGAGGCCGCGTTGCTTCTTCGCGAGCTGGCGAGCCGTGGCGAGCTGAACCGAGCGCTGATGGTCGTCCCGGCAGGCCTCGTGAACAACTGGCACCGGGAGATGAACGAGGTCTTCCGCCTCGACTTCGAGGTATTCGGCAGCGAGGGAGACGTCACCGACCGCAAGTCCAACGCCTTTGCGAAGCACGACCGGCTCATCGCCAGCATCGACACGCTCAAGCGCCCGGCACGCATCAAGCGCCTGCTCGACGCGCCGCAGTGGGACTTCGTCGTGTTCGACGAGGCGCACCACCTCACGGCCTTCCGCAACGGTAAGAAGGTCACGAAGACCGAGAACTACAAGCTCGCCGAGGCGCTGAAGGGCCACGCACGCGATCTCGTGCTCCTCTCGGCCACGCCGCACCAGGGCGATCACTTCCGCTTCTGGATGCTCGTGCAGCTCCTGAACCCGACGCTGTTCAAGAGCCCCGAGGACATGGTCGACAACCGGCACCGCCTGAACTCGGTGGTGTTCCGGCGCACCAAGGCCGACGCTTGTCGACCCGACGGTTCACCGCTCTTCGCGCGGCGCTGGGTCCACACCGAGTCGTTCACGATGGAAGAGGAGGAGCGCACGTTCTACGCGGCGCTCAAGGAGTACCTCGAGGACGGCTTCGCGCTCGCCCAGCGACAGGGCAACCAGGGCCGCGCGCTCGGCTTTGTGATGACGATCTTCCAGAAGATCGCCGCGTCGAGCTTCGCCGCCGTTCGCCGCACACTTCGCCGCCGCATCCTCATGCTCACGCTCCACGAGGCCATCCTCAAGGACCAGGAGCTGGACATCGACGCGCGCGAGCGGCTCCTCGCCGAAGCACGCGAGCTGATCCACGACGAGTTCGAGGTCGCGCGCGACTCCGTGGGCCGCGGCCAAGTCGACGCCATCCTCGCCGACCTTCGCGTGAAGCTCCTCAAGGAGCTCAACGAGGAGGAGCTGGAGCTGGCCTCCGACTCGACGGCGGGTGAGTACGCCGCAACGGGCGGTGAGGACATGGCCGTAATGGCGGTGAGCATTGCGTTGCCCGAGGAGCGCCTGCGCATCCGCGAGCTGCTCCGCGTGTTTCCCGAGCGCCGCGAGACGAAAGTCGAGAAGCTGTTGCGGGGCCTCGGCGCCCTTTGGGAGCAGGACCCGACCGAGAAGGTCGTCATCTTCGCGACGTACCTCGGCACCGTCGACTTGCTCGGCCGCGAGATCGAGAAGGCGTACCCGGGCCAGGGCGTCGTCGTCCTGCGCGGTGGTGACCATGGAGCGAAGCTCGCCGCTGAGCGGAAGTTCAAGAAGGCAGACGGCCCGCGCGTGCTGGTCTGCACGGCGGCGGGACGCGAGGGCATCAACCTCCAGTTCGCACGCATCCTCTTCAACTTCGACCTGCCGTGGAACCCGATGGACATGGAGCAGCGCATCGGGCGCATCCATCGCTACGGCCAGAAGCACACCGCGCAGGTCTACAACCTCGTTCTCTCCGACACGATCGAGGGCAAGATCTTCCTGCTCCTCGACGAGAAGCTGAAGGAGATCGCGAAGACCCTGGGCAAGGTAGACGAGCACGGCAACGTCGCCGAGGACCTACGCAGCCAGGTGCTCGGCCAGCTCTCCGAGCGCCTCACGTACGACAAGTTCTATCGCGAAGCGCTCGGTGACCCGGAACTGCGCCGCACGAAGGAGGAGCTCGAAGCCGCGCTCTCCAACGCCTCCGAGGCGCGCAAGGTGGTCTTCGACCTGTTTCAGGACCTCGATGGCTTCTCCCTCGCCGACTACAAGCCCTTCGCCAACGTGAGGCCGGGGCTCGAGCGCGTGCTGGAGTTCCTTCGCGCATCGCTCGCCGCCGATGGCCGCCGCGTCGATTCGCAGGACGATGGCACCTACGTCGTGAAGGACGCCGAGCAGAAGGTGGTGTGCCGATTCACGCTCGACCGCGATGCTGCCCGCGCGAGGGCGGACCTCGACCTCCTCGGTCTTGACCATCCGCTCGTGCAGGAGGCCATCAAGCGGTGGCAGGCCGTGTCGCCCGAGGGCATCGGCTTGGCCGTGTCGGGCTCCGAGGGCCCGGGCGTGCTGACCTGGTGGCTCGTCGAGACGCGCGGCCCCTCAGGCGAGCACCGTGCCACCGTGCTTCCGCTTGGCGTGGGCGACGACGGCAAGCGAAACGCACGCCTCGAACGCCTCGGCGCAGGCGTGTTCAGGCGCACGGGCCACGTCAACGGCACAACGGCGTCAGCGCGGAAGGCGCTCCTCCACGAGAAGGTGGAGCCGATGCTCGAGCGCGAGCTGCAGCACCGGGAGATCGTTCCCGAGGGCGGCAGCTACGCCGCGAAGCTGATCGGCTGGGTCGAGGTGAGTGGGGGCAAAGCATGACGTTCCATCCGACCGCGCGCGTTGCTTGGCACGACCCCCGCTGGGACGGCTCCGTCTGCCGCCAGCCCTCGTGCAACTCCTTCTGCGGCGCGCTCGACCGCATCCGTGAAGAGCGCGACGACGCACGCGAGGACGCCATCGCGGGCAACCCCTGCGTTCCAGCCCATCGTGCTGGACAAGGCGCATGCTGGAAACGTCTTGGTGGTCGCCGAACTCGTCGAGGTGCTCGGGCCGAGCCCTGGGTCTTGATGCGCGATCCGCCCAACCTAAGACTACCCAATCCCGACTTCAGCAGGTGTGCACTCGTGCGTGGCAAGCCGCATTCGCTGGTCCATGCCGGGCACGGCCAACTAGAACAAGCGCGTTCCTTACGATCCGTGGGCGAGCACTCGCGACGCAGAAACCGCGAACACGCAAAGGCTTGGAGCGGGCGACGGGGTTCGAACCCGCGACATTCAGCTTGGGAAGCGGAGCGCCGAAGCCGTTCTCCCCGGGGAAACTGTCGAGTCGGCCGCGACTGTCCACTGGGCTGTCGAGTGAGCGCACTCGCGACGCCGTGACGCTCGCCGAGTCGCTGCTGGCCGAAGCCGTGCGATCGAACAACCCTGCACCCCTCATCGCGGCTGCGCGCGCTCTCCTCGCGGAAGCCGCGAGCACACAGCAGGACTCGACGGCCAGTGGGTCGGGAGCGGACGCGAAGGCGGGTTGACGGACGCCGCATCCATCGTCGTCGAGCCGCAGCGCACGCGATCCTGACGCCCGTGAGGCCCGCCACGATCGGATGACCGACCCAGGGCGAGCCGCGTGGTCCCCGCCGCCTCCTGGCGCTCCTGGTGCGCGCCGCTCCGCGCTTCCGGTAGCACGCGCGACCGCCGTACCTCGCCGTGCCGGAGGCTGCACCTCCGCCGAGTCCGCCCGCGTCACCGGCCCCGATCCGAGCCCGCCTCGCGCCGGTCGCGGGCCGACCGCCGATCGCGCCCTCGACGCCGCGGGTGCCGATCGGGGGGACCCCGGGGACACCGCGCGAAGGTGAAAAAGAGATTCCTTGCGGCAGCGTACACAGGGGCATCACCCGCCCTCGGCTCCGCGAGCGGGCGCGAGGACTTGCGGTTGCTTCACCCCGTTGCAACTCTCTACACGACATTGCACGGGTCACGGGTCGAAGGTGGAGGCCGTCATGCTCCGAATCCTTCCAGTCGCGCTCGTTGCCGCCCTGTCCGTGGGCCGTGCGCCGGCGCTCCTCGCCGGGACGATCCACGTGCCCGCCGACCATCCGACGATCCAGGGGGCGATCGACGCAGCCCAGGACGGTGACCTCGTGCTCGTGGCGCCAGGGACCTACTTCGAGAACATCGACTTCAAGGGGAAGGCCATCACGGTCCAGAGCAGCGACGGGCCGAACGTGACGACGATCGATGGGGGAGGGGTCAACTCCGTCGCCCGATTCACCAGCGGCGAAACATCAGCCGCGGTCCTCGATGGCTTTCGCCTGACGAACGGTTACGGCCCGAGCAGCTCCCTTCCATACGACGGTGGCGGTATCAACTGCCACAACGGATCATCGCCGACGATCGTGAACAACTGGATTGACTACAACGTCGCTGAGTCTGGCGGGGGCGGGATCGCCTGTGACGCATCATCACCCACCATCGAGAACTGCCGGATCGAGAACAACCAGGCGTTCGTCGGCGGCGGAGTGATGGCAGAGAACAGTTCGGTTCCACTGGTGCGGTTCTGCGTGATCACGTCAAACCGAGGGGGTAGGACTGGAGCCTCGGGAGGCGGGGGGGGAATCTACTCACGGCGCAGCGCGATGACCGTTGTGAATACCATCATTGCGGGCAACTCGGCTGACCTGGAAGGCGGAGGCCTGGATGTCATCGACCGAGGCATGCTCCTCGTGAATAGCGTTGTCTGGGGGAACTCCTTGGTGTCCGGAACCGCCGGAACCGGGGCGTGGGTGTGGGCGACGACGCTAACGCTTTGGAACTCGATCGTTTGGAACAACGACTTTGGGACTGCGGCCGGTGGTCAAGTGACCACGCATAGCTCGAACTGCCCTGGTGGGAGCATCTACCTGGATCCACTCTTCGTGAATCCCGCTGCCGGCGACTTCCACCTGACCGCTGGCTCGCCTTGCATCGATGTTGGTGATGCGACAGCTCCAGGCCTCCCCCCGACTGATATCGATGGCGATTCGCGGATCATTGGCGCGAGCGTGGACATCGGCGCGGACGAGTTCGTGCCAGGTCCACTCGTCACGGCGGTCACGCCCGACCATGATCGCTACGACCAGACCCCGAGCGTGCTGGTCCAGGGCTCGGGTTTCGCCGTCGATGCGATCGTGAACGTCCGTTTCGGACCGCTCGCCGCCTCGAACGTGGTGGTCCTCGACGACGCCAACCTGACCTGCGATGCGCCGGTGAGCGACCGCGGGCCGGTCGATGTCGGCGTCTCCAACTCCCACGGCGAGGGTGTGCTGTCGCTCGGCTTCATCTTCACTCCCGCGATCACGATCGAGGGCGACCCGACGCCGGGCGGGTCGATCACGATCCACTACCTCTTCGACGGGGGCGACGGCGTGCTCGCGATCTGGGGACTGCCTCCGGCCGTCGATCTCTCCGTGCCGCCGTGGGACGGGAAGCTCTGCATCCTGCCGCTCAGGGTGCTGTTCTACCTGCCATCGTGGCCGTTCGACGGACTCGACGTGGACGCCGACATCGCCAACGATCCGTCGCTCTCGGGCGTGGACGTGCTCCTGCAAGCCCTGGTCGGTCCGCGGCTCACGCGAAACCCGCGGGACGGCGCCTGGACCAACTGCTTCGTGCTCGAAATCCGGTAGCACGGCACCCGCCTCGAAGCGGCGCGGCAGCGGCGTCACCCAATCCGCCGTCCGCCAGCAGCCGGGCTAGGACCAACGGACGCTTTCGCTAGCCTGTTTCACGACTTCGCTCAGGCGAGAATGCGAAGGGGTTCATGGATCATGGATGCAACTGCGTCCACAGCAGCGTTGGAAGCTGTTGAGGAGCGTCGTCCGAGGACGTGCCGTCCCGAGCTGCGATGTCGTGCAACGACGCCGCGGGGACCTTGCCGGGCGCCGCGGCGGCCAAGCTCTGGCTTCTGCTTCCGGCACGACCCCACGCTCGCGGACTACCGGACCATGAGCTGCTCGAAAGGCGGTCGAACACCCAGGCGCGCTTCCGTCGTTCCTGGCCTGATCGGATTCGACTGGGACTCGCTCGCGCAGCCTGACGGGATGCAACGGCTACGCCGTCTCATCCTCATGGCGATGGTGCAGGGCCAGCTCAAGTCCGGCGCCGCTCGCTTCGTCCTCGAACAGGCGGAGAAGGCGAGGGCAGCGATGCCGAGGCAGCGCCGTACGGACGACCGCCTGATGGCCCGCATCCTGGCCAAGCTGCCGCCGCCGGGCGACGAGGCGGAAGAGTCGGCTGACGGGACTGCCGCGCCCGCGACGCAGTAGTGCAGCAGGCACGGGGCCGGTCGCTCACTCGACGCGACGCAATCCGTTGTAGTAATCGCGAGCTGTTGGGAGGGGATAGACTCGTGCCCACAACGAATAGGGCCGCCGCAACCTGGCAAGGAAACGCGACGGCCCAACAAACCGGAGGGCCCCATCGTGCCTAACGCCGCCGCCCTGGGCAAGGCGTTCGCATCGCGACCTGTTGCTATCGCCTACCGTCGCCTCAATGGCCTATTGCGATCGATCGACGCCTACGCCTGCTGCTTCGCCGATTGGCGGAGCTGTCCGCACCAGTCCAAGTTGCGCAACAAGCGCAGGTGCGAGTTCCTTGCCCGGGAACTGTTCCGAACATCCTTCAAGCGGCGGGCAGGATCATTCCTCGCTGCCGCTCACGAGTGCAGAGTCGTGAGGAGCCGAGATCTTGGCGAGGGCGAACGCCAACAGTTGTCGGTCGTGCGCGAGGTCGCGCACAGGATTCGCCGCGCATCGTTCAACCCACGTCCCATCGGCGACAGGACGTATGGCACGGCACTCAGGCCGCCTGCCATTTCCTTCAACACGCCCGACAACAGGCTGCGTGAGTCTGTTGCGCGCGCCTGCTTGAAGCACCTTCGCGGGGTGCCCGACAAGGAATGGGAAGGAGCCAGCCGGGCGGGCGTGGCGCTGATCGTGCATTCACGGCCACCGCCGGATCTCGCGCCGGTCCAGGAGCAGTTGAAGCAGATCCGAGAACGCGTTGAGGTAGCCCGCCTATCACCCATCTCGACCGTGAGCGCGGCTGAGATTCCGATGCGTCCGGTGCCGCGCTCGTCGCCATCGGGCAAGCGCACCGGCAAGGTCGACCAGGCGATCGCCCTGCTCAAGATGGACCGCGAACGCCTCACAGAGAACTCCGAGAGTGACCCGCGGTACAAGTCGATGAAGGCGGTCGCCGACATCGTGAAGTGTTCCCCGTCGACGTTGAAGGGATCCGTCGCCTTCCGGAAGGAGTGGGACTTGTTCCTCCCCTACCAGCCCGTTGGAAAACGAAGTTGTGACCGAACCTCCCGTGGTCGCGACTCGTCGAAGGCAAGTCGAGCGAGCGGCCACCGATCGGGGAGGAAGTGAATGGCGCTGGGAAGACGCGGTCCGCGG
>Ga0187893_10012439_pt1 | contig 12071 bp, 14 predicted proteins | sample MA1701074metaG_FD_139574 | JGI IMG/M metagenome (GOLD analysis project Ga0187893, IMG submission 139574) | White microbial mat communities from a basaltic lava cave in the Kipuka Kanohina Cave System on the Island of Hawaii, USA - MA170107-4 metaG ... | reverse complement strand
TTGCGCATGGCCCTTCGACGGCGCCACCCGCCGCCCCAGTTCCCCGAAAGAGGCGAACCGCGTTGAGAACTGGGGCGGAATCCGCCCCAGTTCTCTACGCGGTTCGGTACGGTCGGGCCGATGCGGGGGACCCGGGTGACCCGCCGGGAGGACGAGCGGTTCTTGCGGGGGCGGGGGACCTACGTGGAGAACCTGGACCTGCCCGGCGCGCTCTTCGCCACCTTCGTGCGGTCCGACCGCGCCTCGGCCCTGATCCGGTCGGTCGAGGTGGACCGCGCCCGGCGGTGCCCGGGCGTGGTCGACGTCGTGACCGCGGCCGACCTGGCGCTGGCGCCCTTCCCGCCGATGCTGGCCTTGTCCAACCAGGCGATGGTGCGGCACTGGCTGGCCGCCGACCGGGTGCGGTTCGCCGGCGAGGCCGTGGCGGTGGTGCTGAGCGAGACGCGCCCGGCGGGGGTGGACGCGGCGGCGTCGGTCACGGTGGACTACGAGCCGTTGCCCGTCGTGGTCGACCCCGAGGCGGCCGCCGCACCCGGTGCGCCCCTGCTGTTCCCCGAGGCCGGGACCAACGTGGCCCTCGACCTCCAATTCGGCCGCGACGAGGCGCTGTTCGACGGCTGCGAGGTGGTGGTGCATCGGCGCATGGTCAACCAGCGCCTGGCCTCCTGCCCGCTCGAGGGCCGGTCGGCGGCCGCCGCGTGGGGCGACGACGGCCGCCTCACCCACTGGTCGTCGACCCAGTCGGCCCACGCCGTCCGCCGCCGCCTGGCCCCACTGCTCGGCGTGGCCGAGGCCGACGTGCGGGTCGTCGCCCCCGACGTGGGCGGGGCCTTCGGCGCCAAGATGGACCCCACCCCCGAGGAGGCGCTGCTCGGCCTGCTGGCCCGAAGGGCGGGCCGCCCGGTGCGGTGGACCGAGACCCGGACCGAGTCGATGCTGTCGCTGGGCCATGGCCGCGCCCAGGTCCAGCACGTCGAGATCGGCGGCACCCGGGCCGGGCGCGTGCTGGCCTACCGGCTCACCGTCGTGCAGGACTCGGGCGCCTACCCGGCGCACGCCACCGGCCTGCCCATCCTGACCCGCATGATGGCCAGCGGCGTCTACGACATCGCCCGGGTCGAGTTCAACAGCACCTCGGTGGTGACCAACACCGCCCCCACCGTCGCCTACCGCGGCGCCGGCCGGCCCGAGGCGACGGCGGCCATCGAGCGGGCCATGGACCTGTTCGCCGCCGCCGTCGGCCGGGACCCGGCCGAGGTCCGCCGGACCAACCTGGTCCCGCCCGGCGCCTTCCCGTACACCAACGCCGTCGGCACCGTCTACGACTCCGGCGACTACGCCACCGCCCTGGACCGGGTGCTGGACCGCGCCGGCTACGCCCACCTGCGGGTCGAGCAGGCCGGCCGCCGCGCCGCCGGGGCCACCGTCCTCACCGGCATCGGGCTGTCGATGTACGTGGAGGTGACGGCCGGCCCGAGCGCCCCCGACGAGTGGGGTGCGGTGTCGGTCACCACCGCCGGCCGGGCGGTGGCCCGCACCGGCTCCTCGCCCCATGGCCAGGGGCATGAGACCGGTTTCGCCATGCTCGTCGCCGACGTCCTGGGCCTGCCGCTCGACGACGTGGACGTGGTGTTCGGGGACACCGACGCCATCCCGACCGGGACGGGAACGCTGGGGTCGCGGTCGCTCCAGACCGGTGGCATGGCGGTGCACCGGGCCGCCGCCGAGGTGCTGGCCCAGGCGCACCGGCTGCCGGGCGACCCCCTGGCCGCCGGGGCCACGTGGGCCGACGCCGCCGCCGCGGCCGAGCGCCACGGCCGGCCCCTGGCCGCCGAGGTGACCTACCGGGGCACCGTATCGACCTTCCCGTTCGGCGCCCACCTGGCCGTGGTCGACGTCGACGTGGAGACCGGCCACGTCGCGCTGCGCCGCCTGGTGGCGGTGGACGACGCCGGCCGGATCGTCAACCCGCTGCTGGCCGAGGGGCAGGTCCACGGCGGTGTCGCCCAGGGCGCCGGCCAGGCGCTGTGGGAAGAGGTCCGCTACGACGGCGACGGCCGGCTGCTCACCGACAGCCTCGCCCACTACGCCGTCCCCCGCGCCGCCGACCTGCCCACCTTCGAGAGCGAGCTGATGGAGACGCCGACGCCCGCCAACGAGCTCGGGGCCAAGGGCATCGGCGAGTCGGGCGCGGTGGGCGCGCCGGCCGCCGTCCAGAACGCGGTCGTCGACGCCCTGGCCCATCTCGGCGTCGAGCATCTGGACATGCCCTGCACCGCCGAGCGGGTGTGGCGGGCCCTGAACCGGTGACACCGACGCGGTGAAGGTGGCCCTGGGGGTCAACGGCCACGCCCGGGAGGACGACGTCGAGCCCAGGCTGCTGCTGGCCCACTACCTGCGGGATGTCGCCGGCCTGACCGGCACCAACGTCGGCTGCGACACGTCGTCCTGCGGCGCCTGCACGGTGCTGCTCGACGGCCGGGCGGTGAAGTCCTGCACGGTGCTGGCCGTGCAGGTCGACGGCCGCCAGGTGACCACCATCGAGGGCCTGGCGCACGGCGCCTCGGGCGACCTGCACGTGGTGCAGGAGGCGTTCCGCCGGTGCCACGGCCTCCAGTGCGGGTTCTGCACGCCGGGCATGGTGCTGGCCGCCGTCTCGCTGCTGGCCGACTGCCCCCAGCCCACCGAGGCCCAGGTGCGGGCCGGCCTGGAGGGGAACCTGTGCCGCTGCACCGGCTACCACAACATCGTGGCCGCCGTGCTGGCCGCCGCCGGCCCCCCCGGGCCGCCACCGTGATCCCGGCACCGTTCGCCTACGAGCGGGCGCGGTCGGTGACCGAGGCGCTCGACCTCCTGGCCCGGTACGGCGACGAGGCGGCGATCCTGGCCGGCGGCCACTCGCTGCTCCCGGCCATGAAGCTGCGGCGGACGCGGCCCGGTGTCGTCGTCGACATCGGGCCGTGCGGGCGTGAACTGGGCTCGGTGCGGGTCGAGGGCGACGAGCTGGTGCTCGGCGCGCTGGTCACCCACCACACCGCGGCCACGTCGGCGGTCGTCGCGGCGTGCGCGCCGATCATGGCCGACGCGGCCGGGCGGCTGGGTGACCCGCAGGTCCGCCGCCGGGGCACGCTGGGCGGCAGCCTGGTGGAGGCCGATCCCGCCGCCGATCTGCCGGGCGTGGCCTGCGCCCTGGGGGCGGCGATGGTGGTGCGCGGCCCCGGGGGTGAGCGGCACATCCCGGCCGCGCGGTGGTTCGGGGCGACGGCGCCGCTGGCGCCCGGCGAGCTGCTGACCGAGGTACGGGTGCCGGTGGTCGCCGGCGCCGGCTGGTCCTACCAGCGGTTCACCCGGCGGGCCGGTGGATGGCCCGTCGTGGCGGTCGCCGCCGTCGCCCACCCGGCGTGCGGCGTGGCGCTGGTGCACATGTCCCCGCGGCCCATCCGGGCGCACGGCGTCGAGATGGCGCTGGCCGCCGGCGCAACGGCGGCCGAGGCCGCCCGGCTGGCCGGCGAGGGGCCGCCGCCGCCCGGCGACCTCGACGCCAGTCCCGCCTTCCGCCGCCACCTGGCCACCGTGCTCACCCGCCGGGCCCTCGAGGCGGCCGGCTGGTGAGGCGGCTCCGCAGCACGACGGGGCCGGTCCGGGCCGGGTCGCCGTCGTCGGGCTCGAGGGTGATCTCGATGTCCGGGTAGCGGGCCGGGTCGGCGGCCGTGACCATCTGCACCAGGGCCCGCCCGCTGGCGGGGGTGCGGAAGGTGCCGGCCGACACGCGGGCCGTGGCCCCGGGCCCCGCCGGCGGCGCGAGGTACCAGCACTCGTAGAAGTGCCCGGCCGGTGGAGCCGGCACGTCTTCCAGCACGAGGCGGATCCCGATGCCCAGCGGTCCCCGCTGGAGGTGGGCGACGCCGCGCGCCGCGCCGCCGTCGGCCGCCACCAGGTCGACGGCGCGGGGCGGCCGTGCGTCCGACGACGGCGCGGCGGCCAGGGCGGCCACGCCGGCGATGGCGGCCACCGCGGCCGCCGCCGCGGCCAGGGGCCAGCGCGGCCGCGAGGCGGCGACCGCAGGAGCGCGGCCGCGGGCGGCGGCCGCGTCGACGGCCACCGCCGCGAGCGTCTGCGCCCGCAGCCTGTCGGGTGGGTCGGCCGCCGGGCGGGCACCGGCCAGGCGGGCCGGGATCCACGCCAACTCCTCCACCTCGGCGCGGCAGCGCGCGCAGCTGGTTCCGTGGCGGGCGAAGGACGCCGACTCGGCCGGGCCCAAGGTGCCGAGGACGTAGCCGGCCAGATCGGGATGGGGCTCGGCGTGGCCGGGCGCCGGTTCAGGCATCGACGCCCCGTTCCTCCAGCGCCAGCTTGAGCGCCCGCAGGGCGTAGTACGACCGGGTCTTCACGGTGCCGAGCGGGACACCGATCCGCCGGGCGATCTCGGACTGGGTCAGGCCGCCGCCGTAGGACAGCTCCAGCACCTGCCGGTGGGCCGGCGTCAGCGCGTCGAGGGCGTCCTGGACGACCATGGTTTCGAGGAGGGCGTCCAGGTTGTCGAGGCCGGGCCCGCCCTCGTCTGGCCCCTCATCGGCCCGGCGACCGTCGCTCGGGGCCGGGCCGAGGGGTCGCGAGGAGGGTCGGCGCCAGAGGTCCACCGCGATGTGCCGGGCCAGCACGCAGAGGAAGCCGGCCACGCTGCCCCGGGCCGGGTCGTAGCGCCCCGCCGTGCGCCACAGGCGGACGAAGCTCTCCTGCACCAGTTCCTCGGCCAGTCCGGGGTCGCCGAGCAGGCGCAACCCGATGCCGTACAGGCGGCCTGCGTAGCGGCGGTAGAGCTCTTCCAGCGGCGCCCCCCGGTCGCCGCCGGCCACCTGGGCGACCAGCTCGACGTCGGCGGCGGCGGAACCGGCCGTGACACGGGCCGACGGGCCCGTCTCCGCATCCATCACGACCACATGAAAGCGCACCGCCGGGCGCCGTGCTCATCCGGGAAGCCCGCCGCTACCGTAGGAGCGCCGTGAACGACAACGAGGTGGTCGAGGCTTTCGTCAACGGGGGAACCCGGTCGGCCTTCGGGGCGAGACTGCACGTCGAGGCCGATGTGCTGATGCTCGACGGGTGGTGGCACGCCCTCCTGCGGGTCGGTCCCGAGGTGTTCATCATGCGCAGCGAGGCGCCGCCGGCCGACACCACCTTGATCGAGGACGCGTCCGCGGCGTTGACGGCCAAGGGCCTGCGGTGCGTCGGTGAGGACCACCCGCTGATCGGGCCCATCACCTACACCACGATCTCCCTGGGCGTCGTGGCGTGGACGGTGTGGGCCACCGACGCCGACGCCGCCGACGCGGCTTTCTCGGCCAACCTCAGCCGGGACACCGCGTTCGTGCCGGCCGGCCCGGGCGAGATGGGGATGGAGTCGGCGCTCGGCTTCAGCGCCGAGCTGGGAGGCGCCCGCCGGCTGGGCGGCCTGCCCTCGTCGGTCATCCTCACCGTCGGTGTCGATCCCGGGCGGGCCGACGAGCTGGCCGCCGCGTTCCCGGACTGCCGCGTCGAGCACCGGACCTTCGAGGAGATGCCACCGGAGGCGTGCGGCAACCTCATCCCCAACCTCATCGTCGTGAACGCCACCGAGCAGGTCGGGCGGGACTGGACGATGGAGGTGCGGGCCAGCGCCTGCGGCCGCTTCCTGCCCGTGCTGGGCGTCGTCCGGGAGGGCGGGCCGCCCCTCGGGTCCGACGGTGCGCTGGACGCCGACGGCCCGGTGGACGGCTGGATCGAGCCCCTGCGGGCCCTCCTGCCCGACTGAGCTGGCGTCGCCTCAGGGCGACGGCGGCCGGGGCCCTCGGGGCCGGGGCGGGCGGCGACGGCGGCGGCGTTGCCTCGACTGGTCCGCCAGGATGGGCGTGGCCAGGATGGCGGCTGCGGTGGCGAACCCGGCCACGCTCACCAGCAGCGGCCAGCTCGACCAGCGGGCCGGCCCGGTGCCCGACCGCAGCGGCGGGGGTGGTGGTCCCAGCCCGTTGCCGGCGGTGGGCGGCGGCCCCTCTGCGGGGGCCGCGGTCGACGGGGCGGCCGCGGTCGTGCTGGTGGTCGGGGCGGTGGTCGTGGTGGTGGTGGAGGAGGTGGTTGTGGCCGCCGTGCTGGGCGGTGGCGGCGGCGGCGCCTCTGTGGTGGTCGTCGACGGGGCGGCCGCGGTCGTGCTGGTGGTCGGGGCGGTCGTCGTGGTGGTGGAGGGACCCAGGATCGGCGGCAGCAGCTGGCTTGCGTTGGCCGGCCGAACGGCGACGGCGGCTACGGCCAAGACCACGATCCCGAGCACGTTCACGAGTGGCCAAGCTTCGCCGATCCGTACGCGCTGGCGACGCACAATGGCCCGGTGCGTGATCTCGTCGACACCGTGGAGCGGTGGGCCGCGGCCGGGCGGCGTGCCGCGCTGGCCCGGGTGGTCGGGCGGGAGGGGCGGGCGTCGCCGCCATGGGGGACGGCTCTGGCCGTGGACGAGACGGGCGAGGTGGCCGGCTCGCTCGACGTGCCCGGCGGCGAGGCGGCGGCGCTGCTGGCCGGGGCCGCCCTCCTCGACGGCCGCGGATCGCCCGCAGTGGTAGCCGCGGGCGGCTTCGACATCCTGCTGGCGCCGGCCGACTGGTCGGTGTTGGTGCCGCTGGCCGGCGCCCTGCGCGCCGGGCTGGACGTCGCCCTGGCCGCGGTGGTGCGCGGCCCGTCGACGGGCGCGGTGATGCTGGTCGGTGGGCACGGCCGCCTGGCGGGCTCCCTGGGCGACGACCGGCTCGACGCGGCCGCCGGCCCCGACGCGCTCGGCGCCCTGGCGTTGCGGCGTACGACGACGCACCGCTACGGCCGCCACGGCGAGCGGCGAGGCGACGACGTCGCGGTCTACGTCGAGTCGTTCAACCGCCCGCCCCGCCTTCTGGTGCTGGGCGCGTCCGGCCTGACGGCGGCGCTGGTCCGGGTGGGATCGGCGGCCGGGTTCCGGGTGATCGTGGCCGACGCCCGGCCCGCGTTCGCCACCGCGGCGCGCTACCCGGCGGCCCACACGGTGGTGTGTGCCCCGCTCGACGAGCACCTGCGCGCCCAGGTCCAAATCGGCGCGCGCGACGCCGCTTGCGTGGTCACCGGCGATCCCGGTGAGGAGGTCGCCGCGCTGGTCGCCGCCCTGGGCACCCGGGCGGGCTTCGTCGGGGCGCTGGCCCCCGCGCCGGCGGCCGGTGGTCGGCGGCGTGCGCTACGGGCCGCCGGTGTGAGCGAGGACGCGCTGGCCCGGGTCTTCGAGCCCCCGGACGCGGCCGCCGGGCCGCACGAGGTGGCCCTCGCGGCGTGCGCCGAGATCGCGGCCCGCCGCGGTGGCCCCGGTCCGCCGCCGCCGCCCCCCAGCTTCCGGTGAGGGTCGGCGAGGTAGCGTCGGCGCAGTGACCGACGGGACCGAGGGTGACAGCCCCACGTTCTACGACTCGGCCAGGCCCCCCTTCGCCGATCCGCCGCGGCCCGACCCACCCGACATCCGCCTCAACCGCGGGTCGGACGCCGGCGCGGCGCCGGCGCCGGGTGCGGCCGAGCTCGCCCGCCGGGCTGCCGCGCCCGCCCTGGCCGCCACGCTGGTGGCCGCCCTGCTCGCCGCCTGGTGGCGCCGCCGGGCCCGCCGCCGTGGATGACGCCGCGTCGGTGGCCGCCCTGCTGGGCCGGCCTCCCGCCGGCACCTTCGAGGTGGTCGTCCGGGACGGCGACGGCGATCCGGTGGTGATCCGCAACGAACCGCTGCTGGCCGACGGCACGCCGATGCCGACCCGCTACTGGCTGGTCGGTCGGACCGAGCGGGCGGCGGTCAGCCGGCTCGAGGCGGCCGGCGGCGTGCGGGCCGCCGAGCGGGCCGTCGACCCGGCCGAGCTGTCCGCCGCCCACCGCCGCTACGCCGAGGAGCGCGACGCGGCGTTGCCGCCGGGCCACGACGGGCCGCGGCCGGCCGGCGGTGTCGGCGGCACCAGGGCCGGGGTGAAGTGCCTGCACGCCCACTACGCGTGGTTCCTCGCCGGCGGCGACGACCCCGTGGGCCGCTGGGCCGGGGATCAGCTGGCGCCGGCCCCGTGAGGGTGGCCGCTGTCGACTGCGGCACCAACTCGACCCGCCTGCTCGTCAGCGACGGCCAGGGCCGGGCCCTCGACCGCCGCATGCAGATCACCCGGCTGGGCGAGGGCGTCGACCGCGCCGGTCGCCTCGACCCCGCCGCCGTCGAGCGCACCGCCGTGGCGCTGGCCGAGTACCGCCGCGCCGCCGAGGACCTGTCGGTCGATCGGTTGCGGGCGGTGGCCACCTCGGCGGCGCGCGACGCGGCCAACCGCGACGACTTCTTCGCCGCCGCCGAGGCCGCCCTCGGGACGCGCCCCGAGCTCCTGTCGGGCGAGGAGGAGGGGCGCCTGTCGTTCCTGGGCGCCACGGCCGAGCTGGGCCCGTCCGGCGGCCCGTACCTGGTCGTCGACATCGGCGGGGGATCGACGGAGTTCGTGCTCGGGACCACCGCGGCCGAGGCGGTGCTGTCGGTGGACCTCGGGTGCGTCCGCATCACCGAGCGGTACCTCCACGGCGATCCACCCCGGCCCGAGGAGCTGTCGCAGGCCATCTCGGTGGTGCACGCCTGGCTGGACGACGTGCAGCGGGACATGCCGGGCGTGGCCGGTGCCCGCCGGCTGGTGGGCCTGGCCGGCACCGTCGCGACGGTGGCCGCGGTCGAGCAGGGGCTGCACCACTACGACCGCGACCGGGTCCACCACTTCGTGCTGACGCGCCATGCGGTCCAGGACGTGTTCCGCACGCTGGCCACCGAGACCCGGGCCGACCGGGCCCACAACCCGGGCCTGGAGCCGGGGCGCGTCGACGTCATCGTCGGCGGCACGGCCATCCTCGTGACGATCATGCGCCACCTGGGCTTCGACGAGTGCCTGGTCTCGGAGTCCGACATCCTGGACGGCCTCGTGGCGTCGCAGCTGGGCTGAGGGGCCGGGGCGCGCCGGTAGGATCGGCCATCGTGCCGGTGTCGACGTCGGTGGTCGTGGTGGCGCATCGGTCGCACGAGTGGCTGCCCGTCTGCCTGGCGTCGGTCGCCGACTGTGACGATCTCGTCGTCGTCGACAACGGCTCGCCGGCGTCCGAGGTGTCGGAGGTGGCCCGGCGAGCGGGGGCCCGCCTGGTCCGCCTGCCCGCCAACGTCGGTTTCCCGGCCGGTGTGAACGCCGGCGTCGGCGCCGCTCGGGGCGAGATCGTCGCCCTGCTCAACGACGACGCCATGGCCGAGCCCGGCTGGCTGCCGGCGTCGTCCGCCGCGCTGGAGGACCCCGGGATCGCCGCGGTGGCCCCCAAGCTGGTGTTCGCGCTTCCCCACGCCGAGATCCGCTTCGACGACGAGCCGCGCCGCATCGGCTCCGACATCCGGTGGTTCGGCCGCCCCGTCCGCTCGGCCACCGTCGGCGGCGAGGACGTGCTCACCCGCCTGGTGGGGCCCGGCATCCACCGCTTCGAGGACGGCGAGCTGGACGGCCAGCGGGGGCCCTGGCGGTGGACGAACGGCCGGGACTCGTTCTACCTGGCCCTGCAGCCGGGCTGGCAGGCCGACGACCTGCTGGTCAACGGCGAGCCGGCGCCTGTGCGCGGCGAGGTCACCTTGGTCAACAACGCCGGCTCGTACCTCAGCACCGAGGGCCATGTCGGCGACTACGGCTACCTCAGCCCCGACGACGGCACCTTCGACGAGCCGGCCGACCGCTTCGGCGCCTGCGGGGCGGCCATGGTGGTGCGGCGGGACACCTTGCGCCGGCTCGGCGTCTTCGCCGGCCACTTCTTCGCCTACTACGAGGACGTCGACTGGTGCTGGCGGGCGCAGCTGGCCGGTCTGCGGGTGCGCTTCGACCCCGCCGGTGTGGTTCGCCACGTCGGCGGCGTCACCAGCGGGGGGCCGCTGGCCCAGCGGGTTCGCAACCTCACGGCCCGCAACCGCCTGCTCTGCCTGGCTCGCAACGCCCCGCTCGGCGTCCTGCGCTGGCAGGCCTCGGTCGTGCTGCGCCAACCGCCGGTCCCCGGGCTGCGCCCCTCGCTGGCCACCGCCGTCCCGCGCGCCCTGCTCGAACGGCGCCGCCTCGGCCGGCTCTGGGCCCGTACGCCCGGTGAGGTGTGGCAACGGTGGGCCGGCGTCGACGAGGTGTGGGGGCCGGTACCGACCCAGCGCTGACCGGCACCCGGGGCGCCGCACGCGCTCATGGATCGTCCTCGGCCGGTGCCGCCTGGTTGGCCGTGGCGCCGTCGATCTCGGGTTGGTCGACCAGGCGACGCACGAAGCGCTCCGACCCGGTCACGTAGGCGACCGCGACGCGGCCCATGACGTGCACGTCGCCGGGGCTCTCGCCGGTCGCCTCGCAGGCGCGGTCGACCGCCTTCTGCACCTTGGCCTCGATGGCGGCGGGATCAGGCGGGGTGCCGCGGCGGCGCTTGACCCGCACCACGGCCGACACCGTGGCGCCGCTGTCCCTGGCCTCGTCGAGCTGGCGGAGCAACTCGGGGTCGGTCTGGTTCGCCTCGGCCACGTCGGTTCCCTCCCATCCGCAGCGTAGCGACGGCGCGACTGCGGGCCGTCAGGCCCGTCCGCCCCGCAGGGAGGCCAGCGCCCGCGGGCCGTCGACCGCACCTCGCCCGCCGCGGCTGGCGTCGATGTCGGCCCGCACCGCCGAGGCCAGGATGGCGCGCTCGAGCCGGGCCACCGTCGCGTCGGGCTTCGCCTCCAGCAGCAGCGCGGCCAGACCGGCCACGTGCGGCGTGGCCATGGACGACCCGGACAGGGCGTGCCAGCCACCGCCGGCCCGGGCCGACACCACCTCGACACCGGGGCCGGTGAGGTCGGGCACCACGGGCTGGCTGCGGCGGACGAAGCGTTGGCTCGACGAGAAGTCGGCCACGGTCATCGCCTGGTCGTGGGCGCCGACCGACACGACCTTGGGGTAGTTCCCCGGTGACCGGCTGGTCCCGGGGCCCTCGTTGCCCACGGCCATGACGGGCAGCACGCCGCTGTCGCGGAGCACGTCGACCACGCCGAGGAAGTCGTTCAGCAGCCCGCGGATCCCGAGCGACATCGACAGCACCCGCACGCCCTGGCCCAGCGCCCAGTCCATGCCGCCGAGCACCCGGGCCACCACGTCGCCGCCCTCGATCACCAGGGCCGAGTACACCGAGGCGCCGGGTGCCACGCCGACCCGGCGGCCGCGCACGGCCCGTCCCGCCAGCGTGGCCGCGGTGTGGGTGCCGTGGCCGTCCACCTCGTCGGAGTCGCGGGGGCTCGCGTCGCGGACCTGGCGCCCGGAGATGTCGAACTCGGCGAAGCCGGCGAGGGCCGCACGCACGGCTGGGTGCGTGCCGTCGATGCCGGTGTCGAGGTGCGCCACCGCCACACCGGCGCCGGTGAGCCCCTGGTCCCAGAGCTGGGGGATGCCCATCGAGGTGATGCCCCACGGGGGTACCGCCGCCGCGGCGGCCGCCTGGCGCCCCACCGGCCGGATCAGGCTGAGCTGGGGCGCGGCCCGCACGGCTCGGACGCGGGTGTCGGCCCGCAGCGCGGCCAGGCCGGCGCGGTCGACGGTGCCGTACACCACCCCGAGGTTGGGGTACACGCGGGCGCCGTCCACCTTGGTCGGCCGGCTGCGGTCGGCCGCCGACGCGGCCAGCGAGGCCCGGCCGAACTGCGACTCGGCCTGGGCGCTGAAGTGGGCGGACAGCTCGCGGGCCTCGGCCTTGGCCGCCTTGGCCACCAGCGCCAGCACGGGGGCGAAGCCCAGCTCGCTCAAGCTGGTGCTGATCGACGTCACTGGTGCACCATCCCTTCGGGATGGTGCACCAGTGAACGCTTGATGGACCGGCCTCGCGGGCCGGTCACTGGCCCACCATCCCTTCGGGATGGCGCACCAGTGAATGCTTGATGGACCGGCCTCCCGGGCCGGTCACCGGCCCACCAGGGCGGCGGCCGTCGCCACGTAGGCGACCGGGGCCAGGGCGCGGGCTCGGGGCGCCGTGGCCCGCTCGGCCAGCCCGGCGGC
>Ga0187893_10012438_pt1 | contig 12072 bp, 9 predicted proteins | sample MA1701074metaG_FD_139574 | JGI IMG/M metagenome (GOLD analysis project Ga0187893, IMG submission 139574) | White microbial mat communities from a basaltic lava cave in the Kipuka Kanohina Cave System on the Island of Hawaii, USA - MA170107-4 metaG ... | reverse complement strand
GGCGACATCTCCCACGGCATCTCCTCGGGATGAATCACCTTCTTCCGCTTCGCATTCCTCACCGGCGCCTCGGCGGCATCGTCCAGGAGCGCCTGGTAGAACCTCTTGTTGGTGCTCCCCTTCCGCCACGCTTTCGATTCGCTCCAGGCCATTCGTCAGTCCTCGTAATTGAAGTGCTGCTCGTCTTCGCGCGCCTCGAACCCCTCGCCGCCCGGCGCGGGCTCGCTGGGCCGCGGCTCCACCGTCTTCTGGAAGAGCATGTTCATGAACATGAACATCGGCTTCGTCTTGAGTACCAGTGCGCGGGCCGGTTTCGTACTGCTGGCGTTGAAGTGCTGGTGCACGCAGTTGTTGTGCACGATGGCGATGTCGCCCGCCTTCCAGTCGTAGCGGATCCCATCGTGGATTTCGTAGCCCTCGCCGTCGAGGATATAGAAGGCGGCCTCGTTGACATGCCCGTGTTTCTGCGACCTCGCGCCGGGCCCCCATTCCTCGACGTGCAGGTGAAAGAGCTGCGTGATGCCGTCCTTCGGCTCCACGTAGTGACGGCTGAAGGTCTGCGGGCCGTCGACGAACCTGATCAGCCGTCCCTTGCGGACGCGCGGCTGCGCGCGCAGCCGGGCGAGCTCCTGCCTCAGGCTGTACTCACCCTGAATGGCGCGGACGAAAACCCGGTCCTTCTTGCTGTGATAGTGCGACTCGTTGACGACCGGCTCGGTCAGCGCCGGGCCCTTTGGTTCTTTGGCCATATGCATCATGGTCCGGCTAAAGCCGGACACTGCGTACTCTAGACGTACTCTAGACGTACTTTAGACGCCGTATTCGTCGAGCTTGAAGCGCTTCGGCTTCAGTATGCGGCATAGCTCGCGGTTGAGTCCCACCTGCGGCAGGCCGATGCCCGCCTCGTGCGCCATCTGCTGCACGATGTCCATGTCGTCTTCCGCCCACGCCATCGTGTTCTCGCCCCAGTGCCGGAGCACATAGTTGTCCGCGCTGCTCATGAGCAGCGCTTTCCGCAGCTCGTCGGGGTCGATGCCGAACCGCTTCGACAGCGCCAACGCCTCGTGGTTGGCAATGAGGCACGCCCACATCACGAGATTGTTGGCCGCTTTCGCCACCTGCGCCGCGCCGACGCCGCCCGCATGGACGATGTCGGCCGAGAAGCAGGAGAGGACGGGGGTCAGCCGCGCGACAACCTCGGCCTCGCCGCCGATGAACGCGAGCAGGGTGCCTGCGTCCGCCGCGTGACCACCACGCGCCACCGTGGTGTCGACCAGATCGACGCCATACGGTTTGGCCTCCGCCGCCAGCTCCCGGATAGTGCGCGGATGCACGGTCGAGAGAACAGCGACGATTGTGCCTTGCGGCAAGGTCCCGAGCAAAGCGGCCATCAGCTCGCGCAGCTCGCGGTCGTAGCCGACGCACACCAGAATCGCTTCGCAGGTGCCGGCCAGATCGGTCGGCGCCGCCGCCCAGCCGGCACCGAGCTTCTCCACGGCGCCGCGCTTCCCCTGGTCGATGTCGTAGGCGACGACGTTCAGGCCCCTGCGGGCCATGTGGCCAATGATAGGCTGGCCCATGCGGCCGGCGCCGATCACGCCGACGGTCTTCACCGCGCTCGCTGTATCCATCGTCACTACGCTCGCTGTATCCAGGCCTTGCTTCGGGATCCGGATCCCGCATCCCGTTTTTAGCGCTTCTGCGTGACCGTGTCGAGGAGGGCGGGCTGGCCGGCTTTTACCTGCACAATCGCCCGCTTGAGCGCGGCGGCGAGCCCCTCCGGCGATTCGAACGGCCCCTCGGCATACCACCCCATCGACTTCGCCATGGCCGCGAAATCGGGGGCCGGCCCCTCGAGATCCATCCCGATATGCGCCCGCTCGATGGGCGTATGCCGAAGCTGCGCCATCCGTATCTGATGCTCCCAATCGTTGTAGTACGCGCGGTTGTTGTACATGACGACGAGCATCGGAATGCGGTGCTTCGCGACGGTCCAGAGCGCCCCCGCGTCGAACATCAGGTCCCCATCGGGCTGCATGTCGACGACCAGACGCTTGTGCGGCCGGTGGGCGAGCGCGACGCCGATGGAGATGCCGAACTGCGTGGCCGTGCCGAGCGAGCGGCCGGGATGGCGGTACGGTGTGTCGAAATCCCACAGCTTGCGCGTCCACTGCTCGAGCGTGCCGGCCGTGAGCACCCAGTCCTCGTGCTTGATCGCGTCCCAGACCTCGGAGGCGAGCCGCGCCAGCGTGATCGGGCTCGCGTCCCAGTCCTCCTTCGCGTCGCGCGCCCACTTCTCGCGGCGCGCCCGACTCTTCTCCGCGGTGGCCGTGGTCCGCCTCCTCACTCGATCGCGCAGCGTCCCGTCGTCCGCCAGGCGCCTCGTCAACAGCTCGGACACTGCCGGAATGGCGAGCGTCGTGTCGGCAAGAATGCGCAGGTCGGCATGATGGAGGCGCTGGTAGTCGAGTGCCCAGCTCGAGAGCTCCAGGTCAGCGAATCCGATGTCGATCCATTTCGCGCCGCTCGGCACGATCGATGTCACCTCGCGCGTCGTGCTGACGAGCTCCGTGGTCGGCCGCTCCCAGTCGCGCGCGTCGAGACAGAGGATGAGATCCGCGTCGCGGAAGACCTCCTTCGTGTAACTCATGTTCAACGGATGCCGCGATGGGAAGTTGAGGCGGCTGTCGACGTCGTACACGGGAATGCCACCGGTCTCGGCGAGTGCGACGAGCGCGTGGAACCCCTCGGGCTCCCGACCGACATACTCGGCAATGATCACGGGGCGCTCCGCGCGAGCGATCAGTGCAGCCGCTTCCTCGAGCGCCCGCGGGTCGCCCGCGATGCGGGTCGGCACCTTGGCGGCGCCTGTTGGCGGCAGCGGCACGCCGTGATCGAGCCGCTGCTCCTGCAGCCACGCGTCGTAGCACAGGTAAATCGGTCCGCGCGGCTCGGTCATCATCACGGCGTAGGCGCGCGCGAAGGACTCGGGCACACCGTCGATGGTGTGCGGCTGGTAGTCCCACTTCGTGTACGGCCGCACCTGCTCGCCCTGGCTCTGCGCGGTGTGAATCCAGTCGATGCGCGGCCGCCGCTTCGTCTCGTCCATCGGGCCGGTCGCGCCGATGATGAACACCGGCGCGCGGTCGATGTAGGCGTAGTAGATCGCCATGTTGGCGTGCAGCAATCCGACGAGGTTGTGGAGGATCGCGGCCATCGGCTTGCCGCTCGTCTTCGCATAGCCGTGCGCGATCTGCACGGCGGTCTCCTCGTGCTGGCAGAGCAGCAGCTCGGGCCGGTTGCCGCCGTAGTTGACGATCGAGTCGTGCAGCCCGCGGAAGCTGGCCCCTGGGTTGATCGCGGCAAATGGCAGGTCGTAGGCGTGGAGCAGATCGACGATGACGTCCGAGGCCCAGCGGTCCGACGCCATCTACTGGACCGTGCGAACTGACGGAGTACGAGTCACAACAAGCCTCCGCGCGAAGAACAGCGGGCCGCGACAACGGAGCGGGCCGACAAGCGATTCGAGCAACATCACCCGGAAGCCTTGAGCACTCGGCACTTCTCCGGATTGAGCTGCACCCAGATCGGCTCGCCGACCTTGGTGCGCAACGTGGGGTGCTGGCGCGAGAGGAGCGTCCGCGGCCCGACTTTCACCTGAAAGTCGAGCGACTCGCCGAGGAAGACCTTCTGATCCACGCGCCCCTGCCAGATGTTGTCGCCGGCGGGGCGCTCTTCGGTGAGCTCCACGTCCTCGGGTCGGACGGAGATGGAGACGCGTTCGGCGGCGCGCAGTTCCGGCGCGCCCTGCACGCGGATCGTGCCGATCTCGGTGCGAACGTCGCAGCACTGCCCCGCACGCTGCACCACCTCGCCCTCGATGAAATTCGTGTTCCCCACGAAATCCGCGACGAACTGGTTGCCCGGGTGCTCGTAGATCTCCCGTGGCGTCCCGATCTGCTGGATGCGCCCGTCCTTCATCACGGCGATGTGATGGGAGAGCGCAAGCGCCTCGGTCTGATCGTGCGTGACGTACACCGTGGTGATCTTCAGCTCGCGCTGCAGCCGCTTCAGCTCGAAGCGCATCTGATCGCGGAGCTTGGCGTCGAGGTTCGAGAGCGGTTCGTCGAGGAGCAGCAGTGCCGGCTCCATGACGAGCGCGCGCGCGAGCGCCAGCCGCTGCTGCTGGCCGCCGGACAGCTTGGTCGCCTCTCGCTCGGCGAGGTGATCGAGCTGGACGGCCGTCAGCACGCGCATCACCTTGTCGCGAATCTCCTGGCGCGAGTTCCGGCGATCGCCCACCTCGAGCGGGAACGCGACGTTCTGGAAGACGTTCATGTGCGGCCAGATGGCGTACGACTGAAACACCATCCCGAAGCCGCGGCGGTTCGGGGCAACGAAGATCCGCTTCGACGAGGAGTACACCGTCTGGCCGTTCGCCGAGATTTCGCCCGCCTTCGGCCGCTCCAGCCCCGCAATCGACCTGAGCGTCGTCGTTTTGCCGCAGCCGCTTGGGCCGAGCAGCGTGAACAGACGTCCCTCGTCGACGGTGAAGCTCACGTCCTGCGCGGCCTTCACCACCTGGCCGCGGTCGCCGTGATACTCGGTGCAGAGGCCTTGAACCTGCAGCATTGGTGTCTACGGGTCCGGCTAAAGCCGGACACTACGTACTAAAAGCCGGACACTACGTCCTCGCCGGACATTACGTGCTCTGCAGCCTCGCACTAGGCGTCCTTGATCCCGTACTTCCGCCCGATCCACTGCGTGGCGAGCACGAGCACGAACAGCGCGAGGATGAAGAGCACGCCGAGGGCCGACAGCTCGACGTACTGGCCATTCTCCCACAGCTCCCAAATGACGATGGAAATCACCTGCGTGTCGGGGCTGTAGAGGAGGATCGACGTGGAGAGCTCGCGGATGGAGACGATCATCACGTAGATCCAGCCGGCGAGGAGCCCCGGCTTGAGCAGCGGCAGGAGCACGCGGCGGAAGGTCGCCGTCCACGACGCGCCGGACATCGCCGCCGACTCCTCGAGCTCCTTGTGAATCTGCACCATCGACGCCGTGCTGTAGCGCAGCCCGTACGGCATGAAGCGCGTCACGTACGCGATCAGCATGATCCAGATCGTGCCGTAGATGCCGATATCGACGTTCAGGTAGAACACCATGATCGCCAACCCGAGCACGAGCCCCGGGAAGACGATCGGGAGCGACGCGATGTTGTCGAGGAGCCACCGGCCGCGGATCTGCGTCTTCACCACGATCCAGCAGATGACGGAGGTCACGAGCATCACGATCGTCGCCGCGCCGAACGACAGCAGCACGCTGTTCGCGACCGTGCGCCACAGGTTCGGATAGTCGAGGATGAAGCGGTACGGATCGAGCGTCAGGTTCTGCAGCGCCTCCATCGACGGCACCGCGTAGAAGCGCTGGAACGACGACCAGAGCAGGACCGCGAAGGGCAGCGCGACGATCAGCAGAAAGTAGCCGACGAAGAGACCGGCAGTGAACCACCGCCAGCGGCCGAGATCGATCTGGCGCGGACGGAACCCTTTGCCCGTCATCGTGGCGTATTTCGATCCGCGGCCCGAGAGGCGCGAGACGAAGTACACCCCCACGCTCGTGATGACGAGCAGCGCCATGGCGTACGCCGACGCGAGGCCCACTTGGCTTGGGTACCGGTGCACCGCCTGGTAGATCGCAGAGGTGAACACTTCGATGCCGACCGGAAGGCCGAGCAGGGCGGGCACCTCGAACGCTTCGATCGCGCGAATGAAGAGAATCAGAATCGTGGCGACGATCGCAGGCCACGTCATCGGCAGCGTCACGCGCCGCACGACCTGCAACACGCCGGCACCACTCATCGTCGCCGACTCTTCGAGCGACGGGTCCATGGCGCGAAACGCCGCCGTCATGAGCAGAAACGCCATCGGCGAGTAGTGGAGACCGTCGACCCAGATCATGCCGGGCAGCGAGTAGACGTCGAACGGTGGCTGCTCCAGGCCGAGCCAGCTCTGAAGCACGAGATTGACGATGCCGATCTGCGGGCTGGCAAGGAGAATCCAGGAGACGGTGAACAGAATCGAGGGGATGACGAGCGGGATGAGCGACAGCCCGAATACCAGCCCCTTGAACGGGGTGTTCGTCCGCTCGTTGATCCACGCGAGCGTCGTCCCGATCACGAACGAGAAGACCGCTGTGCCGGAGGCGAACAGCAGCGACGTCCGGAACAGGCGATAGTTCTCGCCGGTGCCGTACGCCTGCACGTAATTCGCGAGAGTCCAGACCGCGTCGACTGTTGCTGTCTGCGGCGTGCGGAAGCTCTGCCAGAACAGGAAGGCAAGCGGGATGACGCCGATGTACACGGTGAGGGCGACGCAGACGCCAATCACCACCCACTTGGCGTCGAAGCGCGCCAGGTAGCTCGGTAGCTGGGTCGCTGGGTAGCGGGGGGGTCGGGTCGCCTGGCTTGGTGCGATCGTTGACATACCTAGCTACCCAGCTGCGCAGCTACCTAGCTGCCCACCTGCCCATGATGGTGGCGAGGATGATGGTGGTGGTGCCCGTCGTGATGGTGCCTGTGCGGAATCCGCGGATCGGCCGTGAAGACGAGCGACTTGATCGTGACCGGTACGGTGAATGACGGCATCCGCAGGCGGCCGAGGTCGATGTAGTCGAAATCCCAGAGCGAGATGCCGTCGAGCACCAACACTTCCGAGGCGACGCGCAGCTCCTCCTTGAGAATCGCGCCGATCGTCTGCGCGATGTCGCCATCCAGCACCAGAAACAGCGGTTTCCCCTCACGCGTCGTCCTCGGCAGCGCCTCCACGATGCCGCGCGCGAGGCCGGCGATGCGCAGGTAGGCGGGCGCGCCGCGCCAGCGGAACGCGAGCGCCACCTCCGACTCCCCGTCCACCAGATCGAAGCTCCGGAAATGGTCGCGGATCGCAGCCGCAATCGCTGCCGCGTCGACTGTATCGCCAAGCGTCACACGCGGCTGGATCACCTGCAGGTTCTTTCGTGGCAGCAGCTCGCCAGGACTGGAGAGATAGATCGTGTTGCCCGACAGCTGCATGCTGTATTCCGAGGCGCCGAGCGCCGTGGCGCGAATGCACTCGCCCGCCGGCAGCAGCGGCACCGCCAGCCGCCCGGCATCGAGGCGTGCGCGAATCGCGCGGCCGAACCGGCGGCCGAGGTCGCCGAAGTCGCGTTCCTCGCGGCCGTAGACGTATTCGCCGACGCCGCCTGAGAACATCGCGCCCGTGAGGCCGCTGATCACGCCAAATGGCTCGGTGAGCCACAAGCCGGTCACCTCGGGCGGCGCGGGATCCTGCGTGAGCGCGGCCACGAGCGCGTCGGCCATCCACGAGGTGACGCGGTCGAGATCCTGCTCGCTGACGCGATCGCCAAGGGTCCAGCGACAGCCGGCCGCCTCCGCGAGGCGCTTGCCCGCTGGATCGAGTCGCGTGATCCGCCCGCTCTCGTCAACCACCACCAGGCGGCCGCCCAGATGGAGCGCGGCGGTCTGCACGACGTTGCCGCGCTCGACGAGCGCGAGCTTGGTGGTGCCGCCGCCGACGTCGACGTTGAGGATCGGCGCGCCCATGTCGTGCGACACCTTGGCGGCGCCCGACCCGTACGCCGCCAACATCGATTCCATGTGATGCCCGGCCGCGGCGCAGACGAACTCGCCGCCGACGTCCGCAAGCACCTCGGCGATCGCTTTCGCGTTCTCGCGGCGGAGCGCCTCGCCGGTCAGGATGACCGCTCCGGTATCGATGTCGTCGGGATGAATGCGCGCCGCTTCGTAGGCCTCGTCGACGATGCGGCCGATCGCCTGATCGTCGATGCGCTCCTCGCTCAGATACGGCGTCAGCGCAACGGGCGACTGATGCATCGTCTGACGCTCGACGACGAAGTAGCGGCTCGTCAGCGCCTCTGCCAGGCGGCGGAGCTGCACGCGCGAGAAGATGACCTGCGTGCCCGCCGACCCGATGTCGATGCCGACTGAGAGCAGCGTGATGTGGTCCTGCGCCCACAACCCGGTCGTCGTCGGGTCGTACTCACCCCCCATGTCGTCATGATCGTGATCGTGGTCCGCCTCCCCGTCCTCGTGCGAGTGCGCGGCGTCCATGCCGAGGAGGTGGTCTTCGAGCGTATGCCGCTTCTTCTCCGGAGCGTCAGCCATCGGAACGCTTCAGCGTATCAGACGCGCGTCAGCGGACCTTCCATCGGCCGCTCGTCGTAGGCGCGGCCGGCCCGGCGGCACCAGCGCTCCCAGGCGCGTTCGAAGGTGTAGGAGGCGCGCGTGGCGAGGCACGCCCGGACCTCGCCCTCGCTCAGGAAGGTGATCCCGCCGAGTGACTGCGACTTCATCTGCAGGTCGGCGTTGAGCTCCAGATAGATCGAGTTGAACACCACCTCGCGCAGCGACGATCCCGCCACGACCGCGCCGTGCCCCCGCATCAGCGCCACCGGCCGGTTCCCGAGCGCTGCCGCGAGGTCGCGCGCCATGGACATGTTGCTCACCAGCAGGTTCGTGTCGCCGAACTTCGACTGCGAGTCCCACGTGGGGATGTCGTCGCCCATCGACGCGCACATGTGCATCAGCGGACGGAGCGGCGTCCCGGTGACGCCGAACGGAATCACGCTCGGGCTGTGATGGTGGACGATCGCCCGGATCTCTGGCCGCGCCTCGTAGATGCCGCCATGAATGAACCGCTCGGAGTAGGACTTGCGATCACCCGGATTGATCGGGTCGCCGTCGATCGTGTACTCGAGCAGGTCCTCGACTTCGATGCACTCCGGTGCGCGGGCGCGCGACATGACATAGCGATCCGGCCGGCCTGGATGGCGGATGCTCACGTGGCCGAACCCGTCGACCACGCCCTCGCGCGCCAGGATCCGGTTGGCCGTGACCAGCTCTTCGAGCGCCTCGATGGCGACCGTCATACGAATCCAGCCAGGAGCACGTGGGTGATGGATGTCACGACGACGAACACCAGGGTTGCCGCGATGCCGATCTTGATCATGCGCTCGAGCGTCACCGCGCCGCCGGTGTACGCGGTCGCGCTCGTCGCGCCCGCCCACGGCACGACCATACCAATGGCGACGTTCGCGATCAAAATCCCCATGGAAGCGGGGTTGTACCCGACCTCGGTGGCCGCGGGGATGAAGATGCTCGAATAGAGCGCCGCCGCCGCGGCGCCGGACATGAAATTCGTGCTCAACGCCGTGACGGCCGCCGCGAAGAACGGCAGAACCGTCGCGCTGATCCCGAGGCTCCGGACCCCGCCGCCGACCCACTCGACGAAGCCGAAGTCGGTGAGCGCGTCGGTCATCGCGAGCGCCCCGGCAATCAGCAGCATCACGTTCCACGGCGTTTCCTTCTCCGCGTCCTTCCAGGTCACCAGGCCTCCGCCGGAATCCGAGCGGACCGCGAACAGCAGCAGCATGACCGCTGGCGGGACCGCGAAAATGGGCAGCGCCCGGTTGATCGCCTGAACGGTCGGATGGCTCCCGCCGAGCACCAGCGCGACGATTGACGGAAGCGTAAAGAGCAGGATCATCACCGCGAAGACGAGCATCACGCGGCGCTCGTTGGGGCGGAGCGCGCCGAGCTTCGCCCGCTCCGCCCGCAGGAACGTTTCGCCGCTCGGCAGATCCTCGATCTCGGGTCGCGCCATGTTCCACAGGACCATGTAGAAACCGAGGATCGACAGCACGAAGACGGGCACGCCCACGGCCGTCCACTCGAAGAATCCGAGCTGCCGCCCCGCCAGACGATCGAGCAGCGAGATGACGATGCCGTTGTGCGGCACGCCGATCATGGTCGCCGTGCCGCCGGCCACCGACGCGTACATCGTCCCGAGCGTGATGAAGGTGGCGAAGTTCGCCTTCTGCCGCTCGGCCGCACCGAGCACGGCGCCGAGGTGCCGCACGATCGACATGCCGATCGGGATGGTCATCGCCACGGCGGCGGCATCCGACACGACGGTCGACATCACCCCGATCATGAGCATGTAGGTGAAGAGCAGGCGGCTGGCCTTGTTGCCGACGCCCGGCAGCGCCAGGAACGCCAGCGCGAAGCGGTGCGCGAGCCCGTGCTTCTCGATCGCGTAGCCCATGAGCACGGTGCCCATGATCCAGAAGAAGATCGGCTGCCCGTAGAGCTGGGTCGTGTCGCCGATGTTCATCACGCCGGCGGCGGGGAAGACCACGAAGGGGAGCATCGACGCGATCGCCCACGGCACCGGCTGCGTCACCCACCAGGCCACCGCGCACAGAAACGTCGCCAGCGCGACGCGCCCCTGATAGGAGAGACCGAGCGGCAGCGAGAGGACCAGGATGAAGAGCGCCGGTCCCGCGAGCAGCCTCAGCAGAAAGCCCCGCTCGCGCGTCGACGGCGCGGCGGCGGGCGGCGAAGCCGTAGCGGGCAGCATGAGGAATCCGGAATCCTAATACAATTTCGGGCAAACCGGGTCCCCGCCGCGCGGAGTGTGCGCGGTGGGGTGGAGATTCCATGGCACTCAAAACGGCTCTCGTGACCCGTGGACATACGCAGGCGCTGAAGGACGGTTCCGTCAAACCACGGACCGCGGAGCTCGCCTTCGAGGAGGTCCCGCAGATCATTCAGGCGTTTCGCCGCATGGTGCGCGGGCTCGACTTCGACGTCTCCGAGATGGCGATGACGACGTACATCACGGCCAGGGCACACGGCAAGCGGTTCACCGCCATTCCGGTGTTTCCCATGCGCGCCTTTCACCACGGCGCCATCGTCTACAACACGAAATCGGGCATTCAGGGCCCGAAGGACCTCGAGGGGCGCAGCGTCGGGGTCAACCGCGGGTTCACCGTGACCACGGGCGTGTGGGCGCGCGGCATCCTCCAGCATCAGTACGGCGTCGATCTCAAGCGCATCACATGGGTCCTCTCCGGCGACGAGCACGTCGCCGAGTGGAAGCCACCGGCGCATGTCGTCCCGCTCGAGCCGGGGAAGACACTGGAGGAGCTGCTCCTGTCGGGCGAGGTTCCCGCCGCGATCGGCGTGCTGGTGGACTCACCCGACATCACGCCGCTCATCCCGAACGCGAAGGAGGCGGGGCTGGCGCTGCTGCGGGAGCGCGGCATCTGGCCGATCAACCACACGGTGGTGATCAAGGACGAGCTGATCAGCGCGCATCGCGAGCTGGCGGCGGACCTCTTTCATGCGTTCGCCGAGGCGAAGCGGCCGTACCTGCGCCGGCTCGCTCATGGCGACGTCGCGCAGCCCTCAAAAGACGACGAGGTGTTCCGGGGGGTGATGGAGGTGATTGGCGATCCGCTCCCCTACGGCGTGGCGCCGAACCGGCGGATGCTCGAGACGGTGATGCAGTATGCCGTCGAACAGGGAATCATCGCGCGGCCAATCGCGATCGAGGAGCTCTTCCCCGCCAGCACGCGCGCGCTCACCGCCTGAGTATCCGGCTGAAGCCGGACACCACGATCCCAATCGTACGTAGCGTCCGCCTTCAGGCGGACCGAGGATCTTTAGGCCCTCACCGCCTGTCGATCGAGAAACTCGATCAGCCTCGGCGGAACCGCCGATGCCGTCTGATCTGCGACTGTTACGTCCCAGTACTCCGCGCGAGGAAGGCATTCCTCGAGGAATCGCGCAGCCGAGGTGGCGTGCGATTTGTCGCGCCCAGGGACAACGAGCGCCGGAACGTCGAGCCGCATCAGCTCCTCGGGCTCGGCGCCGGGCGCCGAGTCGCGATCAAAGAGATTCCGTCGGATCTGCGCGATGAGCCCCGCGTACTTCGAGACGTTCTGTCTGACATAGGCGTCCGCGAACGCTGGCTCGCGGCGGATGACCGACGCCCAGATCCCCCCGCGCGGGTCCTGATTGAAGGTCTTCCCCTCGGCCCTGATGAGAGACACCACGCCGTCGAGGCCGTGCCGCTCCAGATGATCAAGGTGCTCCGCGAGCCGCGCATGGCTGTTGATCCGGTAGTGGGCGCCGCCGACGGGCCAGTACAGGACGAGGCTCGCAACCATCTGAGGCTGTGCCACCGCGAGCGCGATGGCGGGCGG
>Ga0187893_10012437_pt1 | contig 12072 bp, 9 predicted proteins | sample MA1701074metaG_FD_139574 | JGI IMG/M metagenome (GOLD analysis project Ga0187893, IMG submission 139574) | White microbial mat communities from a basaltic lava cave in the Kipuka Kanohina Cave System on the Island of Hawaii, USA - MA170107-4 metaG ... | reverse complement strand
TCGAGATCGAACCCGCGCCCGGCGTCCACGTCTATGGACCCGCGGTGGGGAGCGGCTACCAGGGCCTTGAAGTTACCATCGACCCGCAGCGTTTTGTGACCGTCTATCCTCCAAACTACCCCAAGGCTGCGACGCTCTCGCTTCCCTGGGCGGGCGAAACACTGACCGGCTACACCGGACCGGCTCGCACGGCTATTGAGGTGTCCCTCGGCACGCGTCAGGACCTGACTCCGGTCCTCGAAACGGGGCAGGGGCTTACTATCACCGGCAGCGTCAAGGTTCAGGCATGCGACGACCGGCTATGCTGGCCACCGGAATCCATCCCTGTGAACTGGTACTTCAACCTCCTGCCCCCGGATCTCGAGCGGCCACCGGAAGCGCTGCAGCACAAGGCGAAGGCGTAACGATACGGTCCCGTGGGGGAGGTGATCGGGGTGCGAATGGGCCTGCTCGCCGTGATTGCGGCTACGCTGGTGGCCGCGGCGCCGCCCGCCGCGGCACAAACGCCCTACTACGCGGGGAAAGCGCTGGAACTCGTCGTTCCAAGCGCCGTCGGTGGTGCAACCGACATTCTCAACCGGTTCCTGGCGCCATTCCTCGAACGCCACGTACCAGGCGGACCGACGGTCCGGATTCGCAATCTCCCCGGTGGCGGCAGCATCTTGGGCACGAATTGGTTTGCCGCCAACGCGAAGGCCGATGGGACGACCGTGCTGGCCAGCACCGTTTCCTCGAAGGTCGCCTACATGCTTCAAAATCCCGAGGCCCGCTACGACTTCCGGAAGATGCGGCTGGTCGCTATCAACGGAAGCGGCGGCGTCTTCTACGCGTCGCCGCGGGCAGGCATCAGGCAGGCCATAGAGCTCTCCAAAGCGCAAGGCATGACGTTCGGCAGCAACGTGCCACCCGGTGCCACGGTGCCGGCGCTGCTGGCATTTGAGTTGCTGGGTACAAACCCCCGTGTGGTCTTCGGCTTCGAGTCACGCGGGCCGATTCGTCTGGCTTTCGAACGCGGGGAGTTGACGCTCGATTTTCAGGCGACGTTCGTGTACAACTCGCAGGTCCTTCCGCAGGTGCGCGAAGGAAAGGTGGTCGCGCTCATGACGCTGGGCTTCATCAACGAGAAGGGTGACATGGTGCGTGACCCCGCGGTGCCCGATTTGCCGACCGTCTATGAAGTCTACCAGCAGGTGTTCGGCCGCAAGCCGGATGGGCTGCTGCGGTGGAAAGCATACCGGGCGCTGGTGGCGGCGTCGTGGACATACGGGCGCGGGCTGTGGGTGCCGGAGGGGACGCCGCCGGAAGCGCTGAAAGCCCTCCACGACGGGATCGATCGAATGAACCGCGATCGCGAGTTTCAGGAGAAGGCCAAGCAGTTGATGGAAGGCTATCCGCTACTGCGGGGTGATCTGGTAGAGCGTCAGGTGCACCGCTCCCTTGGCGTGACGCTAGACGTCGCCAAATACGTGCGGGATCTAATGCAGCAAAAGTATGGCGTGTCGATCTAGCGGTTCGAAGGGATGGGGGTGGATCGAATGCACGTGATGATGCTGGTGTTCGTTCTCGCAATCGCACTCTCACTCAGCGCTCCGGGGTACGGGCAGACGTCGTACTATGCGGGCAAGACGATCGAACTTTTGGTGCCGAGCGCCGTGGGCGGTGCCACCGACATCCTGAACCGGTTCCTCGCGCCTCATCTGGAGAGGGGCATATCCGGCAACCCGTCCGTGCGCATCCGCAACATGCCGGGCGGAGGCACCATCCTTGGGATGAACTGGTTCGCGGCCAATGCGAGGCCCGACGGCCTGACGGTGCTGGCCAGCACGGTGGCGTCTAAGGTCGCCTACATGCTTGAGAATCCCGTTGTGCGCTACGATTTCCGGAAGATGCGGCTGGTGGCGATCAACGGCAGCGGGGCGGTTTTCTATGCGTCGCCGCGCACGGGTGCCCGCAGCGCGGCAGACTTTGCTAAAGCGCAGGGCGTGATCTTCGGCAGCAATACGCCGCCGGGTGTCGAGTTGCCGGCCCTGATTGCCTTCGAGCTCTTCGGCATGAATCCGAAAGTGGTCTTCGGCTTCGAGTCGCGTGGCCCGATTCGCCTGGCGTTTGAGCGCGGCGAGCTGACGACCGACTTTCAGGCGACGTTCGTGTACAATTCACAGGTCCTGCCCCAGGTGCAGGAACGCAAGGTCGTCGGGCTGATGACGCTGGGCTTCATCAACGAGAAGGGCGAGATGGTACGTGATCCCGCGGTGCCCGACCTGCCAACGGTCTACGAAGTCTATCAGCAGGTGTTTGGCCGCAAGCCGGACGGGCTGCTGCGGTGGAAGGCGTACCGGGCGCTGGTGGCGGCGTCGTGGACGTACGGCCGGGGGCTGTGGGTGCCGGAAGGCACGCCGCCGGAGGCGCTCAAAGCCCTCCACGAAGGTGTTGATAGGATGAACCGTGATCGCGAGTTTCAGGAGCAGGCGAGGAAGCTCATGGAGGGCTATCCCTTGTTGCGCGGCGACAAGGTCGAGTCGCAGGTCCACAAGTCGCTGCGGGTGACACTCGACGTCACCAAGTACATTCGTGACCTGATGCAGCAAAAGTACGGCCAAACGATCTAACGGTCTGTGCGCCACCGCTTTCCAAGTCTTCCTTCTTCGAGGAAGGGTGGTGCTCGGGTCATGTCAAAGGCAGCCGTGGCATGGCCATGCTCGGATTTATCGGTCTGGGTGTCATGGGGAGCCGCATGGTCAAGCGGCTCCTGGATGCCGGTCATACCGTCACCGGGTACAACCGCACCCGGGCCAAGGCGCAGTGGTTGCTCGACCTGGGGATGCGGTGGGGGGCGACACCGCGCGCGGTGGCCGACGCATCGGATGTGACGCTTTCGATGCTGACCGATACAGCCGCGCTGCACGCGGTCACCGGCGGCCCGGACGGAGTCCTCGCCGGCATGGCAACAGGCAAGATCTACATCGACATGAGCACAGTCAGCCCGGGGGCGAGTCGCACGCTCGCATCGCAGGTGGCCGCCCGCGGCGCCCGCATGCTCGACGCGCCCGTCTCGGGGAGCGTGAGCACCCTTGAGGCCGGAAAACTCTCCATCATGGTCGGGGGCGAACGTGAGACGTTTGAGCGCGCGCTGCCGATCCTGCGGGACATTGGGCCGACGGTGACGCATGTCGGCGCCAACGGCCTTGCGGTTTCGATGAAGATCGCGACCAACCTCAACCTGGGGGTGCAGATGCTGGCATTCTCCGAAAGCGTCCTGTTGGCGGAGAAGAGCGGCATTCCGCGCGCGACCGCAGTGGAGGTGTTGCTCAACAGCGTTGTCGCCTCGCCGATGGTAACCTACCGTGGACCCTTCGTCCTCACCATGCCGGATGAGGCGTGGTTCGATGTCACGATGATGCAGAAGGACATGCAACTGGCGCTTGAGATGGGCCGGACACAGAATGTCCCACTTCCTACGACGGCGGTGACCAATGAGATGCTGACCGCGGCCCGCGCCGTGGGGCTGGAGAAGCGAGATTTCGCGGTGCTCTTTGAGGTGCTCGCGCGAATGGCAGGAAAAGCTGGCTAGGCTTCCATGCCAGACCTTCCGACCGGCACGGTGACCTTTGTCTTCACCGATATCGAGGGCTCGACGCGCATGCTCCAACATCTGGGCGACGCCGATGCGGCCCAGGTCTTCGCCGATCACCGCCGGCTGCTTCGGGCCGCGATCGCCGCCGGTGGCGGTCAGGAGCTCTCGGACCAGGGTGATGGATTCCTCATGGTCTTCGCGGATGCGAAGAACGCGGTGGTCGCTGCCGTCGCCGCCCAGCGAGTTCTCGCCGACCATCCCTGGCCCCAAGACGTGAATGTGAGAGTGCGGATGGGCCTGCATACGGGTGATCCCATCACCACAGAGGACGGCTACGTCGGCATCGACATTCACCGGGCAGCACGGATCTCCCAGGTCGCCTGGGGGGGACAGATCATCGTCTCGCACCGGACGCGGGAACTTCTCGAGCACGCGCTTCCCGAGGGGATGAGCCTGCGCGATCTCGGCCAACACCGTCTCAAAGACCTGCAACGTCCCGAACAAATCTTCCAGATACTTGGTCCCGGGCTTCCGGCGGATTTTCCGCCTCTCCGATCGCTCGATCCTAAGCTGACGAACCTTCCAACGCAGTATTCGAGCTTCATCGGGCGCGAACGCGAGATGATTCAGATTAAAGAGTTGTTCGCCCGCGCGCGGCTGGTCACACTGACCGGACCCGGAGGCACGGGTAAGACGCGCCTGGCGGTGCAGGTTACCGCCGACCTGAGCGACCGGTTCACCGACGGGCTCTGGCTGGTAGACCTGTCGGGCGTGACCGATCCGGCCGGTGTACCGCGGGCGGCCGCCGCCGTCCTTGGCGTCCGCGAGTTGCCCAACGAACCGCTGGCGGTCACGATCGCGGAGGGTCTCGGCTCCCGGAAGGTCCTTCTCGTGGTCGATAACTGTGAGCACGTCATCTCCGCGTGTGCCGGACTCACCGACTCGCTGCTGCAAACCTGTCCCAACCTGAACGTCTTGGCCACCAGCCGGGAGGTGCTCGGCCTTGTCGGTGAGGTGGCCTTTCCGGTACCGTCCCTGGGGCTACCCGATCTCGATCGGTTGCCTTCGGCCGACGCCCTGACGGGCTACGAGGCGGTCCAGCTATTCGTCGACCGTGCGCGGGCGGCGGTTCCGGCATTTCACGTCACGGAGCGCAACGCGGCTGCGCTGGTCCAGGTGTGCCGGCGGTTGGACGGCATCCCGCTCGCCATAGAGCTGGCAGCCGCCCGTGTGAAGGTTCTCTCCGTGGGAGAGATTGTGACACGCCTAGACGAACGCTTCCGCCTGCTGACCGCTGGCAGTCGCACCGCCCCGCCGCGGCACCAGACGCTGCAGGCAACGATGGATTGGAGTTATGGCTTGCTCCCAGAACCGGAGCGCGCGCTCCTCCGCCGCCTGTCGGTCTTCGCAGGCGGGTGCACCATTGAGGCCGTTGCGGGTGTCTGCGCAACCGACGGGGTCGATGCGGGCGAGGTTGTAGATCTGCTGACGCGCCTCGTGGACAAATCACTCGTGATCGCCAACACCGAAGACGGAGCTGCTCGATACCGTCTGCTGGAAACCGTGAAGGAGTACGGCAGGGAACGGTTGCGCGAGGCTGGCGAAGAGACCGTGATCCGCAGGCGGCATCTTGAACAGTACCTCACGCTCGCCGAGCAGGCGGAGCCCGAGCTTCGCGGGCACCAGCAGTCGGACTGGCTCGACACCCTGGATCGCGAGCACGACAATCTCCGGGCGGCCCTGGACGTATCCCTCATCGGTGATGCAGACACCGCGCTCCGCCTCGCGGGCACGCTGCTGTGGTTTTGGGATACCCGCGGGCACTTCAGCGAAGGGCGCGATTGGTTCCGGCGGGTTCTCTCAGTTCCTGGAGAGTCCACGCCGCGCATGCGCGCGCACGCCCTCATCGCCGCGGGTCATCTGGCCTGGCACCAGTCCGAGTACGCCCAAGCCGAGGCGCTGATCGAAGAAGGTCTCGCGCTGTTTACCGAGCATGATGACGCTGCCGGGATCGCGAATGCCCTGTGGTTTCTTGGACTCGTGCTGTTCGAGCGAGGCGATCAAGCGCGGGCCGTTGAGATCTACGAGCGTGGGCTAGCGCTCTATCGCGAACTCGGCGACCGTCGCGGCGTCATGGAGATGTTGCTCTGGCTTGGGTATGCGATGATCGCCCAGGGTGACACCGCCAGAGCCGAAGAGCTTTTCAACGCCGCGCTGGCCCTTGCGCGTGAACTGCAGGTTCCCCGGGGGATCGCGATAGCGCTCCGTGGTCTGGGAGATACGGCGGCCCGACAAGGCGATCGTGCCAGAGCGAAAACCCTCTTTGAGGAAAGCCTGAACACATTTCGCCAGATCGGGGCGAAGGTATTTTATAGCGGCCTGCTTCGGCGACTGGGCACCGTCGCCAGGTTTGAGGGTGACTACGCGCGAGCCCACGCCCTACTCAAGGAAAGCCTTCTGTGCTCCAAGGACCTCGGAGAAAAATTGGGCATCGTTTCATGCCTGGAGGATCTGGCGGGCGTGGCCCAAACGAGCGGGCAACACGAACGCGCGGTACGCCTCTTCAGTGCGGCCTCCGTCCTCCGGGAAGCCCTCGGCGGTCCAACGGCATTCTGGGAGCCCACCGAGCATACACATGATCTCGCCAACGGGCGGGAGGCCCTCCCCCCACGCGTGTTTGCCACGGCCTGGACCGAGGGTGCGGCGATGACGTTGGAACAGGTCATGGACTATGCGCTGACCCACGACGGACGATAGGCGCCAGGTGTCATAGACCAGGCGGGGAGACGATGGTCAATCCTCCATCCAGCAAACGAAAACAGGAGGCGGCTGTGAAAACCCAAGGCGGACCCCAGGGACCCAGCCCCACCTCCGGCGAAGACGAGCGGTGCCTCGCCCTCTACGAACAGATGCTGACGATTCGCACGTTTGAGGAGCACGTGAACGAGCTCTACACCAGCGGGAAGATGCCCGGCCTCGCCCATCTCTACATCGGCGAGGAGGCCGTTGCCGTGGGGGTGTGCGCCGCGCTCCGGCGGGACGACTACATCACCAGCACGCACCGCGGGCACGGGCACTGTTTGGCCAAGGGCGCCGCGGTGGACAGGATGTTTGCCGAGCTGCTCGGGAAAGCCGGCGGGTACTGCCGTGGGAAAGGCGGCTCCATGCACATTGCGGATCCCGAAACCGGGAACTTGGGCGCCAACGCCATCGTGGGGGGCAGCGCGGGCATCGCCACCGGCGCTGCGCTCTCGGCGAAGATGCGCGGCACCGACCAGGTCGCCGTGTGCTTCTTCGGAGAAGGCGCGCTGGGTCAGGGCGTGCTGTACGAGGTCATGAATATGGCGTCGCTCTGGCGCCTGCCGGTCATCTACGTGTGCGAGGACAACCTCTATAACGAGTACACTCCGCGCGCGGAAACGACTGCCGGCGAGCTCGCGGCCCGGCCGGCCGCATTCGGCATCACCACGGTTGCCGTGGACGGACAGGACGCGCGGGCCGTCTATGCGGCCGCGCGAGCCGCGGTGGATGAGACCCGGCGCGGTCAGGGGCCTGCGTTCCTGATCTGCCATACCTATCGCTTTCGCGGTCATCATGTGGGCGATATCAATCGCGCGTACTATCGTGCGAAAGAAGAAGAGCAACGGTGGACTGACGAGCGCGACCCACTGCGGCTGCTTGCGGACTGGATGAAGGGCCGCGGTCTGGACGATGCCGTGCTGCGAGGTGTGGAGGACCGGGTGCGCGCCGGAGTGGCGGCGGCCCTCGAAGCGGCGCTCACGGCACCCTACCCGGATTCTGCCGAGGTGGACCGGCATGTCTACGCCTAGGCCTTCCGTGGCGCCAGCGCCGGCCCGGACCGCGCGCGAGCTGACGTTTGCGCAGGCCATCCGAGAGGCGCTGGCCGAAGAAATGCGGCGCGATTCGCGCGTCTTCGTGATCGGCGAGGACGTGGCCGAGGCCGGTACCCCGTTCAAGGTTCTGACCGGACTCGTGGATGAGTTCGGACGCGAGCGGGTCATCGACACGCCGATCTCCGAGGCGGGGTTCACCGGTATCGGGGTCGGGGCAGCGATGACGGGCATGCGTCCCGTCGTGGATATCATGTTTGGCGATTTCGTCACCCTGGCGATGGATCAGATTGCCAACCAGGCGGCCAAGGTGCATTACATGTCCGGCGGCAAGCTCACCGTCCCGATGGTGGTGCGAGCCACGATGGGAGCGACACGGCGCTCCGCGGCGCAGCACAGTCAGAGCCTGCATGCCTGGTTCAGCCATGTGCCCGGGCTGAAGGTTGCGATTCCCTCGACGCCGTATGACGCGAAGGGCCTGTTGAAAACCGCCATCCGTGACGACAACCCGGTCGTGTTCTTCGAAGACAAGATGATGTATCAGACAAAGGGCCCGGTTCCCGAGGGTGAGTATACGATTCCCTTCGGTGTCGCCGACGTCAAGCGTCCCGGTGAGGACATCACGATCGTGGCCACGAGCAGCATGGTGCACGTCGCGCTTGCCGCGGCCGACGCGCTCGCCGCGGACGGGATACGCGCCGAGGTGATCGATCCCCGCACGACCGCACCGCTCGATATGGACACCCTCATCGAGTCGGCGAAGAAGACAGGGCGCGCGATCGTCGTGGACGAGGGGGTACGAGCGCTATGGCGTGACCGCCGAGATCGCTTCGGTCATCGCCGATGGCGCCTTCTATTATCTGGATGCGCCGGTCAAGCGCGTCGGCGCCATGCACGTGCCGGTGCCGTTTTCGCCCGTTCTGGAGGACGCCACGGTGCCGACTCCCGAGGCCGTGGCCGCTGTGGCGCGGACCTTGTGCCATCCGGCGAGACTGCAAGCAAGTGGGAGGTAGGCCTATGCGGCCAAAAACGTACGGCTTGATGGCGGTCGATTGGGAAGAGCGGGTCAACATGGAACGCCTGCGGACCGAGCGGCTCGCGCGCGTGAAGCGGCTGCTCAAAGCGTCCGACCTCGGCGCGCTGCTGTGCTTCGACATGAACAATATCCGTTACATCACCGCGACGCACATCGGCACCTGGGCCATGGACAAGCTGGTGCGCTTTGCCCTCCTCCCTCAGGACGACGAGCCGATCCTCTGGGATTTCGGCTCGGCCGCGCGTCATCACGCGCTCTACTGCCCGTGGCTCGGAGATCGCTCGCGCGCGGGGATTTCGACGCTCCGCGGCGCCTATCCGGAGCGCGCGCGCGATGTCGCGCAGAAGATTCGAATCGAGCTGGAATCACGCGGCCTGCTCAAGGAGCCGCTTGGCGTCGATGTGGTCGAGTTGCCCGTGTTGTTCGCGCTGCAGGCCGAAGGGATCAGGGTCGTCGATGGTCAGGGGCTGATGCAGGAAGTGCGGAAGATCAAAGCGGTTGACGAGATCACCTGTCTTGCCACGGCCTGCATGATGGTGGACGCTGCCTACGAGGCGCTGTACCAGGCGATGAGGCCCGGCATGCGCGAAAACGAATGCGTGGCCCTGGTGAACCATGTGCTCTACGATCTCGGCTCCGAGCACGTGGAGGGTGTCAACGCCATCTCCGGCGAGCGGTGCAGCCCGCATCCGCACGTGTACACCGACCGCGTGCTGCGTCCCGGCGATCCGGCGTACTTCGACATCCTGCACTCCTACATGGGGTACCGGACGTGCTATTATCGCTCGTTTGTCGTGGGCAGCGCCTCGCAGGCTCAGGTCGACGCCTACAAGCGCTGTCGCGACTATCTGGATGCGGCTATTGCGCTGATCAAACCCGGTGTCACGACCGCGGATGTCGTCAAGGTCTGGCCGAAGGCCGACGAGTTCGGTTTCGCCAATGAGGAAGCCGCCTTCGCGCTCCAGTACGGACACGGTGTTGGGCTGTCGATCTGGGAGAAGCCGATCTTCTCGCGTCTGGTCTCGTTGGACCACCCCGAAGTGATTGAAGAAGGCATGGTGTTTGCGCTGGAAACGTTTTGGCCTGCCGCCGACGGCTGGTCGGCCGCGCGCATCGAGGAGCAGCTGGTGGTCACCAACGAGGGCTGCGAGGTCATCACGCGGTTTCCCGCCGAGGAATTGCTTGTGGCCGGTACGCGGTACTACGCTGCCACCGGTCCGCTCCCGACCACACGCGAAACGGAGTCGCACAAGAACCGCCGCCCGACCACCACGCCGCTCGAGCGGGTCGTCGCCGGCGCCCGGTTCGAGGGCGGCCAAAGCGCGGCGGACCGGTAAACCCCGATCGTGGCGACCAACGTCATCATGCCGGCATTGGGCATGGCCCAGGAGACGGGCAAGGTGTTGCGCTGGTTCAAGGGGGAAGGCGACACCGTCTCCAAGGGTGAGCCGCTGCTCGAGATCGAGACCGACAAAGCGACCGTCGAGCTCGAAGCGCCGGCGTCTGGCATTCTCGCCGGGATGACGGCCGTCGAGGGAGACGTGGTCCCCATCGGCCAGGTGATCGCGGAGATTCTCGCCCCAGGCGAAGCCCCGCGCGCACCCTCGGCTGCCCCATCGCCCACGTCGATCCCGGCTGGTCTGCGGGAGTCCAGCGCGGGCGTGGCCGCAGACTCCGGCCAGCATCAGACGACCGCAACGGGCCGCCCTCCCGAGGCGGCCAAGGAGTCCCGTCGACCCCTTGCTTCGCCCAAGGCCAGACGGATGGCTCGCGAGCAGGGGGTGGATCTCTCCCGCGTGCAGGGATCCGGCCCGGGCGGGGCTGTGCTGGCGTCCGATGTGGTGGTTACCGCGGAAACCACCGGGAAGACTGCCGCGCCTCAGGGCGTGAGGGCTTCTCCGGTGGGCACAGTGTGGCGGCTGATGGCCGAGCGCACCACCTCCGCCTGGACGACCGTGCCGCACTTTTTCCTCTTGCGTGAGATGAACGCGGGCCGGCTGGCGGCGTGGCGCGAGAGCTGCCGGCGTCGCTTCAATAGCGACGTGACTTACTCAGACCTGCTGGTGAAGCTCGTTGCGGCGGCGCTGCGCAAGCATCCCCGGCTCAACGCTATGTGGGAGGACGGCGCGGTGGTCCACAACGATGAGATCAACATCGGCCTGGCGGTCGCGCGCGAAGACGGCCTCATCGTGCCGGTCATTCACGCCGCGGATCGCCTGGGGGTCTCCGAGATTACCCGGCAGCGGACGGATCTGGTCCGCCGCGCACGCGCCGGCAAAGCGCGGCCCGAGGATCTCCGCGGCGGCACGTTTACCATCAGCAACCTCGGGATGTACGGCGTCGATGCATTCACCGCAATCATCAATGCCCCGCAGGCTGCCATTCTCGCCGTGGGCCGCGTTGCCGAACGCGTCGTTCCCGTTGAGGGCAAGCCCGGCGTGCAGGCCATGGTGACGTTGAGTCTGTCCTGCGATCATCGGGTTGCAGATGGCGCGCGGGCAGCGCAGTTTCTGGAGACGCTGGCGGAGTTGATCGAGGAGCCGGCGAGTCTCGTCGAGTGAGCGCCGCCGCCGGCCGGCCTATCGCATCTGGCGAAAAGGTGGGGGCGGCGGTCATTGATGTCCACGCCCACATCATCGTTCACGAGGTGACGCGTGAGGCCGCCCCGGACGAAGGCTGGCGTCCCCACGTGTTCTGGGAGGAGGGCCGGCAGATCATCGAGGCCGGCGGTCGTCGGGTCGCGTCTGCCGTGCGCGAGGCCGTGCGCATCGAGGGAATTCTCGAGGCCTGCGTTCGGGCGGGGGTCCATGGGATGGTCCTCTGCCCGTGGGTCAACCTCCTGCGTTATGAGGCCGAAGCAGACGATGGATTGCGCGCGTGCCGAGCCTACAACGAAGCGCTGGCAGGTCTGGCACAGGCATATCCAGATCGGGTAACCGCGCTGGGCATGGTCCCCCTACAGAAGCCCGACCTGGCCGCCCGCGAGATCGCAGACATCATGCGATCGTCCGGCCTGCGCGGTGTCGAGGTGGGCACGAGCGTGCGCGGGACATATCTAGGCGACGACCGGTTCCGGCCGTTCTGGGCCGCGGCGGAGGAGAGCGGCGCGCTGGTATTCATCCATCCCACCACGCGGGGATTCGACTTGCCCGTGCTGCGCGACTACTACCTGTCCAATGCCGTCGGGAATCCCGTAGAAACCACCATCGCGGCCGCGCAGATGATCATGGCCGGCGTCATGGAAGCCCACCCGCGGCTGCAAGTCCTCCTGGCGCACGGCGGCGGCGCCATTCTGGCGTTGCGCGGAAGGCTGCGTCACGCGCACAATGTCCAGCCCGAGGCCCGGGCCCGGCTGCGGGAACCGTTCGATCAGTCGTTGCGGCGATTTTACTTCGACACGATCACGCACGATCCGGACCTACTGCGCAACCTCATCGCGTTTGCCGGCGCGGATCACGTCATGCTCGGGTCCGACTACCCGTTCGACATGGGAATCGAGCGGCCGGCGGACGCCGTCCGCTCGCTGGGGCTGCCGCCGCACGAAGAAGCGCTGGTGCTCGGAGGCAACGCCGCCCGCGTACTGCGACTCGGCTGATGAGCGGGCATGTCTT
>Ga0187893_10012436_pt1 | contig 12073 bp, 11 predicted proteins | sample MA1701074metaG_FD_139574 | JGI IMG/M metagenome (GOLD analysis project Ga0187893, IMG submission 139574) | White microbial mat communities from a basaltic lava cave in the Kipuka Kanohina Cave System on the Island of Hawaii, USA - MA170107-4 metaG ... | reverse complement strand
TCGGCCATCGCCTGACGCGTCGCCTGGCCGATGACGAGCCACGCGCCGAGCAGCGCGCTCAGCGTGGCCGCGAGCAGCGCGGGGACGGTGCCGAGCCACAGCTTGAACCCGGCGCCGGCCGCCCAGGGGCAGCGCCACCGCGAGGACCAGCGCCGTCGCTCGAAGGGTCCAGCGCATTCGCTCGGTGCGCAGGCGTGCGCCCGCGCTCGGTCAGTATAGCTCACCTGACGTATAATGCCGCCTTCTCACGAGCGCCGATCCAGCGTGATCGACCCGCACCCAATTTCGCGAAACTGCGTCGATGGCGAGTGCAGTCGGTGACGCTGGATCAGGCTAGATCACGGTGGGTTGGTAGCAGCGCGGTAGCAGAGCTACCGGCCCTCAATCACCGCGCCATCGCGGCGAACGAACAGCGCGGATATCCCCGTCCGCGCCTTCGCCACCGCCGGGAGCCGGTCCCAGAGAGCCCGAAACTGCGGGAGGTCGGGCAGAGCCAGGCTGTAGGAGGCATCGGGATCGGTCATGCCCTTCAGGAGCTGGCCGAGCACGGCGTCGAAATAGTTGGCGCGCGCCTGCGCATGGGCTCCCTCGCCCTTGACCTCGATCAGCCACCGACGACCTGCCCGCGTATCCGCATAGTCGATGAGTGCTTGGTAGGGATCAACTGTGGTGCTGCCTTTCGCCGCGAAATCTTTGAGTGCTTGGTCCGTCGCGGTGGAATTTGGGCGCCGGCGGGGGTGGCGCCATCGCCACCCGGATCCACTCACTCATCGCGCGGGCTCAATCGAGACGGTCGTGCACTCGCTCAACCGCGGCCCTATCCAGCGCGAGTTGCGGCTGGCCGCTTCGCAGAACGCCCTCGAGGAATACGCGATCCCGAGCCCATCGCCGAAGGTGACGGCCCACCACACGCTGCCCCCGGCGTAGGGGGTGATGTTGACCAGTTCACACTCGCCGAACTCCATGCGCATGTCCTGCATCAAGGGGTCCCGGCGATCGAGGGTCCGCTTGTCCTCGCACGCCGCTTTGGTCCGCGTGTGGCCCATTATGGTGAAGACCGGCGAGCGCCCGTGTAGGCCCACGCCGGTCGAGGTGGGTTGTACGCGGGCGCGCACCCGGCGCTCACCACTGTCACGATGATCCCTGCGATCACGGATCGATGCCTCGCACAATTCATGGCTGATCCTTTCCCTGTCGCTGCTGCTGGTGAGTCCAGCGCGTCCGCCGCGCGCCGGTCCCGGAGCCCACATGTCGTAAAGCCTGGAGGACTCTGCTTGCGCGTTCGACTGGGCCAGCGAGATTCTCAAGAGTCCGGAACCGCTCCAGCCCACGCGCGTCTGCTGGGTGCACACGTATTTATCGCGGTGGAAGTCCTGGACATTGGCGCCAGGTTTCTGCCAGACAACCCGGCTGCAACCGGCAAGGATGGCGAGCGAAAAGCGGCGATGGACCTCATACGTCCCCTGCGCGCCACCGCCCTGCCCCCTCCTCAGTCGGTGCTGCTGCCGCGATATATAGCACGAATTCCGGGGCATGGAAGTCAGCATCCTAGGCTCACGGAAGCTACGGCCGACCCGGCCCTGGTCAGACTCCGGACCCCTGCCCCATGTCGCGTAATCGGCGGTTGTCTCTCGCCGGGAAACGTCCACGACCGCGCGCACTTGCCCATCGCTGCTACCGCGGTGCTACCGGGCTGATGGCGCGCCGGCCCTACACGCGGCATGGCCTGAATGCCCTGATGGCCCGGGTCTCGCTCAAGGGGCTCCGCGCGATTGATCGGCGAACCGCCGCCGCTCGCGCCGTGTTGGACTTCCGGCGGGATCTCCTCGACGACCTGGGCGGCGAAGCGGCGGCGTCGGCGGCCCAGCTCGCCCTGGTCGAGGTCGCCACGCGGACGCGGCTCTACCTGGATCATGTCGACGCGCACCTGCTGGAGCGTGGGAGCCTCATCGTGCGCCGGACGCGTCTGCTGCCGTTGGTGGAGCAGCGGCAGCGGCTGGCGAGCGGACTTGTCGACGTCCTGAGCAAGCTCGGCACGCCCCGGCCCTTGACCGAGAAGCGGCTTTATGTCTCCTACGCCCCGCGGGCCTCCGACCCGAGACGGTCGCCGAGCGTCTCTGCGAAGCGTTCGTAGCGTCCACGATACTCCGCTCCCATCTTCGCCATCGCCGCCTCGTCGAGGAACGTGCCCACCTCTCGACCGAGGCGCGGGTGACGCCACCAGAACGCGTGGAAGATCGCCCACGTATCGACGATCCGCTCGCACGCCTCGACGCTCGGCGGAATCGGCCACTCGGTGAGGATCATGTGCGTCTCCGATAGGTCCTCCAGCAGAAGGTGGAAGCGCCCCGACGAGTACTCCGCGTCGTAGCAGCGCGGCAACGGGCCGCCCGGCATGAGCGGCGCGGCCTGGCTGTAGAAGGCGACCTCGCGCTCGCCGACAGACTGAAGGCTGGCATCGAGCCCGGCCCGCGTGGCCTTCAAGAGCAAGCGCGTCGGGGCCTCGCTCGGCGCGTCCGGAGAGTACTCCACGCGCAAGGGCACGATCGTGGACAGGATCGTCGTGCGGCACTCTCCGGCGTGAACCGCGGTGACGCGTCCGACCGGAAGCGCGCCGCGCAGGCGCTCGGTGAGCTGATCGGGGACAAGGTCCTCCGGCCCGGTGACAACCACGGTAGGCGGCAGTAGCGTCGTCGGCTGACGCTACCGGGAGGCGACTGCGCGGGCGGGTCGCTCCACGTGGGCGAAGTGGCTCAGGAGGAGCCAGGTCGGAAACGCGCGGACGAGGTCGCGGCGGCCCTCCACCCGCAAGCCGCCCTCCCGTACCGCCTGCGCGAACGTGACGGCCCCCGTCCACACGCGGGCCATGGCCCCCGCGTCGGCTGCGACCACGAGGTCGACCTCGAACCCGGGATCCTTCAAGCAGACGTCCGATCCGGCGCGCTCGAGGATCAGCCAGCACGTCCGGAAGGACCGGCACCGCGACGGGAACGCACGAAAGTCGAAGCGGACGACTGTTCGTCGGTTGGGCAGCCGGGGGAAGTCGATGCGCCGCCGAACGTTCCACATGAGCAGCATCAGGTCGAGGTTGTCGGGGTCGAACTGGGTGGTGGCCCACCGCTGACCCCACTCCCCGAGCCGTTCCAGGACCTCCCGGAACTCCTCGGCCGCGGGCGTCGGCCGGTACTCGCGTCCCCGGCCACGGGCGAGGGGCTGGCTCTGAACGACACCCGCGGTTTCCAGCTCACGCAGGCGTTGACCGAGCAGCGTCCGCGAGATCAGGGGCATGCCATGCCGGATCTCGTTGAACCTCCGCGCTCCGGCCAGCAGCTCTCTCAGGATCAGGGGCGTCCAGCGCTCGGCGAAGGTCTCGCACGCCATCGCGATCGGGCAGAACTGACCATAGCCTTTCATGGTAGTCGGACTGTAGGCGCCCCCCGCCGTCCGGGCAAGTCCATTTTTTGGGCTTGGCGGCGCCCCGCCGGCTTGCCATCGTGTGAGCGTCAGAGACCGGGTCCTCCCGGTGACGGAGGTGGAGATGGGTACGCAGGCCATGCCGACCGCTGACCGAGCGCTCTCCGACTGGACGATGCTGGCGCGCGAGCTGGGCTCGCGCTTCGCGGCACGGGCCGCCGCGCACGACGCGACGGATTCCTTCGTCGCCGACAACTACCGCGACCTGCGCGAGCGCCGGGTCTTCTCGGCCGGCGTGCCCGCCGAGCTCGGGGGCGGCGGCGCTTCGCACGCCGAGCTCTGCGCGATGCTGCGCGTGCTCGGGCAGCACTGCGGCTCGACCGCGCTGGCGCTGGCGATGCACACCCACCAGGTCGCGATCGCGGCCTGGCGCTGGCGCCACGAAGGCGCCCCGGTGGAGCCGCTCCTGCGCCGGGTCGCGGCCGAGGAGACGATCCTCGTGACCAGCGGCGGCTCCGATTGGCTGGCCGGATCCGGTTGCGCCGAGCGGGTAGACGGTGGCTACCGGGTCACCGGTCGAAAGGTCTTCGCCAGCGCCGCGCCGGCCGGGGACCTGTTCCTGACGATGGCGGTCCACGACGATCCCGAGCACGGCCCGACGGTGCTGCACTTCGCGATCCCGTTCGACGCCCCCGGCCTCGAGATCAAGGACACCTGGCGCACGCTCGGCATGCGCGGCACCGGCTCGCACGACGTCGTGCTGGAGGGCGTCTTCGTGCCGGACGCCGCGATCAGCCTCCGCCGCCCGGCGGGACGCTGGAGCCCCGCGTGGCACGTGGTGGCCATGCTCGCCCTGCCCCTGATCTACGCGGTCTACGTCGGCATCGCGGAAGCCGCCCGGGCCCTCGCGCTCCGCCAGGCGGCCGGCCGCCGCCACGACACCGGTACCCAGGAGCTGGTGGGCCGCATGGAGAACGAGCTGGCCACCGCGAGGATGGGGCTGCGCCAGATGATCGACGCCGCGGGCGGCGTGGGGCTCGAGACGACGAACGAGGTGCTGATCGGCCGGGCGGTGGCCGGCCGGGCGGCGATCCGGACCGTCGAGGTCGCGATGGAGGTGGCGGCGGGCGCCGGTTTCTACCGGGACCTGGGCCTCGAGCGGCTCTTCCGCGACGTCCAGGGCGCCCGCTACCACCCGGTCCGCGGGAGCGCCCAGCTCCTCTACGCCGGGCGCGTGGCCCTCGGTCTGGACGTGAACGGGTCGGACTCCACCGGAGACGCACGAAAGGAGCAGGCGACATGAAGACCATACGCGGGCTGATCAACGCAGGCATCTCGCTCCTGGTGATCCTCGCCGGCGCCCCAGGCGCCCACGCGGACATCGTCACCGATGCGAACGCGAAGGCGGCCGACGTCGTATCACGCATCCCGGCCCCGCCCATCACGGTGCGGGCAATGGCCATCGTCCAGGTCTCGGTCTTCGAGGCGGTCAACGCGGTCACCGGCCGCTATCCCCCACAGCGCGCGAAGCTCAGCCCGGCGCCGGGGGCCTCGGTGGAGGCCGCCGCCGCGGCGGCGACGCGTACCGCGCTCTCGAAGCTCATGCCCGCCCAGCAGGCGGTCATCGACGCCGACTACCAGGCCCTGGCATCGGTCCCCGACGGCCCCGCCAAGACCGCGGGCATCGCCCTCGGCGAGCAGGCGGCGACCGCCATCGTGGCGCTCTGCGCCGATGACGGGATGGTCGGTGCCGATGTCTATCGCCCCCATGCGGCGCCGGGCGTCTACGTGCCCACGGTGGGGCCGGCGGTGCCCCACTGGGGCAAGCGCCGCCCCTGGGTGATGCCGCGCGGCGACCTCTTCCGCCCGGGCCCTCCGCCCAGCCTCACCAGCGACACCTGGGCGCGCGACTACAACGAGATCAAGGCGGTCGGGGGGAGGAACAGCACCCAGCGCACCCCGGAGCAGACCGCGATCGCGAAGTTCTGGGAAGCGACGGCCCCGGTCATCTACTGGCCGGTCGCCCGCTCGGTGGCCGCCATGCCCGGCCGCGACGTCACCGACAACGCGCGCCTGTTCGCGCTGGCCGCGATGGCCATGGACGACGGGCTGATCGCCGTGTTCGACGCCAAGTACACGTACAATCTCTGGCGCCCGGTCACCGCCATCCGCAACGGCGATCTCGACGGCAACAACGCGACCGAGCGGGACCCGGGCTGGACGCCGTTCATCGACACGCCGATGCACCCCGAGTATCCGTGCGCGCACTGCATCGTGGCGGGCGCCCTGGGCGCCGTGCTCGCGGCCGAGATCGGCTCCGGGCCCACGCCCCCGCTCACCTCCGCCAGCCCGACCGCCGGGGGCGCCGTCCGCACGTGGACGAGCGTCGACGACTTCACGAAGGAGGTCGCGCAGGCGCGCATCTACGACGGCGTGCACTATCGCTACTCGACGGAGGTCGGCTCCGCGATGGGCAAGAAGATCGGCGAGCTGGCGGTGAAGAGCGTGCCGAAAGTGACCCGCTGACGGCGGCGGCCCGCCGCCCGCGCTACCGGAAGGTGGATGGTAACATGCGGCCATGCGCGGCCCCGACGCCGACGAGGCGTGAGCCACCTTCCGCCGTTCTTCGTCCTCGACGGCAACCGCTTCGTTCCGTCGGCGTCGGCGCGCGGGCCGTGGAGCCCGCGGCATCAGCACGGCGGCCCGCCCGCCGCCCTGCTCGCGCGCGCGTTCGCGCGCCAGACGGCGCCGGGCACGCAGATCGCGCGGCTGACCTTCGACTTCCTGCGCCCGGTGCCGCTGGCGCCCCTGACCGTCGCCACGGGCGTCGTCCGGGCCGGCGCCAAGGTCCAGCGTCTCGCCGGCTCCGTCCTCGCCGAGGACGGCGCCGCCGTGATCGAGGCGACGTGCCTCGTCATGCGCCTGGCGCCGGCCAGCGTCGCGGTGCCGCTCGAGACGCGGGCGCCGCCGGCGCCGCCCGCCGCGGGCGCGCCGTTCGAGCTGCCGTTCATGTCGGGCGACGAGGGCTACCACCGCGCGGTGGAGTGGCGGCTCGCGAAGGGAACCTGGGGAGGCGGGCCGGTGGCGGCATGGCTCAGGCTCCGCGTTCCTCTCGTCGCCGGTGAGACGCCGACGCCTCCGCTCGAGTGCCTCGTCGCCGCCGCCGACTCCGCGAGCGGCGTGGCCGTCGCCGTCGACCCCGCGCGCGCCACGTTCGTGAACGGTGACCTGACGATCGCCCTGCACCGCAGCCCGGTCGGCGAGTGGATGTGCCTCGACGCCGCCACGACAGGCGAGGCGCACGGCATCGGCCTGGCGCGGGCCCGCCTCTGGGACACGACCGGCCTCGTGGGCCGCTCGCTCCAGACGCTGCTGCTCGAGCCCCGCGCCGGCGGCTAACCGAGCGTCGCGCGTCCCTACCGGAAGCTGAAGCCCACGTAGCCGCCGGCTGCGACCTCGTCGCACTTCTCGCGGTACTTCGGAGCGCCGCCCGCGTAGACGATGAACGTGCGCTTCTGCTTGCCCGGCACGTTGGAGTTGATGCCCATCATCCAGGAATCCACCTGGGTGAACAGCATGCGCCGCCCGGTGTCGTGCACGTGCTGAGTCCAGTCGCGCTCCGCCTCGGCCGTGGCCTCGACGCGGGCGTGCCCCTGCGCGCGCATGTGCCCGATCAGCGCGGTCACCCAGTCCACGTTCTGCTCGATGCAGCGCGGGATGTTGCAGAAGGTCGCGGCGTTGTGCGGCCCGACCAGCGTGAACAGGTTGGGAAAGCCCTCGATCTGTAGCCCGAGATAGGTGCGCGGTCCCTCCGCCCACTTGTCCCGCAGCCGTCGGCCGCCCACGCCACGGATGTCGATGCGGTCGAACGCCCCGGTGATGGCGTCGAAGCCGGTGGCGTAGATGATCATGTCAGCCTCGTACTCGGCGTCGCTGGTCTTCACACCGGCCGGCGTGATTCGCTCGATCGGCGTCTCGCGCAGATCGACGAGCCGCACGTTCGACTGGTTGAAGACCTCGTAGTAGCCGCTCTCCAGCGGCACGCGGCGGGTGCCGAAGCCGTGGTTCGTCGGAATCAGCTTCTCCGCCACCTTCGGGTCTCGGACCCGCTCGCGGATCTTCCGGCGCATGAACTTGGTGATGGTGGCGTTGGCCTCCTGGTTGATCAGCACGTCCCGGAAGTTGCCCATCCAGATGCCGAAGCCGGGCTCGCGGTAGAGCTTCTCGAAGAACGCCTCCCGCTCCTCCGGGCTCACCTCGAGCGCGTTGCGCGGGTCGACCTGGTGGATGAAGCAGCCGAAGGAGTCACGGCAGAGCGCGAAGATCTCCGGATAGGTCGCGTGGATGCGGGCCTGCGTGGCCGCGTCGATCTTGCTGTTGTGAAGCGGCGCGCACCAGTTCGGCGTGCGCTGGAACACCGTGAGATGGCCGACCGTCTTGGCGATCTCGGTGATCGCCTGGACGGCGGTCGCGCCGGTGCCGATCACCGCGACGCGCTTGCCCGCGAAGCTCACCGGTTCGTGCGGCCACGTGCCGGTATGGTAGGCCTCGCCGCGGAAGCTCTCGACGCCCGGGATGGTCGGCATGGTCGGCGCCGACAGGGGCCCAATCGCGGTGATCAGGAACCGCGCCCGCGCCCGCCGGCCGTCCTCGCTCTCGATCTCCCACTGGTTGACTACCTCGTCATAGACCACCGCCTTGATCCGGCAGTTGAACTCGATGTCGCGGCGAAGGTCGAGCTTGTCGGCCACGAAATTGCAGTAGCGCAGCGTCTCCGGCTGCGCCGCGAAGTGCTCGCTCCACTCCCACTCCCGCAGGATCTCGTCGGAGAAGGAGTAGCCGTAGGTCCAGCTCTCGGAATCGAACCGCGCCCCGGGGTAGCGGTTCCAGTACCAGGTGCCGCCGACGCCGTCGCCGGCCTCGTACACGCGCACGCTCAGGCCGAGCCCGCGCAGCCGGTGGAGCTGGTACATGCCGGAGATCCCGGCGCCGATGACGATGGCGTCGTATGGCCCACTCGGCTTGGCCGTGGCGGTCTTTGGCTTTGGTTCGGACATCGCGGACATGGCGCGTCTCCCGTTCATCCCGTCCTCGGACGCGGACTCAAACCAGAGCATAGCAGAGCGGGGCTCTCGTGATCGCGAAGGGGCTCTCGAGGCGATCCCTGATCTGATAGGCTCCGTGTCAGGGTGGCTGAGGTGCGCTCCATGACGCTGCTGGAGCGAGAGCCCGCGCTGGAGGTGCTCGCGGCCGCGCTGGCCGAGGCCCCGGCTGCGCCATAAATCCCTTACCCAAGGACCCCCGAAGCCCCCAACGCTTTTGCTCCATCCGCCCTCTGCGCTTCTATGTGGGCTGGCTGGGTGCCCTGACAACGACGCGCATGCAGGGCCGTGCGAGGGAGGAATGTCCAGTCAGTTACCCGATGCACTTTGCTACACTGCCCCTCCGTAGGCGTGTAACATGCAGATAGGGGGCCGCGGACTATGGCGGTACAGATCGACGTAGCACGTTCCGAGCTCGCATTCGAGGCTGGATTCCCTTCCGCGGAGTTCTCACTCCTTGAAGGCTCATCTCTGTTGCATCACCTATATGCCCGCTTGCTGCCGCATGGACTGAAGCTCGCCGATCTTCGCATCGAGCGAGGAGCTGGGAATGTAGGTGACTACCACGTTCTTTGCTATCTGTTCGACTATTTGATGACGATACGAGTTCGTATCGAGCGCATCGAAGTCCAATGTTCGTCTCTTCCAAATGCCGAGCAGCTAGGCAAATACCAGGCCGCGATCGTCGATCTCCTTCAAGCTGTGAAGGACTTCAAGAAGGATCTTTCATTTCGAGCCTTCGCTGTTGCATCCACAGTGCATGCTCGCCTTCAGGGAGTGTCGGTGCGGGACTATCTCGCTTCCTTCGCACCCACCCTTCCCAAAGGACTCGGTACTCCTACGGGAAACGGCGCGGCTTTCTATTTTGGACCAGAGGGCGACCGTATCCTATCGTCCATTACCCTAGACACGTCCGCGCTAGTGTCAGACGCACTGTTCGTACGCATTCATGCCGTGTGGGACGCGAGTAAGATTTCGCCCGAGACACTGGCGGGCGGAGTCGCCGAAGGATTTGTCCGGCAGGCGCTCGATACTCTCGGGCTCCACACAGCTTAGTCGTTGCTGCTCACATCTTCTCCTATTGGAACAATCAGTCAGACAGCGTCGCCTCGTCGGGCTCCGGTTTCGTCTCCCGACAGACAGCTCCTTCTAGAAGGCGGGCGACTCAGAATTCAAGCCGAGTTCTTGCAACTGGGGGGGATTCAACCTGAGCGGCTCGGCACTCAACATGAGACACTTCGCGCTTATCGCGGTGCTTTGCTAGTTGCGTCCGATAGCCCGTTCCTTGCTGCGCCAGAGATTGCTCTGCCATCGAGAAGATTCAATATCAGGCGTCGAGAGAACGCAATTCGCGAGATGCAAGCGTCGAATGTTAGCGAAGCATTGGAACACTCTTCGCTGGCGAGGCCAGAACAACCCGGGCCCGAATCGAATGTACTTCCATTTCTAGTAGCCGCTCGTACTCTTGTCGAGACGGAGCAACTCGCCGCCGCCAGGCGCATGTTGGAAGCGGCTCCCTTCTACGTTTTAACCGACCCCCTTGTGGCCCACCTACATTCTGTACTTGCTCCTCCGGTAGTCAAGCGCGTTGCCAAGCAGGATATGGATCGAACAGGAGATTACGAATGGCTGCGAGCGAACGGCCCACGATATCGGGGTAGATGGGTAGCACTGACTGGCGGCGTCTTGCTGGCAGAAGCAGGGACGCTCCGCGAACTACGAGAAAGACTTGCACGGATGACTTTGTCGGGCCCACCACTTCTTCACAGAGTGGACTGAGCGGAATGCTCCATGCTCGTTCATCAAAATGGAGGCGCTGCCTTCAGCGTAGGCAAGTCTAGATTCACAGACCGGGCCCCGGGCTCGGAAGAACCTACCCCGAAAATCTTCATTAGGATCCAGCCGGAAGCTCTCGGCGGCGTCATCTTCGCCCAGCTCGACACGGCCGCTGCGTGGACCATTTTTGATGCTAGCGTTGCCGAAGCACTCTCGCTGCTCGACGGGACCGGCGACCTGATACCTCTGTCGACACGCAAGGGCCAGTTTAGAGGACGCCTTGCAAGGACGCCCCTAGACATCGTAGCGGATGAAGGAGAGTCACTAACCGTAGAGGCAACTGTCTGGGTCTGTCCAGATTGGACACACGGGACGTTTCTAGGGTACGCGGGCTTGCTAGAACGTATTCGCTTTGCTCTTGACCCTAGCAATGACTTCTTCTACTTCGGCCCTATCTAGGGCGACCCTGGACGCGCTCGGAAGACCCCCAACCCTGCCCTCAGATGCGGACGCGAACCAACCATCCTCGGAGCCGCCCCCCGTTTGCTCAGCTCACTCGATACCGAAGCAGAGAGCGGTTCTGGACTCCGAGTTGAAGAGGTACAGTTCACGGGTCGCAAACTCGAGCCCCGCCGATACTCCTTCCGGAAACTCCTGCCCCGCCGCCGTAACCGCTCTTACCCGCGTCCCGTCCGCCATCTCCACCAGCACCTCATCCTCCAACCCCAGCGGCTCCCGCAGGAACACGCGCCCCGTGATCCGGTCAGGCCCCGGCGGCACCAGCCTCAGCGCCTGCGGCCGAATCCCCACCTCCACCCGTTTCAGCCCCTGCAGCGCCGCGTGGTGCCGCGCCGCCACGGGGATCTGCCGCCCCAGCAGCTCAATGGCCACGCCCCCCGGCGTCATCACCACCGTCGCCGGGATAATGTTCATCGCCGGCGTCCCGATGAACGTCGCCACCGTCACATCCGCCGGCCGCCTGAAGATCGTACGCGGCGGGTCGATCTGGAGTGCCCGCCCCTGGTCCATCACCGCCACCCGGGTGGACATGGTCATGGCCTCGACCTGGTCGTGGGTGACGTAGATGATGGTGGCGGAGATCTCGCGGTGGAGACGCAGGATCTCGGTGCGCATCTCCACCCGCAGGCGGGCGTCGAGGGCCGAGAGGGGCTCGTCCATCAGCAGCACCTTCGGCTCCTTGATGATCGCGCGGCCGATGGCCACGCGCTGCTGCTGGCCGCCGGAGAGCTGGCCGGGCTTCATGGCAAGCTTGTCGCCGAGGCCCAGGGTGGCGGCCACCTTCTCCACCTTCTCGTCCACGCGGGCGCGGGGGAGGCCGGCGATGCGCAGGGGGTAGCCGATGTTCTGGCGCACCGTCATGTAGGGGAAGAGCGCGATGTCCTGGAAGACCATGGCGATGTCGCGCTTCTGCGGGGGTAGCGCGGTGACGTCGGTGTCGCCGAACCAGATGTGGCCGGCGGTGGGGGTCTCGAGGCCGGCGATCATCCGCAGCGTCGTCGTCTTGCCGCAGCCGGAGGGGCCGACGAAGGTGAAGAACTCGCGCTCGCCGATCTCGAGGGAGAGGTCGCGCACGGCGTGCACTGAGCGGGCGCCGCGGCCGAATTGCTTGTCCAGGCCTTCCAACTGGACCGAGAATGCTGTGCAGGGCGCATGCGCTTGATCGCCACCATCGAAGATCCCGCCGTCATTGCGCGGATCCTTGCCCATCTCGGGCTGTCGGGGTCCAGGGACGGGCCCTGGCCCGCGCCCTCTGCCGCTGC
>Ga0187893_10012435_pt1 | contig 12073 bp, 19 predicted proteins | sample MA1701074metaG_FD_139574 | JGI IMG/M metagenome (GOLD analysis project Ga0187893, IMG submission 139574) | White microbial mat communities from a basaltic lava cave in the Kipuka Kanohina Cave System on the Island of Hawaii, USA - MA170107-4 metaG ... | reverse complement strand
GCTCAGCGGTTGCTACCCCTGTGACGGCCTATCATATACCGAGATAGTGGTCAATGCACGAACGGTACGAACGACGGGCACTAGATGCGCGTCTCGAAGCGCAGGCAGCTAGCCGCGTGCATGCCTTCCTCCAAGTCAACGCCGCAGTCGGAACAGATGCGCGGCGGTCGCGGCCATGTCTCAGGCTTGATTTTCACGGTCCCGGGGTTGAGTGTTTCGCCGCAGTCGGCGCATTTCAGCCGGTCGCGAGGCAGCTTCGGGTACTTGACGTGGATGACGTGCTGATGCGCACAGGTCGCGCATTCGGCCCGCATTCGGGTTTCAGTGGCCGTAGGCGGGCTACCGGGCACGCCACGCATGAATTGCTCGAACGTCGGCTTGATCCTGAGCCGTTCTTCCTCATCAAGCTGAAGCTGCGCGCTCAGCCGCCAGATCGCTTTCGCCAGGTGCGCGCGGCCGTCGGTGTCGATCGCCTCGCCCATGCCGTAGTCCATGATATGCCGCAGCGCCGTGTTCAACTGGTCCGTGGACTTCTCGCGAGCCCACCGGATCTCGCCGGCGGCACTGTTGTTCAGGTGCTGCTTGTCGCCGGCGACGGCGACCCGCACGACTTCTAGGAAGGCGAGCGGAAAGTACTTCGTCAGGAAAGTGAACACTGGAAGCGCTTTGCGCTCATCATAATCCGTTGGCAGGCCCATGCTGTACTCCTATAGTTTCCAAAGCAGGATTGACACAGTGACAATTGCGGCGACTGTCCGAACCACTTCCAGAAGCAGTCGCAACGCGTTACGACTCATCGGTTGATTCGCCGGGCCGCCGGCCCGAAAGCATCGAGTCCAGATCGCCGTAGCTCGCGCCGGTGTCCTTCTGCCGCTGGTGCTTGATGAAGCTCCGCTCCGGCAGGAAAATAGGCGCGCCCTGGTGCTCAGACTCATCGGGCGTGGCCGCAGCTTTCTGCTCACCCATCTTGTGCGCGTGCTGGACGGTGAGCATGAACTTGGCGAGCATGAGCTTGTCCTGTAGCGGCAGCTTCAGCGCCCACTTCAGGAACTTGCGGAAATACTTGTTGAGGACGACAAGCTGTTGCGACGGCTTCTGGCCTTCGAGATCTTCGATCATGGCGATGCGACCCTCTGTAGCTCACGGCCGAAGTAATTGCACAGAGCCGCCAGTCGGCGCGGGTCATGCGAGGGGAAGGCCCGGCGCGCATAGCATACGGCGCGCTTGAACACCCTCTTGCCTGCAGGCGAAAAGCCTTCCGTAAAATGCTTTATGCCGGTCATGGATTGAACTCCCACCAAGGTACGAACACGCCGGGCTCGGGATAGAAGCCCCAAGTGCGAACCTTTGCGCCGGCGATCACGAACGTCCAGAAGGACTTTCCGTCGTGCATTCGCGGCGAGCCTAGCACTATGTGCTCGAAGCTCGCGGGGCGGTAGTGGAAGCGCCACGCCTTCACCAGCCGAATGCACTGAGATACGCCGCGATTGTAGACTTCTTCACGGTACGGCGACAGCGGAAAAGTAATGAACCACCACGGATGCGTGTGGCTCGCGCGATCGTCGTCACCCCGGAAGAACTGATGCAGTCGCAGATTGATCCAGCCCAGGTACATGATGTAACGCGTCATGTACTTTTCGCCGTTGATGTAAATAGGTGCGCGTTCGAAGCCGAAACGCTTGCCAAAGATCTCGACGCACCAGAGCTTTTGCAGCGTCATGTTGCCGTCGGTCCAGTTGCGCACTTCGCGCGCAGGGATGCGAAAGTTCCTGCGCAGCCATTCGGGCACTGTGACGAAGCCGGTATCCACGACGCGCTGATCGGTCATGGCACAGCGATCGCACATGAAGGTGTAGTGATTGAACTCGACGTGACCGAAAAGAAAGCACTTGGCCCGATCATTCCAATACTTCGACCACGCCCAACAGGCTTTGAGTCGCGCGATCACTTGTCGTCCCCTATCGCCAGGATCATCTCGGCCGCCGCATCGGCGCATACGAACACGTCATCTTCATCCGTCGGCGTGTATAAGTGGTATTCGATGCCCTCGCGCCACGGGTAGTTGATCTCATCCTTCGACGCCAAGTGCGCGAGGGCGGCGAAGCCGCAAGGGGCGATGACGGTGTAGCTGCCGCGCCCTATCAGCGTGTCGAAGATCCTGGCGCGGAGCTTTTCATGGCGGGCGACGCGCTGAGCGTCACGGGCGAGCTTGGCGGCGAGTTCAGCAGCCTTTTGAAGTTGGCGCGCCTGCGCCTTCAAGGCAGACAGGTTCATGATTTCCTCCTGGTCATATATTCCATCAGCGGGCGCAGCCGCTGGATGATGGCACACCGTAGCGAATCCGTTCGCACCTTCAAGATGATTGGCAATGGTGCGCGCCACTTCCCGGTGCAGCCGCGCGAACAATACGATTGGTAATCGTAAGGGCCAATTTGGCGTAAGGCAGATTTGTGGTCGAGCAGCCAGCAGAGTAACTTCATGATTTCCTCCTAGTCATATATTCCATCAGCAGATCCTGCACACTACGCTTTGTGCGGTGCCTGTCAAGCACTACGTCGTCCAGCGTGTCCTCGGTGACTATGTTGAACACGCGGACAAGGCGCTCGGGGTGCCCGCACTGCACCTGGCGCATGGGCCCGATGCGTTCGAGAATTTGCTGGTGGTCGTCGAGCTTCCAAGTGTACCCGAAATAGGCCAGGTTCCAGCAATTGTCCTGAAGGCCGTCGAGCCCGTGGCCCATCGAGGCCGGGTGCGCGACGCCCACTTGCTTTGCACCGCCCTTGAAGGCCGCCAGGCCCTTCGGCGTCGAAATGTCCACGCTGTCGGGGATCGTTTTCAGGATGCGATCGCGGTCGCTCTGGAAGCCATAAGCCACCATGATCTGCGCGCCGCCCAATTCGTTCACTATCGACTCAAGGGCTTCGAGCTTCAGCGTGTGGACGGCCTTCCACTGCGGGTGCGGGCAGTAGACTGCGCCGTTTGCGAACTGCATGCACTTCCCGGTGAGCGCGCCAGCATTGAACACTTCGATCTCGGTCCCGCACTCAAGCTCCGTGAACATATCGCGCTCAAGCTCGCGGTACTGGCCGCGCAGATTTTCCGGCAGCTTGACTACGACGTTTTGCACAAGGGGCTCGGTCAGGTCGAACCAGTCGCGAGCGCGCAGCGACAGCGTGATATCGGCGATGAGCCGATGGATCTCCGCGTTCGCGTGCGCCAGTGGCTTGACTCCGTAGCCGCTCCACTCCCGCTGGAACCAGCGCTGCATGAATGCCGTGTGTGTCGTCCCGAGGCGGCGGCCGAAGTCCGCGTACCAGTATTGGCCCCACAGATCCTTCAGGCCGTTCGGGCATGGCGTGCCGCTCAGGTTCCACCAATAGTCGGTCAGGCGCGCAATGGTGGCGAGCACGTTCGTGCGCAGCCCGCCCTGGCCCTTCGTGCGCATTCCTTTGAGCTTCGTGCTTTCGTCCGCGATCACGGCGCGCCACGGCCATGTGTCGGTGCCGACGGTCTCGATCAGCCACGGCAACTGCTCGTAGTTGATCGTGTGGATGTCGGCCGGCGTGCGAAGGGCGTTTAAACGCTGCTCCGGGCTGCCGACCATCGGCGCGATGCGCAGATGCTTTGTCTGCTCCCACTTGGCGACTTCATCCGGCCAGGTGTCGAGCGCGACGCGGCGCGGGGCGATGACGAGCATCGGATCGTCGAAGCCAGCGAAGCGCAGCGTTTCAAGCGCCATGAGTGCCACTGCCGTTTTTCCGAGCCCCATGTCAGCATAGAGCGCACCGCGAGGCGTCGCGAGCAGGAAGTCGCGCGCGATCGTCTGGTATTCGTGCGGAATGAAGTCGCGAGCCACGTCAGCCCATAGCGAGCGCCATCAGGGCGGCCATCAGGACGCCGACGCCGAAGGCAAAACAGTTGCGGCCGAGGCGCGTCATGTTGAACCCCACAACTCGGCGCACGCCGAGGCGATGCCGGGGAACGTAGTCGAGCGCAGCTTCCAGCGGTCGTCTTTGGGCGCTGCACGATGGATGAAACTCCACTTTTTGTGCTCGTCGGTGCCGGGCTTGGGCGGCGTCAGCTTGTTGGTAGGCTTCAGGCGCGGCAGATTCTTCAGCCGGAACCCGGTCGCCTTGAAAGCCTTTTCGCCAAACCACCAGGGCTGTACGAACTGCACTTCGCCCTTCGCCAGTCCGAGCAGGCGTCGCGCGTGGTCGTGCATGACCGGATTCTCGACGGCGATGCGCGGGATGTCCGCATTCCAAAGCAGGTTGTAGAAGGCCACGCCCTCTAGCATCGCGTCCCACATGACCGGATTGATGACCGTGCCACGGCCGCCCTCGTAGAGCCAACGCCGGCCAGAGTTGCACAGACGCGTGCACGTCGGGTGGGCTATCAGCAGGTCCCACTGGATGCGGTTCAGCGGCTCGTAGAAGCTGCGGCAGCGGCGCTCCAGGATCTCCCGGATGTCGCCCTGATAGTGCCACGGGTTGAAGCCGTGCCACGGTTCCTCGGACGGCAGGATGTCGCACGACACGGCCCAATGCCCGCGCCGGTGAAACTCCCGGCGCATGGTGCCGCTGAACTCGCAGGCAATTAGGACGTTCACCAATCCTGCTTGATCCGCGCCCCGCGAGCGAAGCCCGGATGCTGGCGCGTCGCGCGCCGGTTGAAAATGTGGCCCTCCACTTCGTCGATCTGGTAGCGCCATTCGCCGCGCTTGTTTTTGACCCATCGCTCGTCGGGGCGCCTCGAATTCAGTGACTTCCTCATGCGAGCACGCCACGGGTATGTACTAAGCGATTGATCTGTTGCACGTTGTCGATCACGAACACGCGGAAGCCACGATCCCGGCGCCGTTTATGATCGCGAAGCTGCGCCGGCGTCGCTTTCTCCCCCGGCTGTTTGCACTCGACAAAAAAGACTTCGCCGGCGCGCATGGAGCAGATTCGATCGGGCACCGATGTCCGACCCGGCGAGGAAAACTTTTCGCACGTCCCGCCGCTGCGCTCGATCGCGAGTCGCAGTTGATTCTCGATGAATTTCTCACGCATAGTCGGTCATTAGCCTCCCGTCCAAGTGATCGCACTCATGTTGCGCAGCCGCAGCCATGAGGCCCTTGAGCTTCATGCGCTCACGCTCGTCGCCCATTCCGGGCGTGTTGAATTCAACCCACACCTTGCGGGCGCGCTTGACTTTTATGTACCGATGGCCGCCGGAGATCGACAGGCAGCCCTCGGAACTGATCTGGATGTCCTCGCTAAAGCGAGTAATGACTGGATTCACCATCGCCACGTCCGGGCCGCCCTTGCCGAAATTCAGCACGATCAGGCGCACGCTCTGACCGACCTGAGGCGCTGCGAGCCCGACACCGCGCGCAGCTTTCAGTGTCTCGATCATGTCGAGCGCCAATTTGCAGATATGCGTGTCGTCCGCGTTGACTTCGCTCGCCACCTGGCGCAGCACCGGCGCGTCGTCTTGAAGGATGGTGAGTACGGCCACGTCAATCCCTCTTGTGATACCGCTTCATTTCGTGGCCGTCCGCAGCGAGCGGCAGGCCCCGGTTCCAGTCGCGATTCGTTGCTAGGATACTGCTCAATTCGTCCGCTGTGAAGCGCGGCGAATCCGGCGGCTCCGTGAGAAGCTCGTCGTGGATCGTCAGCACGATCGGGTAGCCCGCATCCTCGGCCGGCTGCATCGCGCTCGCCATAACGTCGCGGGCGACGGCCTGGCGCGCGTCGCTGGCGAATTTTGCGCCCCAAGTGCGCTCTTTGTACCAGCCCTTCCGGTAGACGTTCCAGGCCATGTAGGTGAGCGTGGGGCGGTCCTGCTCGTCATACTCGACCTTGATGTTCGGGTAGCTCAAGTAGCCGCCGCTCGGCAGGCGCATCCTGAGCCACACGCCGCGCTTGTCGAAGCTGATATAGTCGCCGACCTTCTGCACGCTGCCGGGGATCTGCACGGCAAGCTGCGCCGCCGCGCCGCACTCTCTCCAGAAGCGCACCGTCGCCGGGTGCGCATCGCGCCACATGCGCTTCAGCGCTTCGCAGGCGACGTAGACAGGCTCCGATAGTCCCAAAGTACGACACTTCAGCTGGGCCCATTCCCACACGCTTTTTGCATCCAGGAGGACTTCACGGGGTGCAGTTCGATGTACGGCATCGGCGAGTGCTTCAAGGTCGATCTTGTAAGTGGCTGCCGCCGTGACGCACGCTCCAACACCCCCGCCGATTGCGAATGCAAGCTCAAGTACCTTTCCAATTTGTCGCTGAAAGCTGTCAACATCATTGGGGTCCACGTCGAAGGCGTTGCCATAAACCACCTTGTAGAGATCCTGACCTACGCCGCGATCGAAGTCGCGGAACATTTGGAGCTTCCATTCCTCGCCGGCCAGCCAGGGCAGATCGCGACCCTCGATGTTGGACAGGTCCGAGCCGATCAACTTGTGGCCGTCGGCCGGCACGATAACGCTTCGCACGGCGCTCGACATGGACTCCATTATGTCGTCGAGCAGGATGTCCTCGGACTCGGCCAGCACGGCGTCGATCGCGGCCTCTATTTCCTTGTACGAATGTTTTGCTCTAGGGCAATTCTGCGGCTGGAAGTTGCGCCCGGACCACCGCTTGGTGCGGTTCGCGCCGCAGTATTGGAGCAGCCAGTACATGCGGCTGCCGAATTGAAGGTCGAGCACCCTTTTGTACTTGGCCGTGGACGCCTTGCTTGACGACAGGCGCACGCGCAGAAGCTCTTTGAGCAGCGGCGGCAGTTCCGGGTCATCCAGCCGGCGCTCCACGGTGTCGGCGCGAAGGTCGGGCAGATCCACGCCGTGCTCGACGAAGATGAACTGTAGCAGCCGGTCTCGCTGCGTCGCGCGATCGACCTGATCCTCGGTCAAGTCTTTCGTTTTGCCGGCGTTGCGGTCCTGCTCCTGCTTGCACGCGCGCACGGCCTGGCGGGCGAACTCCACGTCCGCGCCGACGCCACGCCGGTTGATGCGCTGGTCAAGCGCCCACAGGTCAAGCTCGAACTGCGAGTCGTTCCATGACGGACACCGGTAGTAGATCTCGCGCATCGCCTGGATATCCTGCATCGCGTAGGTGCGGAATTCCTTCCACTTCTCCGGATGCGTGTGCCGCGTCGCGCGGGTCTCGCCCTTCGCGACCTTGCAAAACAGATTGATGAATTCTTTGCCCGTGATCTTGTGGAATTCCTCGGGCAGTTTAAACACATGCGACAGCTTTTCCAGGCCCCCGGGCAGGCCGTGGCGCAGCGCCATCGCCATTGTGCAGTACCACTTCCCCGCCAGGCGGTCAGCGAGCGGCCGGAGCTTCGGGTCGGTCTCGATCATGGTCTGGTCGAAGCCCGCATTATGTGCAATGACTCGCGTGCATTGCTCCGCTTCGAGCAGCAACTGTTCCGGCAATGCCGGTTCGTAGCTGTGGTCCCACAACGACACGGCAGCCTGCTCCGTGGCCCAAGCCAGCAGCATGACTTCGCCCTGCGCCGCGTAGGGCACCAGGCCCCGGGTGTTAAGGTTCACGGGGGAAAAAGTTTCCACATCTATGAAGCAGTCAACGGTCATTTAACTGGCGTCACGGTGATCCAGCCGATTGTCATGGACGTGGCCTCGCCCGGCAGATCCAAGCGCTTCCAGTTATCCCGTGTCATCTTCATCGCCTCCCACAGAAGGCGGTCGAATACTTCGCGCGGCACTTCAAGCGTGAGTCGGCTGTAGAAGCCGAGCCTCATGCCGCCAATCTGGCATTCGTCCATGCAAGCCTCGCTGAGCTTGCGGATCGCGTCAGTGATCGGGGCGCTCATTCCGGTTCGAGCACGCGCACCAGGGTCTGCATACAAAGTACCGCGATCGCTAAGGCCCACAAGATAGCGACAATCGTCCAGACAACGCCTTGCACGATGCCGGAAGCGTCAATCTCGCGCAGCAAAAGCCACACGACGATTGTGCTTACGGTGGGCAAACGGGCCGGCAGATTCGAGTAGTGAATAACTTTCATGATGCTCTCCTTAATTAAAAGCCGACGGGCGACGCCCTGCGTGCTCGGCAAACACACGATCCGAGCGGACGTGCGCGAAGGGAGGGTTACGCCGCCTGCTCAAATTCATTTATCCGACTTTCGCACGATGCTTGGCCTGTTGCGCACGCAATTTCTCCCGGTTGTTTGCGTAGTACCTGGCCTGAGACTTCTGCCTGCATATGACACAATCGTTATTGCGAATGTGCCGCAGCGTACCATGCCCATATACACAGGGTCGCCCCCTATAGGTGCTCATGCTTGCCTTTGGCATATGCTCAGCGAGCACGGCGGCCCGCAGAGTATGCCTGCCGCGCACCAGTAGCGAGAGGCTGGCGTGAACCAGATCTCCCAAAGCACTCCCTCTCGATCAATTCGAGCGCGCCCAGGCCGGAGCGGAGTGCCGCGGTCATGGACAATGGCGTGCGGCTCGGAGCCGACGGCCGCGCCGCAAACGATGCAGGCGTAGTCTTGTGGCTGCGGCGAGTCATACGCGGTCGGGAGGCTGCGGGCCATCTACTGGCTCGATCCATGTTCCGTGACAGCGGGTGCAGCGGTCAATGCACACCAGGGAAATCTTTCCGGTACGCATGTCGAGCAGTCGCCCGACTTGAAGCCGCTGCCAGCGGTGTTTGAGCACGCGGCAGAACTGCTTCATGATCTTGTGGAGAATGAAACCGAAGTCCATTGTTGCCGCCTAGCCGCCCTTCTGGAAGGGGCTGTCCACTTGCAATAGCTGTGGCTGCACGCCTTCGTTGAAGGTCAGAATGTGATGCCACAGCTTGCCGGTAGCCAGGAGCTTGAGCCGTTCGCGCAAAGTCAGCCGCCACAGGCAGATAACTTTCCCGTCGCGCCGGTCGCGATCGTACCAGGCGGGCATAGGCTTGTACTGAGGCTGATCCTTTGCGATCACTTCAGTCTGTTCAGGAAATTCGATCAGTTCCATTATTCCTCCTAGACATCCCACAATGCCGGTGCCCGCCGGCGGTCTTTACTAGGGCAGGCACCCGGCGAGTTGGCCTGCTACCTACCGGCACTGCGGGGATGTACTTAGCCGAGCGGGTCGCCTTCCTCCGAGCCTTCGCCGGTGTCGGCGACCGTCTCGAACTCGTCGGCTCCGGCCGTCGTGCCCGCCGCGAAGGCATCGCCGTCGCGCACGAACTGGAAGCCCCGGATCTGCGCGTTGACGCGCTTGCCGAAGTCCTGGCTGTCCTGGGCCCACGCCGCGATCGATGCATTGCCGTAGCAGCCAGAATACACGATCCCGGCGTCCTCAGCGACAAGCTGGTTCGGGTCGTGCCCTCGCACGCTCGGCTTGATGTCGGAGCGGCAGGAAATGTAGTAGTTCCCTGCGAAGCCCGCGTAATCAGCCTTGCGGTCACCGTCGTGGATCAGCACCTTGTCGGAGGCGCTCAGCGACTTCAAAATCGCCTCGGCCTTCGCGCCCCACTTCTCGGCGGCCACCTTGTCGATGAGCGCGTTGATCTCCGCGATCTGCGGGTGATTCTTCGGCAGGATCAGGGAGCAGCCGAATTTCTTCTTGCCGGTGCCGTCCCGATTGCCGGAGCGCGCAGTCCACAGTCCCTGCGCGAATGCGAGGCGAACGCCTCGCAGCATGATCGTTGACATTTCAGCTTTCCTCGTTTGCGTTGATGGTCTCGAACTCGCTGGCGCTTGCCTCGCCAGAATAGGCCGGTGCCGGGTGGGAGCCCTGCACCACTTTCAATGCGCCGTCCTGCTGCCGGATGAACGGCATAAGGGCGGTCTCGAAGTCGGCTTTGCGCCTTTTGCCGAGCGACTTTTCAGCCTGCGCCGGCGACACGATCTCGCGCGGCTTGTATGCCTTGTCAGGCGACAGGAGGCCCACCAGGGCAGCCTCGGCAGCTTCCTCATCCCACCAGAAGCGGTTGCCTTTCTTGCCCTCGATGACCTTCATGGCGAGCCCGTCAGGCCCGATGATGGTCATGCCGGCCAGCACCATACGCTCGCACTCGGCGCGCACCTTGCGGCACCAGTTCTCGATGAAGTCGATCTGGCCGTAGGCCGCCCCGAGCGCGTCGGCAGCAGGCACGGCGGGCGCGGGCCGGATCAGTAGCTCGTCGTGCTTTTCCAGCGCCGCGAAATCCGCGTAGACTTCCTCGGCCACCTTGCGCGCGGCGAAGGGGCAGGTCGCGAGCGCGAGGCAGAAGCGGCACTGCTCGTCGCCGGGGCTGAAAAGTTCCGACTGCTGAAGTAGTGCCTGCATCCCGTCGATTTCGAGCGTGCGCAGTCCTTCCATGCCGTACTTGCCGCTGAGCTTCATGCGCTCGATGAACGCCTCGATCTCGGCGCGCGCGTAGACGTGTGAATCGACGTGGTCTAGGCGCGGCTGGTGGACGACGAACTCGAATTCCTCCACGTCGCCCATCAGTGGCGCGTAGGTTTCGAGGCAGGCCACCAGGTAGATGAGGCCCTGGTAGTTGTCCTTCGCGAACACCTTCACGCCAAGTCCGTACTTGAGATCCTCGGCCGTCAGGCGCTTCATGTCGGCCGACAGGATGATGGCGTCGCCGGTGCCGAACTGGTCGTCGATTTCGATGGTCTCGGAGAAGTTTAAACGCTGCTCCACCATGAGGATGCCGCCAGCCGAGCGCCGGCGCACGTCGTCGATGTAGTCCTGGATATGGCCCGCCATTTCTTCGGTGCAACGCCATTCGCGACCACCGATATCCACGGGCGCGTCGATGTAGAACGCGGCGTCTTTTCCGGCCGAAAGCGCCGCCTGCGCGAAATGGTGCGCCGCCGTGCCCTCATCGGCATAGGTTGAGGATGTCCGGGGAATGTCGCGCGTGAGCGCGATGGAGCCCGGACAAGGAATCCACTGGTGTCCTTTCGACGGCGCGAAGACTGCGTGAGCGCTCATGATTTGTCGTTTCCCTCCCAGGAAATGTCCGGCGGCCGAAACCGCCGGGCGATTGCGGTCAGCCAGCCGGGTCGCTGGCGGCCTCGTCGATCAGCGCTTGCGCCTCGGCGACCACGGCTGCATAAGTCGAGGGGTCGAGCCCTGACGCATTCTTCGTGGCCGAGCCATGCTTCACGCACAGCGCCGTGCAGGCGGCGCGACCGTTCGCGACGTTGCACAGTTCGGTGAGCTTGGCAATGAGGGCCTTCTTGTCCATCGCCGGAGCGGCGATAGGAGCCGTCGGAGCGGTTTCCGGTCTGGCTCGAGTACGCGGGGCAGGAGCCGCGGCGGGAGCCGGTGCGGCAGCGGCAGCGGTGCCGGTTGCGGTTAGTGCAGCGGTAAGTGCGATGACAGCAGCGGTGAGCGCTTCGATTGCCTTTTCAAGTGACATTTGCGATTTCCTCCTAGTTCGTCACGGTCAATGGCCGGGCCATCCTGCACCCGGCCGGATTGAAAGTCAAATTTAACTGAGCGGGTCCAGAATCCAGAGCTTGAACACCTTTCGGCCTTCGCGCGTGTTGCGACGCGCATAGCCCAGGGAGCGGAGAATCCGGCCCGTCCGCAGTTCATGGGCGCGGGTAATGATGCGCGGGTCGAGTCCGATCGCTTGCGTCATGACTTCGTTTAAACGGACGGGCGCATCGCTTTCGCGCGCCTTCAGCCATGCTTCCACGTCATCGGTCCAGTTGTCCATCCCTACCGCCTCCGCCCGCGCGGGTAGCGCGAGAATATCAAGCTCTTGCCATGCGATGCCTTCGAGCGCGTACTTCGTCGCGCCCTCCGCCCACAGTTGTTCGCGGTCCTGCGCGATTGCAGCCACGTCTACGCTTTTCGTCGTCAGCGGCAGCCAGCGCCGATGCTCGGTGTCCATCGGCAGGAATTCCTCGTCGTTCGTGGTGCCGACCATGATGAAGCGGCGCGGGTAGCTGATCGCGAATTCCTTGTACTTCGGCACCCACTTTTCATGCGTGCGCGTAATGAACGCCTTGATGCGCTCCACGTCGGCGGCGCGCATTCCGCGCATTTCGGCAAGCTCCGCGACAAGCACGCCGCGCATCTTGCGTGCGATGGTATCATCCGTCTCGTCAATGCGCACTTC
>Ga0187893_10012434_pt1 | contig 12074 bp, 11 predicted proteins | sample MA1701074metaG_FD_139574 | JGI IMG/M metagenome (GOLD analysis project Ga0187893, IMG submission 139574) | White microbial mat communities from a basaltic lava cave in the Kipuka Kanohina Cave System on the Island of Hawaii, USA - MA170107-4 metaG ... | reverse complement strand
CGGGATCGCCCGCGCCGAGGATGTCGATCGGCGTCTCGCCGAGCGACTTCGCACTGAGCAGCAGCTTCTTCACGGGACGGATGACGCCGACCTTGGTCGAGCTCCCGATCGGAGCGGCCTTGTTCACGTACATGGCGATGCGGGGGTTGTTGACGAGCCAGAAGGCGCCCGCCGGCATCAGAAACGTACCCGTCGTCGCGCCGTTCACGTACGCGATGTCGACCTGCGCGCTGATGTCCGCGGGATCGAGACCGCTTCCCTTGGTGATGCCCGGGTCGTAGCGCGAGTAGAGCTTCACCTTCGCCTTCGACTGGCTGGCCATGAAGTCCTGGATGAAGAGCTTCCTGGCCGTGACGCCGACGTCAGCGGCGAGCGCCTGGGTCGCGCAAAGCCACAGCGCGCCGGCCACGAGCAAAAGAATCCGCATGAGTAAGTCCCCCTCCGTGGTGAACGTTCTAGTCGCGTAGTCTCGTGGGCCATGGCGTGCAAGGCACGCGGCGTTAGGTTGTGACATGAGAGCGAGCTTTCCGCTGCTCTTGGCATGAGCCGCGCGTTTGTGACACGTAGGCGCCCGGGAGGAATTGAAATGGTTAGGACAACCTTTGCGCTCGGCGCGCTGTGCGCGCTCGCCTTTGCCGGCTGCTCGAACAAGGTCGAGCCGCCGCCCGATCCCGTCGTCACGAGCGACGTGGAGGAGGAGCCGGGCAAGATCCGCGCCACGGAGGCGGTCACGGTGTCGGCCACGGTGGTGTCGGTCGACCAGAAGACCCGCATGGTCACGCTGCTCGGCTCCGACGGCGAGGAGATCGAATTTCGCGCCGACGACCAGGTGCGCAACCTGGCGCAGGTGAAGAAGGGCGACATCGTGAGCGCCACGTACTACGAGTCGCTCGCCATCGACCTGAAGAAGCCGGGCGAGGCCAAGCCGGGCGTCGTGGTCGGTGAGGATGCCGCGCGCGCCAAGGTGGGCGAGAAGCCCGGCGCGGCGGCCGCCGAGTCGGTCAGGGTGACCGCCACGGTGGTCGCGGTCGACCACAAGAAGGGCACGATCACGCTGAAGGGGCCAAAGGGCAACCGGCGGACCTTCCCAGTGAAGAACCCTGAGCACCTCAAGGTGGTAAAGGTGGGCGACCTGGTCGAGGCCACCTACACGGAAGCGGTGGGCATCGAAGTCAACCCGCCGGCCAAGTAACGCCAACGTTCACGCGAGGGCACTGCGCTGGTCGAGGACGGACCGGCGCGGCGCTTTCAGCTTCTGGCCGCCGCTTCGAGGCGGCGGATCTTGTCGTAGAGCGCTTCGCGCGTGAGCCCGAGGCTGCGCGCCGCCGAGGCTTTGGTCGGGTGCTCGCGCAGCCGCTGACGGATCACGGCCAGCTCGACGTTGCGGACGATGTGCCGCAGCGGCTGCTGGTCGCCGCAGGCCTCAGCGGACGCTTGAATCCGTGGCGCTAAGTGATGCGGGTAGACGCGTCGCCCCTGAGGAAGCGAGAGGACGAGCCGGTGCACTTCGTGCTCCAGCTCCCGAACGTTGCCTGGCCACGAGTATCGTTGCAGGGCTTCGATGGTACTCGGTGCGAGGCCGTCCAGTTCGCGTCGTTCCTCGTCCTGGTGCCGCTCGAGAAAATGCTTGGCGAGCGTGGGGATTTCGTTCACGCGGTGCCGAAGCGGGCGAAGACGAATCGGGAATACCGCCAGACGATAGTAGAGATCCTCTCGGAAGCGCCCAGATGCCACCTCGTCCTCGAGATGGCGGTTGGTGGCGGCGACGATCCGCGAACGCACCCTCGAGCTGCGGTCTGCACCGACGGCCTTGACCTCCGAGTTCTGAAGCACGCGAAGCAGTTTCGCCTGAACTGAGAGGGGTGCTTCCGCGATCTCGTCGAGGAATACGACGCCGTCACCAGCTTCAACGAAGAGCCCTCGTCGGTCGTGGTCTGCGCCTGTGAAAGCCCCTCGCAGATGACCGAACAGCTCGGTTTCGAGGAGACTTTCGGCAAGGGCGGCGCAGTTCTGGGTGATAAACGGCGAAGAACGCCGCGGGCCCCGTCGATGGATGAGCCGGGCCACCAGCTCTTTGCCTGTACCAGTTTCGCCCTCGACCAGCACGGACACGTTGCTCTGCGCCGCCCGATCAATCGTTCCGAGGAGTGATCGCATCTCACCCGTGGCAAGGAACGCCACTCCCTCGAGGGAGATTGGTTGGGAAGCGGGAATCTCGAGCCGAGACTCCGGCTCCAGGCTGTGCACCATGCTTCGTCCAAGCGCCTCGCGTACAGCCAACAAAAGGTTCTGCGCATAGTCCGGCTGCTTGCGAACATAGTCCGCGGCGCCGGCCTTCAAAGCCAGGGTCGCCAGGTCCTCGCTGCCGTGAGCGGTGGCCACGACGAGTGGAATCCGTGGATGCGATCGTCGAAGGGCTTGCAGCACCAGCGCGTCTCTAGCGTCGGGTAAGGTCAGTTCCGTTACGACGCAGCAGACGCGCTCCGCACGCAGGCGCGCAAGACCCGTCGCCAGTGTGCCCGCGACCAGTACCCGGGGGAGGTCCGGGGTATGCTGCAGTAGACGTTGGATCCTGGCGACATCTGGACTGGCATCAATCAACAGGACGACGCTGTCCATGTCATCCGTTCCCAATCTGATAGAGATCCTCGACAGGTACGCCGAGTGCGCGTGCAATCGCGATCGCTGTGTCGACACGCGGCGTGACACGTCTGTTCTTGATGCGATTGAGCTGTGAGCGGCTGATCTTCGCACGTGCGGCAAGCGCTCCATCGGCGAGGCCGGCACGTGCGGCAAACCATCCGATCCGATTGTGCAGCGGTGTGCTAGAACGCATGAGCCGTAGCCCGTTAGCATTCCGCCTTCGACTGAATCAACGCATCGCAGGCGGCCATCTGAAGAATGTGTACGCGCCATGTCTAGCCGGTAGCCACGCTACGAGAATGACGCGGGGCAACGATTGCTACGGGGTAATGTGACGCTTCCATTCTTGACCCGACGCCGACGATCGGCGTACAGGAATTCCGCGATGCCCTGCGAGAGACGGCGTTCCTTGTTGTCTGGAGCGTTGCGCAGGCGCGGTCTATCGATTGCCGCGGTCGCCTCCGAAACCGGCCTGAGTATCAATGCTGCGAGGCGGATCGTGCGAGGTGTCCAGGTGCCGTCGATCCTCACGGCGTTGACGATCGGGAAATTGGTAGGGGAGAGGATCGAGCGACTGTTCGGATACACCGTCGACCCGGGGGAAGGGGGCAGCCATGTCGACCGTTCATGCCGTGCTCGGGGTGCTGGCAGAGGGTGATTGTCACGGCTACGAGATAGCGGCCCGCCTCGCCGACCGCGTTGGGACGGGTCCCTACAACAGCGGCCAGATCCATCAAGCGCTCGAGCTTATCGAACGCAAGGGATGGGCAATCGCCGAAGCGGACGTGCTTCCCAGTCGCGCGCGCCGAGAATTCACAATCACTCCGGCGGGTCGCAAAGAGTTCTTGGGTTGGCTCGCCCGAGCGATTCCGGCGGGACGCGCGCAGCGTGATGATGTCGTGCTCAAGATGGTGTTTCTCGCGCAGCAGGACTTGCCGCGGCTCATCCGGTTGCTGGATGAGCGCAAACGCGAGTACATGCGACGCCTGGCAGCGTTGCAACGCGAACCAATCAGTCGTGCGAGCTCAAGAGATCTAGTGCGAAGCTTGGTCCGTGACAGATTCCGTTTCCAGGACGAGACTGAAGTGGAGTGGATCGAGCGGTGTTCCGCGGAGCTGCGCTGCTGGCAAGAGCCGACGGCCAACGCTCCCAAGGTCCGTGAGCGGGCCCGCGGACCACGCAACGCCTGAGGATCATGTGGTCGACGAGCTAGGACGCAAGCTCCTCGACGAGACCGACCAAGCCCTGGCGGCCGTGAGCGGCGAGGTCCCCTTCATGCACGCAGGAATGGGGGCGTATTTGCAGGGCGGGAAGCGCTTGCGTGCAAAGCTCCTCGTGGCAGTTGCGACCAAAGGCCCGTCGCCTCGTCCGCGAGATATCGTACGCTACGCCGTGTTCGTTGAACTGATTCACGCAGGCGGCCTATGCCACGATGACGTCGTCGATCGTTCGACTACTCGTCGGGCGCGACCCAGTATCGGGCATCTCCTTGGAGAGCCTGCGGCGGCCGCGGCAGGACTCTACCTGATGGCCCGCGCTTTCGAGCAGGTCGCATCGGACGAAAGCTGCGTGCGCCGGTGGGTGGGAGACGTCGCTGCGAGAGTCGCAAGAGGGCAAGCCCGGGAGATGACCGACCTCTATAGCCAGAACGTCTCGGTCGATGAGTACCTGAAGCGTGTGCTCGACAAGACAGGGGCACTGTTCCAGCTGGCATGTATCCTTGGCGCAGAGGCGGGCGGCTTCGGAGACGATGTGCGCCATGTCCTATCGGCCTATGCCGCACACGTCGGGACTGCCTTTCAACTTGCCGATGATCTTCGCGACATCCTGGGAGGACCGTTCCTCGGTCGAGAGCCGGGGACGGATATCCGCGAAGGCGTCTATACGCTACCGGTGCTTCTCACGTTCATCGAGCGCCGAGAGAGAGGGGAAGAACTCAGGCAGCGCTTGCGCGATCTTCGGTGGGGGAAGGATCGCGACGCCATACGGGCGTGCTGCGATCTCGTGATCCAGAACGGCGCAGTCGACGCGGCGACGAAGATCCTGGACCGATGCGTTGGTGAGGGGATTCGTGCGGCGAGCTCTTTGGAGGGCGACCTGTCTGGAATTCTGGAGGTCTTCGCTAGGGGAGTGAACTACGACCTCCCTGTTCGATCGAGGGCGGCCTCGTGAGTGTAGACTTCGACGTCGTCGTCGTAGGAGCAGGCCCCGCAGGAAGTTCATCCGCAGGGATGCTCGCGCGGCTCGGCCTACGAGTGGCGCTGGTCGACCGCTGTCATTTCCCGAGACCAAAGGTCTGCGGTGATGGGCTGACTCCTAGAGCGATTGCAGCTTTGGAACGCCTCGGTGTGTGGGCGCGGCTGTTGTCACACGCGAATCTTGTCGATGAGCTCCACACTTTGGACATGCAGACCACGCTGCGCCGTGCTGGACCAATCCCTGGCCGCCTCGTCGGATCGGCCGGAACAGGTGCAGTGGTACGCCGTGACATCCTCGACGATGCGCTTCGGCTGCGTGCGATGGAGGAGGGGGCCTGCTTCTTCGGTGGAGTAGCAGTCGAATCGGTATCGCGACATGGCCAAGGCTCCAAGGTCGTCGTTGCGAAACGGAATGGGCGCGCATGGAAGTGTAGCAGCAGGGTCGTGGTGCTGGCCGATGGTGCGGGTGGTAGATTGGGGGCGACCGTCCGTGGTTCGAACGCCACGTGCATCGAGGGATTGGCGCTCCGGCAATACTGGAGTCTGCCAGGCGTATCCGCCGCATTCACGATTTGTGTTCCGTTGCGGTTCTCGAGCGAGTCGTGTGCCGGCTATGGTTGGGTCTTCCCTGTAGCCCCCACAATGGCGAACGTGGGTGTCGGCCTCTACGGGACACGCGACGGACGGGCCCTGCGCGACAGCTACGACTCTCTCGTCGCACGCTTGCGCACGATAGATCCAGGTTGGCGAGTCGCCTCGCCCTGCGGCATTCCACAGGGCGGCCTCCTTCATAGCGGTCTGGAGCCGTCGCTCATGGTGCACGACGGCATAGTCCTCACCGGAGATGCCGCGGCCGTGACCAATCCATTCACTGGTGAAGGGATCGCACAAGCGCTCGAAAGTGGTGAGGTTGCGGCGGAAGCGATAGCGGAACATTTCGCCGGAGGGGCAGACCTGGCGAGGACATACGAGACTCTGATCAGAGATGCGTTCGCTGAGACGACGCGAAACACGAAGCACCTGTCGTGGATCATGGAGCGTGGCGAACGTTTTGTGCTTGAGTTCTGGGGCGCGGTGTCGCCGCCGCTAGGGCTGCTGGGGCGAGCGGCTCGCCGCGTGTCCTTTGAAGAGCGAATGGACACGACCTCATACGCACCTCAGGCTCTGGTAGAAGAAACCTGGGCCCGAGTACGGCTGTGCATCGAAGAGTATCCGTTGCTCGTCCAGCTAGTTGACGCTCTTAGGCGAGAGGCGCAGGGAACAATCGACCCCCCTATCGTCGCGTATTGGAGCGACCTCGCGGACTCTCTCCACGAGCCGCTCGGTGGCATCGAGGGCGTTGCGACCCTATTGGGTTTGATCACCTTGGCACTCGTACTGGCGGCCGATACGCAGGTGACGCTGCAACGCAGCCCGGGCTCCGAGACGCCAGAGGAGGCCGTTTGGGGCATCAACTGCGTCGCGCTTGGAGCGGCAGACATCTTGATGTCCCAGGCCTTCGCGCGATCGGCAGATCTCGACGCCCCTACGTGTGCCCAGTGCGGCAACGCAATGCGGCGAGCGTTCGGTGCTCTGTGCGAACGTAGCATCGTGGCGCCTGGCGGTGGGCCAGAGTCGGTACCTTCGATTCTCGCTGTGTTCGCGAGTGAGATGTCGGCGGCTGCGCGTGCTTGTTTGGCGAAGGCGGCGTGAAGTCCATGCATCCGAGGCTTCTCTGGTGTCTCGGCCGGCAGTTTAGCTGGCCCCACTGGGCAGCGCATCTCACGCGCACGATTCTGACATCGGTTGGTGTCGCGCTTGGGGTGGCGACAGTTGTTGGTATCGCTGACGTTAGCCGATCGGTCCTGGCAGCCTTTGAAGACATGGTGAACACGGTTGCGGGTGAAGCGGAGCTCGAGGTCGCAAGTCCGATTGGCGACGTTAGCGAAAGTCTTGTTGGCGAACTCGAGATCCTTCCAGACGTTGAGGCGGCCGCTGGGGTAATCGAACAGTTCTTGCCACTCACCGACCATCCTGAAGAGTCGCTCTACTTGCTAGGGGTTGATTTTCTCGACTCTCCGCTTTGGAGACTCCAGCTTCCCCGAGATCAAATCGAGATAGCCGACGAGCTTGCTTTTGTTGCGCAACCGGACTCCGTTGTGCTGTCTTCGAAGTTCCTAGACACCCACCGTCTTGATCTTGGAGAAACGCTCCAAGTCACGACTTCCGAAGGATCGCGATCGCTCGTGGTGAGGGGTGTTCTTCGAGACGCGCCTGCGGCTCGGCTGTTTGGAGGCGCCATCGCGATAATGGATCTTCCCGCAGCGCAGCTTCTTCTAATGCGAGAAGGCCGCGTCGATCGTGTAGCGATCGAGCTCGCAGACGGCATCGATAGCGCTGCTGCGGAGAAGCGTCTGCACACTGCAATAGAAGTCACACACGGGGCGCAGGAGGGCAATCAGCTGGAGATAGCCTCTCCAGAGGCGCGGGGGAGGCAGGCAGAGCAGTTGCTGTTCTCGCTGCGGGCGACGCTTGCGATCATGAGCCTGGGGGCAGTGATAGTCGGTGCGTTCATTGTGTATCACACGATCGCGATCTCCGTGCAGCAACGGCGACGTGAGTTCGCGTTGCTCAATGCATGCGGCGTTGGTCGGGCACGTCTCGTACGTCTGTGCGTACTCGAGACGCTGTGCCTGGCAGTTCCTGGGGTCGTGGTTGGCGTCATGTTGGGCCGTGCGCTGGCCGCGGCTGCCTCAGGGCTCGTCGAGTTGACTGCGTCGGAGATCTGGGTTCGTGTTGATGTGTCGCGGACTGAACCGTCAAGTTGGGGAGTACCTATCGGCGTAGCAATGGGCCTGCTGACCGCGCTCGGAGCATCGTATGCGGCAATACGGGCAACGTTCGCAGTCCCCACCGTAGAGAGCCTCAGGCCGACAGGTCTTCCTTTCGAAAGCGCACGCAGAGCTGCTCTTCCCCTGGGCGTCGCAGCCCTTTGCCTGCTGGGGGTATGGAGCGTGTGGCTTGTACCTCCTGAGGTAGGGTTCTTCGGAACAATCGCGAGTGTGCTGGGTAGCCAACTGCTTGGGTATCTGGCGATGGCAGTCGCTGCAGCTCCCATCGTGTTTCTGGTGGGGACGGCCGCAGCGCGCTTGGCAGCCTCCCGGCTGCCGTTGCCGGCGGCGCTGGCCGCCGAGAATCTTCCTCGTCAGCCAGGTCGGAGTGGCGGCACGGTAGCGACAATCGGTGCGACGATAGCGATCGCGGTAACTGTGGCCGTGCTCGTCAAGAGCCACGACGAGATGTCGCTTGGCTGGATCGAGCAGCATTTCGGGGGGGATCTCTTTGTTGGGCGTGGAGATCGCGTTCGGCTGATGGCGCCTACGCCAATGCCTATGGAGATCGAGTTGCGACTTGAAGGTATTGGCGGGGTGGAGTCGGTTGAGCCGTTTAGGACCATAAGGATTCACTTGGGGAACCGCCCGGTGTTCTTGCAGGGCCTCTCAGTGGCCGACCGTCTACGCCACGGTGGTTTGCCTATGATCGAAGGCGATCTGCGGTCAGCATCGGGCGCACTAGTCAAAGGAACGGGGGTTCTCTTGAGTGAGAATCTCGCGTTTCGCCTTGGAATTCATAGAGGAGACACTCTTGAGCTTCCCACAAGACGTGGGCCTCGGCAGTTCCGAGTCGAAGGTACGTACGTAGACTATCTCGGATCGTTGGATCTGGGATCCGTGTTGGTGGACCAGGCGCACTTGCCTCTACTGTGGGGCGATGAGTACGCGAATCTGTTTCGGGTCTGGTTAGAACCGGGCGCGGAGCCTGAATCGGTTCGTCGAGAGGTGTTGAGCTCCCTCGCAAGCATTGGGGACGAGGTAGAAGAGGGTTTCTTCGTGCTGCGTGCTGGAGACTTCCTGGAGAGCATCCGGAGTGTGATCCGTCGGTTCTTCTCGGCTACTTGGGCGCTGCAGTTTGTTGCGGTGCTGGTGGGTGTGATTGGTGTTGTGAACACGCAGCTGGCTGCCGTCCTTGACCGGGCAGCCGAGATAGGAGTGTTGCGAACCATCGGAGTACAGCGCCGGGATATTGTACGAAGCATAGTCTTTGAATGTGGGGCCCTTGGGGCATTGGGCGGAATTCTTGGGGTAGCCTTGGGGTTGGTTCTTGGTGCACAGATTGTTCTGGTAAGCCTTCGGTTGGTCACGGGTTGGAGCATGGCTCTTCACATTCCTTGGGATCAGCTGCTGGCAGGGGTAGTCGCTGCAACGGTTGTCTCCGCGCTCGCAGGCTATGTGCCTGCCCGCGCCGCCGTTCGCTTGGGCGTACCTAGGGGAGCCGTCGACTAACATGAGCAGTAGTGTCCTAGAGGTCCGAGGTGTCCACAAGACGTATCGAAGAGGCAGGTACTCCGTTGAGGCGCTGCGCGATATCTCCTTGTCGCTTGCGCCTCAAGGCACGATCGCTCTTATGGGCCCGAGTGGATCCGGGAAGACGACGCTCCTCAATCTTCTCTCCGGCCTCGATCGTCCCTCGGCGGGAGAGGTTTGGGTCGCAGGCACCCGGCTATCGGATCTCGATGCGGAAGCGGCAACTGAGTTTCGTCGCCGCAACATAGGATTCGTGTTCCAGTTCTTCAATCTGCTGCCGACGATGACTGCACGGGACAACGTGGCCCTACCGATGCTAGCCGACGGCCTGCCGCGTCGCGAGGTCGAATCGAGGGCCCTTGCTTCGCTCGAAGCCGTCGGGATGGTCGACCGTGCCTCGCACCGCCCGACCGAGCTGTCCGGTGGCGAGATGCAACGCGTCGCCATCGCCCGCGCTCTTGTGATGCGTCCTAAGTTGCTTCTTGCTGATGAGCCCACCGGCAACCTGGATACTAGTACGGGCGATGACGTGCTTCGGCTTCTGCAGGATGCGGTCAAAAGCTATGGGCTTTCGATTGTAATGGTCACTCACTCCTACCTTGCTGCGGCAACGATGAATCGCGTGCTCTTCATTCAGGATGGAGCGATCGTGGACGAGGTAGATGCGTCTCAGGTAGCGCCGCATCAGATCCGTCACCTGCAGTTGGTGCCGCCCCGTTCTGGGCCGCGATAGAGAGATCGCTTCGATGGCCATTGGCCGTGGCCACCCAGGGCCCGATACGCGGACGTGTGACTGCGACGCAGAGGGTCGCTCCGTCCGGGAGTTTTGTGAGACGCGAGATCGGCGTCGCCGCCGAAGATGACTGCCCATTCACCCGTGGCCGTGCCCGTCACGACCGCCGCCTTCTGGGCGAGCGGCCGCACCTTCTCCAGCGCGTCGCCGAGCTGGTCGCTGGTCGTCTGTGCCACCTGCGCGGCCATCTCGAGCTGTCGCCCGAGGTTGGCGGACGCTTCCCCCTCGGGATGCACGTCGTGCAGCACCTTCTGTGCCTCGCCCAGGTTCTCGCCGAGCTGTGCGAACACCAGGCGCGAGTCCTTCAGCTCCTGCTGCGCGGCCTCGATCTTCTTCGCGTCCGCCTCGGAGAACTCGACGTCGAGGAGCTTCTTGATGCCGGCGTCGCGCACCCACGACTTCACATGCTCGGGCTGCGCGACGGTGAGAAGCGCGATCGCCAGGACGCCCCAGACGCGCACCACGTCCCCGAGCGTCTTGGCGTGCGTCAGCCCCTGCGTCAGCGTGCCGCGCTTCTCCGGCGTCTCGTCGCTCATGGCGCGAGCGTAGCAGGTGCACGCGCCGCGGTGCCGGAGTGTGACCGGACGCGTCAGCGCATGACGGGATCGGTCGCCTTGGGCGGCGGGTCGGGCTCGGTGTTCTCCTTGGTCGCCGTCGGCGTTTCGGCGGCCGGGGCCGGCGGGCGCCCCGAGAGATCGAGGTGCGGCACTCTTTCCGGCGGTTCCCACCTCGCCTCGCCGATGGCCCGCTCGAGCTGCTTGACCGCCCGCGACACGCGTTTGCGGAGCGCCGCGGGACTGATGCGCACGCCTTCGAGCGCCACGATCTCCCGCGCCAGACGCACGTAGTCGACGTCGTGGGTGCCCGAGAGCACCGACGGCATGACGTGGCGCAGCGCCGGCGTCATGACGCTCACGTGGGCGGCCAGTAGTCGGTCGAGCCGGACGGCGACCGCCAGATCCCCCGTATCGACCCCCATTTGTATCAGCACCCGCCAAAGGCGGCGCTGCACTCGATTCATCTGCTGGACTTGCATGGTGCCCCTCCACCCAGCTTGTCCCGCATCCGGCGAAGGACCGGATCGTTCGGTGCTGAAGTTGAGCAAGGCGCATGCCGTGGGGTGTGCGCCCGAGAACGCGCGTCGTCACTCGGATCGCACGCGGCGCGATGTGAACGGCGGTACGCTTCACGCGCGCGATGCGTCCCGTCGGACCTAACGCAGTGGCCCGGGCCGATGACAACCGGTCACACGCGGTCACAAAACGCGCGCGCTGATTTCGCCTCGTCTAGTCGACGAATACGCCGCCCGGCGAGCCTGTGCCGAGCGATCCCCGATCACACACGATCGGGCCGTACCCGTCCCTCGCCTCGAAGCGGCCGGGCTCGTCGATCACCACCGCGGTTCCGGTGGGGAAGAACGAGCAGGTGGCCAGCGAGCCCGTGACCAGCCGGATGCCGACCCGAACAGCGGCTGCGTCATCGGGAAGCCCGCGTCCTTCGCGACCACCTTGAGCGTCTTGCCATCCTTCAGCGTGGCGACGCGCACGGGCGAGGCGCCGAGCGGCGCCTGGCCGTTGCGGAACCGCAGGCGCTGCGTCGCACCTGTGCCGGCGGTCCATCCGGGGTTGCCGGCGCCGGGCGGGATCGGCATCGACACGTCGTCTTCGAGCGGCGCAAACAGCTCGAGCGAGGCTCCCGCGGTGGTCGGATCATCGGGCCCGCCGATGGCGGGCATGGCGAAGCTCGGATCCTTGGCCAGCCAGACGAGCTTCTCGCGGGAGCCCGCGCGCTTCAAGATGAGCTTCGTTCCGGTCACGCCCTGGTGCGTGCACGAGTCGGGATGGAGGCAGATCCCGGCCTGGCAGGTCTCGGACGTGCAGACGTCTCCGTCGTTCGGGCAGGTGCCGCCGTCGGGCTCCGCCGTGCAGTCCGGCGCGCAGCAGTCGCCCGCGGCGTCGTTGCCGTCGTCGCATTGCTCGCCGCCCTCGGCGATGTCGTCGCCGCAGCATGGCGACGCCGGCGTCGTGGACACGCGCGTGCCCGAGAACGGGATCGTGGCCGAGAGCACGCATTGGGGGACGCACGAGAAGGGGGGCG
>Ga0187893_10012433_pt1 | contig 12077 bp, 7 predicted proteins | sample MA1701074metaG_FD_139574 | JGI IMG/M metagenome (GOLD analysis project Ga0187893, IMG submission 139574) | White microbial mat communities from a basaltic lava cave in the Kipuka Kanohina Cave System on the Island of Hawaii, USA - MA170107-4 metaG ... | reverse complement strand
CGGCGTCCCCATCATCGAACTCCTCCACACCAGCCTCAACCAACACGGCAAACCCTTCGAAGTCACCCACATCATCCTCCCCGCCGACCGCAACGGCCTCACCTACCACCTCCCCGCCGACTAGCCGGAAGTAACGGTCGGACCGCGGCTGCACAGTTCTGTGACGGTCATGGTCTGGTGGCCATATCTGCTAGGGCGGCAGTCGTAGCAATGCTCCAATCCTTGGATTGACCACTATGCCGCGGTGGACGCCGCTGACCATCAGGCGAACCAGGGTTGTGCAGCTCAGGTGAGGGATCGCGTAAGGTCATCGGATGAGTACGGTGGAGAGCCTCGAGAACCCGATCCTGAACTCGCCGTACGACCCGCCAGGGAAGCACTTCGTGTTGGGGCCACACGGCCCGACAGGCGAGGTGAGGGTGGGTCGCCGGCCTAGCGAATCCTTCATCCCGGTGCCGGTTGGTCGGCGGCGGAGAGGCGGGGCGGGGCCGGAGCCGGAGCAACAGACGCTTGACTTCGACATCACCGGAGAGCGGAGGGAGGTCAACTCCCTCATCAACGACATCCGTGCCCGGGTCGACCGTTGGCGTAGCTTCAACTACCAGGGGGTCACACCCGTGACCCGTAAGCTGCTCCAGCATTGGGCCGACCCGACGCGTGAGGATCGGGTGCTGTTCTGCCAGAGGGAGGCGGCGGAGACGGCGATCTACCTCGCAGAGGTCGCTGGCCGTAGGGGAGAGCCCGACTTCCGTACTCGACTGACCACCGAGAACCGGACGCACAATGACGACCTGCCAAGGGTAGGGCTCAAGATGGCGACCGGCACGGGCAAAACGGTCGTCATGGCGATGCTGATCGCTTGGCAAACAGCGAACAAAGCGTTCAGTTCCCGTGACGGTCGGTTCACCAACCGCTTCTTGATTGTGACTCCAGGTATCACGATTCGTGACCGCCTGCGAGTGCTGCTCCCTGCCGAGGACGCCAACTACTACGGCGAGCGCGACTTGGTCCCGCCCGACCTGTGGCCCACCCTCGCCGACGCATCCATCTCTATCACCAACTTCCACACGTTCTTGCTCCGTGACACTAAGGAGATTCGGGGCATCGCTGGAAACACCCGGAAGTTCCTGACTGCTGGCAAGCCCATCGATCCATTCAAGGAAACTGACGCGTACATGGTCGATCGGGTCCTGCGCGACCTCAGCGGGCGGAGCAAGGGTGAGATCGTCGTCCTCAACGATGAAGCTCACCACTGCTACCAGAACAGACCACTCGACGCCGGGCCGACGGACGCCGAGGCGAAGGAACGCAATGAGGGCGCCCGAGTCTGGTTCCGTGGGTTACGCGCCATCTCACGCAAGACCGGCATCAAGGCGATCTACGACCTCTCGGCTACTCCCTTCTACCTTGGTGGATCGGGCTACCAGGAGGGTTATATCTTTCCGTGGGTCGTCAGCGACTTCTCGCTGATGGACGCCATCGAGTCGGGGATCGTCAAGGTCCCTCGGGTACCCATAGACGATGACGCTGCCGGCCAGCTGCCGACGTACCTGACCTTGTGGGAGCACGTCGGCGCGGACCTGCCGAAGCGAGCGGGTTGGAAAGCCGCCTCCGACGCCAGCTGGGTGCCACCAGTTGAGCTGGAAGGCGCGTTGCGCAGTCTGTACCGCAGCTATATCCGGCGCTTCGATCAGTGGTCTAACGGTCTTGCTGCCCTCGGCGAGCCGCCGCCAGTGTTCATCGTCGTCTGCCCCAATACGATCGTCTCGAAGCTGGTCTACGACTGGATCGCCGGTCAAGAATTTGAGCGCGCCGACGGCACGGTCATACAACGGCCCGGGAACCTGGACCTGTTGTCCAACATCGACGACGGTCGCTGGATCGACCGCCCCCGGACGATCTTGATCGACTCTGCTCAACTCGAATCAGGCGACGCGATGAAGGCCGACTTCAAAGCGGCTGCCGTGCGTGAGATCGAAGTGTTCAAGGCCGAGTACCGACGACGCAACCCGAGCGCCGACGTCGACAAGTTGACCGACGAGGATCTCCTGCGCGAGGTCATGAACACTGTTGGGAAGAAGGGCAAGCTCGGTGAGCACGTCCGCTGTGTGGTATCTGTGTCGATGCTCACCGAGGGGTGGGATGCCAACACCGTGACGCACATCCTCGGTATTCGGCGCTTCGGGAGTCAACTCTTGTGTGAGCAGGTGGTGGGTCGAGGTCTACGCCGTCGCAGTTACGCTCCCAATGCAGAAGGCCGGTTCGAACCTGAATACGCGGAGGTCTATGGCGTCCCGTTCGCGTTCCTCCCGAGCGACCGGCCGATCAAGCCGGCACCGCCAGCACGGCCTGCGGTCGAGGTCCGCGCCCTGGACGAACGCCTTCCCCTCCGGATCACCTTCCCGAAGCTCGACGGCTATCGGATCGAGGTCCCGGATGAGAAGATCGTGTTCGATCATGAGGGGGCCAGAGCTTTCCACGTCAACCGCGAGCTACTCGCCACTTGGACGCAGACCGGAGGCATCGCCGGAGCAGCCGACGAGCAAGAGCTCGCCGATGTCCGCAATGCACGCTCCCAGCAGGTCGCCTATGCGGTGGCCGCGGACGTGATGCGCCGCAAGTTCCCCGGCCACGATGGAGGCACCAAACCCTGGTTGTTCCCCGCTCTCGTCGATGTCACAACACGCTGGCTCGATCCCGCATCGGGACACGTGACGCTCGCGCAGGATACCCCGGTCGGCTCCCTCCTGCTGGCGGAGCTGCGTGCCCAGGCCGCCGAGGCAGTCTTCAATGCCATCATCCGCTACCCCGACATTCGACAGGAGATCCTACGGCCAATGCTGCGCCGCTTCGATGGCGAGGGCGCGACCGACAACGTGGCCTTTCTCACCCGCAAGGTCGTCATCGACGCCACCAAGTCACATGTGAGCCATGTCGTGCTCGATGGACTCAAGGGCAACACGTGGGAGGAGACGATCGCAGGCCTACTCGAAACCGACAACCGGGTGGCTGCCTACGTGAAGAACGATCACCTCGGCTTCACAATCCCTTACGTATGGGAAGGCCGTACGCACCAATACGTTCCTGATTTCCTGGTCCGTCTCGTTGATTTGCCGAACGATGTTACTCGCACGCTGATCGTCGAGGTCTCGGGCGGGCGGAAAAGCCCTGGCCCGACGGCAGTCAAGGCCGCGACGGCTCGTGACCAGTGGTGCACGGCAGTCAACAACCATGGTGGTTTCGGCAGATGGGGTTACCGCGAGATCACGTCCATGTTGGATGCCAAGCAGATGCTTAGCCGTGCCATCGACCTGCTGCGCGCCGACGCGCCAATCACCGGCGACCCCGACCGATCATTGCCCATCCGATGAGGAGCCACTGATGCCGCCCCGCAAGACAGCGCCCACTGGGCCTACGCCGGTCGATGCCATCATCTACACCGACAAGCGAGCGAATCTTCCGACCGCCGACGCCTACGACTTCGTAACACCCCAGATCGAATCAACGGCGACCGTTACCTACCCCCGAGAGATCCACTCACCCATGTTGGTATGGCAAGGCAAGGAGGCACTAGACGACGAAAATCTCAAGGTCGACGCCCCACCGATCTACATCCAAGAGAAGATTGACCCCAGGGTACTGATCGAGCATCTACGCCAAACCGCCAAGGAGGGGGAGGCCGAGCCCGAACTCACCCTGTTCGACACCTTCGACGGCCTCGGCGAGCTCGACCTCGTCGAGTTCTATCGCCACGAGGCCAACTGGTCGAACCGCATGATCCTCGGCGACTCGCTCCAGGTGATGGCGAGCCTCGACAGCCGCGAAAGGCTTCGGGGCAAGGTCCAGATGATCTACGTCGACCCCCCCTACGGGATCAAGTTCGGCTCCAACTGGCAGGTCTCCGCCCGCAAACGCGACGTGAAGGATGGAAGGGTCGAAGACATCGCTCGCGAGGCCGAACAGATCAAGGCCTTCCGCGACACGTGGGAACTTGGTATCCACAGTTATCTAACCTACATGCGGGATCGCCTATTAGTGGCGAGGGATCTGCTCACTGAGAGTGGCAGTATCTTTGTTCAGATCGGCACCGACAACCTACACCTCATCTCGCAGCTGCTGACAGAGGTTTTCGGATCAGAGAACCATGTAGAAACGATCGCTTTCCGAAAGAAGACGATGCCTCTTGGTGGAGCTCTTCTTGAAGGTGCCTACGATTACCTGGTTTGGTTTGCAAAAGATAAGCAGGGCGTCAAGTATCGCAGTCTATACCAAAGCAAGAGCATTGAAGGGGATACACACTGGAACTCGGGCGTTCGCCAGTCCGGCGACGCGTTTCTACTTACTCGACAGCAGATAGATAATCATAATCTCCTTCCGGGGAACGCCGATGTTGCGCAATTGATAAGCCTCTATCCAGTAGGACCATTCGCAACCGGTGTCTTCGACTTTGAGTTTGATGGACGCGTCTATCACTTGCCACCTGGCAAGTCGTGGCCCTCACCGCGAGAAGGGATGGCACGGCTTGCCCTCGCTAACAGGCTTGTGCCTTATAAGGGCGGGGAGACCCTCAGATACCTCCTGCGTTTCTCTGACTACCCGGTTACCGTCTTCAACAATGTGTGGACCGACACATCGGCTCCGACAGATATGCGATACGTCGTGGAGACAAGTCCTAAGGTTGTTCAGCGATGCCTACTGATGACCACCGACCCAGGCGATCTCGTGCTGGATCCTACGTGTGGGTCGGGCACGACGGCCTATGTGGCGGAGCATTGGGGGCGGCGGTGGATTACAGTCGATACCTCTCGTGTCGCGCTTGCGTTGGCCCGGCAGCGGCTCATGGGCGCCCATTTCCCTTACTATCTTTTACGAGATTCTGCCGAGGGGCGGACAAAAGAGGAGGAGCTGGCGACGACGCTGCCCCCACCGGCCGAAGTGACCAACGACATTCGCCAGGGGTTCGTTTATGAGCGTGTACAACACATCACCCTGAAGTCGATCGCCAACAATCCAGACATCAAAGAAGGCATGAGCCGGCAGCAGATTGATGCCGCCATCCGCCGCCACGCCGAGTTCGAGGAGTTGGTGGACAAACCTTATACGGACCGGCGGAAGGTGAGGGTTACTGGGCCGTTCACCGTCGAGAGCCTCTCGCCGCATCGGTCGCTGGCGTTCACGTCGACTGGAGAGTCGGCGTCAGAGCGGGAGGCGGCGCTTGACCCCGACGCTCCCACGTTTGAGCAGACGATCCTCGAGAACCTCCGAGTGGCAGGTGTACAGAATGGCCGGCGGGCTGAGCGGCTGACTTTTGACGATGTCGAGCCTTACGCCGGCACGTATGTGCAGGCAGTAGGCATCCGACCAGAGGCTCGCGCCGGCAGTCCGGCGCGGGTCGGCGTTTCGATCGGCCCACAGTACGGCACGGTGTCACCCCGTTTCATCAAGGATGCTGCCCGGGAGGCGAGCAGGGCCTCAGATCTTGATTTGCTGTGTGTGCTCGGGTTCGCCTTCGATCCGCAGGTGCTCGGCGCGGGTGAAGAGTTCCTCGCGAGCGACGAGAGCTTCCACGTCGCGGCTAAGCGAGCGTTGGGGCGTGTCCCTGTGCTCATGGTGCGGATGAACGCCGATCTCCTGATGGGCGAGGAGCTGAAGAAGACCGGTGCCGGCAACCTGTTCACGGTGTTTGGCGAGCCCGACATCGAGATCCGTGAGGTCGGCGCCTCGGAGTTAGTGGTCGAGGTGAAGGGGGTCGACGTTTATGATCCGACCATCGACGAGATTCGTAGCGGTGATGTCGACCAAATCGCGCTGTGGATGATCGACATTGATTATGACGAGGAATCGTTCTTCGTGCGCCACTGCTACTTCACCGGGGGTCAAGACCCGTACAAGCGGCTGAAGCAGGCGCTGAAGGCAGACATCAATGAGGAGGGGTGGGCGATGCTGTACCGCACGGAGTCGCGCCCCTTCCCCCGGCCCAGCACAGGAAAGCTGGCGGTCAAGGTCATCAATGATTACGGCGATGAGGTGATGAAGGTGTTCGACGTCTAAAACTTCGGGATATTGATAGAGAGAGAACCTCAGAGCTTGGCGAAACCGCAGACTGTTCGAACCTCGCAGCCGCGGCAGCGGGCACCGGGCGATGGGCTGTAGTCACGCGCACGAAGCCGATCGGCGACCTCAAGCACCGTCGCCTCCGCCGCAACGATGGCACGCTCGTCCACGTTAACGGGCGAGCGGGCACCGGCTTTGAGGTCGTGGACGTATGCGCCCCTGACGTCGAGGCCCTCCCGCCGCCCAGCGTCCGCATACACCTGGAGTTGCAACCAGTGGTCGGCGTCCCGCGCAGTCGAAGTCTTGTAGTCAAGGATAGCGAGAGCGGTTGGCACGCCGCCCTCACCGTCGAGGATGACGTCTGCTCGACCGACGATGGTGATGCCGTCGAGGTGTAGCTCGAAGGGCCGTTCCGTCTCCCACACCCTGTGCAAGTCGTCAGGATGGGCGGTGGTGTACTCGACGATGAGCCGGCGTGCGGCGTCCTTCAGCTGACGGTGAGCGGGTTTGTTCGCGGTGGGCAGGAAGAAATCGGCGTCGAGGATGGCGTCGATCTCGAAGTCGGTCGGCACCTTGCCCGTCGCGTGCGTATGGTCGGCGACCGTGCGCAGGACGTGGTGCACGGCCTTGCCATACCCCAGCTCAGGAGCGAGCCGCGGCTGGAATCCGAGCAGGTTGCGGAGCCGATAGGCCATGGCGCAGTCGAGGTAGACGGCCAGCTCGCTGTAGGTGAGCTCGATCGTGGGGGCGGCACCGTCGACCGTGTCGATGGGTGGGGGCACGACGTCCGCCGGGTCGAGCTCATGGTGCTGCAGCTCACGGTAGTAGGGGCTCGCGCCTACCCAGCTTGTGGTCACCCGCTCGTGTCGCGAGATCGATATCCAATCCCGAGCTCGTGTGAGCGCGACATAAAAGAGCCGGCGCTCGTCCGCGTCGCTGCCCTCGTAGCGATCCGCGGCGAACATTGCCCGCGGGACGAGCCAGTCCTGAACTTCACCGGTGCGAGACGTGGGGAACCGATTGGCGGTCATCGAGGGGATGTACACGACCGGCCACTCTAGGCCCTTGGCGCGATGAACGGTCGTGACGTCTACAGCGTCGAGCTCGTAGTCGGGCTCACCGTCGAAGCCCTCGTATGTACCCTGCGCGTAGTTGACGATATGGATGGCGAGATTGCGGTAGTACCAGTCGCCACGGTCCTGGCCACCAACCTGTTCGCCGGGCGCAGCCGCGTCGGGCCGAGCCCGTCGGCGGACGGACTCGTAATCAGCGAGGAGGGTGGTGAACCGAGCGAGGGTGCCGAGCCGGTTGGCGGCGAGTGGGTCGCTCAGGTCCCAGGAGCGGACGTCGAGCTCGGCGAGCAGCTCGTAGAGTTCACCGACGAGATCGGCAGTGCGGTCCTTACGTGGAACGGCGTCGCGCCATTCGTGGAGGAGCCGGCGTAGTCGGTTGCGGGCTGGGCCGTCGAGCTCGAAGGCGGTTTGGTACTCGTTCAGCAGATCATTCTCATCAACACCCGCCCCGGGTCCCCGTACAGGTCGCCAATCGACACCGGTCATCCACGCGAACGTGCGCCCGAGAACGCATGCCTCCGGTTGGTCGAACAGGCCCGTTCGGCCTGCCGGTTGCACCGGGATGTCGAAGGTGGCGAACGTGTCGATGAGGCATTGGTATGCGGCACGGCTGCGTACGAGGGCGGCGATAGCCCGGAACGGCACGCCCTCGTCGTTGAGGTCGAAGACCATCTGCGCGATCCAGCCCGTCTCGCGCCGCTCGTCGCCCGCATGCCAAGCCACCACGTCTATGCCGTCGCTCGGCGGTCGGTGCGTCCCCATCGTCTTGGCGATGCGCACAGGGATGGTCCTGGCGAACCCGTTCGCGGCGTCGATGATCGCCGGACGACTACGTCGGTTCGTCGTGATCTGGAACGTGGCGACGTTCGGATAGCGATCAGCGAAGGTCACGATATTGGCGACGTTGGACCCGCGCCACTGGTAGATCGCCTGGTCGTCGTCTCCGACGACGCAGACCTCGGCCTCGGGACCAGTCAGCAGTTCGATCAGCCGCTCCTGCGCCGGGTTTACGTCCTGGTACTCGTCGACGATCAGATGGCGAAGTTCCGCGTGCACTGCGGCGCGTACCGGCTCGCGCTCAAGCTCGCAGACGGCACGCACTACCTGCTGACCATAGGTGAGGAGTCGGTATCGCTCGAGAAGCTCAAGATAACCGAGCAGCACCCCACGGAAGGGCTCCGGCATCGCCGTGGGGTCGAGAAGCTCGTTCTCGACCACATCAACGCCGCGCAGGAAGCGATCGATGGATCCGAATAGTCTTCCCCGTGAGTCGAGCCGTTTCAGATCAAGGCGTGTGGCCTCGCGAGCCAGAAACGCTGTCAACTGGTGGTCGTCGAGGACGTCATATGTCTCGTAGCGCGGGACTCGTGTTTGGAGGAGTCGGAAGCAGTATGCGTGGATGGTGCCGACGAACAGTGCGCCGAGTTGGTCGAGTGCCGCTCTCCCAAGGCGATCCTCGACGCGCTCAGCGATCCGTTGGCGGAGTTCGGCCGCCGCTCGATCGGTGAACGTGAACGCGATGATGGCCCGAGCCACGACGCCATCGGCAAGCAGGTCGGCCACTCGCTGCGACACCACTTCGGTCTTGCCCGATCCTGCCGACGCGATGATCTGTAGATGGCTACCTCGATGTCGAACCGCGGCGAGGGCATCACCCTCAAGCTGAGGAGAAGGCATCTCTTCATGATCGCAGATCTGCGCACCCCGCTGACGCCGCGCAGCTTCTAAGCGCGGCCCTTTGAGATCGATCCAAACGGGATAAATAGAGCGGATCTCGCCTACCCAGGAACGTAAACGGCGCTGCTCTAAACTGTTGCGGCGCGCGAGGTTCAGCTCGTCCACATCGTCAATTCCGCCTCGCTGTGGCCCGAGCGTCAGCGCCGTGCCCTCAACAAGCGACCAGGCCGACACACCCTGACCACCGATATGACGCTGACACGGTCGTACGCGGACTCCATGACGGATGTTCGTACACCGCTGTACATCGATCAGTCCCTGTACGAGAGGATCGCGGCCGCCGCGGCCGCGTCGGGGCAAGACGCGGACGCCTTCGCTCGACGTGCGCTGAGTCGCGAGCTGCTGCGCTGGGCGCTAGACCACCCAGGGCGCATCGACCTCAACGACGACGTCCTACAGCAGGTCCAGGTAGAAGTCGACACGTTGGCCGCGCCAGCTGATCTCCCGTCACCATGCGAGCTCTCGTCGATACCGGCGTCCTCGTGTCCGCACTAATCAAACCTGCGTCCGCTCCTGGACAGGTCGTTCGAGCCATCGCTAAGGGCCAGATCCAGCTCGTGGTCTCTGCCCGGTTGCTCGAGGAGCTTCGCGAAGTGCTCGCTCGTCCGAAGTTCACATCGGACTTTACGGTCGAACAGGCGCAGACACTGCTCCAAGGACTCGTCCAACCAAGTGTCGGGGTATCGTAGGCCTCCACGGGCGGCTGTGGCCCGCGGTGTCAACTGCTCGCGCGTGGCGGAGGATGCGGATCCGCCACCGCGTTCCCTGGAACCGTGGGCCTGAAGAAGCAGTGGACTCATGGCCAGTCTCGGGTGCGGTGTCCGGAGCGCGGACCAGTGGGTTGCCAGAAGGGTCGTGCATAACTCCAGCAACCATGGCGTGGGCAACATCGCGTTCGACGTGCCTTCAGAAGTCCGCTCAGTGGTCCATGATGGTGGCACACCCAGGCTCGGGAGGACGTTGTGAACGAGATCATCGATGAGCAGGTCGCCGTTAGCGAACGACATGCGTCTCGTCTTGCAGGCCTTTCAGTACGACGCCTGCGCGCGTGGGCTGGTGACGAGCTTATCCAGCCCAGTATTCAGCGCCAGTTGAGCGATCGAAACACCGTCCGCCTGTACACCTTTGGTGATCTCATCGAGTTACTGGTGGCTGCTGCTCTTGTGGATGCCGGGCGCTCCACTCAGCAGATCAGACGCGTCGTTGAACACTTGCGACACCGTGACTATCTCGCGCCTCTGCGTGAGCTTCGCTTTGCGGTCAGCGGAGACCAGATTTACTTTCAACATCCCGACGGCTCCTGGGAGGGAGACCGAGCCCCTGACCAGATTGTGCTCTGGGAGATCCTCGACCTACAAGCCATCAAGGCCCGCATCCACCAATCTGTGCGTCAAGAACGAACCCCGCTGGCGGGCCACATCGAACGTCGGCGAGGAGTGATGGGCCGCAAGCCCGTTTTTGCGGGAACCCGCGTTCCAGTTGCAGCGGTGGCCGCCTATCTTGATCGCGGCTTGCCGAATGACCGCATTCTGGAGGCGTTTCCGGAGTTGACCCCTGAAGATCTCGAGGCCGCTCGCCGCTTTCTGACTAGCGCCTAGTGCGATTTCTCCTCGATAACGATGTCGACCACGCCGTGGCTAAGTTACTTCGCTCGGCCGGCCACGAAGTCGTCACTGCCTCAGAAGTCGGACTGGCAGGAGCGGAGGCGGCTGCCGATGACGAGATCACTGTCTATGCAACCGATCGAGACATGATCGTTATCACCCACGATCGGGAATTCACCGCTCGCCGCAAGCGCCGCACGATCGGCTTGCACGTCAGACTCATGTGCGCCCAGCCGGACGCTGTTGAGGTAGTGGACGCTCACCTTGACGAGTTGCGCGACAAGCTGTCCTGGACCGAATCAGCCGTTCTAGAGGTTTATCGAACCAGGATCACGCACTACCCACCCCGGTGGGAGTAAGAACAATCTGTTCGACAGCCACGCCAGGGATCGTGCGTTGATTCGACTCTGCACGTGCGAGAAAACACCCTTTCACAACCACGCTGGAGCAGCTCAGTCAACTCCCAAGACTCGCTCGAGGGGCCAATCCCGACGCGGGTGACGACCGTGTGCACTGTGCGCTTCTGTCACCTGCCCCTCTATCACCATGCGGGACTGCCCATCGGGGACGCTTGCCCCACTACTAATTCCTTGTCATAGCAGATAAGTCGACTTGCTATGCTTGCCTGCGACCTGCGACAAGGTGGGTGAGCACAGCTCGGACAGGACCTTACGAGTCCATCTTCACAAGCTGTCCGAGCTACGCACCAAGGGCGACGCCCGGTCTGCGCAGTTCCCGCGAATGGGACAACGCTTGCCCTCTGTGACAAGAAAATCTCACCATCTGACTCGCCCACTTGTGCTCCCGCCCGAGCTGCGTATTTGCTGTTCAGCACAGCGTTGGGCGCGGTCTACTCCGTAGTCCGATGCTCTCATCCGCTGAGCTACCGGCACCGGTTAATGGGACCTGACCTGCGGTTATGCGTTGCTTCGAGCTTGTCCGAAGCCTAGCACAGCGCTTCTGAAGGAAGGGGCAGTGTAGCACGCCGCTTACTCAGCATCTGATTTCGGGGATCGCCGGGTTGGGGACGGGCCAGGCGGGCTCATACGCGCGCAGAACCGCCGTTCCACGAATAGCCGTGTATCGGTAAAGGTGGAACGGCTAATATTATGAAATGCAGGGCCGGAACCTGTCAAGCTGTATGAGACATGTTTGGGAGGAATTTACTGAGTGGGTTGGTCTGAGTGTTCTGGGGGTTGTGGTTGGTTGATCCGGGCTGGGCCGGGCAGCGCGGGCGGTTGTGGGGGCTTGCGGACGAACCGTTCGGGATGGGCGGCGTAGGCCAGGTCCAGGGTGTCCTGGCGGGCGGCGTACACCTGGGCGGCGCGGCCGTAGTGCACGTCGGCCGGGGTCAGCAGCCCGATCCCAGAGAACGGTGCTCGTGGTTGTAGTAGGTGAAAAACGTGCGGCAAAACCGGCGGGCGTGTTGGACCGACCCGAACCGCTCGGGGAACGTCGGGCCGTACTTCAACGTCTTGAACTGCGATTCGGAGTAGGGGTTGTCGTTCGAGCAGTGCGGCCGCGAGTGGGATTTGGTCACGCCGAGGTCGGCCAACAGCGTCGCGACCGGCTTGGACGCCATCGACGCGCCACGGTCTGCGTGCACGGT
>Ga0187893_10012432_pt1 | contig 12078 bp, 10 predicted proteins | sample MA1701074metaG_FD_139574 | JGI IMG/M metagenome (GOLD analysis project Ga0187893, IMG submission 139574) | White microbial mat communities from a basaltic lava cave in the Kipuka Kanohina Cave System on the Island of Hawaii, USA - MA170107-4 metaG ... | reverse complement strand
TCGATCGCGCGCGCGTCGAGGCTCTCGTCGGCGAGGAGCGTTCCCGTGCCGCGATCCGTGAGGCGATAGACGAATTTCGAAAGAACGACACCGACCCGCTGAGTCTCCCGGACTCGAATCTCGACACGGACCGAGAACCCCGCGAAGCAGTTCCCGTGGAAGTACTGCGCATTGGCCGTCGCCGGCTCGAGCAGACTCACGGTGAGCTCGGCGGGATCGGGGGCACACCCGGCGAGGAGCAGGACGAGGGCCGCGAGGCGCGGTCTCATGACGGGAGTATAGACACTGTGGTATGAGAGCCGCGGAGGAGCGCCATGAAGATTCGTTTCGCCGGGCTCGTGGTCGTGCTATCGGTCGCTTCGACGGTCGTCCCGGCCGACGACGGGAAGCGTTGGTGGGAGCACATCCGCTTTCTCGCCGCGGACGAGATGCGCGGCCGGGAGACGGGCACTCCCGAGCACCGCCGGGCCGCGGAGTACGTGGCGCGAGAGCTCGAAGCCTCGGGCCTCTCTCCCGGGGGCCCGTCCGGGTTCCTTCAGAAAGTCCCGTTTCTGGTCCGCACCATCCAGGAAGAGAGCTCGAGCCTCGCCATCGTGCGGGACGGCAAGCGCGAGCCCGTCACGCTCGGAGACGAGGCGTTCTTCAGCATGCGCATCGAGCACGCCCCTGAGCTCGAAGCTCCTCTCGTCTTCGTCGGCTATGGTCTCACCGTGCCGGAAGAAGGCCACGACGATCTCGCAGGGCTCGACCTGAAAGGCAAGGTCGCCCTCCACTTCACGGGCGGTCCCGAGAACATCCCCGGACCTCTCCTCGCCCACTACCAGTCGGCGGGCGAGCGCTGGAAGTTCCTGGAGAAAGCGGGCGCCCTCGGCGTCGTCGCCATCCGCAACCCCCGCGGGCAGGACATCCCCTGGGAGCGCGCCGCGCTCGCGCGCTTCCAGCCTGCGATGGAGCTCCTCGATCCGGCACTCGCGGAGGCGGTCGGACAGAAGATCTCCGTCACGTTCCATCCGGATCGAGCGAAGAGGCTCTTCGAGGCGAGCGGTCACGACTACGACGAGCTTCTCGCGGCCGCTCAAGCACGAAAGCCCCTGCCCCGGTTCAGCGTTCCCGTTTCAATCTCGGCCAAGGTCTCCTTCCGGACCGAGACGCGCGAGTCCGAAAACGTCGTCGGCATCCTTCGAGGATCCGACCCGAAGCTCGCTTCCGAGCACGTCGTGCTCTCCTCGCATCTCGACCACGTGGGGGTTGGGCGGCCCATCGGGGGCGACGACATCTATAACGGCGCCATGGACAACGCCTCCGGCATCGCGACTCTCATCGAGACCGCGCGCGTGCTGAAGGAGACGGGTGCGCGCCCGAAACGCTCGATCGTTTTTCTCGGCATCACCGGGGAAGAGAAGGGGCTCCTGGGATCGCGGCACTACGCCGCCCACCCCACCGTTCCCGCGGGATCGATGGTGGCGAACCTCAACAACGACATGTTCTCACCGTTCTTTCCGCTGAAGAGCCTGGTGGTCCAGGGGCTCGAGGAATCGGATCTCGCTTCCGACTTGAAGCGCGCCGCGTCCTCCATGGGCATCGAGGTCCTCTCGGACCCCGAGCCCGAGAGGAACGCGTTCGTGCGCAGCGATCAGTACAGCTTCATCCGCGAAGGAGTCCCCGCGCTCTCGCTCAAGGTGGGTTTCACCAAAGACTCGCCCGAGCACGAGATCGTAAAGACCTGGCGCAAGGAGAGGTACCACGCGCCCTCGGACGACCTGAATCAGCCGGTCGACCTGGAAGCGGCGGCGGCGTTCAACCGCCTGGTCGCGAAAGCTCTCCTCGAGATCGCGAACCGCGAGACCCGGCCGAGCTGGAATGCCGAGAGCTTCTTCAAGCGTTTTGCGAAGAAGAGCTCCTCGTAGACGCCAGCTGAGCCAGCCAGTCGGAGAGAGAGAGCATCTGCAGCTCCGTGCCTCCTCGTTTCCTGACGGAGACTGTGTCTTCGGTCACCTCGCGATCGCCGAGGACGACGAGGAGCGGGATCTTCTCGCGCTCGCCATCCCGGACCCGTGCGGACAGGGGCTCGCTCCGCTCGTCGATCACGACGCGCAGTCCCACCTCCTGGAGCCTCCCTTTCACCGCTCGCGCGCACTCGCGGTGGCGCTCTCCGACGGGGAGCACCTTCGCCTGCACTGGGGCGAGCCACAGCGGGAAGGCCCCTCCGTAGTGCTCCAGCAGGATCGCGAAGAAGCGCTCGAGGGATCCGAAAATCGCCCGATGGAGAACGTACGGCCGGTGTCGAGCGCCATCCGGACCCACGTACGATAGGTCGAAGCGCCGCGGAAGGTTGAAGTCGAGCTGCACCGTCGAGAGCTGCCACTTCCGACCGAGGGAGTCCTCGACGTGAACGTCGAGCTTGGGGCCATAGAAAGCTCCGCCGCCGGCGTCGACTTGATGGTCAAGGCCGGCGCTCTCGACGGCGCGTGCAAGGGCCGCTTCCGCCGCCGCCCACTCGGCGTCTTCCCCGACCGACTGCACGGGACGCGTGCTGAGAGAGAACGAGAGCGAGCTGAACTCGAAGGGCTCGAGGAACTCCCTAACGAAACGAACGGCGGCGGAGATCTCTTTCTCGAGGTCCTCTCCGCGGCAGAAGAGGTGAGCGTCGTCCTGCGTGAACCCGCGGACTCGAAGGAGCCCCGTGAGGACGCCGCTCTTCTCGTACCGATATACCGTTCCGAGCTCGGCGAACCGCAGCGGAAGCTCGCGGTACGAACGTGGTCGCGAAGCGAAGATCTGCATGTGGAAGGGACAGTTCATGGGCTTCACGAAGTAGCTCTGGTCGTCGGCCTCGATCGGAGGAAACATGGACTCCCGGTAGAAATCGAGGTGCCCGCTCGTCTCCCAGAGGATGGTCCTACCGATGTGGGGCGAGTAGATGAGCTCGTAGCCATGGGCGATCTGCTCCCGCCGCCAGTAATCCTCGAGGAGATGGCGGACGAGAGCGCCTTTGGGGTGCCAGAGCGCGAGCCCCGGCCCCACGGCCTCATCGAACGAGAACAACTCGAGATCGCGGCCGAGCCGCCGGTGGTCGTTCTCCGGCACATGGACGTATTCGCTGCGGTCGGACATGGAATTCCTCCCTGTCGGAAATGGCGAAAGTTCGAGGGAGGGTCTGGTCGGTGAGAACGTGACCCGCCCCTCAGAGGAGTGCGGCCACGGCTCGGGATTCTAGAACGGACGAGCCGTGGCCCCGCGAGTGAGCCCGGTCCGCTTCGTCCGTCGAATCACCTTGCTTCGATTTTAGCACGGCGTGGCTACACCCGAAGGCGGAGAGCCCGCGGCCGGATCTCGAACCGCGCGGGGAGGAACCCGGTAACCTCGCCGTCGGTCTCGACGAGCACCGTGCTTGCAGGATCCACGGGCCGGGCGTCGACCGCGCGCACTTTTCGGTGCTCGATTTCGGGGAGGCCGAGATGGGCTCCAAAGTAGAGAAGCGGGCTCTCGCGAAGAAACTTCGCGAACGAGAGCGTCTTCACCACCAGCAGATCGAGGAGCCCGTCCGTCAGGTTTGCTTCGGGCGCCATCTTCATTCCCCCTCCGAAGAACCGTCCGTTGTGAAGGGAAACGGTGGTGATGCGGACGCGTCGGCGCGAGCCGGAGTCGATGATGATCTCGATCTCCGGATGGCGATACGCGGAGGCGGCCTTGAGCGTCTCCGCGATGTAGCTCGCCCCGCCCTCTCGGCGGCCCATGCGGCGCGCGACCTCCGAGGAGAGTCCGAACGACGCGGAGTTGATGAAGCTCTTCTCGTCTCCGTTCGCGAAGACGACCCGACCGACGTCGATCGCGACGGTCCTTCCACGACGAAGAGCGACGGCAGCGTCCGCGGGCCTCTTTGGAATGTGGAGCGAGCGCACGAAGTCGCCGCCCGTCCCGTGGGGCAGAATTCCCAGCTCCGAAGGCTTCCCCGAATCCAGGATTCCCCGCGCGGCTTCGGAGATGGTGCCGTCGCCGCCGAAGGTGAGAACGAGCTCCCGCCCCCTCTCGGCCTCCTCGCGCGCGATGCGGGCCGCATCTCCCGGCCCGGAGGTGAACCGGCACTCGAAAGCCCCGAACTGCGAGCGCAATGCGGAAGCGGCAGCGGGCCAATCCTTTGCCCCGCGGCCTCCGCGCGAAGCGGGGTTGACGATGGCGAGAGGGGTCGGCACGAGCTACTCCACGTGGTGGTGGCGGACGTCCTTCGCTTCCACCAGGTTGACCTCCGCGTCGGACGCGACGACTTTCCGGGCCTCGGCCTCGCTCCGGTGGATGAGCGCCTGGACGGCGCGATGGATCTGGCTTTCCACCAGCCCACCCATGGTGAGGAGCTGGCTCTTGAGCTCCTGCAGCGCCGTTTCGAACTGGAGTCGTTCCATAAAACACTACGCCATCAACCGAACCGGCCGGTGATGTAGTCCTCCGTCAGCTTGTCCTTGGGCGCGGTGAAAGCTCGGCCGTGGGGGCATACTCTACCAGGCGCCGTCGAGCTCCCCTTGCCCTCGATCTGGATCCGGGCGTTGGGATACATCTTCTGGAACGCTTCCCCCCAGAGTGCCAGCAGGTTGTTCATGGTGTCCGAGCCGATGCTGTTGATGTTTCCCGAGACGCCGGAAACCCGGTGGTAGAGAGCAACGCCGGTCTCGATCGTCGCCTACTGAGTGAAAGCGACGGTCCCGGTAACCAAACAAACGAGGCCAATCGTCAGATCCTTCATTTTGGATCGATTTTCTGCCCGCTCGCCGGATACATCGCTACGGGACGGTAAATATTTCGTGACACCTGGATGAACGGAGTGTTGCGGGGCGTTGCCGGCGCGCCGAACCCACGCGGAAAAGCCAGGAGAAATGTGGTAAAGTCCATGGACGCACGGGAACCGGCATGGGCGTCAAGGAGAGTATTCTTCCGCAACCACCTGGTTTGAGGGAGTTTCTCCGGTTGATCGCGATCGCTCTCTCGAAGGCGGTGGCGGGGGCTTTCGGCTTCGCCCGCGATAGCATCGCCCGGGGGATTATTCGGGTTGGCATTCCGGTGAATGCTGTGACCCTGACTGGACCGGTGGCGGTATCGCTGGTCTTCATGCCGATGTTCCACGGAACGCAGTGGCTCGCGGGGCTCGTCCTCATCGCCGCGGGTGCCTTCGACATGCTCGACGGTGCGGTCGCGCGCATATCTCGTCGTTCCACGGCGTTCGGCGGCTTCCTCGACTCGGTTACGGACCGCTACACCGACTACTTGATGCTTCTCGGAATCCTGATGTACCTAATGCGCCACGTCCACGGACCGACGCGGACGCTCTACCTCGTCCTCTGGGGGTTCATGACCGTGGGGACGGCGACGACGTCCTACATTCGGGCCCGTGCGGAGAACGTGATCCCCGAGTGTAAGGTGGGATTCATGGAGCGGGCGGAGAGGACGGTCACGATCATCATCGGCCTTCTCGCCGGAAACGTCCACGTCACGCTGTGGATCCTCGCGGTATTCACCAACCTCATCAGCGTACAGAGGATCTTCTTCGCGCGCATGGCCATGAGCGGACGCGAGCCCAAAGGTGACTTCTGGCTCTGGCGTTATCCGCGGCTCACCGCTCCGCATTTCACTCTCTGCGCGACCCTCATCCTGCTCCTCATCGTCGGGCATCTCTTCATCGCCCGACCCTAAGCGTCCGCCTCCTCGGGCGTCGCTGAAAAAAACTCCTCGTTCACAAAATTCATTGACACACTGAGAGAGGCCCGAGTACATTCGGCACACCAACAACGTCCAGGTGCCAACGCACGGAGTGCGACCCGAACGGGGCCGATTGCCCATCAGGTCCGAGATTCTCCTGGCCCTCACTCTGGCGCTCGGGCTCGGACGCGGTGTCGCGGCTCAAGACGCGCAAGCGGCGGCGAAGAAGACTTCGGTGTACGAAGAGATCTGGAAGTACACGCGCTTGTACGACAACGGGGAGAATCCGGTCATCCAGAGATTGGCGCTCAGCGGACGGTTCCAGCTCGACTACGCGAACGTGGACTCCGACCAAGGGGATCACCACGAATGGAACATCCGTCGTTTCCGCGTCGGTGCAAGAGCGCGGCTCTTCCAGAAGCTCACGGTCCATGGGGAAGTGGAGCTCAATCCCCAGGAGCACGATCCGCTCTACGTGCGGCTCACGGACATATACGTGGAATGGGCGGAGAACGAACTGGTCACGGCCACGGTGGGAAAGCACTCTGCTCCTTTCACCATGGACGGAGCGACCTCGTCGAGAGAGCTCATCGCCGTCGATCGATCGAACCTCACGAACAACCTTTGGTTTACGCAGGAGTACTTCCCCGGCATGAGCCTCGAAGGCGAGCGCGGAGGCTTCCACTACCACGCGGGCCTCTACTCTTCCGGGAGCCGTAACCGGGAATTCGGAGAATTCGACGGAAGCGTCTTCGGTCTCGTCGTCGTCGGCTACGATCTCGCGAAAGAGCTTGGCGTCAAAGAGGCGGTCCTCGATCTGAACTACGTCCACCAGGGCGCCGATGAGGACAACACCTTCACGCAGAAATTCGGGAACATCGTGTCCGTGAACTTCGCGCTGCGGTCCGGCCGATGGGGACTGCGCGCGGATCTGTCGGCGGGAGACGGCCATCTGGGCCAGAGCGACGTCTACGGGGTGATGGCGATGCCCTTCGTCGATTTCGGGCGCGGGTTCCAACTCGTCGGGCGATACACGTTCGTCGAGAGCGACGACGTGAACGGAGTGCGCCTGGGGCTTTACGAGAACCAGGTGGTGGCGGACCGAGGCGATGAGTTTCACGAGCTCTACGCGGGACTGAACTATTACTTCTACGGGCACCGCCTGAAGCTTCAGACCGGGCTCCAGTTTGCCGACATGGACGACCGGGCGAACGACGGCGGTGCCTACTCCGGCACGAGCTGGACGGCGGGGTTGCGGGTAGGGTGGTGAAACCCTAGAAGACGATCTGGAGCTGAGTCACGAAAGACTGAGGGTTCACTCCGGTCGCCCCCAGAAAGCCCCAGTGAAAGACGTAGTTGGTCTGGAGCTTGAGCCGGTTCGCCTTCCAGTAGTACGTCCCGCCGAGGGTGAGCCGCTTCCACGCGGACGAATAAGTCGCCGCCGTCAGGCGATCGTAGCCCCCGACGATCTGCACTTTATCCGCATGCACCATGTAACCCGACTGCAGGGACACCTTCGAGAGCTCCGCTCTCCCAGAATCGTAGATGCCGCCCGTGAAGGAGCGGTCCCTCGTCTCCCCCCGGACCCACTGGATCTCCCCGTCGGCGGATAAGCCGCGCCCTCTCAACGCGCCGCTCATCTCGATTCCCCGGGACCCATCCAGATCGGCAGCGTCCGCGTTCATGGCCCGACCGTCTTCGGTGTAGAGGTTGCGGCTTCCGTCATTCGCCCAGCGATAAGCGGCGACGGCGAGGGCGAAGCGCAGGCGATCGCTTCCGAAGTCCCCCTGGTCGTAGTCGACTTCACCCAGAGGCTGGAGCTCCGCGCGGCCCGAGAAAGACCATCCCCGGTTGGAATCTTCTTTCGCGTTCAGCGGGCTTTCGAACTCCATCTGGGAAGCGTCAGGCTCATGAGAGGCGAGTCCGACGCTCGCAGCCAGGACGAGGCGCCCGGTGGAGTCGCGGCCATCCAAACGTCCCCCCACCACGCGATCCAGGCTCCCGAAGTCGTCGATGCCGACGAAGCCGCGCTCGACGAGAGTCAAGCTCTTGGAAGAGGACTGGAGCTGCCGCGAGAAGACCGCCTTCTCGTTCCCCAACGTCATTGCGAAGCCCTTCGATTCCCACCCGAGGTAAGACACGAAGACGTCCTTGAACTCGACATCCTCTCCCTCGATGGTTTCTCCGAAGTCGAACTCCACTTCAGCCTGCCAGCTCGGAGAGAAGGAGGCCTCGAGGACGGGACGGAGCCTCCGGAAGTAGAGCTTCTCTTCGGTGAACTCCTCGTCCCCCAGGTGAAAGTACTGAACCTGTATCCGTACGCCGAGGTCGAGCTTGAAGCCGGAGCCGTTGTCGTAGAGCGGGATTCCGCCTTCGAGAAGCCGGGACGCGAAAAGGAGCGCGAGAAGACAGATGCCTCGCTGAAATTGCTGCAACGTGCTCTGACCTCCGCGGCGCGAAGCGCCGCTACGTTTTGCGGTGGATACTCCATGCTACCGAACGTGCTCGCGGTTTGACAAAGGGGGGGCGGTCGTTTTTCGTTGACACCTGGACGCCGAGTCGTCATTATCCAGCTTCGTTATCATGATCCGAAAACGATTGGGGGTCGATTTCATCGAGCTCCACATCCTCCACCACGCTTCCGAGGAGCCCATTTACGGGCTCTGGATGCTCGAGGAGCTCGCCGGCCACGGCTATCGGCTGAGCGCGAGCCAGCTCTATCCCCGGTTCCATCGCCTCGTGCGGGACGGGCTCCTCGGCCTGCGCCTCAAGGCGGTGGGGGGCAAGCTCCGGAAGTACTACGTCATCACCGCCCGGGGCCGCCGCCACTGGACGGGCCAGAAACGAAGGCTCGTCGAGCTCGCGAGCGAAGCCTTGAGCGAGGGCGAGCTCAAACAGGCGTTGGAGAGGAAGCGTTGAGCAGCCGGCGATTCGCTTCGCTCGGGACCGCCATCGTCTTGCTGTCCACGAAGGCCTATCCCCAGGCCGTGCCGCGCGAGGGGATGACTCTTCCGGAGGCGATCGCCCTCGCATCCACGTCGTTCGGGGAAGCGCGCGCTTCCCGCTCGGAGCTTTCTGCCTCGACCGAAAGCTTGAATCTGGCGAAGAGGTCCTATCTGCCCGAAGCCAACCTCTATTTCCAGTGGAACCGCGCGAGCCGCAACAACACGTTCGGGCTCGTCTTTCCGAGTGCGGGACTCCCCGGGATCTCCGGTCCCGCTCTCGAGGACGAAACTTCGCAGGGAACTTTCGGAAGCGTCGCCGCCCTCCTCGTTCGCTGGGAGGCCTTTGATTTCGGGGCCCGGTCCGCCGCGGTCGACGAGGCGGAGGCTTTGAAGCGACGGGCGGAAGCGGGCCTTCGAGCGACGGAGATCGAGGTATCGCTCGGCGCGGCCGACACATTCCTCGGTCTGGTCGCGGCAGAGTCCGCGGTCGAGGCCGCGGCCGCGGCCGTCGCGCGCATGGAAATCTTCGCGAGTGCTGTCTCCGCCCGGGTCGAGAACGAGCTTCGGCCCGGAGCCGATCTCTCGCTCGCCCGCGCGGAGCTCGCCCGGACGAAGAGCGAGCTCGTGCGGACGGAAGGGATCCGGGAGCAGACCCGGGTAAGCCTCGCGGAGTGGCTCGGCCGCACGGGAGAGCGCGTCGACGTGAACGGGTCGCGGCTTCTGGAGAGCACTCCCCCTGCGGAAGTGCCCCCGCCCCAAGAGGTGCAGAATCCGCTCGCGGAAGTCGGGAGAGCGGAACGCGACGCCGCGCAAGCCCGGCGCGAGATCGCGAGGAGGAGCTTCCACCCCCGAATCGATCTCCTTGCATCCTTCTACGGGAGGGGAACGGGGGCACTCCTCGATGGGAGCTTCGAGGGGGGATCGGCCGGCCTCTGGCCGGAGAGGACGAACTGGGCCCTCGGGCTCGCGCTTCGATTTCCGCTTCTCGACTTCCTCGCGCGGCAGGAGACGAACGTGGCGGAGTACCGGGAGGAGGCGGCGAACGCGCGCTGGGAGAAGACCCTGGAGCGCGTCGAGGCGGATCTCGAGCGCGCGCGCATCCATCTCGACGCCGCCCGGCGGATCGTGGAGAACACCCCGGCGGAGCTCGAAGCCGCTCGTGCTCTTCAAGTGCAGGCCCGCGGCCGATACGATGCGGGGCTCGCCGAGGTCCTCGAAGTGGCCGAGGCGGAGCGCACCCTCCGCCGCGCGGAAACGGAGGACGTTCTCGCGCGGCTCGACGTGTGGCGGGCTCGATTCGAAGTGGCCGCCGCGGAGGGCGATCTCGCCCCGGTGATTTCCGAGCTCGAGGACCGCTGACCCATGGGAGAGAAGCAATGGGTTTGATACGGGTGGCAATGCGCCGGCCGATCACGACCGTGATCGTGGTCCTCGGCATGGCCCTGATGTCGCTCCTCGCGATCCGGCGCATGCGCGTGGACATCTTTCCCGATCTGGGAACGCCCGTGGTCTACGTCGCGCAGCCGTACGGAGGAATGGACCCGGCGCAGATGGAGGGGTACATCGCGAACTACTACGAGTACCACTTCCTGTACGTCACGGGCATCGAGCACGTCGAATCGAGATCGATCCAAGGGGCGACGCTCCTGAAGCTCTTCTTCCACGAAGGAACGAACATGAGCCAGGCGGTGGCGGAGGTCGTCGCCCAGGCGAACCGGTCGAGGGCGTTCATGCCGCCCGGAACGGTGCCCCCATTCGTGGTGAGGTTCGATGCGGGAAGCGTTCCGGTCGGCTACCTGGTCTTCGGAAGCGAGACGCGCTCGCTCGGCGAGATCCAGGACCTCGCCCTCTTCCGGATCCGGCCGATGTTCGCGACCCTCCCCGGGGTCTCGGCGCCGCCGCCGTTCGGAGGCAACCAGCGGACCGTGGTGGTCCGCGTCGATCCCGATCGGCTCCGCGCCTACCACATGTCCGGGGAAGAAGTGGTGAAAGCGCTTGCGCGAGGAAACACCATTACGCCTTCCGGGAACGTCCGCATCGGAGACTTCACCCGGATGGTGCCGGTGAACTCCGTCGTCCCGCGCGTGTCCGAGCTCGCCAAAATTCCGATTCGCACGGGCGCGGGACCTGCCGTCCGGCTGCGTGACGTCGGCTACGTGGAGGACGGCTCCGACATCCTGACCGGCTATGCGCTCATCAACGGCAAGCGCAGCGTCTACATTCCGGTGACGAAACGCGCGGACGCGTCGACGCTGGCGGTGGTGGAGCGCGTCCGGAAAGAGCTCCCGCGAATGCGCGCGGCAATCCCCGAAGACATCCAGGTGGACTTCGCCTTCGATCAGTCGGGGTACGTGACGCGCGCCATCCGTTCACTCGCGACGGAAGGCATCCTGGGAGCGCTCCTGAGCGGTCTCATGGTGCTGCTCTTCCTCCGCCACACCCGGAGCTCCGCGATCGTGATGGTGACGATTCCGCTCGCGCTCCTGGGCGCCATCGTCGCTCTCTGGGCCGCGGGTCAGAGCCTCAACGTCATGACTCTCGGCGGCCTCACCCTCGCGATCGGAATCCTGGTGGACGAGTCCACGGTCGCGATCGAGAACATTCACTCCCACCTCGCGCGTGGAAAGCCACGGGCGCGCGCCGTCCTCGACGGCGTCTCCGAGGTGGCGGTGCCGATGATGCTCGCGATGCTCGCAATCTTCGCCGTCTTCGCCCCGTCGTTCTTCATGGTGGGCGTCGGGAGGGCTCTCTTCGTTCCCCTCGCTCTCTCCGTCGGTTTCGCGATGGCCGCGTCGTTTCTCCTGTCGAGGACGCTGGTGCCGATCCTCTTCGTCTGGTTCGGGGGCGACGTTCACGAAGAACGCGCGGACGTTACCGCCAGGCTCCGGAGCGCGTACGCGCCTATCGTCGAAGCCGGGGTCGCGTCGCGCCGGATTGTCCTTCCCGTCTATCTCGCCGCCTGCGCGGCGCTCCTGCTGCTCGCGGGGCTCTTTCTCGGAACCGAGATCTTTCCCGACGCGGACTCGGGCCAGATCCAGCTCCGCCTGCGCGCACCCACCGGAACCCGCATCGAGCGAACGGAGGCGTTGACCCGGGGGGTCCTCGCCGCCATCGCGGAGGAGTCGGGACCGGAGAACGTGGCCTCGACCCTCGCCTTCGTCGGCTCGCAGCCCTCGAGCTACCCCGTCAACACCATCTATCTCTGGACGAGCGGCCCGCACGAGGCGGTGGTGATCGCGGCTTTGAAAGGGGAAAGGGCCCTCACGACTCGCGAGCTTCAGGAAAGATTGCGCGAGAGAATTCCGCGGTTGGCGCCGGGGACCGTCGTCTCCTTCGAGGCGGCGGATCTCGTGAATCAGGTGATGAGCTTCGGCTCACCGACGCCGATCGAGGTCGCGGTGACGGGCGCGAACCTGACGGCGAGCCGTGGGCACGCGGAGAGGAT
>Ga0187893_10012431_pt1 | contig 12078 bp, 10 predicted proteins | sample MA1701074metaG_FD_139574 | JGI IMG/M metagenome (GOLD analysis project Ga0187893, IMG submission 139574) | White microbial mat communities from a basaltic lava cave in the Kipuka Kanohina Cave System on the Island of Hawaii, USA - MA170107-4 metaG ... | reverse complement strand
TAAACGTCTTTCTTTGACTGCTCGACTGTTAGGAAAGCCGAAGTTGTAACACTCGGTGCAATTGCGCTCCGAAGGAGATTTGTGCTGACACTGGTAATCGTCATTATCCTGATTGCGCTGATCTTTGATTTTATCAATGGTTTTCACGATGCGGCGAATTCTATCGCAACAGTGGTTTCCACGCGCGTGTTGACGCCACGTTTCGCAGTGATGTGGGCAGCATTTTTCAACTTCATCGGCGCCTTTGGATTTGAAACGCATGTCGCCAAGACGATGGGAAGCGGCATGATCCAACTGGACGCCGTCAATGAGTATGTGGTTCTGGCGGGGCTGATCGGCGCGATTGTCTGGGACCTGATTACCTGGTACTTTGGGTTACCCACGAGCTCCTCGCACGCCCTCATTGGTGCCTACGCCGGGGCAGCTATTGCCCGCGTCGGCTTTTCGGCCATCATTGCCGCTGGCTGGACCAAAACCCTGATCTTCATCGTTCTGTCACCGATCATCGGTGGGGTTCTAGGTTTCAGTCTAATGGTGATTGTCCTCTGGGTGTTTCGCCGCACGACGCCTTCTTCAGTAGACAAATACTTTGGCAGGCTGCAGCTTGTGTCGGCCGGTCTCTTCAGCCTTGGGCACGGCGTCAATGACGCCCAGAAAACGATGGGCATTATTGCCGGATTACTTTTTACCTCAGGCTATCTTCCAACCTTCAGCATCCCGTTTTGGGTTGTCTTGCTTTGTCATGCCGCAATTGGCTTGGGCACGATGTCAGGGGGCTGGAGAATTGTAAAGACGATGGGACAGAAAATTACCAAGCTTAAGCCGGTGGGCGGATTCTGCGCCGAAACAGCAGGCGCGATGACGTTGCTGGGGACTGCCTTCGGAGGAATTCCGGTCAGTACGACTCATACGATCACGGGAGCGATTATGGGCGTGGGCGCCACCAAGCGCCTTTCATCAGTGCGCTGGGGTGTTGCCAATACCATCGTCTGGGCGTGGGTACTGACGATACCGCTCTCAGCTTTGATCGCTGCAGTAACTTACTATCTGTTAGCGATGTTTGTGAAATGACCCCTCATCCGCGGGCCGAGGGCGGTCATTCCGCTTTCTGAAAGCATTGACCAGAGCTGCAATTCGGCCTCAAGCATTCTTTACCACAATGCCCTCGATCACGTTTGCCACGTCTTCACACCTGTCGAGAGAAGCTTCCAACTTCTCGTAAAGCTCCTTCCATTTGATCAGAGCAATTGGGTCCTTCTCCGATTCAAAAAGCTTGCCTAGTGCAAGGTGATAGATATGGTCAGCTTCGTCTTCGAGCCGGTTGATTTCAATGCATGGGTCCATCACCTTCATCCCATTTTGCAACTCGGAAACGGCGACAACGATCGCAGCCGTGGACCGCTGCAGAACCCTCGCCAGCTCTAGGGCCGGCTCACTCACCTCGATCACTTTGAAAAGTACCAGGCGCCGAGCGATCGATTCGATCAGGTCGGTCACGTCGTCCAGTTTTGATGACAGTCCGTAGATATCTTCGCGGTCAATCGGAACGATGAAAGTCTTATTTAGCTTGACGATGAGGTCATGCGTCATCCGGTCGCCTTTGTGCTCCAGCGCCTTGATGGATTCAGCCGTGTCCCGAATCTTGTCGGGCTGTTCCATCATCAGCGTGAGCAGCTTGGAGGCTTCATGTGCGTTCTGGGCCATGGAAATAAACATGTCAAAAAACTTCTCTTCTTTCGGAATGAGCTTAAACATCACGGTTCTCCCTATTTAACTTACAGACGACGCCAACCTGGGGCCGCCATCTTAGAAAAGAGTGGTAGCGAAGGTCAATCCAGACGAATTCTGTTGCGAATCTGTTCCAGGCGATTACGGCTGATACCGCGAATAATCAAGAGTTCCTCAACGCGTCGAAAGGGGGGATTCTTGCTGCGGTACGCAACAATGCGCTTTGCCGTTGCTTCTCCAACTCCAGGGAGGGTCTTTAATTCGGCGACTGATGCCCGATTGATGTTGATCTGTTGGTGAAGTCCAGTTCCAGTCTTCGGTTCCCCCGTGCTCTGCGAAACAGGAACATCAGAGTCTCGATGCCTTCCATATACAACCAAGCAGAGAATCGAGGTCGCCAATAACACACCGATTCCCAGTGTCGCGAACCGAGCCCATGCTTCAGGCTGCAATGGTACCTCACTCCGCTTTCTGTCCGAGTACAACGCCCTTAGCCCTTTCGGTCCGATTCCAGGCCGCGAATCATTCTGCGAATATCCTGAAAGCCCTTCCACCCGACATGAAATACCAGGTAGGCGTACCAGAGAATTGAAATCCAAGTTAGAAGAAACCAAAACGGTTGTTTCGGCATGGCGTTCGTACGAAAGCAAAGAGATCCTAGAGCCAGATTCCGCGTGGGGCAGGCTACCTGATTCCTCCTTGGAGTTGCCCCGAGATCGTCTCGATCCTACATTAGATCGCCACCATTTGCTCTTCCTTCTCGCTGGGCGTCAGCAGAGATCCAAGAATCATTCCGCCCGCGGCCAGTCCGAATGAGGCGAGCCCGGCAATAGCCACATGCTGCGACCACCCGGCGATCAAAAAGAGAATCGGAGCTAGCGCACCTCCAACAATGGCGGCCATGGCGCCGATGCGGTTGGCTCGCTTCCAGTAGCAGCAAGCCACAACCAGGACCGAAATACTCGATAAATAAATGTTACCGGTAATCGAAAGATAATCCCACACGCGCCCAGGCAGTTGATACCAAAGCCCGTAAAAGAGCAGGAATACGCCGATCGCGAGGATGATCAATCGGTTGACATACAGCCCCTGACGTTCTGAAAATGGCTTCTTCCGAACGGGCGCGACGATGTCGTTATACAGGATGCTGCTCCAGGTGAGCAGATAGCTGGCGTCTGTAGACATTTCCGTCGCCAGCATGGATGCGATTACCAATCCAATGAGACCCGTGGGCAGCAACGTGGCGAGAAACGTGGGCATCGCATGCAGCGAATTTGCCGGCATCTTCGATGCGTCAAGCGCCACCAGAGCCGCCATCCCCCAAAAGGCGGGAATCAAGAACCGTCCCACAAAGAAAAAACTCGTTTTGATATAGACCTGCCGCGCGACATGGGCATCACGAGATGCCAACACGCGCTGGATGACGGTTTGCCAGGTGAGCACTACCGCGAGCTGATTCAATGCCTGCCAAAGGACATAGGGCACACCCATTTCCGGGCTGACCAATGGGTTGAAGGCTCCGTCTCCAAGGCGGCTTTGCACTCCATCGACGAGGCTGGCCCAACTGACGTGCATAGCCACGAGCACTGAAACGACGACCAGACCGATTCCCATGATGATGAACTGCAGGTAGTCCGTGACCAGCACCGACAGCATGCCACCGAGTGTTGTGTAGACCAGAACCGCGAGGAGAAGCACGGTCATGGTCATTTCCAGGTGTTTCAAGGGAATCCCTGACACGATCATCAGAAACTCTCCGCCAATCCTTAGAAAAACACCCATGTTGAGCAGACCACCCAGCACAATGACGACACCCGAGAGCCAGCGTACGCGCATTCCAAACTTTCGGTCCAACAGCTCCGGAATCGTCAGTGCTCCTGAATTGCGCAACGGGTTGATGACAAAGCCCGTCCAACCGACCACAGCCATCGCTACGGCCATGAGAATGCCTGGAGTGGCTCCGGCAAACCCGTTCTTGAAGCCGAGTTCGGCCGTGTACATCGCTGTGATAATGCCGAATTCAGTGGCGGCCAGTGAAGCAATGCCCAGATAGATATCCATTTCACGTCCGGCCACGATGAAGTGTTCCACCTTGCCGACGTACCGCCGCATCGCCAGGCCAGCAACCATTGTGCCGATCAGGTAGGCACCGATAATTCCCCAGTCGATCCAGCCGAACGAGTTCATGGTCTTTTCTAAAGGAGATTGTCGGGACACGCCTACATCGTGGAAGCGGCTTCCAGCCGCTTGTCCGGCGGCAAGATGCCGCCGCCACCATGCCAACAATGTGCGTCTCGCTTCGCTCCTTGGTTCTATGGGGTAGGGAAGTGGTACTGCGAGGAGTGGTTCAAATCAAATCACCGGCCAGGCTGTTCGGAAACGAGTGAGTGATGCGAACGTTCACAAACTTGCCAAGAAGTTCCGGCGAACCCGCGAAATTGACAATCTTGTTCTGCGTGGTGCGGCCCATCAGTTCGTTGAGACCCCTCTGGCTTTTGCCTTCGACAAAAATCTCGAACTCTCTTCCAACTAACGCCCCGTTTCGCAGTATTTGGATTTTGCGCTGGAACTCCTGCAGCACCGCCAGTCGCCGGCTCTTTTCCTCTTCGGGAATCGGGTCGCCTAAAGCAAAAGCCTCGGTCCCGGGCCGCGCCGAGTACTTGAACGAGAAGATCTGGTCGTATTGAACGTGATCCAGTAGCGAAAGCGTCTCTTCAAAATGTTCCTGCGATTCTCCAGGAAACCCGACGATGACATCGGTGGAGAGCGCGATTCCACAAGGCGAGGACTGGATGAACTCTATGCGGCGCAGATACTCCTCGCGCGTGTAGTCTCGTTTCATGCGTCGCAAAATTTCGGTGGAGCCCGATTGGACAGGCAAGTGAACCTGGTTGCAGACCTCGGGTGTCGTCTCCATGACCTCGACAATCTCGGGATGAAAATCGCTGGGGTGCGGCGAGGTAAAGCGGACGCGACGAATGCCGGGGACGGTGGCGACGCGCTTCAAGAGCTCTGCAAATGACGGGATGCCGCTAGCGGCATCGCGCCAGGAGTTCACCGTCTGACCGAGCAGCATGACTTCGGCATAGCCCTCCAAGGCCAAACGTTGAACCTCTGCCAGCACATGGTCGCCGGGACGGCTGCGCTCTGGACCTCGCGTGTAAGGGACGACGCAAAACGCACAAAAGCGATTGCAACCTTCCATGATCGTCACGAATGCTTTGAAAGGATTTTCCCGGCTTTGAGGATAGGTTTCAAAAAGCCTGTCGGAATCCTGCGAGACGTCGATGACGTGCGGTGTCCCTTGTACCAGTTTTTCAATCAACTGGGGAATGAAGGAATAGCTGCTCGACCCCACGACCAAATCGACATTGGGGGCTCGCTCGAAGATCTTCGGTCCTTCCATCTGAGCCATGCAGCCCAGCAGCCCGACCTTCGCACCGGGCTTGGTGCCGTATGTCTTCTGCAGTGCTCCGAGGCGCGAAAAAACCTTTTGGTTCGCCTTTTCGCGAATGTTGCAGGTGTTGAGCAGTAGGAGATCAGCTTCGGACGAATCCTCAGTAGCGACATAGCCCATTTGAGTCAAAGTGCCGGCTACCTTTTCAGAATCGTGGTGATTCATCTGGCAGCCGAAGGTTTCGATGAAGAATTTTTTGGGTGACATGGAATTGATTCATTGCGCCATTGCCAATTGAATCATTGAGTAATCGTCAATGAAGCAATCGTCAATGACACAATCAGGCCATCGTGGCCCCTACCTGCCGCTCGCTTTCAGCATTTCGGCTGCATGCTTCAACACGCTCTCCGTCTTGCGCTCTCCGCTGATCATGCGAGCAATCTCCTGAACTCGATCCTCATGCTGCAGTAAGGCGATCCGTGTCAAGGTTCTGCCTTTTTCCACGCGTTTTTCAATGAAGTAGTGACGATCGGCGTAGGAGGCAATCTGCGGAAGATGAGTGACACAAATCACCTGGTTTTTTTGCGACAACCGTTTCAGCTTCTGGCCCACAACGTCGGCTGTCTGCCCTCCAATGCCGGCGTCCACTTCATCAAAAACCAGGCACTTGCCGCACCTATCAAGGGTTCTGACGGACTTCAACGCTAACATAATCCGGGAGATTTCGCCACCCGAGGCAATCTTCACCAAGGGCTTCAAGTCTTCTCCCGGGTTGGGGCTCAGCAGGAATTCAACTTGATCGATCCCCAACGCCGTTTCCCACAGCGCGGGCTTTCCGTTGTCCTTGCTAGAATCTGGCTTGACTTCAGCGAACGCAACCTGAAACCGGCAGCGTTGCATAGCCAGTTGTGCGAGTTCCTTGGCGACGGTCTTCTCCAGAACACGGGCCGCCGCCCTTCGTTTGTCGCTCAAGGAACGTGCTGCTTCCCGATACCGAGCGGCCGCCGACAGTCGTTCCTTTTCGAGCTGAGCCAGGTTCTCGTCAGAGGCCTGCAGGCTAGCCAGATCGCGCGTCGCGCGCTCGTGGAATATGAGAATCTCTCTGACTGTGTTCCCGTATTTGCGTTTCAATCGTTGGATATCTGCCAGCCGTCCCTCAACCGCTTCAAGTCGCTTCGGGTTTGCTTCGATGCGCGACGAGTATTCGCGCAAGGAGAGCGCCACGTCGTCCACGGCAATGCGCGCCGTCTGCAGTTGTTCCAGCAAGGCGGCACAACGGGGGTCGACGCGGTGCAACTCTTCCACTTGACGTCGTGCTTGCTTAAGTGTGGCGCTGGTTGAGCTCTCGGCTTCATACAAAGCTGAATACGCTTGGCTCGACAATTGAAACAACCTGTCGGCATTCACCAAAAGGGCGTGCTCTGCCGCCAGGGATTCATCTTCCGCCGGGTCCTTCAGTTTTACCTTGTCAATTTCATCCAGTTGAAACTTGAGCCAATCCATATTGCGCAGCCTTTCCTGCTCGCTGTTCTGCAAGAAAGCCATCTGCTGCAGCACACCTTGCCACTTGTCGTAGAGTGCCTTCACTTCTGCCGTCAGCGCTTCCGCATCTGCCAGGCCATCCACAAAGGCCAGTTGGGAATCGCTCTCGGCGAGGGATTGTTGCTCATTCTGTCCGTGGATGTCGGCCAGAAAGCGGGCAATCTCCTTCAGGAATCCAACCGAAACCAATTGGTTGTTCACAAACGTCCGGCCTTTACCGGCTAGGGAAATCTCGCGCTTGACGACGATTTCTCCACCGTCCTGCTCAAGGCCCGCCGCATCCAGCCGGGTGCGTAGCTCGTTTGAATCCACGAGTTGAAAGAGTCCAGTGACGACAGCCTTCTCTGCCCCCGTGCGAATCATCGCGGCATGAGCCTTCTCTCCCAACAAAAGGCTGAGAGCGTCGACGAGAATGGATTTCCCTGACCCGGTCTCGCCGGTCAGCAGGTTGAGACCCTCGTCAAACTCCACCCGGAGTTGTTCGACCAGCGCGACTTGTTGAACTTCCAGGCATCTCAGCATTGGGTTCTACCAAGACAGCAAATAGGCGAAGGCGAATCCCGGCAAGACGAAAACAGAAGGCGTGCGTCATTCCCGCGAAAGCGGGAATCCAGCACCCTTGATCGAACCGAATCCCGCTTTCGCTGGAACCGTGGCTCCGGAGGAGCCCCTGGAGCGGAGATTATTCCCTTGCCCAGCCTCTACAAACATCTGGCTCCTATCGGAGCCTGCCATTTTCCTCTGCGTCTTTACGGTTGCTGTCCGGTCGTTCCAAAGATTCGGTAAGCGATTGTAGACAGGTGAGCCGGATCCGGAACCTTTATTCCAGCTTTTGCGAGAACGACTGGATTTGACAACAGGTTGCGCGCAGCTGCTTCGGCGGCATGGGCAGTCGACGCTTCAACCTCCCAAACTTTGTGGAAGATCAACCAGGATTCCTTTCGAGCAACCTGGAGTCTAGCACAGCGATGCTCAGGCGACAATGTGACCGTGGCTGGAAACCGCCATCAGTCGGGCAACGCCGACCATGAGGCGTTTCATGTCGAGTTGACCCATGAATTCTTCTGTGATAGCTTCCGGCTCGTTCGTTGGCAATCTGATGCCGCCTGATTCCTGCGCACAGGAGGTCTTATTGACTTTAGAAAATGTCCACTCACTAGCTCTCATTGCTCAAGGTTCTGAGATCGATCTATTCAAGCTTATCCTGACGTCCAGCATCATCTCCAAGGTGGTTCTTCTCATCCTGCTGTTTTTCTCTATTGTCTCCTGGGCTATCATCTTCAAGAAATTTGTCGTCATACGCAAACGGCGTCGCGATTCGGAAACATTCATTCGCATGTTTCGCAAGAGCAAACGCTTTTCCGAGATTAGTACCGCCTGCGAGTCTTTGCGCAATACGCCCCTGGTCGAGGTTTTTTTGGCGGGCTACGAGGAACTGGAAGCCCAGCTACTGCCAGACGGAAGGACACAAACTTCCGGGGCCTCGCATTCGCCAACGCTCAAGACCATCAACGTCATTCAGCGAGCGCTCTCGCGCGCATCGTCCGTAGAACTAACCAAACTGGAACGGAACATGAGCTGGTTGGCTACGACGGCCTCGGTGGCGCCATTCATCGGATTGTTTGGCACGGTTCTGGGCATCATCACTGCGTTCACAGGTTTGGGCCTTGAAGGGACTGCTACGATTCGCGCTGTCGCGCCCGGAATTGCGGATTCGCTGATCGCGACCGCGGCCGGGTTGTTTGCGGCGATCCCCGCCGTGATCGCTTATAACTACTTCGTGCACCAAGTGAAGGAGTTTGGGGCCGCGATGGATGATTTCTCGCTCGAGTTCTTGAACTTGATGGAAAGGACGTTCTCGTAATGGCCTTTACAAACCCCCAAGGACGGACTCAGACGTCACTGGCAGAAATCAACATCGTGCCGCTGGTAGATGTGGTTCTGGTGCTGCTCATCATCTTCATGCTGACAGCGCCGATCATTCAGTCGGGCATCGAAATCAATGTTCCTAAAACGCGTAGCGTAAAAGAACTCACCCAGGAACGATTGGTGGTTTCCATCAATCGCGCCCAGGAGCTCTTTGTGGACAGTACGAAAGTGAATATCAATGAGCTGAGTGAGAGGCTCAAGACACGAGTTAAGGACCCCGAGAAGGCCCAGATCTATCTTCGCGCCGATGAGGAAGTGCCTTTCGGTTCCATCGCCAAGGTTATGGACCGCGCCAGGCAAGCCGGCATCGAGAACATCAACGTCGTGACTCAGCCGTTGGTCGAAGGGAAGAAGTGATTGCCGTGCGGGCGTGAATTTACGGTTGCTGGGACCCAGCCTTGGCAGCCGTTGACCTGGGTGTCATGAAACGCGGTGGATTTGTTTGGTCGGCCAGCTCCCAGGTGCTCAGGTAGAGTAAGCGAAGAATGCGTTCCATCTTTTCATAGTTGATCTTGTCGGCTGTGTCGCTGGGACGGTGATAGTCCGGGTGAAAGCCGGTAAAGAGAAACACCGACGGGATTCCTGCCTTCAGAAAACACCAGTGGTCACTCCGTTTTAGTAGGTTCTCCTGCCCAGAATCGTAGCGATAGCGTAGCGTCAATCCAGTGCGGCGATTGCAGGCTTCGAACCATTGTTTCAGGTCCGGGCTAAAGGCCGAACCTGCGATACTCAACGTGTTGGTGTTGTTCTCATCCTTCTCCTCTGGCTCGCCCTTGGCAGGGTCTCCAGGGCGTTGTTCGTTTCGGCCGATCATGTCCAACTGAATCATCGTGATGGTCTTGTTCAGAGGGAACACAGGATTGAGGGCGTAGTGCTTGGAGCCCAACAAGCCTAGTTCTTCCGCGCCCCAGGCTGCTAGAACGATGCTGCGCCTTGGACGCAGCGGGCCGGCCTGAAACGCCTCGGCCAGCTCGAGAAGGCCTGTGGTGCCAGACGCATCATCGTCAGCGCCATAGTAGATTTCCTGGTTCTCGCTTACCCCCATGTGGTCGTGATGGGCGCCGATGAGGATGCATTCTTCACGCAGCCGTGCGTCCGAGCCTGGAATGACTCCGATGACATTGCGACCTTGAACCTTTTTGCGCTCATAGCTCGTCTGAATCAAGGCGATTCGTTCGAGAGGCAAAGAGGCTGGCTTCAACCCTGAATCAATCTTGTCCTGCAAGGCTTGCAGCGTGTGTTCTGAAGTGCGGCTGCGACGCACAAGCTTCTCTCCAGTTTGGTAAGAGGCAAAGATTGCCGGAATACGGAGGCCTTCCACTTCGCTGGACAGCGAGCTTTTGGCATTCTTGAAGTTCAACGAGCTCAGTGCGGGGACACTCTCGTTCGAGGGCAGTATGACAATGATGCCGGCAGCTCCCGCCCTCTGGGCATTCAACGCTTTTTCCAGAGGCTCGTCGTAGTCCTTCTGCGAATAGAAATCCCAGTTGGTCTGTTTGGTTCCTCCTGGAAACTTGCTCAAGACCACTGCAATCTTTCCCTTCATTTCGAGTCGCGCCAAGTCGTCATACTTCAACTCAGGGGCCGTGATGCCGTAACCGGCAAATACCATTCGACCTCGTATCTCTGGTGAATCCGGCCCCCAGGGCGCCGGCAGGAAGTCCTCACCCATTTTGAGAGTCAGGTTTGCACCCTCGTCGATTTCAACTGAAACCCGGCTCTCTGCACGTGGTACCGCTTGAACTAGTTCAAACTCCTGAATGTATGGGGATTTGTTGCCAGTCAGCGACTGCAGACCTTGCCGCTGAAAGACGCTGGCAATATAGGCCGCGGTCAGCTCGGCTTCGGGGGTACCGGTTGCACGGCCATTGAAGTGTTTGGACGCCAAGAACTGCAGCGTTGATTGCATGCGCCTGCTTTGGAGCGTGTGATATCCGCTGGAGATTTCCTCGAAGCTGACGGCATGAACTCCAGTCAGAAGAAGCAGAGTGGCCAAACTTCCTAAGAGGCCCAGACGTTGCGGAGTCGAGACACGATGACGCTCCATCCGCAATGAGGCCTGCGACCGAGCCGCTTCATCCTTGTGTCTGTGGCAGGAGAAGCTAGGTTTGACCCACCTGAACCACATGTTTTTCATAGGCCTCGGGAGTATCGATGTCGACGAGCACGCCAGGCTCGTCTACTTCCAGATGCAGAATCTCACGCTGGTGTTTTCTGACCACGCTGACGGCGCCTTGATCGAACGGTGCCCCCACAAGTTCGTTGAAAAGCTCAGCTCCAAAGATCATGGGATGACCACGTCGATACTCAAACGACGGAATTACGATCAGTGCATCATTCTGGCTAAAAGCATCAATGAGTTGATTGACGAGACCACGATGAACTATGGGATGGTCTATCAGGAACACCATGACACCGTCTAAACCGGCTGAACCGAAATGCTTCAACCCGCATTGCAGTGAAGACAGCTGGCCATGCTCATAGTCTGGATTGACCAGAGCCTTCGGCTTTATCTCCGGCAGAGCTTGCAGAAGTGTTTCTGCCTGGTGTCCTAGAACAACCTTGACGTCGTTGAGGTTTGAGCACAACGCCTCAGTCAGGACGTGAGTCAAGAAGCAGCTTCCCCGGAAGGGCAGCAACGCCTTGGAGCGACCCATGCGCTCCGATTTGCCAGCAGCCAGAATGAGGCCAGCGACTTTTTTCATCGGCAGCAAACCCTACGTGAGCGCCGGCCTATTGGTCGCTGGCCGGCAGCGAGCTAACGGGCAGGCCACTGCACTCTTTCTTTCTGCCAGAGCGAGACGAATATCATGGTCAGCGCCCCTGCCAGGATACCGCACGCTACGGGAGGCAGCTGACCGAATCCTCCGCCGCTGCGGAATAATTGCAAGCAGGAGGTAGAAGTAACCCCAGCAACAATCGCTGCCAGAGCGGCGTGCGACCTGGGGCGGTTCCAGTAAAGACCGAAAACCAGAGGAACGAACAAGGCTGCTGTCAACAAACCATAGAAGACCTGCAGGGCTGAAACGACGTTTGGAAGCCATAGGGAAAGAAGCACGCCAATCAGCCCCGCGACCACGGACACGATGCGAGTTACGCGCAACAGCTCTGCAGGATCCAACTCTGGGCGCCAGTACCCTTGCACCCAGTCCCTAGCGAAGGAGGTGGAGAGCATGGCCAACACGGCGTCGGCAGCACTCAACTCGGCTGAGAAGACTGCAGCCAATGCCAGGCCTCCGATCCAGAAAGGCATTTGATGAACCATAAGCGTCGGTAACGCCAGCTCGCGGTTTGGCAATTCTGGATAGAAGCCATGCGCAATGACCCCCAACATCGGGGGTAGCATTGCAAACAGAAGCAACCCCAGAGCATTCAACAGGACGCCGTTGCGAGCGGCCAACGAATCTTTGGCGCCATAAACTTTTTGGAGAATGCCAGGAGAAATCAGAAACGAGGGAACCAGCAATACCAGATAACCAAAT
>Ga0187893_10012429_pt1 | contig 12079 bp, 7 predicted proteins | sample MA1701074metaG_FD_139574 | JGI IMG/M metagenome (GOLD analysis project Ga0187893, IMG submission 139574) | White microbial mat communities from a basaltic lava cave in the Kipuka Kanohina Cave System on the Island of Hawaii, USA - MA170107-4 metaG ... | reverse complement strand
GGCGGTGTCACCGCGCTTCAGCCAACCGGTGATCAGCGCAAGATCAGCTTGATTCTGGCGCGGATCCGCGGCGGCAGCAGCTTCAAGTTCGCGGAAGCCGAGTTCAGGATTTCCGCCCGCCATTGCGATCTGCCCCAAGCGCGTCTTGGCGGCTGCCGTCTGTGACTGCAACTCCGCCGCGACCTGGAACGCGGCGCCCGCTTGCTGCAGATCGCCGTTGGCGAAGTATGTCTCGCCCGCGAGCAGCGCGAGGGATGGTTCGAGCGACGCTCCCTTCGCGATAAGCGGCTGCAAGGCTTCGAGTGCGCGCCCCGGCTGTCCTGCGCGAAGCAACGTGGCAACCAGAAGCCGGCGCGCCGAGCCATTCGTCGGCGAGCGGTCCAGCGCGCGTCGCAGGTTATTTTCCGCAGCGGCGGTTTGACCTAGTTGCACTTCGATCGCACCGGAGAGCACGAGACTTGGCACGTGGTCAGGAATTCGTTTGAGTACCTGCTGGACGTACTCGCGCGCTTTGGCTGGGTCCCCGCGTCGAAACGCCAGCAAGGATTCGAAGTAGGAAACGCGCAGGTCGCCGCGTGCGATTTTGCGAGTCGCCGCGATGCGTTCGGTCGCGGCGTCGAACGCGCCTTCTTCCAGCAGCATGGAAATCAGCAGGAAATGAAGCGGCAGGTAAGCGGCGTCCTGTTGCAGTCCGGCTTCCACCGTCTTGCGCGCAACCGCGCTGTCACCTTGCGCATGCTGCAGCTCGGCCTTCACTACATAGGCTTCGCCGAACGCCGGGGTCGTACCGATCGCCGCGTCGACGAGGCGCAGCGCTTCGGGCGCATTCCCGCCTGCGGCAGCGATTCGCGCCTGCCCCAACTGCGCCGGCGCGAATCCCGGAACGGCAGAGAGCGCAGCGGCGTACGAATCGGCCGCTTCGCCCGTCTTGCCGCTGAAAAACTGGGCGTCGCCCACGGTCGCCCGGAGCCGCGCCTCGGCATCGGGCGCAGACAGTTTGCGGCTGCGTCCCTCGGCAATGATCTTCTCGAACTCGCGCTGCTCGAAGAGCGCGCGCACCAGCAACGGCAACACGGCTTCGATCGACTGCCCAAATTCAAGAGCGCGCCTGAGTTCCCGTTCGGAGCCGGCTGGATCGCGCGTCTCCAACAAGGCCTTGCCCAGCAGCAGGCGCGCCTCGCCGAGTTCCGGCTTTTGCTGAAGCGCGTTCTTCAGCTGAATTGCCGCGGCGTTGTGGTCGCCCTTCGCCGAGTAGTCGCGAGCGGAGCGCAAGAGTTCGTCGGGACTGTCGTTGCTGCACGCCGACAGAAAAGCCAAAAGCGCAAACGCCGCGGCGGCGCTGCGCGTATGTATCCGGTTGATCTCATCCATAGGTCGCCTTACTTCAAACCGAAGCGATGCATGAGGTCGTACAACGTCGGCCGGCTGATGCCAAGCAGATCGGCGGTTCGGCTGAGATTGTTGTTCGTCCGCCCGAGCGCACGCAATACAGCTTGACGCTCGGCTTCCTCGCGCACGACGCGCAGACTCGGCATGTCGTCATCGCCCACCATCGCGCCGATTCCAAGATCGCCAGCGTGCAACGCATCGCCTTCCGCCATGATGACCGCTCGCTTCAAGACATTTTCGAGTTCTCGCACGTTACCGGGCCACGCATGCTGATCGATCGCGCGCAACGCGTCGGGCGCCAGGCTCATCGGGCTGCGTTTGAATTCGGACACGAAGCGCTGGACGAACGCGTGCGCCAGCAGGCCGGCGTCGCCCGCGCGCGCCCGCAACGGCGGTATCTCGATGACGATTTCGGCCAGCCGGTAGTACAAATCCTCCCGAAACCCGCCTTCGGCGATGAATTCGCGCAGATTGCGATGCGTCGCGCACACGATGCGCGTGTCGACTGCAATTTCCTCCCGCCCGCCAAGCCGTTCGATGCGCCGCTCCTGCAAAAAACGCAACAGCTTTGCCTGCAACGATTGCGGTAGATCGCCAATTTCGTCGAGGAAGAGCGTGCCGCGGTGCGCCAGCTCGATTTTCCCCAGCGTCTGTTTGGCCGCACCGGTGAACGCGCCTTTTTCGTAGCCGAACAACTCACTTTCGAGCAGGTTCTCTGGAATCGCCGCGCAATTGATCGCGACGAAACGCTGCGCGCGTCGCGGCGACAAATCGTGCGCGCCGCGCGCGAGCAACTCCTTGCCGGTTCCGGATTCGCCCAGCAGCAGCAAGGTCGCCGCTGTCGGAGCCACCTTTTCGACTGTTCGGCACAAGCGCAGCAGTTCAGGGTCGTGCGTGAGTAGATTGCCAAGACCGCGCACGGGGACGGCGTTGCGCAACCGCCGGTTTTCATCCTGCAGTTCGTGCAGACGAAACGCGCGCTCGATCGTCAGCGTAAGCAATTCGGGTTCGAACGGCTTCTCCAGAAAATCGTAAGCGCCCATCGCAATTGCTTTCAGCGCGTTCGATCGGTCGTTCTGCCCAGTCAATACGACGACCTTCGTCTCCGGCGCCAGCGTCAACACTTCTTCCAGTGCGCGCAATCCTTCCGAAGCGTCGTCGGGCGTCGGCGGCAGACCGAGATCCATGGTGACGACCGCTGGTTCGAGTCGTCGCACTTGCGCAAGCGCGTCTTCGCGATTACCCGCCAACGCTACGTCGAATGCGTCGAAGGCCCATTTCATCTGCGTCTGCAGCGCCGAATCGTCTTCAACCACCAACAGCGGCCTGCGTCGATCGGCCATCAGCAGCTTTCCTCGGCAATCGCAGCCTGCTCGTGACGCGCGAGCGGCAGGCGCACGCGCACGACGGTGCCGGCATTAGGGGCGCTCTCCACATCGATGCGGCCGCCCAGCGAAGTGACGTACTGGTGGCTCTCGTACGCGCCGATGCCCATGCCCATCGTCTTGGTCGTTTCGAACGGCTTGAACAGTCGGTCGCGGACGAATTCGCGCGACATGCCAACGCCGTTGTCCGCCACCTCGATCACCCCTTCTTCGTCCGTGCGAAACACGCGCACGGCGACGCGTGGATTATCGCTCGAGGCATCGAATGCGTTCTGCAGCAGATGGCCGATCACCCGCTCCAGTCTGTCATCGTGTCCGAAAACCAGCACCGCGCCGTCAATCTGCGCCTGGGCAGCGGTACTTTGCGGTTCCCGCGCCGCCACGATGCGGCGCGTGACCGAGCCAAGATCGATCAGGCGCGCGCTTGCGACCGGAGTTGCGCCCGAACGAAGCTGCAGCATCAAGTGATTCATGCGCCCGACCGCGTGCTCCACTGTTGCCAGCATGTCGCGCTGGAATTCGGGCTTGCCGCGATGCCGTTCAGCATTGCGCAACAGCAGCTGAAGTTGCGCGATGACGTTCTTAAGGTCGTGCACGACGAACGCCGACATGCGATTGAATGCGTCGAATTTGCGCGCTTCGATCAAAGCTTCCGTCGCCTGCAGCATCGCCAGGTAGCTCGCAGCCTGGCGCCCGGCGGTCTTCAACAGGTCGCGTACCTCCCAGTCGAGGCGCAATTCGACGCGCGGCTGCGCGAGCACGACAAAGCCAATCAGCTCGTCGTGCGCTGGAAGCCCGACGACCAGCCATGCGTTCGGCAGCCGCGACAACCAGTCCGGCAGTTGCAGCGACGGGTACGCCGAAGGTTTGCCTTTGACCTCGACAATGTCGATGACCCAGCCCGTAGAGCGAAGAAACTCGATCATCGAACTGCCGGCGGGCTCGTTGTCCACAGTGGAGAGATTCAGCATCGCGACTGGTGCGTAGTGATCGTGCCCTTGTTTGAGCCACAGTGCTCCAGCGGGGCTTTCGACGAGATCGGACAGCGCGCGGATACAGGATTGCTGGGTTGTGCCTGCTCCGGTTTCGGCGAGCGAGCGGGTGAACTTCAGCCACTCCTCGCGGTAGTCGTAGCGATAGCTGAAGAAATGCTTGCCGACAAAAACTCGCACCTTCGACCGGAACGTGCCCGAAAGCACCACGAGGCCGAACGCCAGCGCCGCGGCAAACAGCAACACAAGCTCGAAAGCTCGGCCCCAGCTACCGCCGAAATCGCGGACGTAATAACCAATACCCGCGACAGCCAGCAGATAAGCGCCGGAGGCAAATAGCGCCGTCGAACCCGCGAGCAGCGAACGCGACACCGTCACCGGGAAGTTCCACTCACGATTGCGCGCCGCAGCCAGGCCGAGCAGCGGCACGACCAGCGTATGCGCCGGCGCCCGACCGATGAACATGTTGGGTTCAATGCCCCGATACAACAGCGCGTCGGCATACATGATGAGGTCGTACAAGAACATGCCTCCAAGTCCAAGGCACAGCGGCCGCACGTTCCAGCGTGACGTCGCGTGCGTGCGCCGATAGATCTGCTCGACCAAAACGAGGCCGAAGACAGAGCGCAGGAGCAGCAGGCTGAACGGCGCCGCGCTGATCGTTTCCGCCCGCGCGTTAAATGCGAAGTCGGGAGCCTCCACGACTAGCGTCGCAAGGGTCAAAAGGCCGACACCCGACAATCGAAAGTAGCGCTGGCGCCTGTGCGCCGGGTCGGTCTTGGCGATCGCGGCGTTGGCGGAGACGTCGACCAGAAACCACAGCGCCGCGCCGAACCGTACCGCGTCGAGCCAATGCGCAATCGTCCATGAAAGTGGCAAACGCGTCAGGCTAAAGACGACGGTTGCCATTGCCCAAAGCGCGCTTGCCACCACCATCGCGAGGAACCAAGGCGTGCGTCGGCGTCCACGCTGTGCGATGACAAGCTGAGCCGCGAAAGCGCCAAAGCCTGCTGTGGCGAGTAGGTAAGCCCACGCCGCCGGGTCAACTTGCCAGACCGAGTCCACCACCCAATGATTTACCGAACCGCGACTTGTAGCGATACCGGAAAAAGCGGCGGAGACGAGTGAGATCGAGGCGACTCTCAGACACTCAATCTACTGTGCGCCCTCGCGAAACAGGATGACTCGCACGGTCTCGAAAAGAACCAGCAAGTCGAGGAAGAGCGAGTGGTTCTTGACGTAGTAGAGGTCGAACTGAAGCTTGGAGCGCGCATCTTCGACGGAAGCGCCATAGCTGTAGCGCACCTGTGCCCAGCCGGTAAGCCCCGGCTTCACGCTATGACGAACGTCATAAAACTGGATCTGATCTGTCAACTGATCGACGAATCCGGGCCGTTCCGGACGCGGGCCCACGAGACTCATTTCGCCTCGCAGCACGTTGAGCAATTGAGGCAGTTCGTCAATGCGGGTCTTGCGCAAGATACGGCCGACGCGCGTGGTGCGCGGGTCGCGTGCGCTCGCCCAGCGCGCCACGCCGTCCTGCTCCGCATCGATCCGCATGCTGCGGAATTTCAGCACCGTAAAGCTGCGTCCGCCGCGTCCGACCCGCTCCTGCCGGTAGATGATGGGGCCGCGGCTCTCAAGCCGGATCGCCAGCGCTGCGGCCAGCATCACCGGAAAAGCCAGCGTCAGCAAAATCAGCGACGCGAACATATCGAAAACTCGCTTGACGAAAGTACGCACGTTGCCCTGCTCGAAGCCGTGGCCGTAAATCAGCCAGCTCGCTTTCAGCGAATCGAGCGGAACCACACCCCGAACGCGTTCATAAAAGGCAGACAGGTCCGTAATCGGCACACCGCGCACACGGCACTCGATGAGCTCACGCAAAGGCAGGATTCCACCCCGCTGTTCGCGCACGGCAACAATGATTTCCTTCACATCCAGGCGCTCGACAACGTCGCGCAACGCCAACGAGTGCGGAATCAGCCGGTCCTTTGCGACGCGCTCGGCCTGTGCTCCGCCTGGCTGGTAGAAACCTACGACATCCATGCGGGGATGACGCAGCGTCTTTAGGCTGTCCTCGACGGTCACTGCTTCCTGGCCCACGCCGACGATCAGAACGCGCTTTGCGCCAACACCAAGATTGCGGGCCACCTGCAGCGACTGCCGCACCAGCACAACGCCGCACAGCGCGTACAGCAACGCATATCCGAGCACCTTCTGCGCCGGCGCGCCGTTCGGAATTACGGCAAACAACAGGTACGCGATCGGCACTCCAGTGGCAAGTGCGAGCACGGTTCGGCCTACGGCTTCGCCAAACGTTGTCGTCATGTCGCGCCGATAGAGACCAAACACGACGTTCAGGCTGGTCATCAGCGCGGCGAAGAGCGCCGCCGGCACCAAGACCTTTGTCACGTCTTCACCGTAGGGGGATAACTGGACAGCGACGGCCAGAATTACGGCGGCGAAGAAGAGCGCGCCGTCGGCGAGGATTTGAACGATCGAACCGATCGGAATGTGATGCCGAAATAGCCTGACCACGCTGCCCCCTCAATTGCGTGACGCACGCTGCTCGATGGCAGCATTGCGTGTTTTTTCGTTGCAGCTCCGACCGATGAAATTAGAGGCGATGAACATTGCATCGCCATTAAGTCTTCTCTACCCGCAGACACTAACTGGGCTGCACTGTGGGCGACAACGGAATATCCACATCCAAACAGCCGAAGATGATGCCGCTCAAGTCCAAAGACGCTGATTTAGGATGCGCTCCGCTTGCAACTTGCCCGATCAAATACCGCACGCATGCTATACCCAACAAGCGCTATTTAGATTCCGCATTATGCAATATTGCTGTTCGAGCCCATAGTTCGTAAGCCGAATCGTGCTCTCTAACTTCTCTCGGCACTTACGCGCACTCGGGTGGCGAGCCGCGCTGGTCCACGTCGTCGCCCGGCTCATTAGCGGATGCAGCGCGGGCAGAGCGCGGCTGGTGCCCTACTACCTAGTGGCACAGCCGGTGGGTGATCGACCCGCCTCCTCCTCACAACGCGAGTCCCGCATCACTTTTCTCGAACTCAATGCGGGTAGCTCGCTTCTCGCCCAGGCTCCACGGCCAGCGCACGTCATCCAGCAGCGGCTTTCGAGCGGTGCCCATTGCTTCGCGGCCAGCCAAGACGACGCGCTGCTTGGTTTCGTCTGGATCAAAGAAGGCGAATACCTGGAGGACGAGGTTCGATGTCGGTATGTGCTGCGTTCGGCTTCGGCGTCGTCGGTCTGGGATTTCGACGTTTACGTTGCGCCTCAGTACCGCTTCGGCCGCCTGTTCGGGCGTCTATGGGACTTTGTCAATGCACAGTTGCACAGCCGCGGGCACCAGTGGAGTTTCAGCAGAATCTCGCTTTTCAATCCCGCGTCACTGGCGGCGCACGAAAGACTCGGCGCACGACGTTACGGTTTTTTTGCGTTCCTTATCATCGGGCGAGTTCAGATTTCTTTCGGTAGCGTCCCGCCTCACTTCCATTTGAGCCTTGGCGAAGATTCTTATCCAACGCTCGTACTGGGTCCGTCACCAAGAGATCAATCCCGAAGCTCGATGTAACCGTCGCCACTCCGAGAAGCGAGTTGGCATTTCGTTTGCAGTCATTCTCGCTTGGAGCGCCTCCCTGAGACGCTTGAGCGGACACGGAGCCTTGTCAATTTCCCCTCATGCGCAGAGTCCTGATGATTGCATTCCATTTTCCGCCGCTTGCTGGAAGCAGCGGTATTCAGCGGACGCTTCGCTTTGTTCAGCAACTGCCGCACTTCGGATGGCAGCCGATCGTTCTCACGGCGTCGACGCATGCGTACGAACAGACCTCAAGTGATTTGCTGTCGCAGATTCCGGCGGGGACGCCCGTGTGTCGCGCGTTTGCTTTGAATGCAACCCGACACTTGGCTATCGCTGGTCGATACCCGGGATTCCTTGCTCGACCCGACCGCTGGAGCACCTGGCTGCTTGGCGCCGTTCCTGCGGGGCTCGACCTGATACACCGCTTGCGGCCTAGAGCCATTTGGAGCACCTATCCGATTCCCACCGCGCACCGGATTGCACGCAACCTTTCACGAATCTGCAAACTGCCTTGGGTGGCCGATTTTCGCGATCCGATGGCACAAGACGGCTATCCGAGCGACCCGGCGACGTGGCGCTGCTATAAGCGCGTCGAAGAAGCCGTTGTCAGGAATGCGGCGGCGAGCGTCTTCGTTACGCGCAGCGCCGCTGAGACGTACCGCAATCGATACCCTAGTTCCGCAAATCGGATTCGAGTGATTGAGAACGGGTTCGACGAGTCGAGCTTCAACGACCTGCCTGGGGAGAAGTCGCGACTGGTTCCAGGAAGGTTCTGTTTGCTCCACAGTGGGATCGTTTACCCTTCCGAGCGTGATCCGACGGCACTCTTTAGGGCATTGCACAGCCTTCGTGTGGCTGGTCGCGCCGGTGCGCTGCTTGTTCGCTTTCGCGCTTCGGCAAACGACAGTCTATTGCTCGACTTGGCCCGCCGACTTGAGGTGGCGGACCTGATTGAGGTGTTGCCGCCGATTCCTTATCGCGACGCGCTGAGCGAGATGCTGCGCGCCGACGGCCTGCTGGTCTTGCAAGCGTCAAACTGCAACGAGCAGATACCCGCCAAGGTTTACGAGTATCTGCGTGCCGGCCGCCCCATTCTTGGGCTGACCGATCCGGCCGGAGACACGGCAGAGTTGTTGCTTCGAGTCGGTATCCGACATCTGGCGCCGCTGGAGAACGCGGACGCTATCGCACCCACGCTCGAAAGCTTTCTCAGGGACGCACCGCACGAGTTGCCGGGTAAGAATCTTGCTGCCGCGTTCAGCCGCCAACACCGAACCGCCGAACTATCGCAACTGCTGAACGAAGTCGCGGCATGAATCGAAGCCTCAACCAGTGCCTAGCGCCGGTGCGCAAGGGAACTGACGGGCGCCGAGACGTGTTTAGGAACGCCGAGCGACCGACGAACGGCGATTAACTAACAGCCTTGGAATCCGCCGATGAATGAAGCGACGCTTCTGCACGAGCTGGTGTCTGTATCTGCGATGCGAACCCCCGACCGGCCTGCACTGAAGGTTCTCAAAAGGGTCATCAGCTACGAGCAACTTGAACAGAATCAGCAGGGATTCGCGTCAGGACTGGTGACGCTGGGACTCGCCCGCGGTGAGCGGGTAGCAATCTTCCTTGACAAACGGATCGAGACCGTTGTGGCCTCATTCGGAGCGCCCGCAGCCGGCTGCGTGTTCGTGCCGATCAACCCGCTGCTGAAGTCCGCACAGGTAGTCCACATCCTGCGAGATTGCAACGTGCGCGCGCTGGTCACCTCCGGCGAACGACTTGCTCTGTTGCAGCCATCCCTGGCGGATTGCGAGGACCTGCAGCACGTTGTTCTGACAGATCCGGTTGCAATTGGCGATGCGCAACGCGCTGTCGTGCCGAACATCCATCGATGGCAGGATCTTCTGAGCGCACCCTGGAGCCGCGGACACCGGGTGATCGACACCGACATGGCGTCGATCCTTTACACGTCAGGTAGCACCGGGCGACCCAAAGGCGTTGTTCTCTCACACCGAAACATGGTTGCGGGCGCCAAGAGCGTCGCCAGCTATCTGGAGAATCGCTCCGATGATCGCTTGCTGGCGGCTCTCCCGCTGTCTTTCGACGCGGGATTCAGCCAACTGACTACCGCATTTCACGCAGGGGCGCAGGCCGTGCTGCTCAACTATCTGCTCCCCAAAGATGTGCTCAACATGCTCGTGTCGGAGCGCATTACCGGCTTGACCGCCGTGCCCCCGTTGTGGATTCAGCTCACACAGTTGCAATGGCCGACATCCATCACCGAGCACCTTCGATACATCGCCAACACCGGCGGCCGCATGCCGCTCGAGACGTTGAAGCGGCTTCGAGAGGTTTTGCCCAAAACCAAACCGTACTTGATGTACGGACTGACCGAAGCGTTTCGAGCGACCTTTTTGCCACCGGAGCAAGTCGGCCGACGGCCGGATTCGATTGGAAAGGCGATCCCGAACGCGGAAATACTGGTGTTGCGCGAGGACGGCTCGCCTTGTGATGCCGGCGAGCCGGGTGAACTCGTTCAACGCGGGGCGCTGGTCGGATTGGGTTACTGGAACGATTCCGAAAAAACCGCCGAGCGATATCGACCGTTGCCAAGTCGAGAGTCGGGCTTAATGCTACCGGAGATTGCAGTGTTCTCGGGCGATACGGTCAAGGCAGACGAAGAGGGTTACTTGTATTTCATCGGTCGGCGCGACGAAATGATCAAGACCTCGGGGTATCGCGTCAGCCCGACCGAAATCGAGGAAGTCGTCTATGCGACTGAACTTGTTTCCGAATGCGTCGCGTTTGGTGTATCGAGCCACGCGCTCGGCCAGGCGGTGGGGCTCGTTGTCGCACCGAAAGACGGAAAGTCGATAAACGAACAGGAGCTGATCGCGCTTTGCCGCGACCGTTTGCCGGTCTACATGGTGCCCGCCCATGTTGGGGTGCGGCCAGCGCCGCTGCCGCGCAATCCGAATGGAAAGCTCGATCGCAAGCTGCTCGCAGCACAGTTCGAGGCGCAACTTCAAGGCAAATCGTCATGAATTCGCCTCGACACATGGCGCCGTCTCATTTCCAGGTTACCGACGACGAAATCGTCGTTGGCGGTTTGCGCTTGTCCCAGCTTGCTGCAAGGGTCGGTAGGACTCCCTTCTATGCACACGACCGCCAACTGCTGAAAGGTCGAGTGCAGGAATTGCGCGCTGTGTTGCCACCAGCGATCAGCCTGCACTACGCAATGAAAGCCAACCCGATGCCTGCGCTCGTGGCATTCATGGCAAACCTCGTTGACGGACTGGACGTAGCTTCGGGCGGTGAACTTCGTGTCGCGCTGGACAGCGGTATGGCGGCTCGCAACATCAGCTTTGCGGGACCGGGCAAGTCAGTTCAGGAACTGTCGGAAGCGGTCGCCTCGGGCATCCTCGTGAACGTCGAATCGATGCGAGAGATCGAACTCCTTGAGGGCATCTCGCGCAAGCTGCGGTCACCCGCTCGCGTCGCGGTTCGCGTAAATCCCGACTTCGAACTCAAGTCATCCGGAATGAAAATGGGCGGCGGACCGAAGCAATTCGGTATCGATGCCGAACAGGTTCCCGCCGCGTTGTCCGAAATCGGGCGCCGGGGACTCGCGTTCGAAGGATTTCATATTTATTCCGGCTCGCAGAATTTGCGTCACGCATCGATCTGCGATGCTCAAACGCAGGCTTTCGACTTGGCGCTACGACTGGGAAGGCATGCGCCGTCGCCGGTGAAGGTTCTCAATCTCGGCGGCGGATTCGGCATCCCATACTTCGCGGGCGAGCAGCCGCTTGAGTTGGCGCCGATCGGTCGGCATCTCGCCGGCATCGTTGAACGAGCGCAGCGGGAAGTGGCCGAGATTGAACTGGTGATTGAACTCGGTCGGTACCTCGTCGGCGAAGCGGGCATCTACGTTTGTCGCGTGATTGATCGCAAGATCTCGCGCGGCGAAGTCTTCTTGGTCACGGATGGCGGCTTGCATCATCACCTCGCGGCCTCGGGCAATTTTGGCCAAGTCATCCGAAAGAACTACCCGGTCGAAATTGGAAATCGCGTCAAAGGCAAAATACGAGAGATAGCTTCTGTCGTTGGTCCTTTGTGCACGCCATTGGATTTAATTGCCGACAAGATGGACCTTGCGCAGGCCTCGCCGGATGACCTCGTCGTTGTTTTCCAGTCGGGCGCCTATGGCCTGACGGCAAGTCCACTGGGCTTTCTTAGCCACCCGGCTCCAGCCGAGATCCTTGTTTAGGCACACCGCTCAGGTGGATTAGCCGCATGCCGCGATCGAATCGCGCAGCGGACGACTCGATAATCCACTCAGGCCAAGTGCGGGTTGCTGCTCGAGTAGCGGCATCCAGTCTTTCGCTTCATCGCTGAGCCGACTTCGCAGTGCTTGCACTCGGTGCCCACTCGGGCGCGCGAATTTCACGGCGGACGATTGCAAGTTTTTCTGGAGCTACGGAATGCTAACGCGCAAGCGACTCTTCGTTGCAGCGGCCGTCACCGGGGCGGCTATCTCAATTCTTGGCGGATGCGGCGTCGTCGAGTTGGGCGAATCCGGCAACCGGCTCGCGCCTAGCCCAGCTGCGCCCACACCGACACCCACACCATCTCCAACGCCGCCCCCACCGGCGCCGACACCAGCGCCACCCTCGCCACCACCAGCACCGCCGCCGCCGGCGCCCCCGCCG
>Ga0187893_10012428_pt1 | contig 12079 bp, 10 predicted proteins | sample MA1701074metaG_FD_139574 | JGI IMG/M metagenome (GOLD analysis project Ga0187893, IMG submission 139574) | White microbial mat communities from a basaltic lava cave in the Kipuka Kanohina Cave System on the Island of Hawaii, USA - MA170107-4 metaG ... | reverse complement strand
GCTTGCCTCTGCAATCGGGACAATTTTTCGGCCAATTGCTGAATCAGCCGCAATTGATCCTGCGGTGGGAGCATCAACGCCTGCTGAGCAATCAATTGATATTCGCTGGTTGCCATCTCTTTTTCTCCTTCCTGAAGCTGGTCAAGCGGATTTTACCTTGCAAATTCATCTCTGCTCAATGCTCTATCCTTTCGCCAGCGTAGCGCGTGTTCGCGCCAGCGGGCAGCGGGGCAGGAAGATCGAAGATGATCTCGCCGTTGACGACGCGCCCCGGCAACTCCACTTTGGGTTGGCTGCACTATGCAATAAGCTACGACCTCCGCAGCCGTTCATCGAAAACGAAGCGTCGCGGTTTTTCTAGCGTGATTTGCGCAAAGTCAGGATGCGCCGGGTTGAGCAAATAGTTATGCTCCAGCGGCACAATCGAAGTCGGTACTTCCAACACTGCCGACGCTCCGTCGCTCACCCATTCGTCTCCGATGCGCTGTAAGGTTGCGGGCGCAGGCGACGCGCTCCAGTTTTTGGGCAGAGGGCGAAAAGCCTTGACCGGCAGAATCAGGGCCGGGGGAATTTGGGCGGCGATAAAGGAATAAGCCAGCAGCAATTCGTCATCGTCCAGATGCACCAGCATTTCCAGCGCCGCCAGCGCCAGGCTGCCTGCCGTGTAAATCAATCGCGTGCCGCGTGTGTTCCAACGCCCGCCGAACCGAAACGCGCCCTCGCCGTCAAAGGCCGACGCGACGTATTTCGTTTTGCAAATCCGATAGACGGTCGGCATTAACTGAACACTCCGTGTTCCAGTCTGCCGATCAGGTTTTCCACTTCGCGCGCGCCCGTTTCGGTGGCGGCCATTTCCAGCGGCGTAAGGTTTCCCAGCGCGCGATTGGGCTGCACGAACCAGCGAAAGGCGGATGGCTTCTGTCCCTCAAACAAGGCGACGGCCTGCGCCAACAGGCGCGTCAGCGTGACCAGGCGGTCGGACTCCGTGGCGGAAAGTTTTTTCTCTTTTTTGCGGCGAGTCAGGGTGCGCGGACTGAGTCCGATAGCGCCTGCCAAACGATCCATGGGCAGGCCGGTTTCTTTGCGCACGCGTTCCAGAGCCGCAAAGGGAAAGCCATTTCCGATCGCTTGCACCAGTTGTACGGGATTGGCGGCTTTGATCCCCAGCCAGGTTTGGGCGACGATCTGCCCGGTCGCGGTGTTATTCGCTCGCGTTGCCGTTCTCATGCTTGCCTCCATCATTACTGAGTGAACTACCGGTTGAGCCATTTGGCGATTGATTGTACGTCAACTGGCGCAAGGGCGTCTAGCAGCGGCATCAAGCCCCACCGCGCAACCGCCGCGCACAAAATATTACGTCCCGGGCTTTGCGCTATTGTAGTTTCACACAGAACGAAGTATTACCTGATCAAATTTGCGAACGGCAAGTCGGTGCGCGTGGGTGATCACTTTGGGCTTGGACGAAAGAAATAATGGAGGATCGCCATGATATCCAAACTTCGGAGCGTAACGCCGCTCTTCGTGTTGGCGCTGTGTTTGCTCTCCGCCACAGCAGCCAACGCGCAATCCCGAGGCGCCACGCCGAAAGAGGAGTTCGGTCACAACTTCGGCGACGATTACTTCCTGGCCAACTACCGGCAGATCGCCGCTTACTGGCATAAGCTGGATCGTGAGTCCGACCGGATGGTTGTGCAAGAAATCGGCAAGACCGCCGAAGGCAGGCCTCACCTGATGGCGATCGTGACTTCGCCGGAGAACCATCGGAATCTGGCGCGCTATCGTGAGATTTCGCGCCGCCTGGCGCTGGCCGAAGGATTGACCGACGATCAGGCGAGACAGCTTGCGAAGGAAGGCAAGGCCGTAGTCTGGATTGACGGCGGGCTTCACGCCACCGAGACGCTAGGGGCGCAACAACTCGGCGAGATGGTTTACCAGATGGTCAGCCGGAATGATGAAGAGACGCTGCGAGTGCTCAACGACGTGATCATCCTCTTCGTTCATGCCAATCCGGACGGCAACGATCTGGTGGCGGATTGGTACATGCGCAATCCCGCGCCGGAGCAGCGCAGCCTGACAGGGCTGCCGAGGCTCTATCAAAAATACATCGGGCATGACAACAACCGCGACTTCTTCGCGTCAACGCAGCCTGAGACCGAGAACATCAACCGCGTTCTCTACCACGAATGGTTCCCGCAGATTCTTTACAACCATCACCAGAGCGGTCCGGCGGGAACCGTGCTCTGGTCGCCGCCGCTTCGTGATCCGTACAACTACAATCTCGATCCGATCCTGGTCCTGGGGCTTCAATCGCTCGGCGCCGCTATGCACACGCGGCTGGCCGTCGAAGGCAAACCCGGCGCGACGATGCGCAGCGGCGGCCCGTATGACGGCTGGTGGAACGGCGGCATCCGCAATACCGCGACCTTCCACAACATCATCGCCCTATTGACCGAAGCCATCGGAAGCCCGACGCCGATGAGGATTCCTCTGGTGATGCAACGGCAACTGCCTTCGGGCGATCTGGCTTTTCCGATTGCCCCGCAGGAATGGCATTTTCGCCAATCGGTTGAGTACATGATCTCGCTCAATCGCGCCGTGCTCGATTACGCCTCGCGGATGAAGGAGAACCTTCTCTTCAACATCTACCGGATGGGGCAAAGCTCGATCGCGCGCGGCAGCCAGGACAACTGGACTGCAAACCCGAAGCGTTACGCCGAGGTCGCCGCCAGGATGGCTTCAGAAAGCGCCGGCCCCGGCCCCCCGAACGCCGCGCGCGATTCGGCCTATTGGGCGGAACTGCGGAAGCCGGAGTTGCGCGACCCGCGCGGCTTCATCATTCCTTCGAATCAACCGGATTTCCCGACCGCCACGAAGTTCATCAACGCGCTGTTGGAGACGGGCATTACCGTGCATCGAGCGACGCGGGACTTTGAAGTGTCGGGGAAGAAGTACCCGGCTGGCTCTTACGTAGTCTTCACAACCCAGGCGTTCCGGCCTCACGTGATGGACATGTTTGAACCTCAAGTTCATCCCGACGTCTTTCCTTACCCAGGCTCGCCGCCGACCCCGCCTTATGACAACGCGGGTTGGACGCTGGCCTTTCAGATGGGGGTGCAATTCGACCGCATCCTGGAAGCCTTCACCGGGCCGTTTGAAAAGATTCAAGCGTGGAACGTCGCGCCGCCAGCGGGCAAGGTCAAAACGGCGGGGGCAGCCACTGGGTTCCTGACCAGCCGCCACGTCAACAACGCCTTCATCGCGGTCAACCGCCTTCTCAAATCCGGCGAAGAGGTCTACTGGCTTCAAAACGCAATGACGGCGAACGGGCAGAGCTATCCGGCTGGGACGCTTTACATCGCGGCGAAGAGTTCAACGCGCGCCGCGCTCGACAAAATCGCCGCCGAACTCGGTGTCAGCTTCGACGCCGTCGCGGTCAAAGCGCCTGCTGACGCTTTGAAGCTGCGGACGCCGCGCATCGGCTTGTGGGATCAGTATGGCGGCTCTATCGATTCAGGCTGGGCGCGCTGGATTCTGGAACAGTTCGAGTTCCCGTTCGAGCGCGTCTTCGCGCCCGCGCTGGATGCGGGCAATCTCAACGGCCGGTTCGACGTGTTGATCTTCGTTGATGGAGGAATCGGCGGCGCCCGGCGCGGCCCCGTCGAGCCGCCGTCGAATCTTCCCGCCGAGTATCAAAACCAGGTTGGCCGCGTCACAGTTGAAAAGACGCTGCCTCAAATCAAACAGTTCATCGAGAATGGCGGAATGGTGATCGCCATTGGCGGTTCGTCGGCGAACCTGGCCTCCTACTTGCGGCTTCCTCTTGAAAATCACCTGGCGGAAGACGGACGCCCATTGCCGCGAACCAAGTATTACGTCCCTGGCTCGGTTCTATCGGCGCGGATTGACACCGCTCATCCAATTGCGCACGGGATGGCCGAGCGCGCGCACGTGTTTTTCGACAACAGCCCCGTCTTTAAGCTCAGCGGCGAAGGCGTCAAGAGCATCGCCTGGTTCGACACGAAAACCCCGCTGCGCAGCGGCTGGGCGTGGGGACAGCAGTACCTCGAAAACGGTGTCGTCGCCATCGAAGCCGGAATCGGCAAGGGCAAAGCGATCCTGTTCGGCCCCGAAATCTTGAAACGCGCCCAACCTCACGGCACATTCAAGCTGCTGTTCAATGGGATTTATTACGGCGCGGCGAATTGACGAGGCGCGCCGAAGGCTGCTCACCGGGGCAAACGACGAAGCTGAGAAAGACGCCGTTGTCAAAGGCTCTTCAGCGTCACCGGTCAAAATAAAGAGAGGTGAACTCTATGACCTTAACAATCAACGAACAAATCGCGCCTGAGATTGCGCGAGCCATCATTGTCCAGGCCGCCGCGCGCGGTCTCACGGTCAACGACTACTTGCGTCAGGTTCTGGGACTGGATGAAAAGTCTCAAGAGCCGGCGCCTGCTGAAGTGACCGCGGCCCCACGAAATGAGGCGATGTTTGCAGTCCTCCAAGAAACCGAAGAGATGTTGAAAACTATGCCGGTCAGCGGTTCAACGGAAGATTCTCTAAAGATATTACACGAAGGGCGAGCGGGGAGGATGTACGGCTATGAGCCAACCGAGTAGCGCCGGCGCCGTTGTAGTTGATTCCAACGTTCTTGTTTCCATCTGCTCGAAAGAAACCGCTCATCCCACCGCACAGCAAGCCTTGAATGATTACACGGCGAAGGGCTGGGCTTTCTACGCGCCCGGTGTGGTCGTAGCGGAAGCCCTATTCGTTTTGTGCCGAAAACTGAGTGACGGAACCCTCACGGCTCTCGATTACGAAAAAGCGATAGTGTTGCTGAAAAGGCATCTGGCCGTCATTCTTCCGCCGCCCAATGGTGACGGCGCATTGACTCAACGGGCAAAGGATCTCGGCCTTGAAGTGGGGGATTCGGCGCCCCCTATCATCTCTTGCAGGAATGTCCGCTAGTACACGCGCCACGACCGAACGGTTCGGACAGTTGTATTGTGAACTGGCCGGGCGCGAAATATTACGTCCCAAGCTCTGCGCTACAGTCGTTTCACATGGGAGGACGAGATGGTTTGCAAGCTAACACCTGGTCTCATGTTCTTGCTGCTCTGCTTCATTCTCTTCACATCTGAGCCTGCTTTCAGTCAAAAGACGAAAGCGCTCCCTCCGAAATTGCCAACGATGCGCGAGCAGGCGGAGATTCGGCGCCAATGGCTGAAGCTGCGGTTGGAGCGTGTCCTGCCCGAATTGATGCGCAAACATAACGTCTCGATGTGGCTGGTGATCTGCCGCGAGTACAACGAAGACCCGGTCTTCCGTTCGCTCACTTCGCCAACGGTCTTCGCCGCGCGCCGCCGCACGATTCTGGTCTTTTATGATCGCGGAGCGGAGAAGGGCGTCGAGCGATTGGCGCTCGGAGGCGGATCGAACGGCGGCTTGTATCGAGTCTACCGCGACCCCGAAGTCGAAGACCGCGAGCTGTGGGGCGAGGGCCAATGGGCGCTGCTCAGAAAGCTGATCGCCGAACGTGACCCGAAGACAATCGCCGTCAACGTCTCGCACACGCACGCCTTCTCCGACGGTCTGTCGGCGGGTGAGTGGGAGAAGTTGCAGCAAACGCTCGGCCAGGAATACCTCAAACGGGTGGTGCGCGCCGAACTGCTGCCGCTCGAATACATCGAGACGCGATTGCCGGAAATGCTGCCGACCTACAAACAGATGATGGAGACTGTTCACTGGATCATCGAGCGCGCGTTCTCGAACGAGGTGATTAAACCCGGCAAGACCACGAATCAGGACGTGGTCTGGTGGATGCGGCAGAAGGTGAACGACCTCGGCCTCGGCACGTGGTTTCAACCGACCGTTCGTGTGCAACGCAAAGGCTCCGGCATCCCGAGCAACCTGGCCGAAGACGCGCCCGTAGTGATCCAACGCGGCGACGTGTTGCATTGCGATTTCGGAATCACCGCGATGGGATTGGCCACCGACACTCAGCACATGGCTTATGTTTTACGCACAGGCGAGACCGACGCGCCCGAAGGCGTCAGGAAAGCTCTGGCCAACACCAATCGCATGCAGGATATTTTGATGGAGCGGATGAAGGCGGGGCGCACGGGCAACGAAGTCCTGGCCGACGCCATCGCCGCGATGAAAGCCGAAAAGATCAACGGAACGTTTTACACGCATCCAATCGGCGATCACGGGCACGGCGCGGGGCCGCTCGTCGGTCTGTGGGATCGTCAGGAAGGCGTGCCCGGACGCGGCGACGTGAAGATCAAACCCAACACCTGGTTTTCAATCGAACTCGGCGCGCGGACGCCTGTGCCGGAATGGGGCGGGCAGGAGTTGTTCGTCGGACAGGAAGAGGACGCGGCCATTGACGCCGATGGCAAAATCGCCTGGGTGTTGAAACGACAAACGAAGTGGCGCCTGATCAAATAGTGCGCTGGAAAGGAGACAACGATGAACAGACTCAATCTGACAATGGCTGCCGTGTTTTTCCTGGCCGCTCTGAACGCCGCTCCCAACTTGACCGCATTCTCCGGAATGCCCGCCGGCACGGTCGCCGCGCAGAAGTCGAGCGAGCTTTACTATCCCGGTCCTGGAGAGAGTTGGGAGCGCCGGACGCCGCAGCAGGCGCAGATGGATGGCGCCCGGCTCGATGAAGCAATTGCGTTTGCCAAAGCCAACGAGACGAAAGCGCCGCGGAATCTGGAGCTGGCGCATTATCAGAGCTTTGGGCGCGAACCGTTCGGCGAGGGAGTCGGCCCGTTCAAGGAACGCGGAGAGCCGGCAGGGGTGATCTTGCGCGGGGGCTACATCGTGGCCGAGTGGGGCGACCCGCAGCGGGTTGACATGACCTTCAGCGTCACCAAGAGCTTCCTCTCCACCACCGTCGGTCTGGCCTATGACCGAAAACTGATTCGCAGTTTGCAAGATCGTGTGCGGGACTATATGGCGCCTGTGCTATCGCTCGCGCCTGAGTTCAGAAAGAGCCGCGCCGAGCGTTTGGGAGAATCCGAACTGCTGCAACCGTTCGAGACTGAACATAACCGGAAGATCACCTGGGATCATCTGCTGCGGCAGACCAGTGACTGGGAGGGCACATTGTGGGGCAAGCCCGATTGGGCCGACCGTCCGGGCAATAACCCATCCGAATGGCTGAACCGCAAGCGGAATGAGCCTGGCGCGTCGTACAAGTACAACGATGTCAGGGTGAACGTCCTCGCGCTCGCGGCGCTCAACGTCTGGCGTCGCCCATTGCCACAGATCCTCAAAGAACACGTTATGGATCCGATCGGCGCCTCTCAGACCTGGCGCTGGTACGGTTACGAGAACTCCTGGGTGCTGATCGATGGCGCGGCGGTTCAATCGGTCAGCGGCGGGGGACACTGGGGCGGAGGGATGTTCATCAGCGCCCGCGACCAGGCGCGCTTCGGCTATCTGACGCTGCGCCGGGGGAAATGGAAGGATAAGCAGATTCTCTCCGAAGAGTGGGTACGGATGGCGCTTACTCCTACGCCAGTCCAGCCGACCTACGGCTTCATGAACTGGTTCCTGAATATGGACCGCAAATTCATGGCGAGCGCGCCGGCCTCCGCATTCGCGCATATGGGAAATGGCACAAATATGATCTATGTCGATCCGGAGAACGATCTGGTGATCGTCGCCCGGTGGATTGAGAGGAACGCTTGCGACGGGCTGATCCGGCGCGTCCTTGCCTCGCTGACGGGGCCTGTGGCGGGCGGGCAGACGCGGAATTGAGCCGATGAAATCTACTCGCCCTGAGACTCTTCATCTTCAAGGATTGTCGGGATGTTCCTTTTGCCGTGTAGAACGCGAATGATTTCAACCCCATCAGCGAGTGTCCGATAGAAAATCAAATATTCTTCAAACCCTTTGATGCGCCATTGGCGAAGGTCCCGAATCTCAGCGGCAAGGTGTGGGCGCGAACTTCCCATTAATGGCATCGCCGCGAGGCTTTCAAACGTCGCTTGAGCGGCGTCAAGAAACGTGTTGGCTTTTTCGAGTCCGTAAATCTGTTCGATGAAGTCAGCTTCTTCAATCAAGTCAAAGCGGGCAAGGGGGCGCTTGATGATCCTCACTGTGTCCGATTCCCCGCTCTCTCCTCCGCGCGTCGCTTCACCTCTGCTCGTATCTCACGCCAATCATCCTCCGTCATCGGCGTGGCTTCGCCGCTATTGACGCCATCGAGGATAAGCCCGTTGAGATGCGCTAGCTCTTTTTGCCTGGCTTCGGCGCGGAGAGTTTCATAAAGTGAGCCTTGAGAAGCATCCAGGACCACTTCGGCCTGCTCGCGTGTGACGGGTGGAAAGCCAGCTAGAAAGTCTTCGAGCGTATGACCGCCTTTGAGGTAATCAAACAGGACCTTGATAGGTACACGGGTACCATAAAAACACAGGGCGCCGTTTTGCCCCTTCGGGTCAATCCAGACAACGTTGTCGAGAGATTCAGTTAGAGCAATTGCCATAAGCCAATTATAGAGCCGCGCGCGTTCGTTTGACCAGTTCGTTGTCTGGCCCGCCGGAGCCGGTTCTGTGGCTCTACTCGTGCCGGAGCGTCACCAGCGGATCAATCTTCGTCGCCCGCCGCGCCGGGACGTAGCAGGCCAGCAGCGTCACCCCGATGAGCAACAACGGGATCAGCGCGAAGGTCAACGAATCAGCCGTACTGACCTGGTAAAGCAAGCCTTTGAGGAAACGCGTTAACCCAAACGCCAGCGCCAGGCCAATCGCTATGCCGATCAGCGCCAGCGTCATTCCTTGTTTGACGATGATCGCTTGCGCCTCGCGGGCTTGAGCGCCCAAAGCCATCCGCACGCCGATCTCCTGCGTGCGTTGTGTGACAGCGTAAGCCATCACGCCGTAGACGCCGATCGCCGCCAGCAACAAAGCCACGGCGCTGAACAATCCCAGTAACGTAGTTTGAAAACGCGGCTGTCCGGCGGCGTTGTAAACGATCTGCTCCAACGCGCGGACGTTGTAGACCGGCAGATCGCGGTCGAGCGAATGAACCTGCGCGCGCAAGGCAGCCGTCATCGTTTCCGGCGGCGCCACAGTGCGCACGGCTACCGTCAGGGCAGGCATCCCGATGCGGCCGTAGCAAAAGTAAAACGCCGGCCCGCCTTCACTCTCGAGGCCGGCGTTACGCACGTTGCCGACGACGCCGACGACCGTGCCGAAGAGGTCGAAGGAGTTAACACGGAATCGCTTGCCGATAGGATTTTCATTCGGCCAGAACCGGCGCGCGAATGATTCGCTGACGATAAAATTCAACTGCGAATCGCCGCCATCCTGTTCGGTGAAATCGCGGCCTTGCAGCAAGGGAATGCCCATCGTCTGGAAGTAGCGCGGAGTGACAGCGAAGGTCCTGGCTGACAGTTTGGCGCCATCAGGCGCAGCCTCGCGCCCTTCCAGCGTGATTTCCTGCGCCCAACTGGCGCCGCTGAAAAGGGGAAGCTGTGTGACGGCGGCGGCGTCCGTCACGCCCGGCGCCGTTCGCATCCGTTCGAGCAGTTGGTCGTAAAAGTTGACTCGCTGCGCTTTCTCGCCGTACTTCGAGCCTGGCAGGTTGACCTGCATCGTCAATACATTTTCAGGCGCGAAGCCGAGCGGCGCGTTTTGCAGATTCGCGAAGCTGCGGATCATCAGCCCGGCGCCCAGAAGCAAAACGAGCGCCAGCGCGACTTCGCCAACAACCAGCGCGCCGCGCAAGCCGCGCCGCGATCCACCGCCGCTGCGCCCGCCTTCTTTGAGCGTTTCGTTGAGATTGAGCTTCGAGGCTTGCCACGCCGGCGCCAGACCAAAAATCAGTCCGGTCAGCAGCGCAACGATCAGCGTGAAGCCTAGCACGCGAAGATCGAGTCGAGTTTCATCTAGGCGCGGAATGTTGAGAGCCGCGCTGGCCTTGAGCAGCTTGGCCCCCCAGAACGCGAGCAATGCTCCGGCCAATCCGCCCAGCCCCGCCAGCAGCAAGCTTTCAGTCAGCAATTGCCGCATCACTCGCAAACGGCTTGCGCCCAACGCCGCGCGCAGCGCCATCTCCCGGCGCCGCGTCGAAGCCGCGGTGAGCAGCAGGTTCGCCACGTTCGCACAAGCGATCAACAGCACGAAGCCGACCGCCGCAAAAAGCACGAGCACAGACCTGCGGATTTGCTCCGGCACGAGCCAATCGTAAAACGTGCGCATCCGCACGCCCCATCCGGCGTTCGATTTCGGATATTGCTGTTCGAGCTGGCGCGCGAGAGTATCCATCGCGGCTTGCGCTTGCGCCAGGCTGACGCCGGGCTTGAGCCGCCCGATGACATGAATATTGTGATGGGAGCGATTCGCATGCCAGGGAGCCACCGTCGGATCCAACACCAGCGGCGTCCACAACTCCGTGCCTGGCGTAAGCTGAAAACGCGGCGGCATCACTCCCACGACGGTGTAGCTTTCGCCGCTCAATTGAATCTGGCGGCCAATCAATCCAGGATCAGCGCCGAAGCGCCGTTGCCATAAACCATCGCTCAAGATCGCGATGCGGTTGCGTCCGGCTCGTTCTTCTTCGGGCAGAAAATTCCGTCCGAGCGCAGGCGCCACTCCTAATGCCGTAAATAGATTCGCAGTCACGATCAGCGTCGCCACTCTTTCCGGTTCGCCGCTGCCCGTGAGGTTGAACGTGGCGAACTCGTATGCCGCCAGTTGTTCCCAGACCGTCTGCTGCTTCCGCCAATCCTCGAAATTGAGCGCCGAAGCCGAGAACTCAGGCCAGCCACGCCCCGGATTACTTTCCCAGAGGCGAATGAGCCGCTCCGGCTCAGGGTAAGGCAGTGGCCGCAAGACCACGGCGTTGACGACGCTGAAGATCGCTGTGTTCGCGCCAATGCCCAGCGCCAGCGTGAAGACGGCGATCAACGTGAAGCCGGGATTTTTCAGCAACATTCGGATGCCAAACCGCAGGTCTTGAAACATTTCGTCCTCCAATCTTTTCGGTTGCAGCCACAGCGCATCCCAGAACGCGCTCGTGCTGCGCCAGAGCAAGTCCAGTTTGTTACGCCAGTCGAGCCTATCCCACTCGGCCAGCATCTCTTCGCGGTAACGCAACTCCGCTTCCCACTCCTGCCGCCAATCGGCGCGCAAGCGACGCGGCACGATCACGCCGACGAGCGCGATCAGCCACAGCCAGAAACGAAACCGCGTTGTTCGAGTCGCATCAGCCATCAGTTTCACTCACGCCTTAGCGCCACCAATGGATCAACCTTCGTCGCGCGTCGCGCCGGCAGATAGCAAGCCAACAACGCGACCGCTGCCAGCAACAATGAAAGCAGCGCGAACGTAGCCGGATCGGTCACGCCCACTTCAAAAAGAAAATCGGACAACACACGCGTGAGCGCGAATGCGCCGGCCAACCCGATGGCGAGGCCAGCCAGTGTGAGCGCCATGCCTTGTCTGACGACGAGCCGCAAGATAGCGCCAGCCTGCGCTCCGAGCGCCATCCGGATGCCGATCTCGTGTGTCCGCTGCGTGACCGAGTAGGAAACGACGCTGTAAATTCCCGCCGCCGCCAGGATCAACGCGAGCGCGGAGAAAGAGCCGAGCAACAATGTGTAGAAACGCGGATCGGCGCCTCGCTTCGCCACGACCTGCTCCATCACCGCCACGTTGTGCAGCGGCAGTTCCCTGTCCACCGTTTGTAATTCGCTTCGCAGGCTGGCGATGAAGCTCTGCGGCTCGACCGTCGTGCGAATAACAAAGGTCATCTCGCCCACAAACCACCGGAGTTTATCGGGGACTTGCGAATACGGTTCATAGATCGCGGGCGCGGGCGGCGCGCCCAATTCTCTTTGTTTGACATCGCCGGCGACCCCGACCACTTCGCGCGCCGTTTCGCCGGGAAGGCCGATGTTGATTCGCTTGCCGATCGCATCTTCATTGGGCCAGAGGCGGCGAGCCAATGACTCGCTGACAATCGTCACGCCAGGCGAGTCGGCGAGGTCGCGCTCATTGAACGCGCGGCCTTTCAACAAGGGGATGCCCAGCGCGCGAAAGTAATCGGCGCTCACGGCCAG
>Ga0187893_10012426_pt1 | contig 12083 bp, 4 predicted proteins | sample MA1701074metaG_FD_139574 | JGI IMG/M metagenome (GOLD analysis project Ga0187893, IMG submission 139574) | White microbial mat communities from a basaltic lava cave in the Kipuka Kanohina Cave System on the Island of Hawaii, USA - MA170107-4 metaG ... | reverse complement strand
TATCCGGTGAAGAACAGCGGCGCGGGCTACACAGCGACGATGGAAAACATCCTTACCAGCGCTGATTCGTGGTACCGCCCCGCCGACGTATGCGTCGGCCCTGACGGCGCTCTCTACATTGCCGACTGGCACGATGCCGGAGTGGGCGGCCACAACATGGCGGACCGTAAACTCGAAACGATGACCGGCCGCGTTTATCGCGTCGCGCCGACGGGCCACAAGGCGGGCAAGCCGAACTACAAGGTAAACTCGGCAAAGAACGCGGTGGTGGCCCTGCAATCGCCGAACCAGGCCACGCGTTATCTCGCCTGGACGGCGCTGAACAAAATGCAGGGCAAGGCTGAGAAGGAATTGCTCAAGCTCTGGAACAGTGACGACGCGCGGATGCGCGCCCGCGCCCTGCAACTCCTCGCCCGCATCAAAGGCAGCGAGAAGAAATACATCGAGGCCGCGCTCGCGGACAAGGATTCGGACATTCGCATCACCGGCCTGCGCATCGCGCGCTCGCTCAAGATGGACGTGCTCCCCTACGTGAAACAGTTGGCGAGAGACTCCTCCGCCCAGGTGCGCCGCGAATGCCTCGTTGCCCTGCGGCACAATCAATCTCCCGAAGCGCCCAGGCTGTGGGTGACGCTTGCCACGCAGCATGACGGCAAAGATCGCTGGTACGTTGAGGCACTCGGCATCGCGATGGACAAGCAAGAGAACAAATTCTTCGACGCCTGGCTGGCTGAAGTCGGCGACAAGTGGAATACGCCCTCCGGCCGTGACATCGTCTGGCGCTCACGAGCGAACAAAGCCCCTGCGCTGCTTGCGAAGGTCATCACCGACAAGAATACCAGCGCGAAGGACAAGGAGCGGTTCATGCGCTCGCTGGACTTCATCAAAGGCCCGGAGAAGGACGCGGCCCTGGTGGAGATCAGCACGGCGGCGCTGGAGTAGTTCATTGAACATTGAGGATTGAGCATTTGCTATTTATCATTGTGACTGCGGCGCTGCCTGCGATAGCAAATGACAAATGCTCAATGCTCAATCCTCAATGATAGGGAACCCACCGGCAGTTCGCCCTTTCAGCCGGGGACAGGCTTGTTCTAAGCTTCCGCGCAACGCGCAATGTCCAAACGCATTCATGTTCTAATCAACGGCGAGCAATTCGGCGTTGCAGTAGCTCATTGAGCATTGAGGATTGAGCATTTGCTATTTGTCATTGGGAGGCTGCGGCCGCTGCCTGCGATAGCTAATGACAAATGCTCAATGCTCAATCCTCAATGATAGGGAACCCACCGGCAGTTCGCCCTTTCAGCCGGAAACGGCTTGTTCTAGGCTTGCGCCCAGCGCGCGATGTCGAAACGCATTCATGTCCTGATCAACGGCGAGCAATTCGGGCCTTACGCGGAGGCGGAGTTCTGCCAGCACGTCGCGGACAGGAAAATCCTCCGCTCGGATCTGGTCTGGCGCGAAGGCCTGGTGGATTGGATTCCTGCTGGTGAACTGCTCGACACATTGGAGGCCGCTTCTGCCGCTGCGGCGCCGCCTCCGGCGAAGTCGTTGTTCAACGAGATAAAGGCCGGCGCTGAAAAGGGCGACGCTGAAGCGCAATTCAAACTCGCGCTACTGCACGAGAAAGGCGACGGCGCCCCGCTCAATTACGGCGAAGCGGTGAAGTGGCTGCGCAAGGCCGCTGAGCAGCGCCATGCGGGCGCGCAATTTCAACTCAGTCTCGCCTTGGCCGCGGGGCAAGGCGCGTTGGTCAACGACGCGGAATCCTTGCAATGGCTTCACGCGGCCGCGGAAGCGGGACATTGTGAGGCCCGGTTCCTCCTTGGCCGCCGGCTCGCCAACGGTCAAGGCGCTCCCCAAAACGACGCCGAAGCGGTGAAATGGTTTCAGAAGGCGGCGGAGCAGAACCACGCGGTCGCGCAGTGCTCGCTTGGTTTCATGCACGATCACGGGCGCGGCACTCCAAAGAACAATGCCGAAGCTCTGAAGTGGTATCGCAAGGCCGCCGAGCGCGGCGACGCCGTGGCGCAAAACAACATGGCGATGATGTTTGCCGTCGGGCAGGGCGTGTCGAAGAACGAAGCCGAGGCGGCGAAGTGGTTTCGCAAAGCCGCCGAACAGGGCGTCCCCGGCGCGCAAACGAATTACGGCCTGCTGCTCGCCAAGGGCCAGGGCGTCCCGCAAGATTACGCCGAGGCGTACAAGTGGTTCAATCTCGCCGCGGCGCGGGGCCATTCCAGCGCCATCAAGAACCGCGAACTGCTCGCTGCCGAGATGACGAAGGAGCAAATCGCCGAAGGCCAGAAGCGCGCGACGTTGTTCACAGCCAAACGGGAACCGGGGCTGTAGCCGCCGAGGTAACGAGGCGGTTGCACTCAATTTTCTCCTTCGGCTCCGCTGGCCGTTGTGCTCAGATAGGACTCATGCGACCCATCGGTCCCATTGTGTTTCCACTGGCGTCGGCGCTCTTGCTTTTCCTGGCTGCGCCAGGCCACGCCGCGGAGAAAACCAACGACTACGCCGCCGTCCACGCTCTCTTCGCGCAGCACTGTCTTGACTGCCATGCGGCGCAGGAACCGGAAGGCTCTCTGGTCATGGAAACCTTCGAGTCGTTGATGAAGGGCGGCGAATCGGGCGCGGCCCTGTTGCCGGGCAAAAGCGCGGACAGTCTGCTCGTGAAAATGATCGAAGGGCGTATCGAGAAGGAGGGCAAGAAACGCATCATGCCTCCGGGCAAACGGAAGAAATTGCAGCCGGAGGAAATCGCCATTATCAAAAGCTGGATTGACGCTGGCGCCCTGGCGCCCGCCGAGCCGGCCAGGGTTGTTCGCGAACTGGTGCTGCCGAGAATCGCGCCCACCGTTCCGCCTCGCCGATCGATTCAAGCGCTCGCTTTCGCCCCGGGACCAAAGCTCATCGCCGTGGCTCGCTACGGCGAAGTGGAACTGATGTCGTCTGAAACGCGCTCCGTCATCCGTACCCTCAAAGGCCATCGCGGTTCCGTGAACGCCGTGGCGTTTTCAGCGGACGGCAAACTGCTCGCCGCCGCAGCGGGCGAGCCGGCGTTGTTCGGCGAAGTGCGGTTGTGGAACACCGCTGATGGCGCGCTCGTCCGCACGTTTGAGGGGCATAAGGACGCGCTCTATGCCGTCGCCGTTTCATCCGATGGCAAAACGCTGGCGACGGGTAGCTACGATCAGAAGATTAAGCTCTGGGAACTGGAGACGGGCAAGGAAGGCCACACGCTCTCCGCGCACAATGGTGCCATCTTCGATCTGGCGTTCCGGCCCGATGGGAAAATCCTGGCCAGCGCCAGCGCCGATCGGACGGTGAAGCTTTGGAACGTCACGACGGGCAAGCGCGTCGAGACGCTGTCTCAGCCGCTCAAGGAACAACACGCCCTGGCGTGGAGTCCCGACGGCAAACGCCTTGCCGCCGTCGGGGTCGATAACCGCATTCGCGTCTGGGAAGTGAGCGAGAGCGCCGCTGAAACAACCAATCCGTTGCTCTTCGCAAAGTTTGCGCACGAAGGCGCCCTCCTGAACGTCGTTTTTTCTCCCGACGGCAAAACGTTGTTGTCCTCGGCGGAGGATCGGACGGTGAAACTGTGGGACGCCGCGCAGGTTGCTGAGAAGGCTTCGGTCGAGACGCAGCCGGACGTGGCGCCCGGGTTGGCCTTTCTCGGCGATGGGAAGGCCTTCGCCGTTGGGCGACTCGATGGCACAGTGGAGTTTTATGACGGTGAGAAGGGCAAGCGCCTGCCGCTGCCCGCGCCGGGCTTGAGTGGTGTCGAGCCGCGCGGCCTGGAACGAGGGAGGCCCGCGATGTTGAAACTTTCCGGGACGAACCTCGTGGGGATCACGAACGTTGTGACATCGAACACCAAGCTGCGCTTATTCGCTCTCACCGCCACCAACGCTCACGAGGCACGAGTGATGGCCGAGGCTGCGATCGATCTGCCGCGCGGCGCTTACGAGATCTCTGTGCGCGGCCCCGGTGGCGAAAGCGGCAAGGTGAAGGTCTTCGTGGACAATTTGCCTCAGGTGTTTGAGAAGATGGACTCGCCTTCGCCGCGCTCCGGAGCGCTGGTCTCCGACCCGGCGGGTTCATCGCGCGCCGGAAGCGCCGGGTCGGAGACCGGCGCTCCGCACAGACCGCCTGTTGGTTTTTGGGGCACGCTCGACACGCCGGGTGATCGGGACGAGTTGCAGTTTGAGGCGAAGGCTGGGCAGACCATCGTTCTCGAACTCGCGGTCAAAACGATCGGCTCCAAGCTGGCCAACGGCATGGTCGCGCTGCTTGACGAACGCGGCGCGGCGCTCGCCACGGACAGCGGCTTCGATGGCGGCGACCGCTTTCTTGCTCACCTCATCCCTGCCGATGGCCGCTACAAGGCGCGTGTGACCGATCAGATGCTCGGCGCATCAAAGGAGCATTTCTACCGACTCTCGGTCGGAGCGCTGCCGGTTGTGACAGGAGTATTTCCGTTGAGCATTGGCACGAACGCTGAAGCAGACGTTGAGTTGATCGGTGTCAATCTTCCGGCGAACGCGAGGGTCCGTCTCAAGACCGGTGGCGCCGGTGAGATGGATGTTTCCATCGACACAGAAAAATTCCGCCCGCAGCGCACGTTCAAAGTAGTGGCAGGCGATGGCCCGCAACAGGTCGAAGCCGAGCCAAACGACCAACCTGCTCAAGCCACTGCCCTGCCCGTGCCGGGCGTGGTCAATGGCCGGATGGCGCCCGTGGCCCAGGATTCCATCGACGTCGATCTCTTCCGCTTTGAGGCGAAGGCCGGCCAGGCCTGGATCATCGAAACCGACGCGGCACGGCGCGGGTCGCCCATCGATACGAAGATCGAAGTGCTCCACGCCGACGGCCAGCCGGTTGCGCGAATGCTGCTGCAGGGCGTGCGCAACACGGCAATCAATTTCCGTGGGGTGGATTCCGTCGCGACCGGAATGCGCCTTGACCACTACGAAGAGATGGAGTTGACCGAATACCTCTATATGAACGGCGACGTGATGCGGCTGTTCCGCATGCCCCAGGGGCCGGACTCCGACATGCTCATGTTCACATCAGCGGGCAAGCGCCGCGCCTACTTCGATACCACGTCCGTCGCGCACGCTTTGGACGAGCAGGGATTCATTGTCACGCCACAGCCGCTGGGCGCGAAGCTCGCTGCCACCGGCCTGCCCGTGTTCACGCTGCATCACGAGAACGACGATGACGGTGAACGCAAGCTGGGCAGGGATTCGAAAATCCATTTCTCCGCGCCGACGAATGGCAGCTACCTCGTGCATGTCACCGATACTCGCGGACATGGCGGCGACACGTTCGCCTACCGCCTTATCGCTCGCGAGGCCAAACCGGACTTTACGGTCACCCTGAGCGGGGCCAATCCGGCCATCGGCCCCGGCAGTGGCCAAAGCTTCACGCTGAACGCCGAGCGGCTTGATGGTTTTGATGGCGAGATTCGCGTGGACATCTCCGGGCTGCCGCCTGGTTTCAATGTCTCAACCCCCATTATCATTGAAGCGGGGCACACGGAGGCGAAAGGTTCCATCCACGCGGCGTTCGACGCGGTGAAGCCGAACGACACCAACGCGACGATGACGAAGATCACGGCGACCGCGATGGTGAATGGGAAGACGATGACCAAGGATGTGAACAACCTCGGCAAGATCAAGCTCGGCGAGAAACCCAAGCTCTACGTCGCGCTCGAACCTTACTCCGAAAGCGCCACCAACCATTTTGATCCCGCGATGGCGCCTATGCAGCCGGCGGAACTGACCCTCGCGCCGGGGCAATTGATTCCCGCGTGGCTGAAGATCAAACGCAACGGCCACGAGGATTTGGTCACGTTCTTCGCGGAGAACCTGCCGCATGGCGTCATCGTGGCGGACATCGGGTTGAACGGCGTGCTGATTCCGAAAGGCGAAAGCGAGCGGAAGATTTTCTTCAGCGCCGACAAGTGGGTCGCCGATCAGGACCGGCTCTTCTGCATGGTCGAGCAGCAGGCCGGAAAGCAGACCTCGCTGCCCGTGCTGCTGAAAATCCGCCGGCCATCAGGCGAACAAGCCGCCAAAACGAAGAACTGACCGGTCTGCCGGCTGATGGATGGCCCTCAACGTCCTGCGTGAGGTTTATGGGTGGGCTTATTTGGCGGCGGCGCCGCTTTGAGGAGGCCCCCCCGGAGTAACTCTCGATGATCCGACCCCGCGCGCTGTGAGAAAAACAGCCACCAGCAGCAGCAGCCCGCCCACGGGCAGGAGAATGATGCCCAGGCCGGGATCACCCGAATAGATAACGGCGCCGCCCAGGAAAAATCCCGCCGGCATGAGCAGCGTGGCGGCGCGCAGACAGACCGAGGCGAGGCCGCGTTGGCGCCCGGACCATTCCGGCAGCAGGCGGACGGTGAATGCGAAGCCGAGATTCACGAGGGCAAGCAAGGTCCCGTGGGCGTGGGCCAGCGTCCACATCAACCGGCGGGTCTCGTTGGTGACGCTGAGGTAGAAGCCGACTTTCAAGCCGTGCATGGCCTCGAGAACCAGGCCAAGCGTGAGGAAGATCAGCAATGTCCACCAACCAAAGCGGAGGTGGCGTTTCGTCAACAGCAGCGGATCGCTGATCGGGTCGAGCAGGGCTTCCGGCTTTTTTGTGGAGGATTTGGGCTGGCTCATTCGAGAAGTTCCATCCGGCGGTTGTCGCGTTGCCGCAGCAAATCGGCGATTGCCTCTTCCGGCAGCAGCCAGGCGTCGGACGCGCGGATGTTCGCGCGCCAGGTTTCGATGACCTGTTCCCGCGCCTGGGCGCGATGCGCGTCTGGCCCGATGTAATCGTAGGCGAAGCGCTCGAAGCCGGGAAGAGTGTTCAGGGAACGCTGAGTGATGTAGCGGACCGTCGAGTAAGGATCGACAAGCGTTTCCGCGAGCAGACGCGGCATCCAGGCCACGCCGGAGATTCTCTGGGCCGGTGCCCAGCCCAGGTGCCAGGCGATGAGGGCGCGCTGGCCGGCGTCGCCTTTGAGCAGCCACGTCGCGGCGGCGGAAGCGTTCGACTGTTCCGCGGTCATCGCGGGAACGGGTTGCCGGTGCCATTCGCCGAGCTTCACCGCCGTCCAGCCAAGGGACTTGTCGAGGTGGCAAAGATTGCAGGCATTGGGTCGGCCGGTCTCGAGGCTGGACTTGACGCTGGGCGAATTGATCGTGTGGCTGCGAATGGCCTTAAGCAGACCGTAAGTCGTGTGGGGCATGTGGCAGTTGTAGCAAAGACTGCCGCTGGAGCCGGCGCGGTGCCGGGTGTGTTGTTCCAATTTCGCCGCGTAATCGCCATGGCATTGCAGGCAGGCCTGATTGCCTTCCATGCCGCGCGCGAGTTGGTCGTCGTTGCTTTGATATCGGTGCATCGAATGGCAGGAGAGGCAGGAAATCCTGCCGCGCGTGTAACACCCGGACGCGGCCAGGGCGGAGAAATCGCGCCCGGACACCCGCACCTGGCCGTCGGTCCAGAAGCAGCCTTCCATGAGGGACCGTTTCTTTTCATTGCCCGGCGCGTTGAGGTCGGTCCCGTCGTAACGGACGAGCGGGGCCTGGGCTTCGATGTCCTCGCCGGGCCAGTGACTGATCCCCTCCAGGTTCCAGCGTTCCTTGTGCGGATTGTGACGAATGGCATGGCACTGACTGCACGCCGCGGACGCTTTGAAGTGTTCATGCCGCGCCGGGTTGAAGATGGTCGGGTCAGGCTTGAGCGACGCGTGCAAGGCGTAGCGCCTCGTGGGATCGAGATTGGCGCGGACGTGTTCTTCGGCCGGGCCGTGACAGGCTTCGCAGGCGACGCCCAGTTCGGCGGTGCGGGTTTGCATCACCTTGGTCCGGGGATCCTGGCGCGGCTGGCCGGCGGTGGAATGGCAGTTCAGGCAAGTGACATTCCACACCTGCTGAATCCATTGGATGGACGGGTCGAGCAGGAACACGTCGTTGCGTGGCAACCATCGCTGATCGTGAAAGACGTAGGTGAACGGAATGTTGAATTGCATGTTGCCATCCTTGCTGGCGACCCAATAGGCCTGCATGTGATGCGAGCCGGTCAGCATCGTGATGCGCTTCTTCGCCCGGGGCGCGGCGGGGCCGGCGGGATCGGCTGCAGCCTGGCCTGCGGCGCGTTTGAGCGTCTGCACGTACTTCCAGTCCGGGTCCACCATGTCCACCCGGAATTCTTCGCCACGCCGTTCCAAATGATATTTTTCGCCGGCATATTCCAGCGTCACGTTCTCGAAATTGCCGCGCACGGAATGGGCCGATGGAAGCTGCGTCATCGTCCGGTGATACGAGCGGTGCCAGGAGGCGTATTGTTCGGGATGGCACGATTTGCATTGGTCCGAACTGACGTAGCCGCCGGGGCGGCCTTGCTCCGGAGTTTTTTCGGCGAGCGCGGCGCGGCTTTTTTCTTTGCGCCCTATCGTTCCCTGCCACCACGCCAGCGCGCTCAACGCGAGGCCGTAGCACAGAATCAACGCCGTCCAGCCAAGCGTCGAGCGCAGGCTTCGCCCCAGCGTCGCCAAAGCGACCGCGAGCAGCAGCGCGACGATGATCCACTCAAGCGTCATGGGGAACGGGAGCGGGTGTTTCGGACTGGTGAAAGTTTTGGCGAGCCACCTGGCAAAAACAAGTTCAAAGCCGGTTCCCCGCACATTAAGCGAGGCATTTCAACCACGCGCCGGAACGCCGGCCTCCGGCACGGCGGCTTTGGGCGTGAACGTTCGCGCCGGGCCGGAGGCCGGCGCTCCAATCGATGCGTGACCCGCGGCGTGTTTTGAATTGTCTCTCGTCAGGTCGTGTCCAATAGTCGCTCAATCGAGTCGGACGGACAGGCCTCCGCCCCATGGTTGAAATTCATGATGATGTTCGCCAAATCCAGGTTGCTCCAATGGCTTGCCGCAGGATTGTGCCTGATTGGTTCGTCTCGCCGAAGTTGGGCCGCCGAACTGGGCCTGGCAAAACTCCCGCCACCTTTCACTCGCTCCGTGGACTTCGCCCGGGACATTCAGCCCGTGCTGGCACAGAACTGTTATCGTTGTCACGGCGAGCAACGGGCGGAAGCGGCTCTGCGGTGGGACCTCAAGGCGTCCGCGCTCAAAGGCAGCGACCATGGGCCGGTCATCGTTCCCCGCAAGAGTGCCGAGAGCCGGATGATTCATCTCGTCGCCGGACTCGATCCGAAAAACGTGATGCCGAAGAAGGGCGAACGCCTTAGCCAGGAACAAATAGGACTGCTTCGTGCGTGGATCGATCAGGGCGCGAATTGGCCGGAGGCGTTGGCGGGAAAGAAGAGCGCGAAAACGGATCATTGGGCCTTCCAAGCGCCCGTGCGTCCGTCCCCGCCCCAAATCGGCAATCGGCCCGTCCTCCGTAGCAGTGGCGCACCAGAGCCAACCCGTGCCCTGCGAGCCACTGCTACTGCGGAGGGTGGACAATCGGCAATTGGCAATCCCATCGACGCCTTCGTCATCGCCCGCCTGGCGAAGGATGGACTGAAGCTCTCTCCCGAAGCCGGCCGCGCCACGCTTATCCGCCGGCTATCACTCGATTTGATTGGCCTGCCGCCGACACCGAAGGAACTTGATGCGTTCCTGAATGACTCATCGGCCGACGCCTACCAGAAAGTCGTGGAGCGCCTGCTGGCTTCGCCACACTATGGAGAACGCTGGGGTCGACACTGGCTCGACGCCGCGCGTTATGCCGACAGCAATGGCTACGAGAAAGACGCCACCCGCTCCATCTGGGCCTGGCGCGATTACATCATCAACGCCTTCAATCGTGACCTGCCCTTCGATCAGTTCACCATCGAGCAGCTTGCCGGTGACCTGCTGCCGAAGCCGACGGCCGACCAACTCGTGGCCACCGGCTTCCTGCGCAACTCGATGATGAACCAGGAAGGCGGCATCGAGCCGGAGCAGTTCCGCATCGAGGCCATGATCGACCGCATGGACGCCGTGGGCAAGGCGTGGCTTGGGCTGACCATTGCCTGCGCGCAGTGTCACAACCACAAGTTCGACCCGCTTTCGCAACGCGAGTATTACCAGCTCTTCGCCTTCCTGAACAACGACCACGAGCCGCAGATCGACGTGCCGACTGAGGAGCAGCAGAAGCATCGCGCCGAACTTCGCGACAAGGTCCGCCATCTCGAAGACCGTGCCATGAACGAAACCACGAACCTCGTCCAACGGATGGTTGCCTGGGAGAAATCCATCGCCAATGCGGCGGGCGACTGGACGGTTCTCGATCCGGCCGAGTGGCACAACTTCGCGACGAAGTACGAGGAGCAGAGCGACCATTCGCTGCTCGCCGGCGGCGATATCAAGCCCTACGGCGTCACGCACATCTGGTTCGACATCACCCTGACGAACATCACCGGCTTCCGCGTCGAGGCGTTGATGCACCCGAACCTGCCGCATGGCGGACCGGGCCTGACTGCCCGCGGGAGCTTCCTTCTTCGCGAAATCACCGCCGAGGCGTATGCGGTAAAGAACCCGACGGTAACGAACGCGGTGAAGTTCCGCCGCGCCTACGCCAGCGCCGAGGCGCCAGGCTTCGCCGTCACCAATGCCATCGACGGCAACACCGAGAAAGGCGGGTGGACGGCCTCCGCCGTGCCAGTTGAACGCAATCAGGAAGCCCGCGCCGTCTTCGAGTGCGTTGAGCCGATTGCCGGATTCGAGGGCGGCACGCGCCTCAAAGTCACGATTCACCAGAAGCACAGCACTGGTGAAGGCTGGCAGATCATTCCCGACAAAGACACCGGCCTTGACTGCCATACGTTCGGCCGCTTTCGCGTCAGCGCGACCACCGCGCCCGCGCCGCTGGCAGCAGATCCGTTGACCTCGATCCAGCGGCGCCTGCTGGCCAGGCCGGCAGCGCAGCGCTCACCGGAGGAGCAACGAGAATTGTTCAACGCCTTTCGCCGCCACGAACCCTCGATGGCCGCGGCTTCGAAGAAGATATCCGATACCTGGACGAACTGGGTCTATGCCAGCTACTCACTCGCTCTCTCGCCGCGCGAGGAGCCGCGCATGACGCGCGTCTTCAAGCGCGGCGACTGGCAGAAGCAGACCGATGCCGTCCATGCCGGCGTGCCGTCGTGGCTGCACCCGCTGCCTGAGGGCGCGGCTCGCGACCGGCTGGCCTTCGCCAAGTGGATCGTGGACTGCCGCAGCCCGACGACCGCGCGCGTGATTGTGAACCGCGTCTGGCAGGCGTATTTCGGACAGGGCTTGTTCACGACGCCGGAAGACATTGGCACGCGCGTCGAGCCGCCATCACATCCCGAACTGCTCGACTGGCTGGCCGTGGAGTTCATGGAGCCAAGTGTGAAGTTCGAGGTGAGAGGGGAGAAGGGCGAGGGCGACTTCTCACTTCGGCCATGGTCCTTCAAACATCTCCACCGCCTCATCGTAAACAGCGCGACCTACAAACAATCCTCCCGCGTCACGCCGGAGTTGCTCGAGCGCGATGCCTACAACCGGCTGCTCGCGCGCGGGCCGCGTTTTCGTGTGGAGGCCGAGATTGTGCAAGACATCGCGTTGTCGGTCAGCGGGCTGCTGAATCCGAAGATTGGCGGGCCGAGTGTTTATCCGCCCATCCCCGGCAGCGTGGCCGATCAGGTGTATGGCGGTTTTCGCTGGCCGGAGACGCAGGGCGAGGATCGTTACCGGCGCGGGATGTACACCTTCTGGAAACGCGCGCTCCCGTTCCCAGCGCTGCTCGCCTTTGACGCGCCCACGGCGGACACCTCCTGCACGCGGCGCATCCGCTCGAACACGCCCTTGCAGGCGCTGGTGACGCTCAACGAGCGCACGTTTGTCGAGGCCGCGCAGGCGATGGGCCTGCGCGTGATGAAGGAAGGCGGCGCCGACAATCGCAGCCGCGCCGCTTATGCCTTCCGCCTCGCGACGGGCCGCGCACCGACGGAACGCGAGTTGAAATCGCTTCTGAATTTCTGGGTCGAGCAGTATCGCCACTTTGAAGATCGCAGTTCCGCCGCGCTGCAGGTGGCGCTTGCAAACACAACGAACGTGCCGCCCG
>Ga0187893_10012425_pt1 | contig 12084 bp, 8 predicted proteins | sample MA1701074metaG_FD_139574 | JGI IMG/M metagenome (GOLD analysis project Ga0187893, IMG submission 139574) | White microbial mat communities from a basaltic lava cave in the Kipuka Kanohina Cave System on the Island of Hawaii, USA - MA170107-4 metaG ... | reverse complement strand
GCACGGAGCCGCCGCGAAAAAGGCAACAACGGAAGGCACGCTGCACAAGCCCGCCACGAAACCAGGTGAGAAACCGGCCAAACCCAAGACTCCCAAGAAGTCCGATACCGCGTGGAAGGATGAATCCGCAAGGCGCAGAGGGCTGAAAACGCGCGGCGACGATTCCCGCGGCGGACAAGGCTGGCACGCCCGCATGGGCCGGGGTACCAAGCACAAGGCCGAGGTGGTCGCAACCGACCAGTCATTCAACGCGCCGACAGAACCGATCGTACGCGAGGTCCTGGTACCGGAGACCATTACCGTTGCGGCGCTGGCTCAGAAGATGTCAGTAAAGGCCGCCGAAGTCATCAAGGTGCTTATGAAACTGGGCAGCATGGTGACGATCAACCAGGTAATCGACCAGGATACGGCGATGATCGTGGTGGATGAAATGGGCCACATCTCGAAGCGCGCCAAGCTCGATGATCCGGAATCCTTCCTGACCGAGGAATCGGAAAAGCACGATGTCGTGGCGGAACCGCGCGCGCCCGTGGTTACCGTGATGGGCCACGTTGACCATGGCAAGACGTCTTTGCTTGACTATATCCGTCGAACGCGCGTGGCGAGCGGCGAGGCCGGCGGGATTACCCAGCATATCGGCGCTTACCATGTGAACACGCCACGCGGAATGATTACTTTTCTCGACACGCCCGGCCACGAAGCCTTCACCGCAATGCGGGCCCGTGGCGCCAAAGTAACCGATCTGGTCGTTCTTGTGGTCGCCGCCGACGACGGCGTGATGCCGCAGACAATCGAGGCAATTCACCACGCGAAGGCCGCCAAGGTGCCGTTGGTGGTCGCCGTCAACAAAATCGACAAACCCGAGGCCAATCCGGAAAAAATACGCCAGGAACTTGCCGGGGAGCAGGTCGTGCCTGAAGAATGGGGTGGCGACACGATGTTCCAGGATGTCTCGGCAAAAACCGGCAAAGGCATCGATGAATTGCTCGAGCGAATTTTGCTTCAGGCTGAAGTCCTCGAGCTCAGCGCGCCCAGGAGCGTCCCAGCGCACGGCGTGGTCATCGAGTCACGGCTCGACAAAGGGCGCGGACCGGTCGCCACAATTCTGATCCAGTCCGGAACACTCAAGCGCGGCGATGTTGTCCTTGCCGGTGCTGTGTTCGGGCGTATTCGCGCGATGCTTGACGAGGCCGCGCATCCCGTGCCCGAGGCCGGCCCTTCCATCCCGGTAGAGGTTCAGGGACTGACCGACGTACCCATTGCCGGCGAATCGATGGTAGTGCTTAGTGACGAGCGCAAGGCACGCGAAATCGCTTTGTTCCGGCAGGGAAAGTTTCGCGAGGTCAAGTTGGCAAAACAGCAAATTGCCAAGCTGGACGGCATGTTCGATCAGATGACGGCGGGGCAGGTGAAAACCCTGTCCCTGATCATCAAGGCGGACGTACAGGGATCCTACGAGGCGCTGGCGCACGCGCTGACAAGACTTTCCACCGACGAAGTGAAGGTCAACATTGTCCACGCCGGCGTTGGCGCAATCACCGAATCCGACGTCAATCTCGCTCTGGCATCCAACGCGGTGCTCATCGGCTTCAATACGCGTGCGGACACCATGGCAAGAAAACTGGTTGCGGCGCATGGTATCGAATTGCGTTACTACAACGTAATTTACGAGGCGGTCGACGAAGTCAAGGCAGCGCTTTCCGGGATGCTTACGCCGGACAAGAAGGAAAGCACCATTGGCATGGTCGAAATCCGCCAGGTGTTCAAGATATCCAAGGTCGGCACTGTGGCCGGCTGTTACGTGCTCGAAGGCCTGGTGCGTCGTGGATCACTGGTGCGTGTGCTGAGGGACAACGTGGTCGTCCATTCGGGTGAACTGGATTCGCTCAAGCGCTTCAAGGACGATGTGCGCGAGGTAAAAGCAGGTTTCGAGTGCGGTCTGTCGGTCAAGAACTTCGACGATCTCAAGGTCGGTGACCAGCTCGAGGTTTACGAAGTCGTCGAAATCGCGCGTACTCTTTAGAGTCAAGTCTGCGTATTCGCGTTTGGCGCGCCGAGCACAGTCGGCCCCGTAACTCCGTTCAGCGGTAACATGGCGAAGGATCCGTCCAGACTCCGGCGAATAGAGGATCAGATCCAGCGGGATCTGGCGGGCCTGATTCGCGCCGAATTGAAGGATCCGAGGGTCGGTATGATTACGCTAACCGGCGTGGAGGTCAGCAATGACTACCGGCACGCGAAGATTTTTTTCACGACATTGGGTGGCCCCGAAGTCGTTTCGCAAAGCCAACAGGGCCTGCAACGCGCGTCCGGGTTCCTGCGTTCCCAGCTTGCGGGTGGTTTGAAGCTACGTATCGTTCCCGAATTGCATTTCGTGCACGATGAATCGGTCGAGCGCGGCATGCGCCTGTCCAAACTGATCGACGAGGCGGTGGCGTCCCGGAACTTCCGGACGCCCGAAAAGGACCAAGGCTGACCGTGTCGGTGAAACGGGAATTGGCCGTCGGCAGTCCCTAACGTGATGAATGACGGCATTCTGCTCCTGGACAAGCCGGCCGGTTTGACTTCCAACGCCGCTCTCCAGCGCGTACGACGCCAGTTCGGTCGAATCAAAGCCGGGCATACTGGAACGCTCGACCCGCTGGCGACGGGCCTCTTGCCGATCTGCCTCGGTGAAGCAACGAAGTTTTCCCACTTGCTTCTCGATGCTGACAAGACTTACGAGGCGGTGATCCGATTGGGTTTTGTCAGTTCGACCGGCGATGCCGAAGGCGTTATACACCCATCCGGCGCGCCGGACTTCGATGGCAGGAAGTTGCGGGAAGTCGTGCGTGCGTTCACTGGGCCGATCGTCCAGTTGCCACCCATGCACAGCGCGTTGAAAAAAGACGGGCGACCTTTATATACGTATGCCAGGGCCGGGATCGAGGTCGCCCGAAATCCAAGAAACGTTCTTATTAAACGCATTGAAGTAACTGATTTAAAGAGTAATAATTTATCAATACAGGTAACCTGCAGCAAGGGGACATATATCCGGGTGTTGGCGCAGGATATAGGTGCGTCATTGGGTTGCGGCGGCTTTCTGTCGGCGTTACGCAGGACCCGGATTGCAGATCTGGAAATCGACGCGGCAATAGGACTTGAAGAACTCGAACGAGCCGGATGCGAACTTATGGCCACCCGTTTGCTGCCGGTAGATCGGCTGGTCAGCGCCTATCCGGCGTTGCGCCTTGATAGTGCGCAAGCAAGACGAGTCAACACTGGGCTTGAAATTCGCCCGGCCGTGGCCGCACACCAGGGTCCTGTCAGATTGTACGACGCTTCCGGAAGCTTTCTGGGTATTGGCGAAAGCCGGGTCGATGGTAGCGTCGCCCCGAAACGGATGCTGGCTGTCCCTGCAGTCCTGCCAGAAGTCAGGGCAAATGTTTGATTAACCCGTTAGAAACGCTTGGAAACCCCGAACTCCGCGGGTAGAATGTCGGCCTTTCTTTCGGAGACAGGGTGATGGCGATCACGACGAGCCAAAAGGCTCAGATTCTGCAGGAACATCAGCGGGCAAAGGCCGACACTGGCTCCCCCGAAGTGCAGGTCGCGCTGCTTACTGCGCGCATCAACGACCTGACTGATCATTTCAAGGCTCACGTAAAAGACCATCATTCACGTCGCGGACTGCTGAAAATGGTGAGCCGCCGCCGCAAGCTGCTGGACTACCTGCGACAGGAAGACAGTGACCGTTATCGCTCTTTGCTCGATCGCCTCGGGCTTCGCAAGTAAGGAATTCATCTCCTTCGGTCATCCCGGGCAAGACTCTTGCACTTCACCTAGCCCGGACCGGTAGTGATGCGCCAACCGGAATTCCCGAAGCGATCAACCGCGTCAAGGGGCGGTCCACGCTCCTTCGCAATTCGGCAACAGAGGAAACCCTCTTGAAAGTAACCAGGAAATCCATCAATTACGGGCGCCACACGCTGACGCTTGAGACGGGTGAAGTTGCACGTCAGGCTCACGGCGCGATCATGGTAAACATGGACGATACCGTGGTGCTGGTCACCGTGGTCGGGAAAAAGGACGTCAAAGCAGGACAGGAATTCTTTCCGTTGACTGTTGATTATCAGGAGCGAACGTACGCGGCCGGCAAGATTCCAGGCGGATTCTTCAAGCGCGAAGGCAGGCCGTCCGAAAAAGAAACACTCACTTCCCGACTGATCGACCGTCCCATTCGTCCTCTGTTCCCGGAGGGCTTCTTCAACGAAATTCAGGTCATCGCCACCGTCGTCTCCTCGAATGTCGAGGTGGACTCCGACATCGCCGCAATGATCGGCGCGTCCGCAGCGCTGGCAATCTCCGGAATTCCGTTCAACGGGCCCATCGGCGCTGCGCGCGTTGGCTACCTCGACGGCGAATACGTTCTCAACCCCACGGCAACCGAACTCAAATCGTCGAAGTTGAACCTGGTCGTGGCTGGCACCAAACAGGCCGTGCTGATGGTCGAGTCCGAGGCGATGGAACTTTCCGAAGACGTGATGCTGGGCGCAGTCGTTTACGGCCACCAGCAAATGCAGGCTGTGATCGTCATGATCAACGAGCTTTCTGACGAAGTGGGCGTGCCGCTATGGGATTGGGCGCCCCCCCAGAATGACAGCCTCATCACGGACCGTATCGTCCTGCTTGCCGAGGAGGATCTGCGCGCTGCATATCGCCTGCGGCAAAAGCAATCGCGCACTGAGAAGGTAGAGCAGATCCGGGCCACGGTTTTGGCCGAAGTGGCGCCCGAAGGCTCAGACACCGGGCATGTCAACCTGGTGAAATCGACTTTCAGCAATATTGAGTCGAAAATCGTGCGCAGTCAGATTCTCAACGGCGAACCGCGCATCGACGGACGCGATACACGCACGGTAAGGCCGGTCACGATTCGCACCGGCGTGCTGCCTCGCGCTCATGGTTCCGCGTTGTTTACCCGCGGCGAAACGCAGGCTTTGGCGGTAGCTACACTGGGTACGGCGCGAGATGAACAGATCATCGACGCTCTGCAGGGCGAGTACAAGGAGCGCTTCATGCTTCATTACAACATGCCTCCTTACGCGACTGGAGAAACCGGCCGTGTCGGCACGCCTAAACGGCGAGAAGTCGGGCATGGACGGCTCGCGAAGCGCGCGTTGCTGGCGGTACTGCCAGCGCCGGAGGAGTTTTCGTATTCAATGCGTGTCGTTTCCGAGATTACCGAGTCCAATGGCTCGAGTTCCATGGCATCGGTTTGCGGAGGCTGTCTGGCGCTGATGGATGCCGGGGTGCCGCTCAAGGCGCACGTTGCCGGCATTGCCATGGGTCTGATCAAGGAGGGCAATCGTTTTGCGGTACTGACCGACATCCTCGGCGACGAGGATCACCTGGGCGACATGGATTTCAAGGTCGCCGGAACCGAATCCGGCATTACTGCCTTACAGATGGATATCAAGATCCAGGGTATCACCAAGGAAATCATGCATGTCGCGTTGCTGCAGGCGCGCGAGGGCCGGATGCACATTCTCGGTTTGATGCGTCAATCACTGGCAACGCCGCGCGCGGAACTGTCGGCTTACGCACCGCGGATGATCACCATCAAAATCAAGCCGGAGAAAATACGGGACGTTATCGGAAAGGGCGGCGCGGTCATTCGCGCCATTACCGAAGAGACCGGTACAACCATCGACATCAACGACGACGGTACCGTGACAATCGCCTGCGTTTCTTCCGAGGGCGGCGAGGCGGCCAAACGCCGTATCGAGGAGATTACCGCTGAAGTCGAAGTCGGCCGCGTATACGATGGCACGGTGCTCAAGCTTCTGGATTTCGGTGCGATCGTGAGTGTGCTTCCCGGGAAAGACGGGTTGCTGCATATTTCGCAAATTGCCAATGAGCGCGTCAACAGCGTTGCCGATCACCTCAAGGAAGGTCAGGCCGTACGGGTCAAAGTCCTCGAGGCCGATGAGAAGGGACGCCTGCGGCTATCTATGAAGGCGGTTGCCGAGGAAGCAAAGGCGGCCGGATAGCAGGATTCCCGTGGACAGAAAAAAGCCCACCGCGATCGGTGGGCTTTTTACTTGTCGTCTTGCTACCCCTTTTACGGTGTCGCGGGAAAGATCTGCAGCAGCGTGAACGGGTAAACGTAGGCCTGCAGCATCACCAGGCCGCCGACCAGCATTGCCAGAACCAGGCTGTGAAAGAAGACGTAGCGCAGGATGTCGCCTTCATGGCCATACCATCGGGTCGCGGTGGAAGCCACGACGATGGACTGCGCATCAATCATCTTGCCCATGACACCGCCGGAGCTGTTGGCCGAGGCCATCAGGTTGGGGTTCAGTCCCAACTGCTCGGACGTGACTTTCTGCAGTCCGCCGAACAGTACGTTCGATGCGGTATCGGAGCCCGTTAGCGCGACCCCGAGCCAGCCGAGCATCGTGCCGAAGAATGGATACATTGCCCCGGTGTAAGCGAACGCCAATCCGAGCGTGGCATCGGTGCCGGAATACCGGGTAGTAAATCCCAGGGCCAGCATCGCCGCGATTGTCAGCAGCGAAAATTTGACCAGCTTCAGTGTCCCCCAATACTTGCGTAGCAGCTCACCGAAGGAGTAGCGCATGTAAAGTCCCGCAAGCAGCGCCGCGATCAATATTCCCGATCCGGTTGCCGACAGCCAATTCAAGCTATAAACCGCCTTCTCGGTATGCGCCGTGGCAACCACTGGTGGCACTTTCTCCACCAACTCATTCAGGCCGGCCACTTTGAAGTCGAACTTGGTGGCCCCGTTCCAGGGAAAAACCTTCTTCTCCTCCGTTTTCTCCGGCCCCGTAGTGGTGTGCGCGATTTTTGTGACGGTGTAACTGCCATTGAGGAATCCCCTGACTTGAGGCACACCCCACAGAAACACGAATACGGACAGCACGATCCATGGCACCCAGGCTCGCACTACGGTGGCTCGTTCATGCCTGAGCGGTTGCATTCCTTCGCCAATGTTTTCCACCGTACCGCTGTCCTTCTCGTGACCCTTGAGGGCGGTTGTCTTCCAAATAGTCTTCGGCTTCCAGATCCGTAGAAACGCGGTCAGGCAGGCCATGGACACGATTGCCGCGACCACATCCACTAACCATGGACCGTGATAGTTAGAGACAAGGAACTGCGGAATGGCGAAGCTCACGCCGGTTATCAGGATTGCCGGCCAAACTTCCTTCATGCCGCGCCAGCCGGCAAATGCCCACACGAGCCAGAACGGCACCAGCAGCGAAAAGAAAGGTAACTGGCGCCCGACCATGGCCGACAACTGAAACAGATCAAGTCCCGTAACGGCAGCCAGGGCGATGATTGGTGTGCCCAACGCCCCATAGGCAACCGGTGCGGTGTTGGCGATAAGAGAAAGTCCCGATGCCGCCAGCGGCGAAAAGCCCAGCCCGATCAGTATTGCGCCCGTCACCGCGACCGGCGTACCAAATCCGGCGGCACCTTCGAAAAATGCGCCGAAAGCAAACGCAATCAGCAGCAGTTGCAGGCGGCGATCTTCGGTTACGCCGGCGATGCTATCCTGCAGGATCTTGAAGTAGCCTTTGTCCTTGGTGAGCTGGTAAAGAAAAATGATGTTCAGCACGATCCATCCGATCGGCAGCAGACCAAAGAACGCGCCGTACATTGCTGACGCGCCTGCCATCTGTGCGGGCATGCCGTAAACAAAAATCGCGATCAGCAGCGCGGAGGCCAGCCCGAGGAGCGCAGCGACGTGTGCGGAAAGCCGAAAAAAAGCGAGTCCGCCGAGAAGTACCATGATTGGAATTGCAGCGACGATCGTACTAAGTACGGCGCTATCAAGCGGATCGTAAACTTGGGACCAGACCATGATTCGTGACCTCCTTATTGTTAGCCGATTTTGCCCCCGGCCGTAAAGTGTAAACGGTCCGTGTAACCATTTGTAATCCGGCCCATTATATCCAGAGCGATCACGCCGAGGAACGGCTCGAATCGTGGATCAGGCTGTACGGATGCCTTGGGTATAATCCGGCGCTCACACTAAACGGGTCTGCGCGATGAACGAGAACATGCCTTTTCGGAGCGGCGGCCGGATTCTGGTGGATCAGTTGAAACTCCACGGAACCGACACGGCGTTCTGTGTTCCCGGCGAGAGTTATCTGGCGGTCCTGGATGCGCTCTACGACGCGCGCGAACGCGTGCGCCTGATTGTCTGCCGCCAGGAAGGCGGCGCCGCGTTCATGGCCGAGGCCTACGGCAAACTCACTGGGAATCCGGGAATCTGTTTCGTAACTCGCGGGCCTGGCGCCACCAACGCCGGAATAGGCGTGCACACTGCGTTTCAAGATTCGACGCCGATGATACTGTTCATCGGCCAAGTTGGCGGTGACGTGGTCGAGCGCGAGGCATTTCAGGAATTGGACTACCGGCGCATGTTCGGGCAGACGGCCAAATGGGTGGCTCAGATCGATCGTGCCGACAGGATTCCCGAACTGGTCAGTCGTGCGTTTCATACCGCGGTGTCGGGACGACCGGGACCGGTGGTGCTTGCCCTGCCCGAAGACATGCTCGCGAGCCAGGCGGTGGTCGCGGACGCGGGGTCTTTTTCGAGGGTGAAGCCACATCCCGGAGTCGCCGACATGGAGCGGATGCGCGATTTGCTGGGGCAGGCGCAAAAACCGATGGTCATTCTTGGCGGCGGCGACTGGTCTGCACAGGCCTGCAACGACATTCGCGCTTTTATCGAAGCAAACAACCTCCCGGCAGGATGCAGTTTCCGCCGGCAGGACCTGCTCGATAATCGGCATCCGAACTACTGCGGAGAAGTTGGCATCGGAATCAATCCTTCGTTCGGGGAGCGCATACGCGGCGCCGATGTGATACTGGCAATCGGACCGCGACTTGGGGAGATGACCACGGGTGGATATACGCTGTTTCCGATACCCCGGCCATTCCAAAAGATCCTGCACGTGCATCCGGGGAACGATGAGCTGGGCCGGGTTTACCAGGCCGACCTGATGATCAATTCCGGGATGGCGGAATTTGCCCAAGCTGCAGCAAACCTGCCGTCCGTGGATTCGTCCCGGTGGCGCGATTGGACCCATAGTGCACGCGAAGATTACGTGAAGAACCTCAAGCCCAGCCCGATGTCGGGCGATCTTGATTTGGCAGAGGTCATGACTTTCCTGCGTGAACGCCTACCGGAAAACGCGATCGTCACCAACGGCGCGGGAAATTACACGGGCTGGATACAGCGTTTCTACCAGTACACCGGTTTCCGCACACAGTTGGGCCCCACCAACGGCGCGATGGGTTATGGAGTGCCTTCAGGCATCGCCGCGAAAGTGGTTTACCCGGACCGCATGGTGGTAAGTTTTTCGGGAGACGGCTGTTTCTTGATGAATGGGCAGGAATTGGCCACTGCGGCGCAATATCGGCTTCCAGTCGTGTTTGTGGTGATCAACAACAGCATGTATGGAACCATACGCATGCACCAGGAACGCGAATATCCCTCACGTGTGTACGCAACGAATCTCCACAATCCGGACTTTGCGGCGCTGGCGCGTGCCTACGGTCTGCATGGAGAAACGGTGCAACGGACCGCGGACTTCGCGCCTGCCTTTGAACGAGCAGTGGCCTCGGGAAAGCCCTCGTTGCTGGAACTGCAAATTGACCCGGAGGCGATTACCACGCGCACCAGCCTCACTTCTATTCGCGAACAGGCGGTCAAGGCCGGAAGGTAGTAATACGGTCACCGCACGCGCGCGGTGATTCCGGCGATCTTATCCCGCGTCGCCATTTCGGCGCATGATGTTCACGCGTTCGCCCGGTGCCCGCGATTGAACCGGCACTCTGGCCCGAATCGGTCGACAGGAGCTACCCGTACACCGCGCTGATTCGCCGCTATTGCGCCGAGTGCGAAATTCGCCGAACACAACCGCGTGCGCGAAAATCGACGAGTCCGGGGAGAACGCCGACAGGGCCTATTCCTGAAAGGCTTCTTCACGCTTCCTGCGCACGGCCGGTACCACGACGATTGCAAGAAGTGCCGTTGCGACCACCAGCAGCGCCAGGCTGAGTGGGCGCGTAACAAACACGGTGGGATCACCGCGAGACAACAGTAATGCCCTGCGCAGGTTTTCTTCCATCATGGGGCCGAGAACAAACCCGAGCAGCAGGGGCGCAGGCTCGCAGTCGAGCTTGATGAACAGGTATCCGAGGAACCCGAAACCCAGTGCCAGCGCGACGTCGACCGCACTGTTATTAAGGCTGTACACGCCTATGCACGAGAACAGCAGGATGGCGGGGTAGAGAATTCGATAAGGAACCGAGAGTAACTTCACCCAAATTCCGATCAAAGGAAGATTCAACACGACCAGCAGCAGGTTGCCGATCCACATGCTGGCGATCATCCCCCAGAACAATTCGGGGCGCTCGGACATCACTTGCGGCCCGGGTGTTATCCCGTGAATGGTCATTGCGCCGACCATCAGCGCCATCACCGCGTTTGCCGGGATGCCGAGTGTCAGCAGGGGAATGAAAGACGTCTGCGCGCCGGCATTGTTCGCCGATTCCGGGCCGGCTACGCCTTCGATTGCGCCGTTACCGAAACGCGACGGATCTTTCGCCACTTTCTTTTCCAGTGTATATGCGGCAAACGAACCTAGAGTGGCGCCGCCACCCGGCAGTATTCCCAGCAACGCACCGATTCCGGTGCCTCGCAATACTGCTTTCCACGATGCTTTCAAGTCATCGCGCGTCGGAAACAGGCTGATTATTTCCGCCATGACCACTTCGCGACTGGCGCGGCGCTCGATATTGGCGATGATCTCGGAAAAACCGAACATACCCATAGCCACCACGACGAAACCGATCCCGTCGGCGAGTTGTGGCAGGTCGAAGGTGAAACGGAATTGACCCGTATTGGTGTCGGCGCCGATCAGCCCCAGCAGCAGCCCGAGCAGGATCATGCCGATGGCTTTGATAAGTGAACCGCGTGCCAGCACGATCGCGGCAATCAGCCCCAGCACCATCAGCGAGAAATACTCGGCCGGACCAAATTTAAACGCGATTTCTGCAAGTGGCGGGGCAAACAAGACCAGGATCAGCGTTGCGACTGTCCCGGCGAAAAAAGAACCGAGCGCGGCGACCGCGAGCGCTGGACCGGCTCGACCCTGACGCGCCATTGCGTAACCATCCAGGCAGGTCACTACCGAAGAGGCTTCCCCGGGCAGATTTACCAGAATCGCCGTGGTCGAGCCTCCGTACTGCGCGCCGTAATAGATGCCGGCGAGCATGATGAGTGCCGACACCGGCGGCAGGGCGAATGTGGCGGGCAATAACATCGCGATGGTCGCGACTGGTCCGATGCCGGGCAACACACCGATCAGAGTGCCCAACAGGACACCCAGAAAGCAATAAAGCACGTTCTGCAATGTCAGGGCGACGTCGAACCCCAACTGCAGATTGGCGAGCAATTCCATCAGACGGGAAATATCATGAACGGCAGACCAAGCCCGTAAGTGAACACGCCGACTGCGAGCGCCAGCATGAACGCGATCAGGACCGCGACTTCGCGGGGACGACTTTCGGAACTGGCCATGGCTCCGATCCCTACCAGCAGTGCGGTAGCAATGACAATCCCGCCGCTCTCAATGGTAATGGCGAACATTCCGACTGCGCCCAGCACCAGCGAAAGCGCGCGCAGGTTCGCGGATTCAATGCGCTCACCCGCAATCACGAGACTCCTTATGCAGATCGCCACGCCGATCAGCGCTAGCAGGATACCCAGGAGGTAAGGAAAGTAACCGGGCCCCATGCGTACCGCGCTTCCCATCGGGTAGTCGCGGGCGATGTAGGCGGCGAGCACACCGAAGAACAGGAAGATCAGGCCGGCGCAGAAATCCCGGGGACTGCGAATAGCGATGCTCATCTTCTGCCCGTGCATTATTGTGATTCTGAAATACCGGACGGGGTCTATCCTTTCACAGGCCTACCCCAGTGCGAATGCAGCCCGAAAAAAGGAGGGTGTCAGAGTTTGCGGCAAAAGGGCGCGTATAACGCCTGCAGCACATTGCCGTCCCGGATGTC
>Ga0187893_10012424_pt1 | contig 12084 bp, 14 predicted proteins | sample MA1701074metaG_FD_139574 | JGI IMG/M metagenome (GOLD analysis project Ga0187893, IMG submission 139574) | White microbial mat communities from a basaltic lava cave in the Kipuka Kanohina Cave System on the Island of Hawaii, USA - MA170107-4 metaG ... | reverse complement strand
GTCGGGATCGCTGAGGGAGTCGCCCTCGGGATCGCTGAGGGAGTCGCCCTCGGGATCGCTGAGGGAGTCGCCCTCGGGATCGCTGAGGGAGTCGCCCTCGGGATCGCTGAGGGAGTCGTCCTCGGGATCGCTGACGGAGTCAGCCTTGGGATCGCTGAGGGAGTCGGCTTTGGGATCGCTGAGGGAGTCGGCTTTGGGATCGCTGAGGGAGTCGGCTTTGGGATCGCTGAGGGAGTCCCCCCCGGAGCCGTCGAGGGAGTCCCCACTCCCGGAGGCGCTGACGGAGTCGCCACCGGTGGAGGCGCTGACGGAGTCCCCACTCTCGGAGGCGCTGACGGAGTCGCCACCGGTGGAGGCGCTGACGGAGTCCCCACTCTCGGAGGCGCTGACGGAGTCGCCACCGGTGGAGGCGCTGACGGAGTCCCCACTCTCGGAGCGGCTGACGGAGTCCCCGCTCCTGGAGCCGCTGACGGAGTCCCCACCGCCGGAGCCGCTGACGGAGTCCCCACCCCTGGAGGCGCTGACGGAGTCCCCACTCCCGGAGCGGCTGACGGAGTCCCCGCCCCTGGAGCCGCTGACGGAGTCCCCGCCCCTGGAGCCGCTGACGGAGTCCCCACCCCCGGAGCCGCTGACGGAGTCCCCACCCCCGGAGCCGCTGACGGAGTCCCCACCCCTGGAGGCGGCGCTGGCGGAGTCCCCACCGCCGGAGCCGCTGGCGGAGTCCCCACCCCCGGAGCCGCTGACGGAGTCCCCACCCCCGGAGCCGCTGGCGGAGTCCCCACCCCCGGAACCGCTGACGGAGTCCCCACCGCCAGAATCGCTTCCTTGAAACGCACCAACAGACCAACAACTCCTCCGCTGATCCTTGAGCTTTGCGACCGACAACTTCCAACAGAAAAAACATGCTGGTTGCGGCCCCGAGCGCCACAACCTGGCAGAGAACATCGATCGCTGTCAAGCGAGGGCTCGATCACGCAGCACAACGGCTGCAGATCGCGGTGACCTTCGGCGTGCGCTCAGTAAAATCCCGTAGAAGCCTCCAGCCACCAGTACACGCAGCGCTCCTGGGCGCTGATCGAGGCACCGTATTCCTCGCCCCACTGACAGCTGCGGGCGATAAACCCTTCGCTGTTACTATGGTCAGCTTGGTGGCGCTTTCCAAAAAGAAGCTTCGCATACTTACCAGTGATACATTTGTCGCATGGCTCACGAATTAGCTCCGCAAATGGCACTTAAAAACGACAAAAGTGGCACCACTGAATAAAAAGCCTCCACTGGTAAGTTTAATGCTTATATATTAATTGAGCGTGAGCTGCTTGTTAATTTATGAAATTTCGCTACAAAACTATTGTTTGGGATTCCCTGATAGGATAGTATTATTTACGACAATCGTTGCGAAATGCGACGAAGGTTGCGAGGAACGCAAAAATCGAGATAGGGAGAATACTTTAATTCGTAGAATGCGCCGATGAGGGGAGCGGCGTGTGGCCCTTACGTCATAGCCTGCCCCAATTCGGCCTCGATTAGGAGGAGTCCAATGATTAAAATGAAAACCACGTTGTTAGGTGGTGCGTTGGCCGTTGCCCTGTCGGCTCCCGCTATGGCCGGTGACTTCCATGCCCTCAACGGATTACAAGGAGCTACTCCCGCGCCGCTCCAAGACGGCGTGTTGGCCGCCACGGAAGGGGGGGCGGCATGCGATTTCACGTTGGCGACCACAGACGGCGCAGGGGTTTGCCTACTTGCGGCCCTTCCGAGCGGCGCGTTTTTCTCGGTTGCCAATGAGTTACCCGTAACGGCCGCGAATTTCCTACAGGTTCACGGATTCACCGTCGATACGGTACCGATCCCGCCAACCCCGACCCCGTGAGGTAATGTCCCCGGCGGGCGGGAGGTTCGTGGCAGGTGGTATCACCGGCCAGTTGCCCGCCGGAGTCCGTTTATCTCCTGGAGAGCCCTCATGCAGCAGTCGAGGGTTCTCCACTCTTCATGGACCGGGGCGGTGCTCAGCTTAGCTAAGGTAGACCTTGCGCTTCTGGTCTGTTCCTTTCAACACGAGCACAATGGCACGGGCCGCGTGGGGGAGCACGTTCACCATTCCATGCGGTGTCTTTTTTGGCTTAGTCCCGAAAGGCCTGTGATCGCGAGCAGAGGGCTCGTGCAGAATACTTCTCGGCCCTCAGAGGTACCCGTCTCCACCCGGCGATGGTGCCGAGACGCGTAGAAGTCCACATGTCGAGGGCGACGCCTTCGACCCGATGGAGATTGACTTTATCCATAAGAAATGCACTGGAAAAGTGGGTAGCGCATGATAAGCCTAGGGCGATTTCTCGGGTATGTACTGATCCTGCAGTCTTTCATAAATGGCGTGAGTGTGGCTGAAGAAGCCGCCTGGAGCGTTCCCAACAGCGGCCAGCAGACCGTCGTGAAGCGTCATACCCTGAAAGAGCTTCGGGACCAATATGTCGTTAAACAGCAACTAGACTACTCGTGCGGTGCGGCGGCGCTAGCTACGCTCATGGTTCATTATTATGGGCAGGATACCTCAGAAAAGGAGATCCTAGAGCTGCTTAACACCAGGCTTAAAACGATGACTGAAGAGGAGCAAGCCCGCAAGACCAGGATCGGGTTTTCCCTCCTGGATCTCAAAGTGGTAGCGCAACAGAAGGGTTATCGGGCTGCGGGCTTTAAGCTGAGCGTTGACCAACTTCCACAGCTGCTGGCTCCTGTGATCGTTCACGTCCAGCCATTCGGCTACCATCATTTTGCTGTGCTCCGGGGAGTGGCTGGGGATCGTGTCTATTTAGCCGATCCGGGACGCGGTAATCTGCGCATGAGCCTAGAGCGTTTTTTGGATGAGTGGGGCGGAGTTGTGTTTGTCCTGGGCAAGGCGGGAGAAGAGAAGATCACGCATTATCCCTTAGCACTGTCTCGGAGCATGGATTATCCTTCATCCGGGTTGCGCCAGGAAGCGCACCAGGGGGACCAGGTCGCGTCGTCCGCCGTAGACTTTGTTCTACGAGCGCGTCCTCGTTAGCTTCGTTTAAGCAGCCCATCACAACTGTAGGAATAGGCTCTCCCGGCTTTTTCGCCTCGTTTTGGCTTTCTTCCTCCGTTTCGCCGAGGAGTGGCTCGCTTGCGCACGTTCTACGTGCAATCCGGCATTCTTTTGATATATCATTACAAGCGCTTAGGATGACAATATAATCCGAAAGCTGAAGAACGCTTCTCGGTGGGAGGAACGAATGAAAAAAAATAGGGCCCCCTCTAGACGCAGACAAGTTTCTCGCCATTTGCCGGGCCGCCGAAACGCAGCAGGGAAAAGGCTTACGGTTATTTTGACCATCGCCGTTGTCTTGGTAGGTATCATCTTGATCCAGCGGGGCAAAGGGACTAACGCGGGCGCTGCTTTTAGGAGCGATGGGATGCCGCATATCGATGGCGGAAGGCCAGGTGTCAAGAAGGTTTCCTATGCGACAGGCGAGCGCGTGGATGCTTATGTCGCCAAGACGGAGTATGAGAAACTTAGACGGGAGGTGGAATCCCTCAAAAGCCAAATGCAGCGCCTGTTAGAAGCATTGCCCGCTACGCCGGCACTAAAACCTACCGATGCAGAACCCGTCCCGCCGAGATCAAAGCGCGCCGCTGCAGAAGTCAAAGGGGAGAAAAAATCGGTCCCTAGTGCGCCCCCCCTATCTCAAGAGAGAGTCGGCCGGGCTGACCAGGAAGAATTTGCAGCCGAGACAGGGGACCGCCGCAAGGAGGCGGAGGAGGCCAAAAGGGAATTGGACCAGTTTTTACGCGCTGAAAAGCTTATATTCAAGCCTGGAGAGGTCCAATTAGAGGTGGGGGCCTCTTACGCCCACGATACTGCGGTGGGGTCATTCGCCGACAAGGTTAGATTTCGCTCCGCGAGTGCAAATTTGCTGATGCGGTATGGTCTTGCAGAGGACCTGGAATTCGATTTGGGCGTCCCATTGGTCTACACGGAAGTAGAACGTGACCGTGGAGTACTTGGCGAGATCCGTGTCGGACCAACTGGAACAACTGCAACAACTACTGTCTTCCCACCCACTCGGCAGGATGGTGTAGGATTAGGGGACATCGATTGGGCACTTAGATATGCAGCCGTACATGAAAAGGGGGCGATCCCGGAGGTGACCCTGAACGTGAATGCAAAATCTGACACCGGCGATGCGGACCGGGGATTGGGCACCGGGTTCTGGAACGTGGGGACCGGAGTCTCGCTGGTCAAGACCATCGATCCCGTGGTGGTCTTCGGCTCATTGGGATACACCTGGACCCTGGAAGAAGGGGATGTCGATTTGGGGAGCTCAATTTCGGGGGATGTCGATCCCGGGGACCATATTCTGTACGCTGTCGGCACGGGGGTCTCACTCAATGACCGGGTGAGTTTTTCCATGGCCATGGCTGGTGCGGCGATTAGGCGCACAGAAGTCAACGGAAGTGAGATCCGTGGTTCCGGACTAGACATCAATAGCCTCCAGTTTACGACCACTGTGCAACTGGCCAAGCGAGTGTATCTAGAGCCCTTCGTAGGTTTTGGTCTGACGGACGAGGCTGCCGATTTCTCGGTGGGGATCAGTGTACCGTTCGGGCTTGAAGGACGTTTTCCCCTACCTTTTTTTCATGACTTGTGAACCCGGCTCCATCCCCCAGAGTTTGAGGGCCTGACGGCTGGCTCCCGCGTGTGATAAGCTCCAATCCATTTGGAAATAGATTCCCTACTTCTAAGGAGAGGGGAGGTGATGCGCGTGGAGGGCGATATCCACCGTCTGACGGCAGCCGGCTCGAAATCGAGTTGCCAGCGAGAGGCGCGAACCGGGCCAATCAAATCAGGTGGTCGGGAACGACCGAATGAGATTGAGTCATGGATTCCAACTCGGTATTGGTTAGGAGGAGTAAAATGATAAAAACCACGTTGTTAGGTTGTGCGTTGGCGGTCGCGCTGTCGGCCGCCCCGGCGGTGGCGGCTGACTTCCATGCCCTCGCCGGATTACGAGGAACTACTCCCACTCCCCTCGATGACGAGGTGTTGGCCGCCACGGAAGGGGGCGCGGCCTGCACGGTCACTCTCGGACCGATTAGCGTGACGGCGGACTCGGGTACAGCAGGTGGCGTTTGCCTAATTGGGATCCTCATCACCCCGACAGGAGGCATGTCGATTTTCGCGGTTGCCAATGCGATACCTGTATTCGCCGCGAATTTCCTACAGGTTCTCTGACCTGACGTTCAGGCTCAGCACATGTACACCGGCGGGTGGCCCATACCGGAAGGCTCGTGGCGAGTACTCTCGCCCGCCGGGGCCGCCCGGTTCCCGGAGAGCGCCCTCGAGAAGCCGAAGGCTCCCCTTCAGCCTCGAGGCGATGGGCTAAGAGCTTGTGAAAAAAATCTGCTGCGCTCGTAATCTCGCATTTCGGCGGTGCTCGGGATCCTCATGTATTTCAATATACACTCCGGTTGCTCGTCTCATCCTTAAGACTCACCCCTTCGGGGCTTGCGCTCCGTTTCGCTCCCGACGAAACGGTCCTGCGCTCCGGCGAAACGCGATCTTTCTTCGCTCGCGACGATTTTTCACAAGCTCTAAGGCCTCGCCAATTTTTCCCCCAGGTCTTCGGTCTGACCGTCTTTTACCTCTCGATACCCTAGGATCCTGCCCTCGAGCTCGATGGGCTTTCCCTCGGTCCGGACGTGAAACACCATCCCCGGTACGATGTTGTGCTTCTTACCCAGGTTAATTATCGTGAGATCGCCATCGATTCCAGCGATACGTCCTCTAAGAGGATAGTTTTCTTTGATGGCTGCGTTGATCTTCCTACTGAAATCTACGGCGATCTCCGCAGGGTCGATGGGGCCAGTTTCGTGCCGTACCAAGGGTAGCACAATAGCCGTGGTCTCGGTGTCGATGAGCCGCATGCCGACGCTCCCGTTTTTCCCGCCCGCCTCTGAGACATAGCCGGTAAGGAGCAAGCGTGCGACAGTGATCCCGCAGTGGCAAGCTCTAAGGAAGCTGCCGCGGACGAAGTTACCCGGACGGAGCCGCTGACGGGGTCGCTGCCCTTGGAGCCGCTGACAGAGTTGCCGCCGGCGGAACCACTTCCTTGAGACAACGGCTCCTGTTCCACTGTCCTTGAGCTTTGCGGCCGACAACGTCTACTAGAAGAACATGCTGTTGCGGCTTCGAGCGTCAACCCGGCAGCACATCGATCTCTGTCAAGCAAGGGCTGGATCACAACGGCTTCAGATCGCGGTGAAATTCGGCATGCGCTATCGATGCGCTAACGCACAATCCTGCCCCGCAGATCAACTGTTGAGCCGCGGCGGCGGGGTGCCGCCGGCGCGGCGATTCGGTAACCCGCTTTCGAACTAGTCTACAAGAGATGTACGCCCATGTAGCTACTCGCTGTACAGCCAACGGTTCGAAGGATCAACTGAGCGTCCGTGGTTCGTGCGACTGCTGCACGCGGCGGTTCATGCCATTTCAACTGCTTACAACCAGGTTCTCATCAAGAACGCCGGTCCAGCACGCGCCTGAATCTTTTCGATGTGTACATCCAAAGAAGAATGTACACGAGGAGCAAATTAGACGTTAATCATAAAAACCTTAATGCAGTGCCGTAGTTGCTCGGCAGCCAAGCATCGTTTTCTGCCTGATCAAAGCCGGCGGACGGAGGATGCGTGAAGAAGATGTTGGTCGCATTGGCGGTGGCTTTGATTTCGCAGCATGTCAATTCCGAACCGCAAGTGCTTACCGCTTCTCAGATGGACGAGGTCACGGCGAGTGGCGTCTTCGTGGATGTTTTCTCTTTCGCGAACGGGCAAGGCAACTCCGTAAATGCGTCCACTTACACGCACACGCACGTCGTCACCGCGCCAGGGACTGAGGTGGGGTTTGGCGTGGGCATCGGGAGGGCCGTGGCTTGCTGTGGTCCTGACGCCGAGGTTGATGTGGCCTCTCGGGGCATTGGAGCAGGCGATCGCGTTCTGGGCAGGATTTACGGCGTGGTGCGTCGCAGCCCCCGGTTTGCCTATGCTGTTTCGGTGGTTACGGTCGTTGTCATCTCGATGGCGCCAGCGGCGAAAAATACTACAGGATTTGTGGGAGATATGTCACTTTCAGCCGGCGCCGAAATGAGACTTCGTTCTGCAGACATACACCAATGGGAGGGAAGATCGACCTTGATTGATTTCTGAATTCTGAGTTTGACGCCGCGCGTTTTTGTTCCGCGCACGTCAAATGCCTGCCGTGCAGCACGGGTACTAGAACCCAAGCTGGGCGGGTGTAGCATTGCAACATCTTGTTAAGGAGGAGTGTTATGAATAAGCGTGTTATGAATAAGCTTGCGTTGTCTGCTCTGGTTCTCGGGAGTGTGATGGCAGTGACTGCTGCGCAGGCTGAGCCGCTGGCCTTGACCACCGCTCAGATGGACACGGTTACGGCGTCCGGGAAGGGCTTCGCCAGCTTCGACGGTAACATCTACGCGCGCAAGGATTTCGATACCGACATCGACTTCGACAAGCGCGCCCGCGTCGATTCCAAGGTGGACGCCAAAGGCTACCTAGCCGATGCTAATGCGGTCTCGAACTGCGCCGGAGGACGTGGCTGCACCGCCGAAACTTTCACGGGCGCCGACACGAACGCCTTCGACGGTACCGGCACGGCAGCCTCGCACTCCGTGTCCGCATCGAACTGACGAGAAGCGTCTGAAGCCGCTCAAAGTTGTTTGATGTGGATTCCGCAGGCCCCATGCCTCGGCATGGGGCCTGCGTGTCCTTGGTGATGCCGTCAGCACTGGATCTGATGGGAAGTTTTGCTGCGATCACGCGGCGTCGGGCCCACGGGGGGAGTTGGGTCGACGGCGAGCCGTGGAGGCGAGGAGATGGCCGACGCCACCGCGGCGGTCGTGATCGCCGCCTCCAGACGGGGGCAGGACCCACCCGGGTTCCGATTGAGGAAGAAGGGTTCCGATTGAGGAAGAAGATAGAAGTCCATGAGAAGCGGACGACCGGTCCTCGTACTGGCGCGGACCTGACCGTGCCGACGCTACCTGTCTCTCTCCCCAACTGCTGTCGGTTCGGCGCGCGCCGCAGCTCCGGCGTTGCTGCGGCGCTGCTGCTCGGGTTCTCTGCGTTCACAGCTGCGCCGGCCGCGCAAAGGGCGCCGGTCAAATCGCTCCTGGAGATGCGGCGGGAGCATGTGGTCGTGCAGCAGTGGGACCTCAGCTGCGGTGCAGCGGCGCTTGCCACTATCCTCCACTACCAGCACGGCGATCCAGTCTCCGAGCGGGACATCGCCAGGGATCTGATCGGCCGCGAAGCGTATCTCGCTCACCCGGAGCTCGTACGGGCGCGACACGGCTTTTCGCTGCTCGATCTCAAGCGCTACGTCGATCAGCGCGGCTACGCGGGTATTGGTTACGGCCGGCTGACGCTCGAGGATCTGATCGAGCGCGCGCCGATCATGACCCCCGTGAACTTCAAGGGGTACAACCACTTCGTCGTGTTCCGAGGCGTGCGCGGCAACCGCGCGCTCCTGGCGGACCCCGCCTTCGGCAACCGCACGATGTTGGTCGAGAAGTTTGAGAACGCCTGGTTGAACTATCCCAAATTCGGCAGGGTGGGATTCGTCGTCCAGCGGCGCCAAGGCTCCACGTCGCTCAATCAGCTCGCCCCAGACGCTAGCGACTTTGTCTTCTTGCGATAGGCGGCCCTGGAGCTACCTGCGATGAGGCAGGACAAGGCCAAACGTCGTCCGCGAGGGGAAGGTGGTATTGTAACAGCTGCCTCATTCCCGCACGATGCAAAGCAAGGGCGATTGCGTCAATGGGGATGAAGAAATCGAGGCACTCGCGCCGTGGAGTTCCAATCATGCGCTCGAAGAAGCAATTCGCCGCGCGGCCTCTCATTCCGGTGGGCCGCGCGTCGCCCTTACGGGCCCGCTTATCTCGAGCACGATACCTCCAGAGTTGCATCTTCGCCATCGCCATCGCCAACGCCATTTTCGCGCTGTTTTTGTTTCAACCAACGCCGACCTCGCAAGACGTTCGGATCGCTGAACGGTGGGTACAGACGCAATCCGAGGAGCAAACGGTGGTCCATGTCCAGGCCGACCGTCACACGCATTTCAGCCGCGTCACCTTCGAGTGGCCCCAGGAGGTCCTCTACGACGTGACGCAACACGGGCAGGAGGCCGTGGTTGTCTTCGCGCGCCCGGCGAGGTTCGATGTGTCGCAAATCACAGAAAAGCGTGCGCCGCACGTCATCGCTGCCTTTGCCGAAGACGGGGATCTCACCAGGCGGGTGATCTTCAGATTGAGGCCCGAGGTCGACGTGCGCACCTTCACCTCCAAAGCCCAACGGATCGTGATCCTCGACCTCATCGACCCGCCCGTGCCGCCTGCCAAGCCCGCTCTTGCGGGCGTGCAGCCGGGATTGATAAACGAGCCCAGGCGGGAGCCGGATCGGCGGCATGCGGTGACACGCTCGGCCCCCAAGCCCGCGCCATTGGCAACTGCAAAACCCGAGCTCGCGCGCAAGCCGGAGCAGGAGCGCGAGCGGCGGCGGACGGGGATGCCGTCACCGCCAAAGCCCGCTCTCGCGGCCACTGTCATGGAGCAGCTGAAGGAGGATCTCGAGCGAAGGGATGCGGTGATCGCGAATCTGCTGCGACGTGTCGAGCAGCTGGAACGTGTCTTGACCTTGGCGGAGCTAGATCAAACGGTTGCGGGCAGTGCCGGAGCTGTTCCCAGTGCTCCAGGCCTGCCGTCGATCGGTGTGGCCGGCTCGCTGCCCCCGATCCGTTCCACGCAGGCGCCGGAGGGGCCTCGGGCCGAGGAGAGCCCGGCCGCCCCGGCTGCTGCGCCCGGCGAATTCGAGGTCGACGAGGAGGTGGCCGATCGGGCGCTCGAGCGGACCCTGGTCGAGCAGGGGGCGCTCTTGCTGCCTTTCGGGGTTGCGGAGATCCAGCCTAACTTCAGCTACACGCGGCGTGAAGACGAACTCGAGCTGGTATGGAAACGACGACGCGACGAGTTCGAGACGAGCGTGACGACGCGCCTTGGTCTGCCGTTCGACTCGCAGCTGGACGTCAATTTCCCCTATCAATACGTCGACCAGTCGCGAGTCATCCCTCACTCCGACACCGCCGGGATTGAGGTTGCCCACAGTGGCTCGGGTTTCGGCGACATCCGTGTGAGCCTCGGCAAGACGTTGCTGCGCGAGGGACGCTCGTGGCCGGATCTGGTGGCGCGAGCGTTCTGGGACACCGCGACCGGCAATTCCTCCGACGACGGCGTGCGTCTCAACGGCGATTTCAACGAAATCGGCGGCTCGCTGATCGCGCTCAAGAGCCAAGATCCGCTGGCGTTCGTCGGCTCAGTGTCCTACGAGCACGCCTTCGAGAACGACGACGACGTCCGGCCCGGCGACGAGTTTGGCTTCTCGATCGGCGCTTTTCTGGCGGCCAGCGCCGAAACCTCGCTCCGCTTCCTTCTCAACCAGAGCTTCGCCGACGATCAAAGGAGAAGCGGCGAAGTCATCAACGGGACGGACGCGACGGCGAGCACGCTGAGCATCGGCGCGGCGTCCCTGCTCGGACGCGGCGTGCTGGTCGACATCTCGGCCGACATCGGCCTGACCGAGGATGCGCCGGACTATGCGGTGCAGCTCTCCGTGCCGATTCGGTTCGATCTGCCGATCCCGGGGGCCAGGTAGACCGATCGCGTCGACGACGACCGGGAGAGACCGGGGGGCTCCTGCGGTCGAACACAGCCACCGAGGCACCCTGCATCGCTTCACCTGATTGATCCATTATGCGTCGGTGGGAACTGTGGCGAACGCCTGGGTCAGGTAGACCAGCTCCGTCCGGTTGCTGGCGTGCAGCTTGCTCAAGATTCGGCACACGAATACCTTGACCGTGCTCTCGGTGATCTGCAGCTCCCGGGCAATGATCTTGTTCGGCTTGCCTTGTCGCAAGCGCACCAAGACTTCCCTCTCCCGCGGCGTCAATCTGTCGAAGAGCTCGTTATCGGCCTGCGGTAGATCCTGGTGCGGCTCACGACGCAGGTCTTGGACCAATCGCACCAGCGCGCTCGCGGGCACGAAGGTCCCGCCCGCCCAGATAAAGCGGAGGGCCTCGGTTGCTCCGACAAGGTCCAGGTTGGTCGGGATGTAGCCGCGCACGCCGCGCTGAATCGCCTCCACGATGTCATCGCTCTCCTCGTGGTCGGCCAAGCAACACGACCGGCACGTGGCCCCAGTGTCGAACCAAGCGCTCGATGTCGCAACGCACGTCGGGGCTGTTCACCCGTGCGCCGCCGATGCAGAATAGGATCAGATCCGCGTCCCCGCCAAGGCGGCGGTCTTCGATCATCTCGGAAACCCTGGCCACGGGCGTGATCTGAAACTGACTCCGGTCGGCTTGTAGCCAGAGCGTCAGGCACTGCCGGGTCAGCAATCGGCGCTCGACGACCGCAATCGAGATGTTTCGAGCTGCACGGTTGGTCACGCCGCTTGAGCCATGCTGTTCCGACGCGACCGAGCCGTGAGGCGCTCTTCTCGTTACCATACCGGCATCTCCTCCTGAGAGCGGATCGTGACAGAAAATGGGGACGATCCCGTGACAAGAGTTCCTAATTATTGCAACAGCGCCCACGCGTTAGAGTTTAATTTTATCGAAGCGAATGGTTGTATGCGTGATCGATGTCGTTGAAGCATACGACAAATGTCGCATCATGGCTAGCGATTTTTCACCAACTTCCGGAAGCCTGCGACAAATGGCTCCTGTCAGGGAGGATAAGAAAAATAAACGCCTCTATTTATCGTTGATACATTTGTCGCATGGCTAGCGGATTAGGCCCACAAATAGCCCGTAAAGAGCGACAAAAGTAGCACCCCTGACTGTAAAGTCTCACTGTTGGGTTAATGCCTGTATATTAATTAGGGTGCAGATCGATCAGGGCGACGAGATTGAGTAGTGCTTTCAATCAGTTGAGCGAATTGGGTCTAGAAAAAGGGGACGTTCCATAGTATGTATGAGATTCGAGACTTCATACATAGCCAGTG
>Ga0187893_10012423_pt1 | contig 12084 bp, 11 predicted proteins | sample MA1701074metaG_FD_139574 | JGI IMG/M metagenome (GOLD analysis project Ga0187893, IMG submission 139574) | White microbial mat communities from a basaltic lava cave in the Kipuka Kanohina Cave System on the Island of Hawaii, USA - MA170107-4 metaG ... | reverse complement strand
GGCCGTGGCGAGACGAGACCACCTCGGAGGGACGGCGCCAGCGCAAGTGCGGGCGGCCGTTGCGCGGGCTCGGGCGCGGCTAATCTCATGAGCCAACCGAAATAAAGGGCGCGGGTTTGTTCAGGTGCGATACATAGCGTCAGAAGTCGTAGCGAGCATGGCGCAGGCGGGGGAGGTCGGAGCGCAGGAACCGGAGCATACACGATAGTATGTGAGGATTCCGAGCACCGCCCGACCCCGCATCCGCCATGCGCAGTAGACTTATGACGCTATGTTGAAATATGGGGTGAGCTTCAAAGGTTTTCTATCGCTACCGGCTCGACGGGATCCGGCAGCTCAAACCCAAACACGCGCGAATAGAAATAGATCTCGGCATCCAGCACGCGTTTGATGGTCTCGGCTTGGCGGAAGCCGTGCTGCTCGCCGGGGAAGGCCAGATAGGCGACTGGTAGCTGCTTCTGCCGCAACGCTTGCACCATCTTCTCGGCCTGGTTGGGCGGCACCACCCGGTCTTCCAAGCCTTGGAAGAAGATCACCGGGCAGGACAGGCGCTCGACGGCGTGGATCGGTGAGCGCTGGCGGTAGTGCTCTTTCTCTTGCGGATAGGGGCCGATGAGCCGGTCGAGGTAACGAGACTCGAATTTGTGCGTCTCCTTCGCGAGGGCCTCGAGATCGCTCACCCCATAATGGCTGGCCCCGGCCTTGAAGACATCCCGGAAAGCCAACGCCGAGAGCGTCGTATAGCCGCCCGCGCTTCCCCCGCGGATGGCTAGGCGGTCCCTATCCACCCAGCCCCGTTCGGCCAGATAGCGGGCTCCGTTGACGCAGTCATCGACATCGGTGACCCCCCACTGTCCGTCCAGTCGTCGCCGGTAGCCCCGGCCGAAACCGGAGCTGCCGCCGTAGTTGACGTCGAGCACGGCGATGCCGCGGCTGGTCCAGTATTGGACCCCGAGATTCAGGCCGCTGTCCGCCGAGGACGTCGGCCCCCCGTGGCTCATGACGATGAGCGGGGGGCGCTCGCCTTCGGGCCCGGTATAGTCACGGTTCTTGAGCCGGTAGAAAAGGGCATAGGCGGTGAGGCCGCTCTCGGTCGGGAATTCGATGGGCTGCGCTGCCGACACATAAGCCGGATCTAGCTCGAGGTCACTGACACGCCGCAGGACTTTGAACTTACGCGTGGTGAGGTCGAAGGCTACGACGGCGGAGAATTCCGTAGGCGAGCCGCCGAGGAAAACGACTCGGTCGTCGCGGGCACGGACATAGGCGATTTCGGTGTAGGACGTTGAGATCTCTTCGACCTCGCCCGTGCCCGCGCGCACCGCCACCAAGTGGCAGAGCCCAGCGCTACGGTAGGCCACGATGATCCGCTCCGCCGAGGCCAAGGCATAGCTCGATCGCCCAAACATCCACGGGGGCTCGCCAAACTCCGCCTCTTTTTCGATGACCGGTTCAATCCGACCATCCTGCCCGCGATAGAGGTTCCACCATCCCGAGCGATCGGATAGGAAATACAGGCTATCCCCAGACCATTCGGGCTGAAGGATGGATTCATCGCGACCGCCGGCGATGAGCGTAGGCTCCCGTGGCGCACCGCTCGCGTCGAGGCTCGCGATCCATAGCTCGGTGCCGTCCCAGGGCATATTGGGATGGTTCCAACAGAGCCAAGCGAGCCGGTGTTCGTCGGGGCTGAGCCTGGGCGCGGCATAGAAATCGGCCCCGGAGATAAGGATTTGGCCCTGGCCCGCGCCTGCCGCATCGAGGTCGATGGCCACCACCGTGTTAAGGGGCTCACGATCGGGGCCGGTGTGATCCTCGCGGACGCAGATGAGCCGCCCACGCGCCCGGTCGATCACGGCATCCGCGTAACGGTAGGACCCGGGACCGGTGATGGGTTTAGGCTCGGCCCCACTCCCGGGACAAACACCATAGATGCACTGATCGGCGAAGTTGGAAAAAAAGATCCGGTTTCCATCGATCACATAGGAACCGCCACCGTACTCGTGCACCTGCGAGCGGGCATTGAAGGGCGCAGAAATGACGTCCTCGGTAGTACCGTCGGCCGAGCACCGAACGATTACGTAACGACCTTTTTCTTCGGGCCGGATCTCGATCCAATAGACGTCATTGCCTGCGATCCGCGGCTCCAGGAGCCTGACCGTCTTCGCGACGATCAGCTTGCTGGTGACGGGCGAGCGCCAAGAACCGAAAGGAGCGATCTGCACGGACATGTATTCCTCCTGCAAGGACTGATGGCGAACGCTGTATAGTCTCTCATCTTTCTGGTCATTCCGTCTTATCGATGCAGCTAGTAGTCCAGCGCGTCGGCTTTGTAGCGCAGGCCTTGCTTGCCGGCTTGCTCACGAATGGCGCTGTGGACCTTACGAACCAGTGGGTCTTTGGCACCGCCCTGCTCTGCCACCTTCTTTTTGAGAAAATCCGAGCGGCTCCTGGAAATTTCCTTGATCTCGCGCTGCAGCTCGTTACGACGCTTGGACTTCTCGGTGATCAAGGCTTTCTGCTCTTGCGGAGCCATGGCCTGCATGGGATCGGGCAGCTGTTCCTGGGCTATGCTCTCGAGGTCCACGCGACCGCTGGCTACGTCAGCGACCAACTCGCCCTCGCCGAGAAAGTTGGCCTCTCCGCTTTGCGACGCATGGAAGGTGGCCCTGCGGGCGCGGGATTCGACCGAGGATCCCTTGTGCAGCTTGTCGGCCGCACCCAGCTTCAGCTGCCGTTTTTCCTTCTCTTCGGCGCTGCCATAATAAAGGCGCGTGTCATCAAGCTCTCTGGACAGCTCGGCAGGCTTTTCATCGAAGGGCGTAGCGATCGCCACGGTGCTGCCTTCTTGTTCGACCTGGAAGTAGCGCAGTGCCTTGCCCGAACCTCAGACACCGCTTCTCGCCAAAGAACACGAAAGCGGAGTGGAGAGGCCATCGGAGATCCGCATCCGTACCTTCGAGAGCGAGATCGATCCCTTCGATTTCAGCCTGCTCGACAGCGGCCATTTCGTGCTGTTCCGCAAGGTCTGGCACGACGGACAACGTTACATCCAAGGGGCATTGATCGAACAGCAGCCGTTTCTCCAAGGCACGATCCAATCCGCGTTTATCGACACGGCTTTATCAAACATGAGCGACCTAATCGTCGCCTACCAGGGCGATGTGTTCTCGGCCTTCACCCGAGAGGCAGCCCATCTATCCAGTGCTAAGGAGTTGAGCGGCGCATTGCTGTATCAGGCGCGCGTATCCGCTCCGTTGAACGATATAGAGCTGGTCTTCAGCATCACCCGGTTGCCCCCCGGGCCCGGCGGCAGGGTCATCACCTGGCTCGCGGCCATACTCGCGGTGGTGCTATGGAGCGGCTTCTATCTGATGTATCGCTTGGGAGCGGGGCAGATCGAGCTCGCACGCCAGCAACAGGACTTCGTCTCCGCGGTCAGCCACGAGCTCAAGACCCCGCTCACCTCCATTCGCATGTACGGGGAGATCTTGCGCGAAGGCTGGGCCTCGGATGAGAAGAAAGACACCTACTACGACTACATCTATGATGAGAGCGAACGCCTGTCCCGCCTCATCAATAACGTCCTGCAGTTGGCGCGCATGACCCGCAACGATCTACAGGTCGATTTGAAACCCATGACCGTGGCTGAACTGATCGACGGCATCCGATCCAAGGTTTCCTCTCAGGTCGAACGGGCGGGTTTTGAGCTGAACGTGAATTACGAGGGCGAAGCCGATCAGGCCGTGATCCGGGTCGACGCCGATCTGTTCATCCAGATCGTCATCAATCTGGTGGATAACGCCATCAAGTTCTCCCACAAGGCGGAAAGGAAGGTGATCGACATCGCCCTGCCGCCGCCAGCGTGAGGGCCCTGTGGTGTTCAGCGTGCGGGATCACGGCCCGGGCGTGCCCAGAGACCAAATGAGGAAGATCTTTAAGCTGTTCTATCGTTCGGCGAATGAGCTCACCCGCGAGACCGTGGGCACCGGTATCGGCTTGGCCTTAGTGCACCAACTCGCGCTAAGCATGGATGGGCAGGTGGATGTGGTCAATAAAGAGCCTGGAGCAAAGTTTAGAATATCTTTTCCTGCCAGGAATAAACGCCATACCACAGGGCGGTAGCTTTGCATCGCGCCGTCTGGTAACCCGATGGTCCGGCGACTCGGAAAGGCGGACTTGAGCAGTACGTCGAGAACGCCGACTGAGCGCAACGCCGTAGATTCATGCAGCTACACGGCCGCGGGCGGGTGAGAAATGCGGGCTAGCGTTTGAAGACCACGAAACCCGGCAAGTCATGGTCGTAGCTCCATCCCTCTGCGCTTAACTGCTGAAGCAGCGCTTGGTACTGCCCCGCGCCTCTTTCGCCAAAGGGTAATTGCACGGGCACAACCAGGTATTGCGGCTTCGCTTGTGCGGCAACTCGCGAAACCGGAAAGATAACATGTTCCGCGACCAGGGTTGCGATCCCGATCAGGCAGAAGAGGCCTAAATTTTCCAGCATTTTCCGGGGCATGGTTTACTCCTCGATAGCTCAAAGAAAAGCGGTTAGGGCTAGGAGGCTGTCGGACTTAGAAAGAACCTACTGCGGCGGAGGGAAATCGATCCATATTTCCGATCATTTTCGTTAAATAATGACCACTATTCGCCTCAAATGATCGAAAATCTGTCCCTACCACTCGCCTCGCTACGGTTCCCTAAGTTCGACAGGCTCCTCAAAAAGGTGGCTGTACGCTTGTAAATCATGGGCTGGCTGTCTCTGCTAATTGTTGGTCGAACGTGATAAGTTCAGACTGGAGCTTTCGTGCCAGCCAAATATAGCTTGCGTCATAGACGCTAAGGCCCAGGTGCTCCGCGAGCGCGACCGCGTCAAGTCCTGCGCGTGCTGAACAATTCATCGGCCACGCACAAGTTGATCATATTCCCTGTGATGCCCAACCCAAAACCAGACAATATCCTGGCCATCTTCGATAGCGACCGCACGGTAGTGAACGCCTACCCTCGTCGACCAATACTTATCCACCTTCTTGAAGTGGAGCGATGGGTGATGGGGGTCACGTTTGAGAAGTTTGTAGTTCTCGTCGGCAAGTCGTTTGATGTTCTCGGGCAGCGCAGCATAAAACTGCCAAAACTTAGGGTTGGCACGGTGCCTCACAAATCGGTGCACCGACCCTCGTGCAGATCGCGCAGCGCCTCCTCAGCTAGCGCTTCGAGGCGACCCGCCTTGACATCAGCCTCGAACTGCTGATCCCAGGCATGGGCATCGAATTCTTGAAACCAGCTTCGGAAGACAGAAAGCTCCTCACGAGAGAGCTTACTCACAGCGTTCTCAATTTCATGGACAGTATTCATTGAAAGCCACCCGAAAACCTATTTTACACGATACTTGCCGACAGAACTGCCCGAGGCGCGGCGTACAGCCCGCGTAGATACCTCAAAACTGCGAAAAAGCCGCTGGCGAGATACATCGATCATCGTTCTAGCCTTTACCTCCATTCGCTGACAAAGACAATTCCCGCCCTCTTTGAAGCAATACCCCTTATAAAGGGCGCCAGCCCCAACCATGGCCTCGTGAACAATGGATCAAACGATCCTCCATGGTCGTCTCAATCGTTATTGGTTATGCCGCAATTCACGCTTTTCCTTCCACAAAATTGGCACGACTGGGAATTCCTCGCGGCCAAACTTTGCTGCTCGCCAATCCCACCACTTCACTTCTTCGCAGACTTGGTACATCAATTCCCGTCTTTCCTCGTGCGAAGGAAGTCCATTCTTTGCGCTTCCATTTATTTTAGGCAAACGCTTTTTGTAGACGTGATACCTATCGACGACCGATTTTGTAGGTTGCGAGTTAAATACGGTTGAAGGGACAACGTCACGCAACCATTCGTAAACGGCGGTGACCAAGATCTCTTCGTCGTTGTCGTGACACTTGGGATCTAGCCCCGCTGATCGAGCGAGGGGATCGCTGGCGCTCGCGCCAGCCAGGATCCCCGAGCGCAGCTCGCGAACGATGGCACCTAGCGCGAAGGCGCGGGTATATATCCCGCGCCCATGTCGCCTAGTAGGCCTCGTACGCGGGATATGACCCGCCGCTGCACCCTTTACGTTTCCACCCCTCCAGCTAAGCCGCCCGCGCTTCCAGCCGGCCCAAAGCTTCCCAACGCCCTCCTTGCTGCGCCACTCAGCCTGGTATCAACTCGCCTTGGTGCCGCCCACCGTCAAGCCGTCTATGCGCAGCGTGGGCTGACCTACCCCTACCGGGACCTGCTGCCCTTCTTTTCCGCAGGTGCCCACACCGGGGTCCAACTGCCAGTCGTTGCCAACCATAGAAACCCGCGTCAGCACATCGGGCCCGTTGCCGATCAGGGTTGCCCCTTTAACGGGATGGGTCACCTTTCCCTTTTCGATCAGATAGGCCTCGCTCGCGCTGAACACGAACTTGCCACTGGTGATATCCACTTGGCCGCCACCGAAATTCGCCGCGTAAAGTCCGTGCTCTACCGAGGCGGTGATCTCCGCCGGCTCGTGGGGACCCGCTAACATATAGGTATTGGTCATGCGCGGCATCGGCCTGTGGTGGTAGGACTCGCGCCGGCCGTTGCCGGTGGAGCGCGTACCCATGAGCTTGGCGTTTTGTTTGTCCTGCAGGTAGGCGCTTAAAATCCCATTCTCGATCAAGGTGGTGCACTGGGTCGGCGTGCCTTCGTCGTCGACATTGAGCGATCCCCGGCGCTCTGTGAGCGTGCCATCATCGACGATGGTGCACAGAGGCGAGGCGACGCGCTCGCCAATGCGCCCGCTGAAGGCCGAAGTTCCCTTGCGATTAAAGTCTCCTTCCAAGCCGTGGCCGATGGCCTCGTGCAACAGGATCCCGGGCCAACCCGGTCCGAGCACGACCGTCATGGTTCCCGCGGGCGCTTCCTCTGCTTCAAGGTTGAGCAGGGCTTGGCGAACCGCTTCCCGAGCGAAGCTTGTAACCCGGTCGGCTTCGAGGAACCAGGCATAGTCAAACCGGCCACCACCCCCCGAGGCGCCTGTCTCGCGGCGGATGCCTTGTTCGACAACGACGTTGACATGGAGCCGTACCAATGGCCGCGTATCCGCGGTGAAGGTACCGTCGCTGGCCGCGACCAACATGACTCTATGACTTGCGGTGAGGCTCGCGATGACCTGTTTCACCCTGGGGTCTGCATGCCGTGCCTCTGCATCGAGTGAGCGCAATAGCTCGACTTTCTGCTCAGGCGGGAACGAACCGATCGGGTCTTGAGCGGAATAGAGGACTCGATCGGGCGGCTTCGCCGTCACTTTCAAGGATCGCCCTTTCCCGCCCAGCTTAGCGATAGCCTTCGCCGCCTGCCCCGCTTGTTGTAAGGCACGGGGGAGGATCTCATCGGAATAAGCGAAGCCGGTCTTTTCGGCGCTGACCGCTCGTGCCGCTACCCCCTGGTCGATGTTGTGACACCCTTCTGTGACGATCCCATCCTCCAACTGCCAGCTTTCAGCGCGGGTTATCTCGAAGTACAACTCGGCGAGATCGATCGATCGGCTGAGCATGCCATCCAGCGCCTGCTGCAACTGCCTTTCATCAAATCCGAGCGGGCTTAGGATGTTATGGCGCGCTATCTGCAGTGCATCCATGAGGCTAGTATATTCATAATCATAGAATCTGTCTTCTCATAAGATCCGGTTTGACACAGCATCACCAGAACGGTAACTTCCGTTCATTTTTACCAAACCCTCGCCCACTCCCGCGGGCGGAAGGTGCGCCCACGGATCCCGCGGAGGAGGCGCAAATGAGGTGTACGCAAAAAGGTGAACGCGCGTTTTCCTAGAATCGAGCGACTCCCCCCGTATGTCTTCAGCGCGGTGCACGAGCTTAAGATGGCGGAACGGCGCCGGGGCGAAGACATCGTGGATCTGGGGATGGGAAACCCCGATCAGCCGACCCCACAACACATCATCGACAAGCTCACCGCCGCCGCGCAGAGACCCCACACCCACCGCTATTCGATCTCCCGCGGGGTTCCTCGGCTCCGGCGCGCCATCTGCAATTGGTACAAGAAGCGCTACGACATCGATTTGGATCCGGAAACCGAGGCGATTGTCACCATCGGCTCAAAAGAGGGTCTCGCCCATTTGGCCATGGCGGTGGTGGATCATGGCGATGCGGTATTGGTACCCAACCCAGCTTACCCCATCCATCCCTTCGGCTTTATCATCGCTGGAGCGGATGTGCGCCATGTTCCCATCGGCTCGGACATCGATTTCTTTGCAGAGCTGGAAAAGGCGATCCGCGATACTTGGCCGCGGCCAAAGCTGCTGTTGCTGAACTTCCCCGGCAATCCGACCACGCAGTGTGTAGAGCTACCGTTTTTCGCCCGGGTGATCGAGATCGCGCGAGAGCACAAGATCTGGGTGGTGCAAGATCTGGCCTATGCGGATCTCGTGTTCGATGGCTATGTGGCGCCTTCCATTCTTCAGGTGCCGGGTGCTAAGGACATTGCCGTCGAGTTCTTCTCGCTGTCCAAAAGCTACAACATGCCAGGCTGGCGGGTCGGGTTTATGGTGGGCAATCCGGTTCTCGTCAACGCCTTGGCGCGCCTAAAATCGTATCTGGATTACGGCATGTTTACCCCGGTTCAAGTCGCCGCGATCACGGCCTTGGAGGGGCCGCAAGACTGTGTCGCCGAGGTGCGGGAGCGCTATCAGAGGCGCCGCGACGTCTTGTGTGAGGGCCTGAACGCCATCGGCTGGCATGTTGCAAAGCCGCGCGGCACTATGTTTGTTTGGGCGCCGCTCCCGGAGCCCCTGCGGGCGATGGGCTCCCTAGAGTTCGCGAAAAAGCTGTTGCTGGACGCCAAGGTAGCGGTTTCCCCGGGCTTAGGTTTTGGCGAGTACGGGGATAGCTACGTGCGCTTCGCCTTGATCGAAAACGAGCACCGGACTCGGCAAGCGGTGCGCGGGATCCGCGACATGCTGCGCAAGGCCGGGGCGTGAGGTGTCCGGACAATGGCGAATACGCTTTTACTCGGGAAACACGCCGGTCGATAGATAGCGATCCCCCCGATCGCAGATGATCACCACCATCACGGCGTGCTCCACCTCGCCTGAAAGCCTTAGCGTGGCGGCCACCGCCCCACCATTCTCAAGCGACAGAAGTAGGAGGTGGCCTCCGTCTAAGCTTGATAGGCAGCAAATTAAGCACACGTAGCAGGAGAATTTATTATTGCACTAAACCACAGTAGGCTCACCATTTGTCCCTCGGGTAAAGCGGACATTTGTTCCTTGGCGAAAGTGGATATTATCGAACACGGTTCGCTACCCCTTAAGAGTTGAACGAAGACCTCAAGGATCTTGATCAAGACTGAGTGCATTTGATGAAAGCCGTCTACTAGTGCGAACACTCGTTCCTGTCCCGCAGACGCCACCGAAAATAGGACATAGCTGACAACTAGATTAAAAAATGAACCTGCGGCATAAATAGCTCCCCGGTTATCTACATATTGCACACCGTGATCTACCAAGTGCTGTAGTCCGTCAGCGGTGTTTCGATACTTGCGAACTCGCGTCACTCCGCCGAGGGGAAGCGTCCTCAACGTGATCCTCGTAGCGCCGAGGCGAAACTCTGCCAGTCGAGGTCCAAAACCAATCGACACTTCGTCTACCTCGACGCCTAACAATCGTGCGGCAAAAAGATGGCCAGCTTCATGAACCCATCACGGTGATCAGTACTATCACCGCGAGTAAGATCTGGATCAGGTCACATCGCCCATTTATCATTGCTCCGTCAACCAGTAGTCTGAAAACACGGCAGCCGGGATATCTATAAAGAACGAAAATACATCTTTTGGAATCCGAGACAAAAAAGCACTGCGCCTCTTCCAGAGCAGCACTAGGCTCCTGCGCGGACAGCACGGTATCACGCAAGCTTAGGAGACTCCAAGCAAGGATATAGTTGGCACTGACGCGTAAAGGCTGATCCGCGCTAATATCGATAGGTGGAAAATGGCGGGCGGCCTGTTGATCGTGCTGGCGGACGGAACGCAGTTGCGCCCGAAGTTATTGGTCGGGGCCGATGGCGTGGAGTCGACCGTGAGGACCTTGGCGAGGATCGCTCAATGCGTGCATGATTACCGCCAGACGGCTCTCGCCTGTACGGCGGCGACCGAGCGGCCGCATGGCGACACGGCGCGGCAACGCTTTCTAGCGGGTGGCCCGCTGGCGTTCTGTCCTCGAGATGATCGCCATGCATCGATCGCTCGGAACCACTTCTCCGCTATCTTCCGCTCTCCCGGCTCGTTCGGGTGGGTCCCGTCGTAGGTGTCGACGGCGGGATCGAAGCCTTCGTCCTGACGGACGATCTCGACCGGCGAGCGCTCGGTCGACTTCTCGCGTCCCATGCGTTCGATCCCGTCGTTCAGCGCGGCGTGCCGCTCGCACGGCGCCCTGTCTGATGGGATGATGCGCGCAAGGAACACGACGACGTCGGGATTCGCCTTCCGGAGCTCGTCGATGATCGCGGAGATGTTGCCGGACGTAACCGCGGGATCGTCGCGGAAGTCGTTTGTCCCGAGGTGGACGAGGACGACGTCGGCGCGCGCCGCCGGAGCCCACTCGTCGATCCGCTCGAGGACCTCCGCCGTGGTCCAGCCCCAGTGGCCCTCGTGGTCGGGATCAAAGTCGTCGAAGCGAGGCCTGCCGCGGAAGACTCCGCTCCGGCTGCCGACGAAGTCAACCGCCACGCCGTCGGCTTCAAGGTCTTTCTGCAGGTAGTAGCGATACGTCGCTGCCTCGTTGTCGCCTTCGGTGATCGAGTCACCGAGCGCCATGATGCGGAGCGCCGACGCCGGGGCAGGGGTGCGGGACGGAGCGTCGCCGCCCGAGCCACCTCCGTCGCAAGCGGCGGCGAGGGCGATCACGGCCGCGAGCGTGAGCCAACGGCGCCGTCTGGTCGTCATCCCGTTTGCGATTTCGGACATCGCGCGTTCGGGCGCATGCCCCGCCATCGCCGATTCGGGTGATGCCCCTCGTGGTCTGGCTTTCGGTATACGTCCCGGCAAGAGGGAGCACGCATGCGAAGAAGGCCCGGCTCGCTCATCGGGATCACACTCGCCTATCTGTTGCGCGCCGACGCCGAGGCGGCGAAGGAAGGTTTCCGCGCGAGCGACCGGAACACCCATTGACGCACTGGCACTCGGGGAATGACGTGACCGACCAAGTGGGCGACCGTCTCCGCCATGCGGCGCGCCCGGCAGGCGGGGTAAAATCCTCGCTTCTTGCAAGGAGAAGGCAACGAGCTTCTCACGGGCGCAGTCGGCGCAACGCGGACGTAGAAAGCCATGGGTTAAAATACCGCATTCGAGAAAGGCGTCTGAACTCCTCTTTAAACGAAATCCGGCAAACTTGGCCCGGACCCTCATCCGCTCGGCTCCTTAGAGTTCGCGAAAAAGCTGTTACTAGAGGCCAAGGTAGCGGTTCCCCCCGGCTTAGGCTTTGGCGAGTACGGGGACAGCTACGTGCGCTTTGCCTTGATCGAAAACGAGCACCGCACCCGCCAAGCGGTGCGCGGGATCCGCGACATGCTGCGCAGGACCGGGGCCTGAGGTGTTCGTTCCCGAAGAATCGACCAAGGACAATGTCGAATATTACTCGGGAAACACGCCGGTCGATAGATAGCGATCCCCCCGATCGCAGATGATCACCACCATCACGGCGTCCTCCACCTCGCCCGAAAGCTTTAGCGTGGCGGCCACCGCCCCACCCGAGGATATCCCGGCGAAGATCCCTTCTTTCTCGCCCAGGGCGCGGGTCGTCCTTTCCGCCTCCTCCTGGCTGACATCGATGATCCGGTCAACGCGTTTGGGATCATAAATCTGAGGAAGGTACGCCTCAGCCCATCGCCGGATCCCGGGAATACAAGCGCCGTCCTTAGGCTGCACGCCGACGATCTGGACCGCCGGGTTTTTCTCTTTCAGAAAACGCGAGGTGCCCATGATCGTTCCCGTGGTGCCCATGGAGCTGATAAAGTGCGTCACCGCCCCGCCTGTGTCGCGCCAAATCTCGGGCCCCGTTCCCTCATAG
>Ga0187893_10012422_pt1 | contig 12084 bp, 12 predicted proteins | sample MA1701074metaG_FD_139574 | JGI IMG/M metagenome (GOLD analysis project Ga0187893, IMG submission 139574) | White microbial mat communities from a basaltic lava cave in the Kipuka Kanohina Cave System on the Island of Hawaii, USA - MA170107-4 metaG ... | reverse complement strand
GCCACGGTCGGGCTCGCGGCCGAGATGCTCGGCGGCATGGAGCAGGCCTTCGCGCTGACCGTCGCTCACCTGAAGCACCGCCAGCAGTTCGGCGTGCCGATCGGGAGCTTCCAGGCGCTCAAGCACCGCGCCGCGAACGTGTACATCGAGCTCGAGCTCGTGAAGTCCGCGGTGATGGCGGCGGCGCGCGCCGTGGACGCGGACGACCCCGAGCTGCCGAAGCTCGTGTCGCTCGCGAAGGCGCGGGCGTCGGACGCATACGTGCTCGCGACGAACGAAGGCGTCCAGATGTTCGGGGGCGTCGGCATGACCGACGAGTACGACATCGGCTTCTACATGAAGCGCGCGCGCGCGGCGGAGCTCACGTTCGGTGACGCCGCCTTCCACCGCGCGCGCTGGGCCTCGCTGTCCGGTTATTGAGCAAGCGCCGCGCAGCGGCGCGCGCAGTGAGCCGAAGGCGAACGGAGCCACGACAGTCGCCTCGAAGTCCGGACATGTACGGGAGGTTGAGTTCGCCGCCCCGTGGGACACAGGGGTCGCCCGGTGACGGCCCTCGACCCGACCACCCGGATGCTGCGCGCGTGCCGCGGCGAGCCGGTGGACCGCCCGCCCGTCTGGCTGATGCGCCAGGCCGGCCGCTACCTGCCGGAGTACCGCGCGGTCCGCGCGGGCATCGGGTTCCTCGACATGTGCCGCGACGTCGAGCGCGCGGTCGAGGTCTCGCTCCAGCCGATCCGCCTGGTCGGGAGCGAGGCGGTCGTGTTCTTCTCGGACATCTTCGTCCCGGTCGCGGGGCTCGGCGTCGCGCTCGAGTTCGAGCCGGGCCCGACGCTCGCCGAGCCGATCCGCACGCGCGCGCAGGTGGAGGCGCTCGCGCGCCGCGACCCGCGCGAGACGGTGCCGTACGTGTTCGAGATCCTGCGGCGCCTCCGGCGCGCGCTCGCGGCCGAGCGGATCCCGCTGATCGGCTTCGCGGGCGCGCCGTTCACGCTGGCCACGTACCTCGTCGAGGGGCAGGGCGACCCGACCCGCAGCTACCCGAACCTGCGCCGCCTGATGCGCGAGGAGCCGGCGCTGGTCGAGGCGTTGCTCGAGCGCCTGGCCGAGCTGACCGTGGCGTATCTGAACGCGCAGATCGAGGCGGGCGCGCAGGTCGTGCAGCTCTTCGACACCTGGGGCGGCGCGCTCGACGCTGCGGAGTACGAGCGCTGGCTGCTGCCCGGGACGCGGGCCCTCGCGGCGGCCGTGAAGCGCGCCGATGCGCCGCTCATCCACTACACCAACGACGCGCCGCATCTCCTCGATCTCACGCTGGAAATCGGCGCCGACGTGCTCTCGATCGGTGCCGCGGTCGACCTCGCCGGGGCGGCCCGCCGTGCGGGCCGGCGCGCCAGCTTGCAGGGGAATCTCGATCCCCGAGAGCTCACGCGAGGGAAGGCGCACATCTTCGCGCGGGTGAAGGAGATCGCGGAGGCGGCGCGGCCCGCGCGCGGCCTGATCCTGAACCTCGGCCACGGCTGCCTGCCCGACACGCCGGTCGAGGGCGTGCGTGCCTTCACGGACGCCGCGCGGGCGCTCGCCCCCGCATGAGCGGCGGCGCAGGCTCTCCCGACGTCGCTGCGCTCGTGATCGGCGCCGGCGCGGCGGGCCTCGGTGCCGCGCTCGAGCTCGCGGCGCGCGGGTGCGACGTCCTCGTCCTCGACGCGGGCGACCGGCCCGGCGGCGTGATGCGGAGCGACCGGATCGACGGCTTCCTGGTCGAGCGCGGGCCGAGCACGACGCGCCTGCCGGCCGGCGCCGTCGCACTCGTGCGGCGCGCGGGCCTCGAGACCGCGCTCGTGAGGGCGAGCCCAGAGAGCACGGCGCGCTTCCTGCTCCGGCCGGCCGGGCTCGTGCCCGCGCCGCTCGGCCCGCTCGCGTTCGCGCGGACGCCGCTCCTCACGGCGCGAGGCAAGCTCCGCCTGCTGCGCGAGCCGTTCGTCGCGCGCGGCGACGGCGGGGCCGAGAGCGTGGCCGCGTTCGTCGAGCGGCGCCTCGGGCGCGAGGTGCTCGATGCGCTGATCGCGCCCTTCCTGGTGGGCGTCTACGCCGGCGACCCGCGCGCGCTCGACGCGGAGGTGGTGTTCCCGAGCCTCGTCGCGGCCGAGCGCGAGGGGGGCTCGCTCGCGCGCGGGCTCCTCCGCCGCGCGCTCGCGGGCGGCGGCGTGCGCGGCTTCCCGGGCACGTGGTCGGCGCATGAGGGGCTCGGCGGGCTCGCGCTGCTCCTCGCGCGCGGGCTCGGGGAGCGGCTCCGGCTGGGCGCGCGCGTCCGCGCGCTCGTGCCCGAGGCGGGGGGCTGGCGGGCCGAGCTCGACACCGGCTCGCTTCGCGCGGCGCAGGTCGTGCTCGCGGCCGACGCCGCCGGGGCCGCCGAGCTGCTGGCGCCGCTCGACGCCGAGGCGGCGGCGTTCGCGCGCGCCGTGCCGTGCGCGCCGCTCGTGAGCCTCGCGCTGGCGCTCGGGCCCGGCGCAACGGCCCGCGCGCCCGAGGGCTTCGGCTTCCTCGTGCCGGAGGACGTCGGCCTCGACCTGCTGGGCGCGCTCTTCATGAGCCGGCTCTTCGCGGGCCGCGCGCCGCCCGGCCAGGAGCTCGTGACCGCGATGCTCGGCGGGCTCCGCTGGCCCCTGGCTCCGGACGCGCCGGACGACGAGCTCCTCCGCCGGGCCTGTCTCGGCCTCGATCGCGCGCTCGGCCTCCGCGCGCCGCCGCGCGTGCTCGCGGTCACGCGCTGGCAGCACGCCGTGCCCCAGCCCGGGCCGGGCCACGTGCCAGCGGTGCGCGCGATCCGCGCGCGCCTCGCCCGCCTGCCGCCGCTCGCGCTCGCCGGCGCTTGTTGGGACGGCGTCGCGCTCGGCGAGGCCTTCGCGGCGGGCGCCCGGGCGGGCGCCTCGCTCGCGGGCTAGACGCCGGCCTTCCGCGCCTCCTCGGCGAGGAACGTCACGAAGGGCGGCGTCGCGTTCACGCACGGCGCGAGCGCGAATTCCCGGCCGCCGAGCTCGCCGAGCCAGCGTGCGCGCGCGCGGATGCCGATCTCCTCGAGGGTCTCCAGGCAATCCGCCACGAAGGACGGGCAGAGCACGGCGAGGCGCTTCACGCCGCGGCCGGCGAGCGAGACGAGCAGCTCGTCGGTCGAGGGACCGATCCAGCGCGCGCGGCCGAGGCCCGACTGGAAGCCCGTCGAGACGCGCTCCGGTGCGAGCCCGAGCGCGGCGGCGACCGCGCGCGTCGTGGCGAGGCACTGCGCGCGGTAGCAAGTGTCCGTGGCGCCGGGCCGAAGGCAGCAGTCGGGCCGCGCGAAACAGCGCGCCCCGCTCGGGTCGGCCTTCCGCACGTGGCGCTCGGGCAGGCCGTGATAGCTCATCAGCACATGCTCGGGCCGTGAGGCGAGCACGGGGCGCGCGGCCGCGGCCACCGCGTCCACGAAGCCCGGCGCCGCGAAGAAGGGCGGGACGACCGAGAGGTCGGGCGGCGCGGGCCTTTGCTTGCGCCACGCCTCGACTGCCGCGAGCGCGCTCCCGACCGACGACTCGGCGAGCTGCGGATAGAGCGGAATCACGACGATGCGCCTCGCGCCAGCACCCGCGAGCCGGTCGAGCGCGTCGCCGAGCGTGGGCGCCCCGTAGCGCATGCCGAGCTCGACCCGGACTGCGGGCCCGAGCGCGCTCGCGAGCGCGGCCGCGAGCGCCTCGCCGAGGACGCGGAGCGGCGAGCCCTCCGGCGTCCAGATGGCCCGGTAGGCATGCGCCGAGCGCGGCGCGCGGAACGGCGCGATCACGAGGTTCACGAGGAGCCAGCGTGTGGGGCCCGGCAGATCGATCACGCGCGGGTCGGACAGGAACTCGCGCAGGTAGCGGCGCACGTCACCCGTGCGCGGTGAGGCCGGCGTGCCGAGCTGCGCGAGCAGGACGCCGAGATCGCTCATGAACCGCGCCGGCGGAGGGCGCCGCCGAGCCAGAACGAGAGCGTGACGTAGGCGGCGGGGTAGGCGAGCGTGAGCCAGGCCCAGGCGCGGTGGCCCGGCAGCTCCGGCCAGAGGAGCAGGGCCGTGACCGCGAGGATCCAGACGGCGGCGCCTGCGTTCATGACGCGGCCCCACGCCGCCATCTGGCTCGGGTACAGGTACTTGAGCGGCACGAACACGCCGACCGAGAGGCCGACGAGCCAGGCCGCCGTCACCGGCGCGGAGACGTCGAGGAGGAAGGCGTAGAGAGCCACCACATTCCAGTAGGACGGGAAGCCGAGGAAGTAGCCGTCCTCGGTCTTCGCCTCGGTCTGCGCGAAGCCGTACGCGCTCGCGAGCACGGGCAGCGCCGCCACCCAGAGCGGCTCCACGCGCAGGCTCCACGCGAGGAAGAAGAGGGGGACGATCACGTAGTTCAGGTAGTCGACGATGTCGTCGAGGCGGCGCCCGTCGATCCGGGGCGCCCAGCGCTCCACCTCCGCGCGGCGGGCCAGCGTGCCGTCCACGCTGTCGATCACGAGCGCGACGAGCATCCAGAGCAGCGCGGCGCGCGGCGCGCCGCGGGCCGTCTCGAGCAGGGCCGCGAGGCCGACCGCGGCGCCGCTCGCGGTGAGGAGGTGCACGCCCCAGGCGAGCGTGCGCCGCGTTCCCTCGACCTCGGCGGGCGTGGCCCCTTCGGCGCGCGACATCGCCGGGTAACGTAGCTAGATTCGCCCTTCGTTCGGGAGGCCGGGATGACCATCCAGAAAGCCGCCGAGATCGGGCGCCGCTCGCCGCAGGAGCGCGCCGCGGAGATGGTCGAGCTGCTCCGCCAGGGCAGCGACTCCTTCCTGACGACCAAGGCCGACACGGTCATCAACTGGGCGCGCAAGTACTCCATGTTCCTCTACCCGTTCGTGACGGCGTGCTGCGGGATGGAGTTCATGTCGGTGGCGGGCCCGCGCTACGACCTCGACCGCTTCGGCTGCGCGCTGCCGCGCTTCTCGCCGCGCCAGTCGGACCTGATGATGGTCGTCGGCACGATCACGCACCGGCAGGGGCCGATCTTGAAGAAGGTCTACGACCAGATGGCCGAGCCGAAGTGGGTGATGGCGTTCGGCGCCTGCACCTGCTCGGGCGGCCCGTACAACAACTACGCCACGGTGCAGGGCATCGACACGCTCATTCCGGTCGACATCTACGTGCCCGGCTGCCCGCCGCGGCCCGAGGCCGTGCTCGACGGGCTCATCAAGCTCCAGGCGCGCGTGCAGGCCGAGAAGGTGCCGGGCGACGGCCGCCATCGGGAGATCGCCGAGCTGCCCGTGCGCCAGGTGGAAAAGCCGGTCGCCTAGCCGTGCCCACGGTCGACCTGGCGGTCGTCGGCGCGGGCCCGGGCGGCTACGTCGCCGCGATCCGCGCGGCCCAGCTCGGTATGCAGGTCGCGGTGATCGAGGCGGACCGGCTGGGCGGCGTGTGCCTCAACTGGGGCTGCATCCCGAGCAAGGCGCTGCTCACCGGCGCCGAGCTGGTCGAGAACCTGACGCGCCACGGCGAGACGTTCGGCGTCACGGCCTCGGGCATCACGCTCGACTACGGCAAGCTGATCGACCACAGCCGGAAGACCGCCGACCGCCTCGCGAAGGGCGTCGAGAGCCTGTTCAAGAAGAACAAGATCACGTGGGTCCGCGGGCGCGGGCGGCTCGCCGGCCCGGGCGCCGTGGACGTGGAAGGCGGCGAGCGCGTCGAGGCCGCGCACGTCCTCCTCGCCACCGGCTCGACGGAGTGGGTGCCGCCGGGCGTGGCGGTGGACGGCGAGCGCGTCCTCACCTCGCGCGAGGCGCTCGCGAGCAGGCGCTGCCCCGAGCGCCTCGTGGTGGTGGGCGCGGGCGCGGTCGGCGTCGAGTTCGCGTACGTCTACGCGATGTACGGCGCGAAGGTGACGGTGCTCGAGATGGCCGAGCAGATGCTGCCCGGCGCCGACCCCGACGTCGCTGAGGTGCTCCAGCGCGAGTTCCGGCGGAAGGGCATCGAGGTGCGGCTCGGCGCGCGCTTCGAGGGCGTGAAGCCGGACGGCGCGGGCGTCCGCGTGGCGGTCTCGGGCGCGAAGGGCGCGGAGGAGCTCGTCGCCGACCAGGTGCTGGTCGCGATCGGCCGCCGGCCGCTCTCTGCGGACCTCGGGCTCGAGGGCGCGGGTGTCGACGTGAACGCGCGCGGCTTCGTCGAGGTGGACGACCGCGGGCGCACCGCGCGGCCGGGCGTGCTCGCGATCGGCGACCTCGTCGGCGGCCCGCTCCTCGCGCACAAGGCGTCGGAGGAAGGCATCGCCGCGGTCGAGTTCCTGGCCGGGAAGCGCACGCTCCCGCTCGACCACGCCACGATCCCTTCCTGTATCTACGCGCAGCCGCAGGTGGCCTCGATCGGCCTTACCGAGGCGCAGGCGCGCGAGCGCCACGGCGACGCCCTCCGTGTCGGCCGCTTCCCGTTCACCGCTTCGGGGAAGGCGCTCGCCGCCGCGCACCCGGCGGGCTTCGTGAAGATCCTCGCCGAGCCGCGCTACGGGCAGATCGTGGGCGCGCACGTGGTCGGCCACGGCGCGACCGAGCTGATCGCCGAGATCGGCCTCGCCATGACCCTCGAGGCGACCACGAGCGAGATCGGCGCCACCTGCCACGCCCACCCGACACTCTCGGAGGCGATCCTCGAGGCGGCGCTCGCCGCCGAGGGGCGCTCGATCAACTTCTAGATCCCCATCGCCGCGAGTGCGCGAACCACCCCTCCGAGCGCCTCGGTGAGGAGCGGGTGCGACTGCTCGAAATGGAGCGCGAGCGCCTCGAGCCGCGTCCTCAGGCTCGGCTCGGGCTCGGCCGGGGGTTGCTCCACGACCTCGCGGATCTCGTCGAGCGCGCGCTCGAGGTCCGCGCGCAGGGCCCGGTCGATCGGTCCGGCCTCCTCGAGCTCGGCGTGCAGCCGGGCCAGGGTCTCGCGCAGCGCCTCGCGCTCCATGCGGCTCCTTCACAGGGACCCTGACTCTAGCGGCGACCGCCGCGCGCCGAGGAGCGGGCGGATTCCCTATGGTTGATCCGCCTCGGGAGGGAGAGCCGATGTCGGTCGTCGTTACGCTGCCCCAGCTCGGCGAGAGCGTGCTGGAGGGCACCATCGCCCGCTGGCTGGTGAAGGAAGGCGACCGCGTCGAGCGCGACCAGCCTCTCGTCGAGGTGACCACGGACAAGGTCGACGCCGAGATCCCCGCGCCCGAGGGCGGCGTGGTCGAGGCGATCCTCGCGCCCGAGGGCGCGACCGTGGAGGTGGGCGCCGAGCTCGCGCGCATCGCGACGGGCGGCGCGCCCGCGCGCGCGCCGGCCGGTGCTCCTGCGGCACGCAGCTCCGCGCCCGCGCCGCCCGCAACGGCATCCGAGCGCCCGGCTGCGCCCGTGCGCGCCACACCGGTGGCGAAGCGCGCGGCCGAGGAGGCGGGCATCGACCTCGCGCGGCTCGAGGCGAGCGGCCCGGGCGGCCGCGTGCGCCGCGCCGACGTGGAGCGGGCGAGCGCGCCGGCGCAGGCGAAGGCGGCCGGTGCGCCGGCTCCCGCGGCGAAGGCCGCGGGCGCGAAGCCGGCGCGGCCGCCCGCGCGCGCGCGCGACGACGCGGACGCCGCGGCGCGCGCGCGCTTCGGTCACTACGCGATCCAGGAGGGCGACCAGGTCGTCCCGATGTCGCCGCTCCGGAAGCTCGTCGCCGAGCACATGGTCTACTCGAAGCGCACGAGCCCGCACGTCGGCACGGTGGCGGAGGTCGACCTCGGCGGCGTGGCGGCGGTGCGCGAGCAGCACAAGCGCGCGTTCCAGGCCGCGCACGGGCTGCCGCTCACGTACCTGCCGTTCGTCGTGCACGCGACCGTGCGCGCGCTCCGCGAGTACCCCGCGCTGAACGCCTCCGTGCTCGAGGACGCGATCGTCGAGAAGCGCGACATCCACGTCGGCATCGCGGTCGAGACCGACAAGGGGCTGGTGGTGCCCGTGCTGCGCCATGCGGATCGCCTGTCCCTCGCGGGGCTCTCGGCGGCGATCGAGGACCTGTCCAACCGCGCGCGTACGAAAAAGCTCACGGCCGACGACCTGAAGGGCGGCACCTTCACCGTGTCGAACCCCGGGCGGACGGGGAACCTCTACGGCTTCGCGATCATCAACCAGCCGCAGGTCGGGATCCTGCGCATGGGCGAGATCGTGAAGCGGCCGGTGGTGCGCGAGCTAGCCGGCGAGGACGCCATCGTGATCCGCCCGATCATGCACCTCGCGCTCTCCTACGACCACCGCGCGGTGGACGGCGCGCCCGCGAACGGCTTCCTGCACCGCGTGAAGGAGCTGCTCGAGGAGGCGGAGTTCGACCTGTGAGCGAACACTTCGAGGTCGAGTGGCTCGGGAGCGTGCGCTACGGCGAGGCGCTCGAGCGCCAGCTCGCCGCGGTCGAGGCGCGCCGCGGCGGCGGCCCGGATCGGCTGCTGCTGCTCGAGCACCCACCCGTGATCACGCTCGGGAGGAGCGCGCGGCCCGAGAACCTGCGAAGCCAGCCGGCCGCGCTCCGCGCGCGCGGCGTCGAGCTCTTCGAGGTCGCGCGGGGCGGCGACGTGACGTGGCACGGCCCGGGTCAGCTCGTGGGCTACCTCGTCGCCGACCTCGCCGCGCGCGGCACGCCCGACGTCGGCGCCTGGCTGCGCCGGATCGAGGCCTCGCTCTCCGGCGCGCTCGGCGCCCTCGGCGTCGAGACCCGCGCGATCCCTGGGATGACGGGCGTCTTCCTCCGCGCCGACGGGCCGGACGGGCCGCGGAAGCTCGCGTCGATCGGCGTCGGGCTCCGCGGCTGGATCAGCTGGCACGGCTTCGCGCTGAACGTGACGTGCGATCTGTCGGGCTTCGACGACATCGTGCCCTGCGGCCTGGCCGGCGTCCGGATGACGTCGGTCGCCGAGGCGCTCGGCGCCGCGCCGACCGCGGCCCTGTTCGAGCGGGCGCGCCTTGCCGTGGCGGCCGCGTTCCGGGAGGGCTTCGCGTGACAGCAAGCGAGGCGCGCAGTGAGCCGAAGGCGAACGGAGTCACGACAGCCGTCTCCGAGTCCATGGATCGCCGCGTCGGGGAGCTCGACCAGAGCGGGCTCACTCCGCTCGAACGCGCGACCCGGCCCGCCTGGCTCAAGGTGCGCGTGCGGCACACGCCCGCGCTCGAGGCGGTGCGCCGCACCGTCACCGAGCAGCGCCTCCACACCGTCTGCTTCTCGGCGGCGTGCCCGAACCTGAACGAGTGCTGGTCGCGCGGCACGGCCACCTTCATGATCGGCGGCAGCCGCTGCACGCGGCGCTGCGGCTTCTGCGACGTGACCACGGCGCGGCCCGCGGCCCTCGACCCGCAGGAGCCCGAGCGCGTGGCCGAGGCGGTCGCGAGCCTCGGGCTCCGCTTCGCGGTCGTCACGCAGGTCGCGCGCGACGACCTCCCGGATGGCGCGGCTACGCAGATGGCCGCCACGGTGCGCGCGATCCGCGCACGTTGCCCGGGCGTCGGCGTCGAGGTGCTGATCGCGGACTACAAGGGCGACGAGGCCGCGCTCCTCACGGTGCTCGAGGCGAGCCCCGACGTGCTGAACCACAACCTCGAGACCGTGGCGCGGCTCCAGCGCCGGGTGCGTCCGGCGGCCCGCTACGAGCGCTCGCTCTCCGTGCTGCGGCGCGCAGGCGAGCTCCGCCCCGACATCGCGACGAAGAGCGGCCTCATGCTCGGCCTCGGCGAGCGCGACGACGAGGTGGAGCAGGCGCTACGCGACCTGCGCGCGGCGGGTGCCGCGCTCCTCACGCTCGGGCAGTACCTGCGCCCCTCGCCCGACCATCTGCCGGTGGAGCGCTTCGTGACGCCGGCCGAGTTCGACGCCTGGCGCGAGCGCGCGCTCGCGCTCGGCTTCCGCGAGGTGGCGAGCGGCCCGCTGGTGCGGAGCTCGTACCACGCCGAGACGCTCGCGGGCGCTTAGGTCAGGGCGCGGCCGGCTCCGGCGGCAGGAGGCGCTGGGCCTTCCGCCCGCCGCGCTCCATCGGCTGCGCGAGCGCCTCGCGGTGCGGGTCGAGCATGCGCCAGAACTCGAGCGCGCGCGCCGCGAGCTCGGCGGCGGCCGTGCGAAGCTTCTCGCTCCCCTTCACGACGCGCACGTTCCGCGCCATGTCCTCGGCGTCCCAGCCACGCGAGTGCGCGACGAAGGGGAAGGGCGGGAACACGAAGCCGAGCTCGGCCCAGAACATGAGGAGCTGGCCCGCCACCGCCTGCACGTTGTCCTGCCCGCCCGTGATCACGAAGGCCGCGACCTTGTTCCGGATCAGCACGCGGCCGTGCGTGGTGATCTGGTTCTGGATGCAGTTCAGCCGCTCGATCATCTTCGTGTAGAGCGCGGAGGGCGCGCCCCAGCGGATCGGGGTCGCGAGCAGGATCACGTCCGCCCAGTGCACGAGGCCCTCGTACACCGTCGCGAGCTGGTCGTCCGGATCGCGCTCGGTGATGGCGCAGGGCCAGGTGCAGGCGCGCGCCGCCTTCGAGTAGTTCCCCTCGCAGGAGCGGAACCGCAGCTCGCGGAGCTTCACGAGCTGGGTGTCGGCGCCGAGCTCCCGCGCGCGCCCGAGCGCGTGCTCGAGGAGCGCGTCGGAGGTCGAGTAGCGCGGGTTCGCGTCGTCCATCGCGGTGGTGGAGAGTCCGAGCACGCGCGGGGGCGCGCCCGCCGGCTTCGGGTGCTCCTCGAGCAGGTGGCAGGGCTTGTGCTTCAGTAGCTTCCGCGGGAGCTCGGGCGGCGTGGCCACGAAGACGCCGTCGGCGCGCTCCTCCACCGCGAACACCGGCACCTGCTCCTCGTCGTAGCCCTCCGGCCCGCGGCCGGTCACGACGCTGTACTCCCAGGCGTGCCAGGGGCAGACCACGAACTCGCCGCGGCGGCGGCCTTCCGCGAGCGGCCCGCCCTTGTGGTTGCAGGCGTTCCCGATGGCGTGGACGCGGCCCTCGTGCAGGAAGACCGCGACGACGTGGCCGTCGAGCTGCGCCGCGTAGGGCGCGCGGGCGGCGACCTCCGCTCTGCTGCCGAGCCGGTGCCAGGTGCTCATGGCTGCCCTCCCGAGCGATTCGCGAACCTACCGCCCCGGGCCTTCTGCCGCCGGAGCGCGTCGGTTATGTTCCGCGCCGCCCATGACCGTGCGCGTCGTCAAGGTGAAGCGGCACGAGAAGCTCGGCTGGCTCGAGCGTCTCTACGTGCCGATGATCGTGAAGGGCCTCTGGGTCACGAGCGCGCACTTCTTCCGGAACCTCGCGGGCCTCGTGAGCGGCAAGCGCACGCACACCTTCGTGGTGGAGTACCCGGAGCAGCGCGTCGACTACCCCGACGCCTTCCGCGGGATGCCCGTGCTGGTCGAGCTCGACAACGGCCAGCCGCGCTGCGTCGCCTGCGGCCTCTGCGAATTCGCCTGCCCGACCGACTGCATCACGATCGTGCCCGGCGAGCTCCCGGGGGCCGGCATCGAGCGGTACCCCGAGCTGTTCGACATCGACATGTCGCGCTGCATGTTCTGCGGGCTCTGCGAGGAGGCCTGCCCCGAGGAGGCGATCGTGATGAGTCGCGAGGTGGAGATCAGCACCTTCACGCGCGACGACATGCTGTTCCACAAGGAGCAGCTCCTGGTGCCCGAGCACCAGCTGAAGCGCCGGCTCGAGTTCCTGCGCGCGGAGTACGACCGCGTGCACGCGCCGCCGGCGCAGGAAAGCTGATGGACGACCACGGCTCGCCGCTCCTCCACCGCCTGCTCGTCCAGCACGTCGCCGCGGTGAAGGAGACACACGCACAGCATGGCGACGCCACCGCGCTCGTGGACAAGGACCGCCTCGTCGAGGTGATGCGCTTCCTGAAGGACGACCCGGAGCTCGCCTTCGACATGCTGACCGACGTGACGTGCGTGGACTACCTGGGCGAGACGCCGCGCTTCGAGATGGTCTACCACCTCTACTCGCTCGCGAAGAACCACCGGCTCCGTATCAAGGCGCGCGTGCCCGAGGAGCCTTGCGAGATCGACACGCTCTGCCCGCTCTGGCCGT
>Ga0187893_10012421_pt1 | contig 12085 bp, 12 predicted proteins | sample MA1701074metaG_FD_139574 | JGI IMG/M metagenome (GOLD analysis project Ga0187893, IMG submission 139574) | White microbial mat communities from a basaltic lava cave in the Kipuka Kanohina Cave System on the Island of Hawaii, USA - MA170107-4 metaG ... | reverse complement strand
GTGGGACTCGAGGGACTCGCACCCTATTGGTTCGAGGTGGAGCCGACGCTGTTGCTGTCGCAGGACGGCGATGTGTCCGCAGAGCTGACCCTCTCGCACGATTCGTTCGTGACGCAGCGCCTCGTGCTCCAGCCGCGGCTTGATGTTCGCGCCGCGCTGCCGGCCGTGCCGGACGACGGCACCGGAGCGGGCCTGAACAGCGCGGCGTTCGACCTGCGCATCCGTTACGAATTGCGCCGCGAGTACGCGCCGTACGTGGGCGTCCGCCTGGAGCGCAGCTTCGCGGAAACCGCGAGGCTAGCGCGCGCCATCGCGAAACCCGTTGAGTCCACGACCGTCACAGCAGGACTCCGCATGTGGTTCTGACCGAAGGGGATCGGATGCCGCAACCAATTGACCCCGGAGGAGGCGTCGTGAAGCCGCTGGCGGAACGGCTGGCGTTCGAAGCGCTTGCGTACCCGGTGCCCGCGCGGGCCAGTCGTGTTGACTTCATGCTGGGCGCCCTGACGCTCGCGGCGCTCGTGGCGCTGGCGCTCACCGGCATCGTGTTGACGCAGTACTACGATCCGTCCGCGCTGGGCGCGCACGAGTCGGTGCGCTACATGATCACGAGCCAGCCGCTGGCGGCCCTGCTTCGCGACGTGCACGTGTGGAGTGCGTCGGCGGCGCTGGCGTTCGTGATGGCGCACCTCGCGGCCGTTTTCTGGAGGCGGGGATTCCGTCGGCCGAGGGAAGGCCTGTGGTGGACCGGGGTCCTGCTTCTGGCACTGCTGTTCGGGCTCGCGTTCACGGGCACGGCTCTCAGAGCCGACCAGGAGGCCGTGGAGGCCGTCGCCCATGCCGTGGCTGGCTCACGTTTTGCCGGCCCGCTCGGCGCACTGTTTCGAGCGGACTTTACACCGTCCGTTTCGCTGCTGCCGCGCCTGTACGCCATGCACGTGTCGGTGCTGCCACTGGCGCTTCTGGCTCTGCTGGCGCTGCACCTGTGGCTCATCCGGCACCTTGGCGTGAGTGCCGCGGTAACGCCGTCGGCGCCGTTCCATACGCACTTGCGCCGCATCACGGGCGCAGCATTCGTCCTGGTGGCCGCCGTTACTGCCGCGGCGCTCACGTGGCCGGCCGGCCTGCTGGCGGCCGGACTGGACGGGTTCGAGATTACAAAGCCCTCCTGGCCGTTCCTCTGGATCTACGCGGCGGAGAATCTTTTCGGGATGACAGGAATGCTGCTGGCGCCTGCAGTGCTATTCGGATTCCTCGGGATCGTCCCGTTCACGGATCGCACGGACGGACGCTGGGCGCGACTCACCCGCGCGGCTGGAGTGGTCCTGTTCGTTCTCATGATAGGCGCCATCGTGTACGCTGCGGTCGCGCCGGCGCAAAGCCACCTGGGCATGGATATGGGAGGGTAACAATGCACATCAGCATGGTGGGGCTCCTTGCCGCCCAGACGCTGCTCCTCGCGGCCTCAACGCTACCACACCCGCAGGGTGTCCTCGAGCTTCGCAGCAGGACTTTCGCCGCAGGCGATTCACTGTTGGTGCGTGGGCGCAACTTTGAGCAGGACGACGCCATCACCCTGGTGCTCGTCGGGGCTGCCGGCCGCGTGGAGATCGGGACGCTACCGACGGATTCGGCCGGTGCGGTGAAAGGCACGGTGCTGGTGCCTGCGACGGTGCGCGTGGGCCCGTACCGGCTTGTGGCCGAGGCCGTCGACGGTGATGAAGTCGCGTCCCTGGACGTGGTAGTGTCGGCAGCGGCGGTCGCTGGCGCGAACACCGTCAGCACCCCGACGGGCGCGCACGACCCGGCGGCCCACGCGTCGATGTCCATGCCCGGCGCGCCGTCGGACGAACCGTTGGCGCTGGATCGGGCGCGAAGCGGCGCCGTGACCGCTGCAGCAATCCTGTTCATCGTGGTGTGCCTTGCGACCGGAGCGGTCCTGCTCCGGCGGCCGCGCGCCCATTCGTTGGAGGAGAGTACATGACGAAGTCACGGCTGGCGCGCCGCAGTGGCGCGATTGCGGCACTGGTGTCCGCGGCAACACTGATGGTAGTGGCGACGTTGGCGGCGCACGACTTCTGGCTAGTGCCCAGCGCCATGACGTTCGCTCCCGGCGAGGAACTCCACATCCTCGGCCAGTCCGGCACGCGATTCCCGCGCAGCTCGGGCGCCACGCAGCCGGCGCAGGTGGTCGAGGCGCGCCTGATCAGTGCGTCGCGCAACGACCGGCTGACGGACCTGACGGTGAGCGGCCGGTCGCTCCTGATCCGTCAGAAGCCCGCCGTGGCGGGCCAGCACGTAGTGGCCGTGTCGCTCACCCCGCGCAACGCCCGCACGACCCCCGAACGGCTGCGGCGCTACCTCGCGCTGGAAGGCGCGCCGGAACTCGCGGCCCGCTACGAGGGCGAAGCCTCACTGGCGCGCATGGACAGCGTCATGCAGACCACGGCGAAGTTCGCCAAGACCATCGTGGAGGTCGGGTCCCGGGGACGCCGGGCCTTTGACAAGACCGCTGGCCACGCGCTGGAGTTGGTGCCATTGCGCGATCCGGCCGCCCTGCGCGCCGGCGACTCATTGGGCGTACGACTCCTGTATCGTGGCAAGCCGGTATCGGGGGTGCACTTGCGCGCCGGGTGGGGCTCGCCGACAGCCGTGAACGACAGCACGGCGCCGCAAGGTCAGCCCGCGGAATCCGACCAGACCATTGTGACCGACGACAAGGGCGTCGCGCGCCTGCGGATCACCGACGCCGGTCTCTGGAACGTACGCGTCCTGTACGCTACCTCCATGGCGGGCATGGCGGAGCACTGGGAGGTGTTCTTCGCCACACTGGTATTCGCTGTGAACGACGCCCAGTAGTCCAGCGGCTGGTCGCCGGCCGGCCCACGCCTCTCCGGTCGCAGTCCCATCGCCTCACTTCAGGACATCATTCCAGCGCCCGGGGAGCGATGTCGTCAGGACGGAACAGCCGCCAACGTTGAGGGCCATTGCCGCGACGCCAACGCGGATCGAAGCAGGTCATTGCTGGCTCGCCGAGTTGGCGAGGCCCGCGCGTTGGCAGTGACAATGAGGGACCACCCCAATCGCCAGCTATCGCCGTAACAGCCAGTCCGGGAAGCGGCGCTGCCGTGTGGCGCGCCCTTATCGTGGAGCGGGCCAAGCACCGCTGCGACTACGCAGCAATCGTGCAGCGCGTGCGAGCGTGTAAGGTAAGCCCCCACGATATCGTCCGTTCTTCGCTGTTGGCCGCGCGGGCGTCCTGAACCAGCTTCAGTTGCGTACCGGCCTCGACTCTCAACATGTCGTCCTTGCCATCGCAATTCCGTCGCCGACCACGGTTTCGCTGGGCGCGCAGTCGCTTGGCGGCGGCCATGGTATTGGCGTTCTTGGCACAGGGTGCGTTTATGGCCCCTGGCTGTGTCGCCGAGATGTCCAATGATGGCGCTGCAGGGGCCATGGTGATGGACGACATGGCCGGAATGGTCGGAATGGACCGCGCAGGCACGGGCGCGCCGCAGAAGACGGCGCCAGAGGACGGCCCCATGGACCACGATTCCTGCCCGGCCACTCCCGCGAGTGCGTGCGGCCCGTGCACGCTCCCGGCGTTGACCACAGCCGTGCTCGCGCCTGTTCAGCAACTCGCTTCTGGCGTGGGGCCACTCCGTGCCGCCGCGCCCCGTTCGGTAGACGTCGCCCCCGACGTCCCGCCGCCCCGAGCGTAGCTCCGTCACAACCCGGCTGGACCGACGACCGCGCCCACTCGCGCGGGATTCGTCGCGCACACCAACGGACACCGGAGCTGTCACACTCATGATCACGATTGCCTTACTTCGGGTCGCGGCCGTACTACAGGCCGCGCCGTCTCCCATGACGCCACCGCCTGCGCTGACACTTGCGGACGCCTATGCCGAGGCCTTGCGCGCCAACCCGCGCATCGCCGCCAGCCGGGCCCTCGCGCGCGCCGCCGGCGACCGCGTGCCCTCCGCCGGACTACCGCCCGACCCAGTACTGCAACTCGGCGCGATGAACTAGGATCTCCGCACTCTGGCGCCGATGGATCCACTGGGCATGGCGCAGGTGCAGCTCATGCACACGATGCCCGTGGCCGGCCGGCTGGGCCTGTCGCGTCGCATCGCGTCATCGCTGGCAAACGCGGCCACGGAGCGCGCGGCGGACGTCGAGTGGGACGTGCGCGCGCAGGTCGCGGCTGCGTTCTACGCGACATATGACGCTGACGCTGGGATTGCCATCGCCAATCGGACCCTGCTCCTGCTTGAGGACATCGCGCGCACGGCGCAGGCGATGTACCGCGTGGGTGCGGGCCAACAAACGGATGTGCTCCGCGCGCAGGTCGCCATCGCTCGAATGCGCGAAGACATCGCGCGCATGGAGGCCACGCGAACGGCTGCGGCTGCACGTCTCAACGCGCTACTCGACCGACCGTTCGACGCGCCAATCGCATCGCCGGTACTGCCCTCGTTCCCGGCGGAACTGCCAGCGCTCGATTCGCTCGTGCGCCTGGCAATGGACACGCGGCCGATGATTCGCGCGGGTCGGCAAGACGTGGGGCCCAGGATCTGGGGGTGGACCTGGCGCGGCGCAACCTCTGGCCCGATCTCCAGATCGGAGAGAGCTACGGGCGCCGTGCATGACGTGGCCCAACCAGCAAGGCGAGGTGACTCATGAAGAAGCATCAAGCTCGAATCCTGAGGTTCGATACGCTGCTGCTGCTGGCGGCAGTGGGCTGGCGGCGACCGGGCCCAACGAACCGCGACGCACACGTCCGGCATGCAGGGTGGTTCCGGCATGGCTCCAATAGCTGGAATGGCTGGAATGTCCGGAATGTCGCCCAGCACGGACACCGGCGGTGTCGCGCTCGAACGCTCTCAAGCCGCGCGACTCGGCATCACCTTCGCGCGCGCAGCTGAACGCCCGGTGCGCACTTCGGTGCGCGCAGTCGGCCTCGTCCACTACGCCGAGCCGAGCCTGGTGTATGTCAGCGCGCGCGTCAACGGCTGGGTGGAGACTCTGCACGCGGACTATGTGGGCAAGAGTGTGACTGCGGGCGAACCCCTGCTGGCGCTGCATTCGCCGAACCTCGGTCGGGCGCAGGAAGAATTCCTCATCGCTCGGCGTTCGGGCGACGACTCGCTCACTGTCAACGCCCGTCGTCGCCTGGCGTTTTGGGACGTTCCACCGGACCAGATCGACAGCCTGGCACAGCGCGGAACCGTTTCGCGCACCCTGTTGCTGCGCGCCCCACGGACCGGCGAGATCGTTGAGAAAATGGTTGTCGAGGGCCAGTCCGTGCTGGCCGGAAGCAACCTGTTCCTGATAGCCGACCGACGCGTCGGCTGGGCGGACTTTGCGGTGTTCGAGCAGGATGCGCCCGCCGTGCGCGTTGGAACGCCGGTCCGGCTCACGGTCAACGCCGTGCCCGACCGGACGTTCATCGGTCGCGTGGCGTTCATTCTGCCGACCCTGGATGACAAGACGCGTACACTCACCGCGCGCGTGGAGGTGGAGAACCCGCGCCTGGAACTTCGTCCCGGGATGTATGCTTCCGGAGAGCTGACCACCACGGGCAGGCGTGCCGTAAGCGTGCCGCTCACGGCGGTGTTGCCGACCGGCACCAGGGATCTCGTTTTCGTCAATCGAGGCGACGGGCGATTCCAGCCGCGCGAGGTACGCGTGGGCGTACGCGGCGACTCGCTCGTAGAGATCGTCAGCGGACTCAGGCCGGGTGACGAGGTGGTCGCGTCCGCGACGTTCTTGCTCGACTCGGAATCCAACCTTGCCGCCGCAATCCAGGGCATCATGCTGCAGATGGGAATGGGGCTGAACATGGCCGGGATGGACATGCCGGGCATGGAAATGCCGGCGGACTCTCGGCGGAGACGGCCATGATCGAGCATCTGGGTCATGCGCGCCGATTCGCTCATCCCGGTGATGCGAGCGCACCTGGACTCGATGGCGCGCATACCTCCAGCATCCATGGCGGGCATGGTTGGCATACACGACGCTCTGACCTCGCGCATGCTGGACGCGATGGGCGCGGACATGGCCATGATGGGGATGATGGGCGACGCGGTGTGGGTCGCACTGACCGACTCGGTCAAGCGCGATCTTGCCGATCTGCCGGCACTCTCGGGGCAGGCGCTCACGACGCGCCTCCGGTCACACGTCAGCCGAACGCGGCGGTTGCTGACGATGCACGAGGGGATGATGCGGAGCCCCTAGTACGACCATCAAGCGCTTCCAGCCCGTTGCGTCTCAGCACGGTACGCGGCAAGTTCGGTCACCACCACCATCACTACCACCACACCGACCATGCCCAACCGCACTCGTGTTCTCTTGGCGACGCTGAGCCTGGCGTCAATGACGCTCCTCCCGATCCAGGCCGCTTCTGCAGATAGTCGCCGCCCGCGCCTCGCCGACGATTCGGCGGACGCCGCACGAGCCGTGCATGCGTTTCATCAGGCCTTGAGGAGCGGCGACAGCACGGCGGCGCTGAGCCTTCTCGCCGACGACGTCGTCATCCTGGAGACCGGCGGCGTGGAAACCAAGGCACAGTATCGCTCCGGTCACCTCGCTGGCGACATGCGCTTCGCCGCGGCGATCGAGAGCCAGCGCGGGCCGGTTCGGGTGACCGTTCGCGGCGACGTCGCGTGGGCGACGTCAACGTCCATCACGCAGGGAGAGTACAACGGCCGTGCGATCAACTCCGCAGGCGCGGAGCTGATGGTGCTGTCGAGAACGGCTCAAGGGTGGAAGATCACCGCCATCCACTGGTCCTCGCGGCAACGCCGGCAGCCCTGACGCCGGCGGTGCGCTGAAGCGCGCCGCCTCTCAGGACGATCCGACGCGGACCAGGTGCACGCGATCGGCACCAAGCAGGGCCCGAAGCTCAGCGAGCGCGGCGTGCGACGCGGGCAGCCGCAGCGATTTCGACTTGAGCACGGCGCCGCCGTTGCCGTCCCGTACGCGGACCTCGAGCGGCGGCGCAACGGTCGAGCCCGTCGAGTGCGACTCCACCACTGCGCGCACGTCGTTGAGCACCGCCGGCGTCACCTCGCTGTCGCCCAGCGAGATGGCGACGCCGAGTTCGCCGGAGAACTGCAACTCGGCGAACGGCGTGAACGACTCGACGATGAACGTCGGCGCCTCCACGTCGCGGTCGCGCCTGGAGTACCCGCCCTTGAGCAGCACCGGGATGTCGGCCGTCACCTTGCCGTTCAGCGCGCTCCATTTCTCCGGAAAAATCAGCACTTCCGCGGATCCCGAGAAATCCTCCACCGTGAGCCGCGCAAACTCGCTGCCCGAACGCTTGCTGATCTGCCGCTTGATGGCCGTGATCACGACGCCGAGCGCCATCGGCTCGTGCGTCCAGGTGCCGAGCTGCGATACCTGGTGCGTGGCGAACAGCTCGCACTCCATCTGGAAGGGCTGGAGCGGGTGGCCGCTGATGTAGAACCCGAGGATCTCCTTCTCCTTGCTCAGGCGTTCCGCTTCCGACCACGGCTGGATGTTCGGCAGGCGGTGAACGCCGCGCTCGGCGGGCGCGCCGGGCGCGCCCGGTACGGGCTCGGCGGACGCGCCGCGCGGGTCCGGTGCGCCGAACGCATCGCCGAACAGCGAGACCTGGCCGCTCTCCCGTTCCTGCTGGCGGAGTGAGGCTTCGTGCAGCGCCGTGTCCAGCACGGCCCACAGTTGCACCCGTTCGGCGCCCAGCGAGTCCAGCGCCCCGCTCGCGATCAGCGCCTCGAACACACGCTTGTTGCAGAGCCGCAGGTCGACGCGCTCGCACAAGTCGAAGAGATCCGTGAACCGTTTCTCGGTGCGCGCCGCGATGATCGAATCGATCGCGCCGTGGCCCACGTTGCGAATGGCCCCGAGCCCGAACCGCAGGCGCCGGTCGCCCACCACGGTGAACTTGTAGCCGCTCTCGTTCACGTCCGGCGCCAGCACTTCCAGCCCCAGGTCGCGCGCCTCGGCGATGTACTTCACCACGTTGTCCGTGTCGCCGATCGACGACGACAGCAGCGCCGCCATGTATTCCGGCGCGTAGTGCGCCTTGAGCCACGCCGTGTGGTACGCAATCACCGAGTACGCCACCGAGTGCGACTTGTTGAAGCCGTACCGGCCGAACGTCTCGATCTGCGCCGACAGCTCCTGGATCACCCGCGGCGGGAACCCGCGCGCCACCGCCTTGTCCATGAACTTCTTCAGCTCCTTGCGGATCAGCTCGTCGTCCTTCTTGCCCATCGCCTTGCGCATCACGTCGGCTTCGGCCAGCGAAATCCCCGCCAGCTGCTGCGCGATGCGCATCACCTGTTCCTGGTACGTGATCACGCCGTACGTCGGCTTGAGGATCGCCTCGATCTCCGGCAACGCGTACGACACCGCCTCCTCGCCCCGCTTGCGTCGCTGGTACACGCGGTGCATGCCGGCGTCCAGCGGACCCGGCCGCATCAGCGCATTGGAGGCGACGAGGTCGTCGAACCGGTCGCAGCGCATGCCTCGCAGCATGTCGGTCGCCAGCGGCGACTCGAACTGGAACACGCCCACCGTGCGGCCGGCGCGCAGCATCTGGTAGACCTTGGGGTCTTCCAGCGACAGCGCGTCGAGGTCCAGCATCTCGCCCCGCCGCTCGGCGATCATCGCCCGGGCGTCGTGAATCACCGTCAGCGTGGTGAGGCCGAGAAAGTCCATCTTCAGCATGCCGGCCTGTTCCAGGCCGTTCATGTCGTACTGGCTCACCACCACCTGCTCGTCGGCGGCGTCCGCGCCCGACCCCTTGGACGTCTGCGTGCAGATGGGCACGTAGTCCTGCACCGGGCCCGGCGCGATGACCACGCCCGCCGCATGCACGCCCGTGTGCCGGCTCAGGCCCTCGAGCGCGACCGCGTAGTCCAGCAGTTGCCGGTAGCGGTTGTCGTTCTCGTAGAACTTCTTCACTTCCGGCACCTTCTCCACGGCTTCCTTCACCGTGAGGAAGTAGTTCGGCTGGTTCGGTATCAACTTGGCCAGCGCGTCCGTCTCCACCGGTGTGAAGCCGAGCACGCGACCCACGTCCTTGATGGCGGCGCGGCTCTTGAGCGTCCCGAACGTGACGATCTGGCACACCGAGTCGCGTCCGTATTTCTGGCGCACGTACTCGATCACCTCGCCGCGCCGCTCGAAGCAGAAGTCCACGTCCACGTCCGGCATCGAGATGCGCTCGGGATTCAGGAAGCGCTCGAACAGCAGGTCGAACTTGAGCGGGTCGACGTTGGTGATCTGGAGCGCGTAGGCCACCAGCGAGCCGGCGGCCGAGCCGCGTCCCGGCCCCACGGGAATGCCGCGATCGCGCGCCGCCTTGATGAAGTCGCCCACGATCAGGAAGTAGCCCGCGTAGCCCGTCTTGGTGATCACCCCGAGCTCGTAGTCCAGCCGTTCCCGCACGTGCGACGGCAGCGGGTCGCCGTAGCGTGCCCGGGCGCCCTCGGTGGCGAGCCGCGTCAGCAGCTCGTTTTCGCTCGACACGCCGGCCGGCAGCGGGAACGACGGCAGGTAGTACTTCTTCTCGAACTTCACCGACACCTGATCGGCGACCTTGAGCGTGTTCTCGAGGACGTCCGGTCGCGCCGGGAAGTGCGACGCGATCTCGGCCGCCGACTTGAAGTACAGCCCCGAGTCGTAGCGCATCCGGTCGGCGTCGGCGCGGTCCTTCTGCAAGCCGATGCACAGCAGCACGTCGTGCGCGTCGTGGTCCTGCCGCGAGAGAAAGTGCGCGTCGTTGGTGGCCACGACCGGAAGGCCCAGCGTCGACGCCAGCGCGAACACCCTCTCGTTCAGTTGCGCCTGGCCCTCGCTCGTGTGCGCCTGGACCTCGAGGTAGTACCGGTCCTTGAAGACGTTGGCGTACCACTCGGCCGACTCGGCGGCAGCGTCAGAGTTGCCGCTCATGAGATGCTGCGCCACCTCGCCCGCCATGCAGGCCGACGACACGATGATCCCTTCGTGGTACTGCGCCAACAGCTCGCGGTCCACGCGCGGCCGCGTGTAGAAGCCCTCGGTGTACGCCAGCGACGACAGCTTGATGAGGTTCTTGTACCCCACCGCGTCGCGCGCCAGGAGCACCAGGTGGAAGTACGGCTTGGCGCCGGTCGTCGAACGCGCCTTCTGGCGCCGGTCCCCGGGCGCGACGTACGCTTCCATCCCGATGATCGGCTTTACCCCCGCGGCGTGCGCCTTCTGCTGGAACTCCCACGCTGCGTGCAGATTGCCGTGGTCCGTGATGGCCAGCGCCGGCTGTTCGTATTCCTTGGCGCGGCGGATCAGGTCGTCGACCCGGTTGGCTCCATCGAGGAGCGAGTACTCCGAATGACAGTGGAGATGAACGAAGCTCACGGATCAAAACCTAGTCTCAGGGATCGGTGGCAGCGATCAGTCGGGCGCGCGGGCCGAGTGGTCGTGGTCGTCACCGGCCTTGCGCTCCTCGCGATCCTCGCTCTGCCCACGGGGCGCTACCTGCTGCGCGCCGCGTACGAGGAGACGCGCATCCTCCTGCGCCGCAAGCCGATTGCGCACATGGTCGCACACGAGCGGCTCGACGCGGCGACGCGCGCCAAGCTCGCCATCGTGCTCGACGCCCGCGCCTGGGCCGACACCGCCCTCGGCCTCGACGCCGGGAGGAGCTTCACCTACTTCTCGCAGCTCGACTCGGACACGCTCGTCCTCGTTCTCTCAGCCGCTCACCGTGACCGGCTCGCCTTCCATAGATGGTGGTTCCCGGTCGTCGGCAGCGTGCCCTACAAGGGGTACTTCGATTTCGCCGCGGCCCGGCGCGAAGGCTCCCGCTTCTCCGCGCTCGGTTTTGACGTCCTGATTCGCCCCGCGTCCGCCTTCAGCACCCTCGGCTGGTTCAGCGATCCGCTCATGTCCACGACCCTGCGCGCGGACTCGCTGTCGCTGGCCAACACCGTGATCCACGAGATCCTCCACAACGAGTTCTACGCGAGCGGGCAGGCCGAGTTCAACGAGTCGTTCGCCAACTTCGTGGGCGCGCGCGGGTCGGCCGCGTTCTACTCGCGGCGCGGGTCGGCGCGTGCGGCGGCAGACGCCGAGGCCCGCTGGGCGGACGAGAAGCTGCTGGCCGCGTTCTGGCGCGGGCTGCACCACGAGATGGACTCCGTCTTCAAGGCGCACCCGGGCGACTCACTGCGCGACCGCCGCCTGGCGCTGCGCGACAGCGTCTACGGCCGCGCGAAGACGACGCTGGTCCGGGAGCTCGGCCCCAAACTCCGTACCGTGTCGCCGCGCTACCTCGAGCGCCTGACGATCGACAACGCCACCGTGCTCAGTGGCCGCATCTACCTCACCGACCTCGACCTGTTCGACTCGGTGTACGAACGCGAGGGCAGGGACGTGCGCCGCGCAGTAGCGCGAATCCTCGACCTCGCACGCGCGAACCCCGCGCAACCGTTCGACGCGCTGCGCCGCTTCCTGGCGCCCTGAGCCGCCGCGCGTGGCCGGCATCTCCGGCTGATGCGCAACAGAACGGTTGACCTCGCGCTCTTTCGGTGATGGCCGAGCCGAGCGTAGGTTGTAGTGTGGCGGCATGCCGGTCACCGCCAGACTCTCAAAAACGATTCTACGAGGCGCTTGGCGAACAGGTCGCCAACGAGCTCGTGGACTGGTTCAACAGCGTGGACGCTACCTACCGGGCAGACCTCCGCGAGCTGAACGAGCTGAACTTCGGGCGCTTTGACGCGAAGCTCGAGCAGCGCGTTGCCGAGACAAACGCCCGGATGGACAAGGGGTTTGCCGAGGCCAACGCCCGGATGGACAAGCTGTTTGCCGAAGCCAACGCCCGGATGAATACGGGGTTCGCGGAAGCCGACGCCAGGATCGAGCGTCGCTTCAACGACAGCCGCAACTGGATGGTCGGCCTCTGGGTCGCGACCATGGCGGCGATCCTCCTCAAGTAGCCCGCACCGCCCCCACCAACCTGCATCCGGCGGATCAGGACCGTTCCGTCCGAGCCGGGCTGGTGAACCGGCCGCGCAGCAACGCCATCAGGTCCACGGCCGCGGACGGCGGT
>Ga0187893_10012420_pt1 | contig 12086 bp, 12 predicted proteins | sample MA1701074metaG_FD_139574 | JGI IMG/M metagenome (GOLD analysis project Ga0187893, IMG submission 139574) | White microbial mat communities from a basaltic lava cave in the Kipuka Kanohina Cave System on the Island of Hawaii, USA - MA170107-4 metaG ... | reverse complement strand
GTCGCCGCTCGCGCGCGAGATCCTGTCGCATGCCGGAATCGCGCTCGACGACGCGGTCGGCGGCACCGACGTCCCGAACGCCAAGCCCGCCCCCGACATGGTGCGAGAGGCGTGCCGGCGGCTGGGAGTGGGCACGCGCGAGGCCGTGGTGGTCGGTGACTCGCGCTACGACCTCGAAGCCGCGCGCGCCGCCGGCGTCCACTGCATCGGCCTGCGCCTCGACGCCGACTCACGCATCGAGCGGCTCGCCGACGTGCTCGGCCTCGTGGTGCTACGCGAGCGCGGCTAGATCGATCTTGTACAGCTCCGCCACGTTCCCGCACAGGATCGCTTCGCGCTGCTCGGGGCGAAGATTCGCCGCGTGCTGCTCGAGCATCTCCTGCGACCAGGGCCAGGTCGAGTCGCTGTGCGGGAAGTCGTTCGCCCACATGAGCCGCCGCCAGTTCATCTGGTCCGCGGTCTGGAAGGCGACGAAGTCGTCCTGGAACGTGGTGTAGATGTGCTCGCGGAAGTACTCGGACGGGAGCTTCGACAGCTCCTGGCCGGCGGGCAGCCAGTAGCGGTGCCGCTTGTAGGCGTGGTCCATGCGGTACATGTAGTGCGGGACCCAGCCGGCGTCGGCCTCGACGCACACGACCCGGAGCCGCGGGTGGCGCTCGAACACGCCGCCGAGGATGAGCGTGCCCATGATGTCCTGGCAGCCGCGGATGATCGAGAGGAACCCGTTCATCTTCGGGCCGCGCACGGGCGCGGTCTCGCGCACGGTGAGGATGTGGAACGAGAGCGGCAGGTCGAGCTCGATCGCCGCCTCCCAGAAGTCGTCGTAGACCTTCGAGTCGTAGTCCTCGACCGCGGGATTGCCGGGCATCATCACGCCGCGCAGGGCGAGCCGCTTGATCTCGCGCAGGTCGGCGATGCCTTCCTCGGGCGAGCGCATCGCGGTCTGGCCGATGCCGAGCAGGCGCTCGGGGTGCGCGGACGAGAACTCCGCCATCCAGCGGTTGTAGGCGTCGAAGCAGGCCTTCTTGTAGTCGAAGTCCTTGTGGTTGCAGAGCACCATGCCGACCGTCGGGTAGATGATCTCGGCGGCGACACCGTCGCGTGTCTGGTCGGCGAGGCGGGCCTCGGGATCCCAGCCGCCGCGGTGCAGCTCCTCGAAGGGCACGCCGTACACCTTGAGCTCCTCGGGCGGCTTGCCCGCGGCCGCGGCCAGCCCGATGTCGATCGGCTTGCTCATGCCGTCGACCACGAACGCGTCGCCGCGCGAGGGCAGCCGCTCCATGCGCGGCGCGCGGTCCTTGTACGCGCGGTCGATGAAATCGACGTAGGTGTTGGGCGGCTCGGTGATGTGCGAGTCCGCGGAGATGATCGGGTAGCTCATCCGTTGCTCCTCCGACCCCATGATAGACTGCCGGACCGACCTTCCATCAAGGGGCGTTTCCGATGGACCTCTCCTACAGCGCGGAGTACGAAGCGTTTCGCGCCGAAGTCGAGAAGTTCCTGGCCGCGAGCTGGCCGCTGAAAGGCAAGGAGGCCGAGCTGCCCGGCGACCAGAAGGCGTCGCTCCTTCGCGGCCGCGCGATCGAGGCCGGCTACCTCGCGCGCTCGATCCCCAAGCGCTACGGCGGCTCGGAGCAGGCGCCCGACGTGCTGAAGGCGCAGATCATCCGCGAGGAGTTCTTCCGCGCGCGCGCGCCGGGCGATCTCGCGGGCATCGGCCCGAGCATGCTCGTGCCGACGCTGCTCGAGAAGGGCACGGAGTGGCAGAAGGAGAAGTTCATCGGCCCGACGATCCGCGGCGAGATCGTCTGGTGCCAGGGCTACAGCGAGCCCGGCTCGGGCAGCGATCTCGCCTCGCTGCAGACGCGAGGGGAGCTGGTCGGCGACGAGTGGGTGATCAACGGCCAGAAGATCTGGACCAGCGGCGCGCACCTCGCGGACTACATGTTCTGCCTGTGCCGCACGGAGCGCGACGCGCCCAAGCACGCGGGCATCTCCTATCTGCTGCTGTCGATGAAGCAGCCGGGCATCGAGGTGCGGCCGCTGCGCCAGATGACGGGCGCCGCGGACTTCAACGAGGTGTTCTTCACCAACGCGAAGACGCCCGCGGACTGGATCGTGGGCAAGCGCGGCGAGGGCTGGATCGTGTCGCGCACCACGCTCAAGCACGAGCGCAACATGATCGGCGACGCGGCGAACAGCGTGATGATGTTCGAGGGCCTGGTCGGGCTGGCGAAGCGCACGCTGCGCGACGGCAAGCCCGCGATCGAGGATCCCGGCATCCGCCAGCGGCTCGCGCAGCTCGAGGGCTACGTGCGCTCGCACCAGTACTCGGGCTACCGCCAGCTCACCAAGGCCGCCAAGGCGCAGGATCCCGGCCGCGTCGGGCTGATGAACAAGCTGGTGTCGACGAATCTCGGTCAGGAGATGGCGAAGATCGCGCTCGACCTGGTCGGCGACGACGGGCTGCTCGAGCCGACCGAGCGCCGGCTCGGCGCGCCGCGCGACAACGGCCAGTGGATCGGCCAGTTCATGTGGTCGCTCGGCTCGGCCGTCGCCGGCGGCACCGCGAACATCCAGCGCAACGTGATCGGCGAGCGCGGGCTCGGCCTGCCGCGCGACGCCGCGGCGCAGAGGAGCTAGCGCCGTGAACTTCGACCTGACCGAGGAGCAGGAGCTGCTGCAGGAGACGGTGCGGCAGTTCGCCACCAACGTGTGCACGCCGACGCGGCGGCGCGCAATCTTCGACGGCAAGGACGGGCACGACACCGAGCTGTGGCAGGGCCTGATCGAGATCGGGCTGGGCGGGATCGCGCTCGGCGACGAGTTCGGCGGCGCGGGCCTCGAGCTGCTCGACCTGGCGCTCGCGGCCGAGGTGCTCGGCGCGGAAGCGGTGCCCGGGCCGTTCCTGGGCCACTCGCTGGCCGGGCTCGCGATCGCCTGGGCCGGCAGCGATCAGCAGAAGAAGTCGTGGCTGCCGAAGCTCGCCTCGGGCGAAGTGCTCGGCACGGTCGCCTTCGCGGAGGGCGACGGACGCTGGCAGCCCGATCAGTGGGGACTCGCCGGCGCCGGCGCGCTCGACGGCGTCAAGACGCACGTCCCGTTCGGCGCGCACGCGGAGCTGTTCGTGGTCGGCACCCGCGGCGGCGGGCTCGCGCTGGTCGAGCGCGGCGCGCGCGGGCTCGAGACCGAGCCGCTCGCCGGCATCGATCGCACGCGCCGGATCGCGGAGCTGCGCTTCGCGGGCACGCCCTGCGAGGCGCTGCCCTTTGCTGTCGCGGCGGCGGCGCGGGTGCGGGACGCCGCGCTCGTGCTGCTCGCGGCCGACGCGTTCGGCGGCGCGGCGAAGCTCGTCGAGCTGTCGGCCGAGTACGCGAAGACGCGCCAGCAGTTCGGCGTCACGATCGCGAGCTTCCAGGGACTGAAGCACCAGCTCGCGACCATGGCCGTCGAGGTCGAGCCCGCGCGCGGCCTCTACTGGTACGCCGCGCACGCCTTCGACCGCGTGCCGGCCGAGGCCGAGCGCAGCGCGGCGCTCGCCAAGGCGCACCTGACGCAGGTCTACATGCAGACCGCGCGCGACGCGGTCGAGGCGCACGGCGGGATCGGCTTCACCTGGGAGTGCGACGTCCAGATCTACTTCAAGCGCGCGATGTTCGACCGCGCGTTTCTCGGCACGCCGGCCGCGCACCGCGAGCGCGCGGCCGCGCTCGCCGGCTGGTAGGAGGGGGGCGATGAGCGACGAGCGCCACACGCGGATCGAGGTCGAGGACGGGATCGCGGAGATCACGCTCGACCGGCCCGAGCGCATGAACGCCTACACCGCGCAAATGGGCGCGGAGCTGAACGAGCACCTGGTGCGCTGCGACCTCGACGACGCGGTGCGCGCGGTGATCGTGACCGGCGCGGGCCGCGCGTTCTGCGCCGGCGCCGATCTCGAGCGCGGCGGCGACACCTTCGCGGCCGGCGAGGAGCGCGGCGAGCGCCCGCGCGTGCCGCGCATCGAGCCGTGGGACGTGCGCAAGCCGATCATCGGCGCGATCAACGGGGCGGCGGTCGGGGTCGGGATCACCCTGCCGCTGCAGTACGACATCCGCGTGGCCGCGAACGAAGCGAAGCTCGGCTTCCTGTTCGTGCGGCGCGGCGTGGTGACGGAGCTCTCGAGCACCTGGATCCTGCCGCGCCTGGTCGGCCCCGCGCGCGCGGCCGATCTCCTGCTCTCGGGCCGGATCGTGACCGGCGCCGAGGCCGCGCAGCTCGGGCTCGTGAACGAGGCTTGGCCTTTGGAGCGCGTGCTGCCGCGCGCGCGGGAGATCGCGCGCGAGATCGCCGAGAACTGCGCGCCCGTCTCGGTCGCGCTCACCAAGCAGATGATCTGGCAGCACCTCGGCGGGCCGCCGCCGGTCGAGGTCGCGAAGCGCGAGGCGAAGGCGCTGTGGGCGCTCGGCCGCATGGCCGACGCGCGCGAGGGCGTGTCGAGCTTCCTCGAGAAGCGCAAGCCGCGCTGGACGCTCTCGCCGACCAAGGACGCGCCCACGCTCGATCCGATCGACTGAACGCCGCCTCCGAAGCGAACGTCCACACGCCATGCGAATCGCGCCGGTCCTCGCGCTCTCGATGGTGCTCGCGCCCTGCGCGCTGACGCACGACCCGAGTCGAGGCCAGTGGACCGCCGACTGGAACGGGCGCATCGACACGGCGAAGACGCCCTTCGATCACCCGTGCGCCACCAAGGCGTTCATCGCCTGGGCGGACGGCTTCCTGATCGGCTGCGTTCCGGAGCACCGCTCCGCTGACGAAGAGGCCAGCGAGGCGCCGCCCGAGTTCGAGCCCGCCCCCGGCTGCGCCGAGCGCGAGGAGTGGGTCGACGAGCGCGTCGAGCAGTGCCGCCCCTGGACCGCGTGGTACCTGCGCAACTTCAACAAGCACGAGCGCAGCGAAGGCACGCCGCCGACGATGCGGATCGAATGACGCGGTCGCTGGTCGCGGCGGTGGTCTGGCACACGCTCGCGGCGCTGATCGAGCCCGCGAACCCCGACGATCCGTACCGCGGCATGAGCCTCGCCGCGGGCGACAGCCACCAGCACGCGGCGACGATCGCGATGCTCGATCGCGAGGCGCGCGATCCGCCCGTGCCGGGCTTCGCGCAGGGGCTGCACGAGCTCGGCTCGGCCGCCGACGCGTTCGAGGCGATGCGCGGCGGCGGCTACGACTGGGGCTCCGTCTCGCACCACGACACCAACCATCCGGGCCAGCGCGCGAACATCTGCATCGACCCGAGCAGCGCGAAGTACCTGTGGCGCGCGCGCAACCTGCAGCAGCCCGGGTTCCCGGACGCGAGCGGCCCGTCCGGCGCGCTCGTCTCGCCGCCCTCGAACGAGGCGCTCGCGCTCGCGCGGATCGCGAGCGCGCACAACGTGGACGGCGACGGCGGCTTCCTCGCGCTGACGGGCCGGGAGTTCACCAACCACGCCTTCACACCGAAAGGTGTCGGGCCGCGCGAGGGCGGCCACAAGATCGTGATCCTGCCCGGCGAGACCAGCGGCCTGTGCGCGGCCGACGGCCGGCTGCACGGCGACGAGTACTGCCGCGACGAGTACCGGCTGTACCGCTGGCTCGCGAGCGCGAGCGTGCCGCCGGGCGTGCTGATCCAGGCGCACCCCGGGCCCGCCGACGCCATGGACCTGCGCCCGCTCCACCCGCGTCACGCGCCGGGCGGCTTCTCCGACGCGTTCGTGCAGGGCGTCGAGGTCAGCTCGTCGAAGAACGACCCGCAGTGGGAGGCGGCGTACCAGCGCCTGCTGCGCAGCGGCTACCGCGTGTTCCCGGCCTTCGGCTCGGACAGCCACGACGCGACCTCCGTGCGCCAGGGCGCGAACGCGCGCAAGGGCGCGACGATCTGCTGGGTCGAGGCGCGCACGCGCGCGGCGCTGCTCGACGCGATGCACGCGCGCCGCTGCTACTACGCGGCCTCGCTGCGGCCCGGGCTGCGCTACCAGATGCGCCCGGTCGAAGCGGGGCCGTGGGTGGCGATGGGAGGGCTCGTCGACGCGCCCGACGGCCGCGTGGCGATCAGCCTGCTCGCGCTGAACGACCCGCGCAACGCGAACGGCGACTCCCGGCTGACGCGCCGCTTCGACCGCATCGAGCTGGTCGACGCGCGCGGCGCGGTCGTCCACGCCGCGGCCTGCACGCGATCCGCCGACGGCCGCGACGTGTGCCGGCTCGAGCTGCCCGAGCTGCACGTCGGCGACGGCGCGCTCTACCCGCGCATCCGCATGGAGGGCCCGCACCCGAGGGCCTGCCGCTCGTCGCACACCCCGGACCTGCTGCCCAACTGCGACAAGCTCGTGATCGGCAGCGCCATCTACGTGAACTGGGACCGCTACCTCGAGACCACACCGTACCGTGTCTGCCGCTTCGGCGCGGAGGACACCCCCTGCGAGACACCGGGCTGCCTGCCGGCCGCGCTCGACCGGGATCGGGACGGCTATCCCGACGGCTGCGACGTGTGCCCGGACGTGTTCGATCCGAAGCAGCCCGACCGCGACCGCGACGGCTTCGGCGACGCCTGCCCGCGACGAGGAGGACCGAGGTGACCGACACGGCCTATCGCGACGTCTCGCTCTGGTTCGACACGCTGCCCGAGACGGTCGTGCCGCGCGCGCCGCTCGAGGCGGACGCTCCTGCCCCTCCACTCCTGGAGTCGCGCCGCCCGGCCGCGACTGGGAGCCCGAGCCGCTGCGCTACCTGGCCGTGCGCGGAATCCTCGGGATGGTCGGGGCCGCCGACCGCGCCTCCGCGCGCGGCCAGAGCGCCTCGTGGCGCGATCGCCTGTTGCGCCGAATGCTGCGCGGCTAGCGCGCTTGGCGCCCCGCGGGCGGCGGATCGGGGGGACTCGAACCTGCCCCGGGGCAGGTCGTCGCCTCCGCGGGATCACGCCGGTAGCGGCTCATGTGCGTCGCGCCGAAGTCCAGAGTTGCGGCGTACGCGTTGTGCGCGCGGCAGCGCAGCGTGATCTCGGCCGCCCGGTGGCGGCGCGTGTGCGCGAAGGGTGCGAGGTGGTGGAACTCGAGCGCGTCGCGAGCGCCGCAGCGCCGGCCGTCGGCCGCCACGTAAGTGCAGCGCTCGCCGTCGCGCGTGGCGACCTCGCGGCGGATCCCCGCGGGGATGTGGCGCGAGGCTGATCCCGCCTGGCTACAGTCCGCGCGCGGAGCGCGCGGACGCTCGGTGGTCGCGAACTTTCCCCGGCGCAGCTCGCACAGCAGGACGTCGAGCGCGCGATCGACGACCCGTGCGAGATCGCCGTCCGGAATCAGGTGCCGCAGCAACGCCTGCGCTGTGCGCAGCTTCGCGTGCGTCTCTGCGCTGGCGGTGAACTGCACGCGATAGCGGCTGGCGCCGAGCGGCCCAGCCGAGGGGCGCTGTGCCTCGGGTCGCCGGAGCATCGCCGCCGCCGGCGGAGCCTGTGCCGGGATCGGCGCATGGGCGCGCGCTGGCTCGGGCAGCCGCCGCACGAGCGCCGGCACGTCGGGCTTCGGCGCCCGGTCGGCCAGGCGCTGCTCGATCGCGCGCTTGCTCTGGTGGCGCGCGAGGTCCAACAGGTCCCGCACGTTGTGCTCCGTCAGGTGCGGCACCAGCAACCGCAGTCCCGACAAGTGGAACTCTCCCGAGCGCACGCGCTCCAGGATCTCCGGAAAACGACGCGCCGCGCGGGCAGCCTGGATACGTTGGTACGCGACGGACTCCGAGAAGCGGAGCACCTCGACGCAGTACTGGAAGAGTGATCCAAAGCCGCTCTTCAGCGCGAGCTGGCGGGCGTCGACCTCGGCCAGGTGGACGAGCAGATCGGCCTCGAGCGCGGCGTCGCGCGCGCAGCACTCTTGCAGGCGCTCGAGCAGCACTCGATCGGAAACGTCGCGCAGCGCGAAGACCGAGAGTGACACGGCGGTCCTTCCCGGGGTGAGGGAAGGGGTCGGATTCGGGGAACACGTGGATTCTAGCACGACGCATTTGTGTGTCGCAAGAGTGCTGTGGCCATCGGACGGGTGGCAGATTGGCAGGAATCGTTGGGCATTTGTCATTGCAGCCAGGGGCTGGCGAGTTCATCCTGCGGCGATGCGAATCGCGATGGCCGTCTACCCCGGTGTCCAGGTGCTCGACGTGACGGGTCCGCTCGAGGTGTTCGCGAACGCGAACCGGCGCCTCGACCAGGCGGGCGACCGGCGCGCAGCGCGCTACGCGCTCGAGATCGCCGCGCGCGCGGCCGGGCCGGTGCGCACCACCTCGGGCATCGAGCTCGTGGCGACGCGCGCGTTCGGCGACGTGCGCGGCGCGCTCGACACGCTGCTGGTCGCGGGCGGGGACGGCGTGGCCGACGCGCTGCGCGACCGCGAGCTCGTCGCCTTCGTGCGCCGCCGCGCCCGCCACGCGCGCCGCGTCGCCTCGGTGTGTACGGGCACGTTCCTGCTGGCCGAGGCGGGGCTGCTCGACGGGCGGCGCGCGACCACGCACTGGGCCGCGTGCGCGCGGCTCGCGGCCCGCCATCCGGGCGTGCGGGTCGAGAGCGATCCGATCTTCGTGCGCGACGGCAAGTACTGGAGCTCGGCCGGCGTGTGCGCGGGCATGGACCTGGCGCTGGCGCTGGTCGAGCAGGACCACGGCCGCGAGCTCGCGCTGACCGTCGCGCGCCACCTGGTGCTGTTCCTCAAACGACCGGGCGGGCAGTCGCAGTTCAGCGCGGAGCTCGCCGCGCAGGCCACCGAGCACGACGCGATCCGCGGCGTGCAGGCGTTCGCGCGCGAGCACCTGGCGCGCCGGCTCGACGTGCGCGCGCTCGCGAAGCGCGCCGCGATGAGCCCGCGCAACTTCGCGCGCGTGTTCGCGCGCGAGGTGGGCGAGACGCCGGCGCGCTGGATCGAACGCGCGCGCGTCGAGGCGGCGCGGCGCCTGCTCGAGGAGTCCGCGGCGAGCGTCGACGAGGTCGCGGCGCGCTGCGGCTTCGCCAGCACCGAAGTGCTGCGGCGCGCGTTCCTGCGCCGCGTGCGCGTCTCGCCCGCCGCCTACCGCGGCCGCTTCCGCTCGGCGGCGGCCTGAATCGACGACACACAGGAGGACACGACCATGGGCATCACGACCGGCATGCTGATCTTCGACGACGCGGAGGAGCTCGACTTCGTCGGCCCGTGGGAGGTGTTCACGATGGCCCGACACATCAAGCCCGACGACCGCGTGGTCACGATCGCCCCTACGCTCGAGCCGGTGCGCTGCGCCAAGGGCATGCGCGTCGTTCCCGACCACTCGTTCGCCGCCGCGCCCGAGCTCGACGTCGTGCTCGTGCCCGGCGGCATCGGCACGCGCCGCGAGGTCAACAACCCCGTGCTGATCGACTGGCTGCGCAAGGCCGGCGCGCGCTGCACGTGGGTCACGAGCGTGTGCACGGGCTCGCTGCTCCTGCACGAGGCGGGCTTCGCGAAGGATCGGCGCATCACCACCCATTGGGGTTTCATCCCGGCGCTGCGCGAGCGCGGCGCGGAGGTGCTCGAGCGCGTGCGCTACGTGCGCGACGGGAACCTCGTCACGGCCGCGGGCGTGTCGGCGGGCATCGACATGGCGCTCTGGCTGCTCGGCCAGATCCACGGCGTCGCGGTCGCGCGGCAGGTGCAGCGCGCGATGGAGTACGATCCCGCGCCTCCGTACACGGCCGAGGTCTGATGAGCGATTCCCTGATCGATGCGGTGCGCGCGCACGCGGCGCGCGTGTTCCCCGGGCGGCGGCTCGAGACGCTTGCCTGGGACGAAGGCGGGATCGTGGTGAACCTGCCCGAGCTCGCGGTGGTGCGCGTCGCGCCCGCCTCGGGCGCGGCGCCGGACGCGGGCGGCGCATCCACGGCCTGGATCCACCTGACCGCGGGCGCGTCGGCGGCGCCGATGGACGACGGCTACGGGCTCGAGTTCGTGCTGCTCGCGCCGGGACCCGAGAAGCTTGCGACCAAGCTCCTGGCCATGGTCGCGAACCTGCACGCCGACGAGCGCTACCCGCTCTCGCTCGGGCAGACGCTCGAGGTCGGCCACGGCTGGCTGCCGGGCGCGAGCGCGGACCACCTGCTGGTCGCGCTGCCGACCGCGTTCGATCCCGAGCTCGAGTGGCTCTCCGACCGCACGCGCAACGTGCGCTTCATCTGGCTCGTGCCGGTCACGCGCGCCGAGGCCGAGTTCGCGCGCAAGCACGGCCCGGTCGCGCTGCAGGAGAAGCTCGGCAGCGCGGGCGCGGACGTGGCGGCGCTGGTGCGCCCGTCGGTGGTCTGAGCGGGCCGCTCAGGCCGGCCGGCGCTGGAGGGCGAACTCGAGCTCCGCGCGGCTCGTCGCCTCGCGCGAGCGCAGCACCGTGAGCCGGCTCGCGAGGCCCTCGAACAGGCCCGCGTCGAACAGCGCGCGCTCGCGCGCGGTCGACACGCCGAGCGTCGCGAACGAGCCCGCCGCGCGTTGCGCGCCGAGCAGGAGCGCGGTGGAGCGCGACTCGCGCAAGCAGCGCAGGAGCCGCGTCCAGACCGACGCGCCCAGCTGCGCGAGCTCGCGCGGGCGCGCGCCCTCGAGATCGAGCACGACCAGCGCGAAGCCGGTCTTGATCAGGAGCTCGGCCGAGCGCAGCGCCGCCTGCAGGTCGGGCGGCCGCACCCAGAGCACGTCCTCGAGCCGGACCCGCGCGCGCTGCAGGAAGCGCGGGTCGAGCGCGTCGGGAAGGTCGACCCAGCCCACCAGCTCGCCGCAGGCGGTCGCGCCCGCGGCCATGCGGTAGGCGAGCGCGGTCTTGCCCGACGAGCGCTCGCCCGCGAGCTCGATCAGCCGTCCTTCGTTCGCGCGCACCGCGCCGCGCGAATGGGGACGGAGGAGGGCGTCCGGGGAGAACGCCTCCTCCGCCCCGGGGGTGGATGGTCTCTCGTTCGTCTTCGTGCGGTGGGTTCTCGGAGCCGGAGCTTCGGCTGGGGGGCACGAAGCGCCCACGCGCACCCGGTCGACCAGGCCCGCCTCGAGCACGAGCTCGCGCAGTCTGTCCGTACGGGTGACGGCCGAAGCGGCCGTAGGAGCCATCGCGATCGCCGGTTCCGAGCGCACGAAGGCATTTTCGCTCTATTTTCGTGTCCCGGTCAAGTGGGGCAAAACCCTCTAGAATCCGGGTCTTACCGGGAGGAACGCATGGAGGCTCGGGGACCGAACGCGGAGCAGATCGAGTACTGGAACGAGAAGGCCGCGCCGACCTGGGTGAAGCAGAACGAACGGCTCGACGCCATGCTCGCGCCGTTCGGGCTGGCCGTGATCGAGCGCGCGCAGCCAAAGCCCGGCGAGCGCGTGCTCGACGTCGGCTGCGGCGTGGGCCAGACGAGCCTGCAGCTCGCGGAGCGCGTCGGCGCGAGCGGCTCGGTGCTCGGCGTCGACATCTCGACGCCCATGCTCGAGCGCGCGCGCGAACGCGCCCGCGCCCAGAAGCTCGCGAACCTGCGCTTCGAGAACGCCGACGCGCAGACCTTCGCCCTCACACCGAACGGTGTCGATCTGCTGTTCTCGCGCTTCGGCGTGATGTTCTTCGTCGACCCGCAGGCCGCGTTCGCCAATCTCGCGCGCGCCGTGCGCCCGGGCGGCCGGCTCGCCTTCGTGTGCTGGCAGGGGCTGGGGCAGAACGCGTGGATGCGCGAGCCGGTGATCGCGTTGGCCCCGCACGTGACGATGCCGCCGCCGCTGCCGCCCGAAGCGCCCGGGCCGTTCGCGTTCGCGGACGAGGCGCGCGTGCGCGGGATCCTCGAGCGCGCCGGCTTCCGCGCCGTGAAGCACGAGCCGCTCACGGGCGAGATCGCGATGGGCCGCACGGTCGACGAGGCCGTCGCCTTCGCGAGCGAGCTCGGCCCCGCTGCGCGCGTGCTGCTCGAGATCACTCCCGCCGAACGCGAGCAGGCGCTCGGCGCGCTCGGCGCGCTGTTCGCGAAGCTGCTCGGGCCCAACGGCATCCGCCTCGGCTACGCGGCCTGGCTCGTGACCGCCGAGCGCTAGCCGATGTCGCGTTCCCGAAGCCTCGCGTGTCTGCTCGCGCTG
>Ga0187893_10012419_pt1 | contig 12087 bp, 12 predicted proteins | sample MA1701074metaG_FD_139574 | JGI IMG/M metagenome (GOLD analysis project Ga0187893, IMG submission 139574) | White microbial mat communities from a basaltic lava cave in the Kipuka Kanohina Cave System on the Island of Hawaii, USA - MA170107-4 metaG ... | reverse complement strand
TATGACCCGAACGCCCCTGTCGGCGTCGGAACCAATCTCTGGTTTACCGAACTCAACCGCAACCTGCCGCCCGTTGGGGAAACCGATCTGCTTTGTTATGCGCTCAGCCCGCAAGTGCACGCCGACGATGATCTGACATTGGTGGAAAACCTGGAAGCGCAGGCGGCCACCGTGCAAAACGCTAAACGCTTATCCGGCGGCAGGCCACTGGCAATCACACCGGTGACGCTCAAACCACGCTTCAGCGCCAGCGCGACCGGGCCGGAGATTCCGCCGGAGCCGGGCGAACTGCCGCCGTCAGTGGATGCGCGTCAACCAACGCTCTTCGCCGCCGCTTGGACGCTCGGCAGCGTCAAGTACCTGGCCGAGAGCGGGGCGAGCAGCGTCACCTATTTTGAAACGACCGGGTGGCGCGGCGTGATCGAACGCGAAACTGGCTCGCAGCTTGCCGAGCGAGCGAATAATTTTCCGTCCCTCCCCGGCGCGGTTTTCCCAGTCTGGCACGCGCTGGCCGATGTGGGAGAATTTGCAAACGGCGAAGTTCTGCGCACGCCGTCCAGTGACGCTCTCAAAGTCATCGGATTGACGCTGCAACAGGCGGGACGCAGGCGGACGCTGATTGCGAACCTGACAGCAGACACGCAGGTGGCGCGATTAGCCTATGGCGACACCCGCGTGTGGGTGAAACGATTGAACGACGGGAATCTAAGGGAAGCGATGTTAGCGCCGGAAGCCTTCCGCGCTAAAGCGGGGGACGAGTTGCGCGCGGAGAATGGGGAGTTGAGGTTCTTGCTCCAGCCGCACGAGTTGTTGCGGCTTGACGATTTCCCTGACGCCGATCACAAATGCTAAAAAGATCGTGTAGGCTATAGCGCCATCGCGCCGGACAAGCTTGGGGTGTGGAAGTAAATCAAATGGGCCACGAAATATTTCAGTTGTTGCGTGAGGTGATTCCTCGTTCAGCGACGACGAATTGGATCAATGGTATCAGCGCAATCAGATCTCCGATCGAACGCGCCAAATCCGAAAGCGAGAAGGGCCGCGCGCCGCTTATCAACATCAGCAGTTCTACTGGGAGTTGGAACTGACCACGCCACGCCACGGAGACCGCCCTTTTGAGATCGTGCATCTGGATCACACAACGCTGGACATTGAGTTGGTCTGCTCACGCACCGGGCAAAATCTGGGGCGTCCCTGGGCGACGATCATGACCGACGCCTTCTCGCGGCGCTTGCTGGCGATTTTTCTGAGCTATGATGCGCCAATTTGAAACCCTTCTGGCTCGCTATGAATGCGCCAAAAAGACGCGCCCTCCCGCGCAACCGCGCTTCGGGTCAGTCTGCGAGCGCCTGTTTGGGACAACCAACACGCAGTACCCGGCTTTAGGAGTGAGTCCGCGCACTGCATTCACCGAAGCTCTGGCAATCAGCGGCCAGCGCGGGCAACGGTGCGTGATGGACGACGAAGAGTTTCGGCTTTAGACATTGCCAACGACCCGTAGCGGCTGTGCCAACATCACTCCAGGTAAGGGCGTCAAGATTCATCATATCTACTACTGGTCTTCGGCATTTCGTGATCCGGCCGTCGAGAAAACTCAAGTGCCGGTGCGTTAATGTGTACGCAAAGCAAAACGGGCATCGTTCGATTTAACAGGGTACGTGCGTTTCGACAAGAACAGGAAGCGCTGGTTCTTTCGCTGCTCTCCGGTTGATCCTGAAACGGGGCTGCGAAAAGAGAGAAAAGAGTTTTTTCTGACGCAAAAAGAAGCCGAACAAGCGCGGCGCAGATTTCTTGCCGAGTTTGAGCGATGCGGCGATGCAGTCTTTTCAAGGGAAGATCTGACATTCGAGCAACTTGCCGAGCGATACCAGAACACACGACTGATTCCGGCTGAGTATATTGACGGGAAGAAAGTCGCAGGCCATCGGGAACTCAGTCCCTCACAGCCTATCTGAAATCACTCTCCGAGTACTTCGGCAAACGAGGTGAGTGCGCCGATGCGAGCCGAGCATCAAGGACGGATCGTGCGCTGGAAGGAGCGCCGCTTGGTGGTGCGCTCGGACGCTTATGCCAATTCACAAGCCGCGCAACTCGATGAGCGGCTCGAGCGCGCCGAGAAAGAACTCCGCGAACTCGTGGTGCGCAAGCAGGGCAAACGTCGGCGCAATGCCAAAGCCACGCAGTTGGCCGCCGCCGAGATCATCGCGCGTCAGCGCGTCAGCGGAATGTTGGTCGCCGAGGTCGCGACGACCAGGCGCCGGCGCCAATTTTCAAAATCTCCCTAAAAAGTGAGCGAACCGTCAGTCATAAGGAATAAGCCTGATCTTCTGCTCTCTGGTCTGGTGCGCTCCGGTGGAAGTCATCACTGTCGCAATGGGAGCCGGAAATACACGATCATCGTTCGCTACTCGCTTTGTCGAGAAGGAGGAACTTTATGAAGTATCTCGCCCCTCTTTGTCTGATGTTGTTTCTCGCCGCGCCTCTCACGGCGTCCCTCCCTGGGGCCCGAGCCTCCGCGCAGGATCTGTCGGTCAAGCCGCGCGAGATTCTGACCAATGATTCGATCATCAGTCTGACCAAGGCCGGATTCAAAGAGATGATCGAAATCACCACCGGCGGCGAGATCGCCGAGCGGCTGCCCACCTTGCGCGATGACGAGTTCTTCGCCAAAGACGAGAAAGCCTTCTTCGACGAGAAGGTCTTCAAAGAACTGCCGAGCGAAAAGAGGGCGAAGAGGATGGAAGACGAGGCGATGATCTTCGGCTCGCAGTCGGGCAGCGGCAGCAAAACGCAATCGCGCGGCACAGGGCCGAATGGCGAGCGCCAGCAACAGAGCGAGACGACTGGTTCTGCCACGGTCAGAATTGTCCGCCCGTCTGGCGAACCGGGCGGCGCTATGCCCAAGCTGGAGCGCGCGCCGAAGCTCGACAACCGCTGGGTAGTAGAAATGACGCAGGGCGGATTCACCGAAGGCACGATCATCCGCAAGATCGAAACCTCGCTGGTCGAATTCGATCTTTCACCGAAGGCCGTCGAAGAGCTGAAGAAGAATCGCATCAGCGAACGCGTCATCTCGGTGATGAAGGCGGCGATGGACGAATCGAAGTGAAGCGATATACTTTTGTCTTACCCCGGCGAGCAGCGCGCCGCTTTAACCACTCCTTCAAGGCGAACAGACCAATGACAACCGGCGGCAGCGACAAACTGCGCCAGTAGGAGAGCAAGAACGGACTTGGCGGCCCAGCCGACACCTGTCCAAGAACGTTGACCGTCTCCTTCCTTTGTTTGATTGTCACCTCCAGCTCCCATCGCCCCGCCTCGGGCAAAGTCATCAGGGTGGCGTAGAGAAGCTTATTCTGCGCCACTTCTCGCGTCGCCCGCCCGACCAAAATCATTCCTCCTTCCCTCTGAAGCCGAACCAACACCTCCCCATCAAGCACCGGTTGCCCGCTTGCGCGGTCCTGCACTAACACGCTGATATCGACCGGGCCAGCGCGTAGGGGGACGGGCGCGGTGAACACAGTGACGTTGAATGGGCCGGCTACTTGATGGAGCGCGACGAGGCCGCCGTCCGCCTGCGCCCGCAAATTGAGCGCCAACAGTGCGGTCGCCAGCAACAAACTGCGGCGCCATAATTGGGCGATCAACTTGAAGCGCTGCTTCTTCATCGTCATCAATGTTGCATCCCTGGCATTCGGCTCGACATCGGGCAAGCCTGCATTCCGGGCATCGTGCCGCGCATCTCCATCGGTTGAAACACAATCCACACGCCCGCCGCGTAGAGCAGCACGGCCAGGCCGGCCCACGGCGCGAGCAAGCTGAGCGCTCCTCTGGCGCGCGGTGAGAACGCTCGAGCTACGCGCCAACCGACATAGAGCGTCAGCAACAGCCCGCCGTCGAGCAGGAAGATTTGCAACGACAGCAGCCAATCTATCGGCAAGAGCAGCGCTGCGCCTGCCCAATTCGGTCGGCCCAGCAGCGAAATGCCAAGATCGCTTGCCAGGCGCTGTGTCACCGGAATCACCGCGGTAGCGCCGGTCAGAAAGTGGTACCCCAGATGCGCCACCCACATGCTGAAGCCCAACGGCGCCAGCGCCAGGGCGAAGCTGCAAATCAACTCTCTCCAGCGCAAAGCGCTACCGGACAGCGCACGACAAGCGACGCCGCACAGCATCACCAGTAAGAACGGCGCGATCAGCAAAGCCAGCACGAACAGCGCTGAGGTTACGGGCAGCAGTGACTCCAGGCCCAGGCGTTGCTGCCAGTTGCGCTCCATCTCCGCTACAGGCCCAATCATCCCGGCGGCGTTTACGAACGCCCCGAAGACGAGCAACAACACAAGCACGGCTATGTCTGTCCGCTGCGACAGGCGGCCGAGGGCGGAGCGGTAACGATTGTGCGTGAGCTGGCTGCCGGGCGTGATGGCGATGATTCCCACGTTCTGATGCGGGCAGGCGTGAATGCAGTCCAGGCAGAAAGTGCAATCCAGGTTACCCGACTTCTTCGGCTGAAAGAGCGCCAACTCGCAGCCGCGCTGCGCGTCGTTGCCGCGGATGCAGTCGTAGGTCGTGCAGGTCCGGCAGATGTCCGGATCGCGGACCTGCACTTCGAGCGGCGAGACGAGCGATTGCACAAAATAGACCACACGCTCACAGAAGATCAGGAAAGCCGCCAGAGCCGTGTTCTGAAAGTCGGCGAGAAACAAATAAGGGATCATCGCCCAGCGCGGCCACTGGGCTCGGCTCGGCCACGGTTGTATCACCGGCCACCAGAAGAGCAGCGCCGCGCCGAGAAAGCACAGGTGCTCCGCTTCGTGCCAGAAAGGCGAACCGAGCGCCAGTTCATAGAACTTCGGCACCTGCCACGTCAGACTTGTGATGGTAAACGTCAGCCAGCAGACCAGCGGATGCGTCAGCCAGCGGCCAAACTTCTGCAATCCGGGAGAAGCGAGAAATGGTCCTGCTCCGTGCTTCAACACGCGCGACGGCAGGCCCCGTAAGATCGGCGGATAAGGCGCTCCGTAAAGGATCAGCGGCGGCGCAACCATCAACAACAGCAGATGCTGAATCATATGCGCCAACAGCAACATGCTTGCGAAAGCATCGAGCGGCGAGGCGATGGCGATGATAATCACCGCTAGCCCGGACAGGAAAGAGACCAGGCGCGACGGGCCGAGCCGGTGCGGCATCTGCCGGCGCAATTTCCGCCAGCCGGACACATAAATGATGCCTGTCAGGAGTACAAAAATGAGCGTCCAAGGGTCGAACTCCCATGATTTAAGCACTGCCTCCTCTAGACTCTCTCAGCCATCCCCATCAATGTTGGAAGGAAGCTCGCGACAACCAGCACCTGAGCCGTAATCCGGATCAGGCCAAAGGTCATTCTGCCGCTATCCTCTCCTTCCGGCTCTTCAGGAATCATCAGCATTCCGGCGCGTGCGTAGTCTTCCCGATACATCCAGCCGATGGCCAGAAAGTGCGGAAACTGCCAGAGGAAAAGGATGGCATACAGTACCCAGGCTTCAGGCGCCAGGTCGCCGCGCACTGCCGCCCAACCCATCAACACCGGCGCAGCGCCTGGGAATGCGCCGACGAACGTACAGAGGCGCGAGCGGCGTTTAAGCGGAGTGTAGAGCAGGAGATAACTGAGGAGCGCCGCCAGCCCAATCAAACTCGTCAAGAGGTTCAGCGTCAATGCCAGATAAACCGTGCCCGCGAGAGACAGCCCCGTTCCAAATAGGAAGGCTTCTTGCGGCTTCAACTGACCGGACGGTAAAGGGCGTCGGGCGGTGCGACGCATCCGGGCGTCGTGTTCCCGCTCAAGGTAATGATTTAGCGCAGCCGTCCCGCCAGCCACAAGCGCCGTCCCGATCAAGGCATGGAACAGTGCGAACAGGTTGAGTGACTCCGAAGCCATAACACATCCGATGCTGGTGGTGATCAGGACCAGAAACAGGACTTCAGGCTTAGTGAGACTGATGAAGTCTTTCGCCCGTGAGTGATGATCGAACGTTTTTGCCGGCCCCGTGGCTGACACAGCTATCTCCGGTTTGATGCCCTCACTGCTTAGGTTCATAAAGTTGCCCTCCACGCTCCTATGTTGCGGCCCGCCCGTTATGTACTGCGTCAACGCTCCATACTGGCGGTCTGTTTCTCCTTCTCGCCCGAACTTTCCGGAGCCGTCATATCACGGGCCGGAGCTTCATTCGGCCCATGCAGAGTCTGCATGAACGCCACCAATGCGGTGACTTCCGCCGGGGTCAGGTTCTTCCCATAGGCCGGCATATTACCTCCGCCCTGGATCACTTGCCGCACTAATTGGTCGCCGGTCTGTCGCGTCGCCACGCCGTCGAGCGCCGGGCCGCGCAGGCCGCCGCTGCCGTCCAGGCTGTGACAATTTCGGCACTGTTTGCTCTGGAACACCAGCGCCCCTCGCATTTCGAGCGGCGAAAGTCCTTTGACGTACTTGAGCGGCGTGGCATCGCCGCTCCAGGCGCTCATGTGCGGGGACCACGGCGAGTAGGCGCCCAGATAATTGAATGTGCCGAGCGCGAGCAAGATGATGATCACGCTGAATGTCTTCCTCCTACCAGAGTTCTACAACGGCTCGGACAGCGTCGGGATTCGACCGCCCCTCACCAGGAGTTGGCCCCGCTCAACCTTGTACTGATACTCATACAGCCCGCGCGGCGGCGGCCCCGATGCGTGTGAGCCATCTTCGTAAAATGCGCCGCCGTGACAGGGACACATAAACAGGCGAGATTCCTGGAACCACCGCACAGGGCAGCCGAGATGGGTGCAGTTGACGGCAAATACTTGAAACTTCTCACCCTCGATCCTCCGCACCCAACATGGAATGTCGGCTGTCACCCCATCCCAGGGTCGCGTGAACGGGTTGCGGTAAGTGGCCAGCCGCGTCTGCCCCTCGGGGAAGCTATCGAGCGGGCCGAGCTCGATCCACGACATGTCTGGCTCTTTGCTGCGAAAGCCGGCGAAGACAAACCCGATCACCGGGATGCCCATCAGCGTTGCGGCCACCACATTGAGCGCCGCGCCGAATCTGAGCAGGAAAGCGCGCCGGGAGCTCCCAGCGTGGACCCCCTGATGTGCTTCGCATTCTTTGACGACCATTGGCCCGCAGGCGAGGGCGTGACGCCGGCCGTCCAGATCACAGTGCGGCAAGGGATGCGTTCATCACCGATCACCACGCTTGCCTCGTCAATCGCTTTGACAGGCTGCCCGGTGCGCACCTCCACGCCTACGCTTTCCAGGCGGGCCTGGGCTTGGCGCGAAAGTTCTTCGGGAAAAGTCGCGAGGATGCGCGGGAGGGCTTCTGCCAGGATGATACGCGCCCGCCCAGGGTTGATGCGGCGGAAGTCGGACTTCAGCGTGAAGCGGCGCAGTTCGGCCAGCGCGCCCGCCATCTCCACGCCGGTCGGTCCGCCGCCGACCAGCACGAAGGTGAGCAGGTCAGGATGCTTGTCCGGGTCCTCTTCAATCTCAGCCGTTTCAAAAGCCTTCAGTACCTTGGCGCGAACCGACTCGGCATCGGAGAGAGATTTCAAGCCGGGCGCGAAAGGCGCGAACTCGTTATGACCGAAATAACTGTACGTAGCGCCAGTCGCCAGGATCAGGTAGTCATACTCAAACGGCGTATCGAGCTGGCCCAGATAGTTGACGAGCACGCGGCGGCCAGCGGCGTCGACTCCGGTGACCTCTGCCAGCGCCACGGTCACGTTGCGCTGGCGACGGAGCAGATGGCGGATCGGCGCGGCGATGTCGCCCGGCGCCAACGTGGCGGTCGCGACCTGATAGAGCAGAGGTTGAAACAGGTGGTGGTTGGATCGGTCAACCAGCGTCACGCGAACGGGCGCATTTCGTAATGCACGCGCGGTGGCCAAGCCTCCAAAACCGCCGCCCACGATCACCACGTGTGGCAATGAATGATCTGTCATGATCTTCTCGGTAGGTGATCAGAAGGCGGAGCCAATTTGCCAATATTGATAGCTTTGAATGGCCTCCTGCCAGCGTTCTCAGATGCATCAGCCCCCACATCAGCCAGGCAGGAAAGCCGGTGATCGAACGACCGCGAAATTCAGCGATACCTACATGCCGGGTAATAGTCGCCAGCTTGCTCGGCGCGAATGGCTCGGGAGGAGCGGGCGGGGCGCTGCCCGCTAGTCGGGCGGCGATGAGCTTGCCAACGTATCGGCCTTGATGCTGTGCGACGGATGCGAGACCCGGAACGGGTCGGCCATCAGCTCCGACCACATGGGCCGCGTCGCCGATGACGAAACAATCGGGATGACCGGGAACTGAGAAATCATTCCCAACTGCCACCTTTCCGTTCGCTGTAACCGACGTGCCGAGCGTCCTTGCAAGTGGCACACCCTGCACACCCGTGCACCACAGCACGGTGGCTGACTCTATCCGTTCTTCGCCAATAGTGACGCCTGCTGCGTCAACCTGCGTAACAGGAAGCCCCAGCTTCACCTCAACTCCGGCGCGTTCCAGCGCCCGGGCCGCATAGGACGAATGTCGTTCGCTGAATGCGGGCAGCAACCTTGGCCCGGCCTCGACGAGCACGATGCGCGCTCGGCACGGATCGATGTTGCGAAAGTCGGCAGCCAAAGTCCGCTGAACGAACTCGCTGATCGTGCCTGTAATCGCGACGCCGGTCGGCCCGCCTCCGACGACGACCACCGTTGTGTCGCGCGCCTGTTTCGCCGGATCCGATTCCATCTCCGCGCGCTCGAATGCCTTCAAGAGGCGATTGCGGGCGGCAACAGCGTCAGCAAGTGTTTTCAATCCAAGCGCGTGTTCCGCCCATTCCGACTCATGACCGAAATAACTCGTTTGCGCTCCGGTGGCGATTACGAGGATGTCATAAGCAAGGTCGTCTCCTTCGCTCATGACAACGACACGGCGCGAAATATCCACGCGTTTCGCCTCGCGCATTTCCACCCGGACGTTGGGCATCTCGTTCAAAAGCGAGCGGATCGGCGTCGCGATTTCCGCAGGCTCAAGGATCGAGGTGGCGACCTGGAACAGGAACGGCTGGAAGAGATGATGATTGTTGCGGTCGACGACCGTCACCTCGGCATCGCTGTCACGCAACTCACGGACGACGGAAATACCGGCGAATCCAGCGCCGATGACCACCACTTGGGCCGAAATGTTGCTCTTGCGGGCGTGAATTTTTCAGCTCTCATACGGCGCCTCCCTGCGCCAGCGAAAGTTGTTGCGCGTTGCGCAGCGCCCTGGCCAGCAGGCTGCGCGAGCGTGGTGTGTCACGGAGCTTCCAATTCGCCGAGGCCAGCTCGACAGCGCGCTGCGGTCGGTTGCCGACGCCCATAAAGAAGGCCGCGGCATGGTCGGCATAGGCTTCGGGCCGTCGCGCCAGCAACAGCTCGTACCCTGCCGCCGCACGTTCCGCTTCGCGCGCAGCTTCGCGGTCGCCGCGCGCGGTCAGAATCTCCGCGTAGATCGCGCGATATTCAGGATCGTCGGAGGTTTCGAGCAGCGGCGTGATGAGCGCGGCTGCGACGTCCAATTGTCCGCGGGCGAGCGCCACCTCGGCTCGATGCCCCGTCCCGGAACATGCTGCGGCAGTATCGCGTCGAGTTCGACGAAGATCGCCTCCGCACGATCCAGATCGCCGCGGCGCATCGCGCTCACGCCCCATTCGAAGAGCAGTTGGCCGCAGGGCAAAGGCGATGTGCCATTATCCCCATCGAGCGCGGCCGCATAGCAGTTCTCGGCCGCTGCCCATTGGTCCATTTCCGCCAGCAGCGACGCGAGCGCGCCAAGCGTGTGAATCCCAGGGTCGTCCTTCGCCAGTCTTTCACGCAGAATCAGCGCCTCTCTATATTGTCCCGTCGCCTGCAGCAGCGCCGCCCTTTCGACATCAATCTCCTGCCTCGGATGTCCGGCCGCGAGCGATTGATCGAGAAGCGCGTTTGCTTCCGCGAATCGGTGGAAACGCTCCGCGAGCCGCGCGCGGATAGAGAGCGCGCCCGCAGTGTCGGGCGACAATGCAATAGCCTCGTTAGCCACGAACTCCGCCCGGTTATGGTCCACGATACGACCAAGCAAGTCACCGCGAACAAACAGAAGCTTCGACAGCGCTTCCCGGTCTTCGAAGGTCGCGCCTTCGACACGGCGAAGCTCCAAGCTATCGATCAAAGCAGAAAGGTTAGCGACGGCGATTCGTCCGCTTGTATAACGTCTGTTAGGAATCATCATGCGTTTTGACCTTTTAGACCGGTCAGCGGCGCCGGATGACTGCGCAAGCGTAGCGCGTCCGGCCCCGCACCGATGGTTATAACGTCCGGCGCCCTCACTGCGTCATCGCGGCGAGTGCCATAGTGGCCATGGTTGCCATGCGCTCCAGGTGATAGCTGTCCTCCATCAACCCCGTTGACAGGAACGCAATCGTCAGGTCGCGTCCGGGATCGATGCTGAACCCGGTCGAGCCTGCCCCGAATCCGCCGAAAGCATTCGGCGAGTGCATCGGGCTGAAGTGGCGCCCCGGCAGATTGCCTTCGCCGCGCACGAAAAAGCCGACGCCGATCGCGGCCGGATAGGTGACCCAGTTGCGCGTGCCGCAGGTAGCGTCGAAAAAAACGTTACGCATGTCGCCGGTGTGGTTGCGCGTGCAGAACTCGATCATGGCAGGCGAGAGCACGCGTGCCCCGTCGAGCTCACCGCCGCGCCGGAGCATCTCGGCAAAGCGGTGCAGGTCGTCGATTGTCGTCACGCAGCCGCCACCCGGGATCTCACAGCCCGGCGTCGCGAGCAGCGCGCCCACTCCTTCAAGCACCTGCTTGGGGGTGAGCGACAGGATGTCATCGTATGCGGCTCGCACGGGACAGAACCGGGCCGCGCTGTCGCCACGCAGGCCCAGGCTGGTGTCACGCATACCGAGCGGCTCGAAGAGTTCTTCCCGAAGCATATCGGCGTAGCTCCGCCCTTGGCCGGCGACGCGCAGGCACATCGCGGCCATGATCGAATGCCCGAGGAGCAGCGAGTAGTTGACGCGCTCGCCCGGCTGCGATTCGAGCGGCAGCCCGCACGCGAACTGCACCAGCGCCTCGATGTTCATCAGGACTTCGGAGGGCGCCGGTGGCGCCGCGGAGAGCACGCCGCTGGTGTGCGTGAGCAGGTGATAGAGGTTGACCTTCTCCTTGCCGAGCTTCCCGAACTCCGGGATGACTTCGGCGACGGGCGCGTGCAGCTTGAGCAAGCCGCGCTCGACCAGCGAGAGCGTGAGCACGTTCGTAAATTGCTTGGCGACCGACATGGTCGCAAAGACTGCGTTCGGCTGAAGCTTCGCGCCAGCGGCGCGGTCCGCGTACCCTTCGCACACGTCGAGCACGATGCTGCCGTGCCGGGCGACGCGGAGCGCGACGCCGTGGCAGCGGCCGTGCTCGATGTCAAACAGGATTGCTGCGCGCACGCGCGCGAGGCGTTCGGCATCGAAGCCGAGCTGACTCAACTCCCTTGTTAGGCTCACGCACATATGGAAAGGACAAACTGGCCGGCTTGGTGGGAGCGTCAACTCCGTCGCCGAACCGCTCGCCTCGCCCTCCATTCACAAAGAGCGTCAGCATCTCGTCTAGAATGTCGTCATCGAGCCAGCGACCGCCCGCGCTTTTGTGCGGTCGGCCAGCGACTATTGACTGTTCAATCTCCAGGAAATTGCCGGGTGCGAATGCATGCGCAAGGTCGAGGATCAGGAAATCGCCGATGAACAGATCGCGTAACGGATGGCGTCCGTCTGTTCCCAACGGCCACGCAGTCTCACCGTCGAGGCCATCGAAGAATGCCAGGTTCGCGTCAAGACGCGACTCGTAGAGTGGGCGATATTCCTTGGAAAGCGCGAAGGCGTCCTCTTTGTTATAGAGATCGCGAAGCTCGACGCCCTTCGTGCGCGGATCGCGCATCGGGTTTGCCAGGACGAAGTTCTTGATCTCCGGCCTGCCGAGGCGCTCGATTCGGATCGGCTTGCCGCAGCGCGCAACAACGTTCTCCGCGATGGCGCCAACCCGTGTGACGCCATCGAAGCGTTCGGCGATCGGAGCAAACG
>Ga0187893_10012418_pt1 | contig 12088 bp, 10 predicted proteins | sample MA1701074metaG_FD_139574 | JGI IMG/M metagenome (GOLD analysis project Ga0187893, IMG submission 139574) | White microbial mat communities from a basaltic lava cave in the Kipuka Kanohina Cave System on the Island of Hawaii, USA - MA170107-4 metaG ... | reverse complement strand
TCGATGCCATCGCCTATGAACTCAACGGCAGACCGCGCAAAACCCTCGATTGGAAAACCCCCAGAGAGGTCTTCAGCCATTGCCTACAATCACCCACCGTTGCACTTGAGACTTGAGACCGCCATATACTGAAATGCAGTGGTACTAAAAGTGTATCAGTCATTTTCAATAAAGCCCCGTTCGATGCCCAGAAACGCCGCAAGCGGGTGCGCCGGATTCACCCTGGTCGAGGTGCTGGCGGCGGTCGCCGTGCTCGGTATTGCGCTGGCGGCGATCCTGTCGGGCATGGCGCGCTATGCCGACACCGCCGTGCACCTGCGCGACAAGACCGTGGCGCTGTGGGTGGCGCACAACCGCCTCACCGAAATCGAGCTGGAGCCCGCCTGGCCCGCCGAAGGCCGCAGCGACGGCCGCATGGAAATGTCCGGCGCCGAATGGCAATGGCAGGCCGAGGTCAAAGAGACGCCCGATCCCAAGGTGCGGCGCATCGAGGTTTCGGTGCGGCAGGAGGGCAGCCAGGACGAGCTGATCCGGCTGGCGGCGTTTTTGTCTTCGTCGGGCCGCCAGACTCCATGAGCATGCAGCGCGGGTTCACCCTGCTCGAACTGGTGGTAGTGATCGCCATCTTCGGCGTGATGTCGGTGATGGCCTATGGGGGTCTTGCCAGCGTGCTCGACAGCCGTGCGCGCGTCGAAACCGCGCTGAACCGCACGGCGGCGCTGCAGAAAGCCTATCTGCGCCTGCGCAATGATTTTCAGCAGGTCGAGTCCCGGCCGATCCGCAACGAGTTCGGCCAGGGGCAGCCGGCTTTCATCGCCTCGCCGGAGCTCGCGCGTACCGAGTTCACCCGCGGCGGCTGGCGCAATCCGCTGGGCCATGAACGCTCGACATTCGAGCGCGTGTCCTACCGGCTCGACGACCGGAAGCTGCTGAGGGAAACCTGGCGCGTGCTCGACCGTGCGCAGGATTCCGCGCCGGTGAAAACCGAGCTGCTCGACGGCCTCAAGGAGTTGCGCTGGCGCTTCCTCGACGCGGGGCGCCAGTGGCAGACGCGCTGGCCGGCGGATCTGTCGCAGACCGCCGAGGCCAGTGTCGGCGCTGCACCGCCACAGGCGGTCGAAATCACGCTGGTGACCGAAGACAGCGGCGAGCTGGTGTTCCTGTTCCGAACCGGCGTGACACCGCGAACCGGACCGCCGCCGACATGAGCCGGTATTCGCGCAGCAGCGGTGTTGCCCTGATCACCGCCATGCTGGTGGTGGCGCTGTCCAGCATCGCCGCCGCGGCGATGCTGGTGTCGGCGGAACTGGCGATCCAGCGCGCCGGCACGCTGCAGGACAGCGAACGCGCCACCTGGGTGGCGCACGGGATTGAATCCTGGGTCGCCTCCATTCTCGAAAAAGACCGGCGCGACAACGCGATTGACAGTCTCGACGAGGATTGGGCGCGACCGGTTGACCTGCTGCCGGTGGACTACGGCAATGCACGTGGCGGCGTCGTTGATCTACAGGCGCGCTTCAATCTCAACCATCTCGGCGAGCGCGAGCCGGAGAAATACATCAAGCAGTTCGACCGGCTGGTCGCGGCGCTTGGCATTGAAAGCGCCGAACTGCCGCCGGGCCTGCCCTACCTGATCCGCGACTGGATCGATGCCAACAGCGAACCCTCCCTGCCCTTTGGCGCCGAGGATTCGTATTACCTGGGCCTGAAGATCCCCTATCGCACCGCCAATCGCAGGCTGGCGAGCGTGAGCGAACTGCGCGCCATCCAGGGCATCACGCCCAAGCTGTATCGCGCCCTCGCTCCGCATCTCGCCGCTCTCAACGAAATCAGCGCGGTCAACGTCAACACCGCCAGCGAACCCGTGCTGCGTTCGCTGGCGGTTACGGTGGACGAGTCCAAGCTCGCCGCCTTCATCAAGAAACGTCTGGATGCGCCCGCGGACGATGTGCAAAAACTCAAAACCGACGGCACGTTTGGCGAGGGGTTCGATGCCACACTGGCCGGCGTCAGCAGCAGAAATTTCCAGTTGCGCGCCGAGGTCTTCGTTGGCAGCAGCCGCGTCTGGCTATACAGTTCCATCCACCGTCCCGATCAAGGCTCCCCGGTCGTGCTTTCTCACTCGACCGACGATAATTAACTGTGAGAGATACGCTTTACATCCGCCTCGGCGACGATGACTGTGAAGTCTGCCTGTCGCCGGCCAAGGGCTTGCGCCAGCGCGCGGCGCGCATGCGGATTGACGAGGCCCTGCACAACGCCGCCGGCTGCCGGCTGGTGTTGTTCGCGCCCAGCGCCGAAGTGCGGCTGACCTCGGTGTCGGTGCCGGCGCGCCAGCCGCAGAAAATCCTGCAGGCGGCGCCCTATGCGCTCGAGGATCAGTTCGCCGAGGACGTCGACACTCTGCACTTCGCCATCGGCGACACCGATGCGAGCGGGCGCACGCCGGTGGCGGTGGTATCGCGCTCGGTGATGAACCGCTGGCTGGAGCCCTTGCGCGCCCGCGGACTCGCACCCGATTTGCTGCTTGCAGACCTGTTCGGCCTGCCCTTGCCTGTAGCGGGCCGCTGGCAGGCGCTGGCCGAGCCGGTGCAGGCTACGGTTCGCACCGGTGCCTACTCCGGCTTCACCTGCGCGACTGCTGACCTTGCCACCCATCTGCAACTGAGCGGCGCCGGCGACCAGCAGGCCCTCAGCCTCTATCCGGTCGGCGTCGGCGCTGATTTTTCCGTTCTCGGTGAGCGCGCCGATGTGCGGCCCGGCGTAGCCTTAGGGCTGGACTGCCTCGCCGCCAGCCTCGATGAGAGCCGGTGCATCAATCTGCTGCAGGGCGTTTACGCGCGCGGTCATGGTGTGCAGACGGCGTGGCGGCCCTGGCGCGCGGCGGCGGCTCTGGCGACGGCCTGGATCATCGCCAGCCTTGCTGCACAGGGGCTGAATACGGCGCGCCTCGGCGCGGAACTGAGGCGGATTGACGATGCCAATCTGCGGCGCTTCCAGAGCCTGTTTCCCGACGAGACCCGCATCGTCGATATCGCGGTGCAGGCCGAGCAGCAGTTGACGAAGCTCAAGGGCGGCGGCTCGCAATCGGGCTTGTTTGCGCTGCTTGATGCCGCGCGCGGCGCGCTGGCCGGCGAGTCCGGCCTGACCCTGCAATCCCTGCAGCTCAAGGATGGCGCGCTGTTCCTGAGCCTGACCGGCAACGATCTCCAGGCGCTGGACCGGCTGCGCGAGGCCTTCGGCCGCCGCAGCGAGGTCCGGCTCGAAGTGCAATCGGCCAACTCCAGCAGCATCGGCGTGCAGATCCGCCTCAAGGTGACGCCGGCATGAAACAACAGTTGCTCGAACGCTGGCGTGCGCTGGCCGCGCGTGAACGGGTCCTGCTGCTGGCCGGCAGCGCCGTGGTCCTGGTGACGGTGATCTTTCTCGGACTCGTGGAGCCGCTTTCAAAAGCACAGGCCCGGCGCGAAACCGCCCTGACCCTGGCACGCGAACTGGCGCAGCGGCTGGAAGTCATCGCCATCGAGGTACAGGGCTCGCGCAGCAGCGCCACGCCCAGCGCGCTGCGTTCGCTGTCACTGCTGACGGCCGTGGATCAGTCGGTGAAGCAGTCCGCGCTGGGCAAGGCGCCTTCGCGCCTGCAGCCGGACGGCGACAAGCAGGTGCGGATCTGGTTCGAGGGCGTTTCCTTCGACGCTCTGATGAGATGGTTGCACGAGCTGGAAACGCGCTATGGCGTCTATACCCAGAGCGTGGATATCGAACGCGATGCCGCCGGCGGACAGGTGAGCGCGCAGCTGACCCTGGTGCGTCCTTGAGCGCCGTGCGCCTGATTCTGCTCGGCCTTGCCACGTTTGGCCTGGCGCTGATCATCACGATGCCGGTGTCGCGGCTGCTGAGCACGCCAGCACCGGGCCTGAACCTGTTTGGCGTTGAAGGCTCATTGCTGTCCGGCCGCATCGGTGGCGTCGCTGGCCGCAATGGCCCGCTGCTGCAAAGTCTTGAATGGAAATTTTCGCCGCTGCAGCTGCTGTGGCTGCGGCTGGGGTACGAGGTCACGGCGCTGCCCGTCGGCGCCAGCGAGGCGCTGAGCGCCCGAGTCCGGCTGTCGCCGCTGGGCCGCTGGAGCGCACGTGACTTAAAAGGTGAACTGAGCCTGCAGTCGCTGGCCGCGATGACTGGGCAGCCCTATCTGCCGATGGAAGGCCTGGCGCAGGCTGATTTTGGCGAGCTGGGATGGAAACAGGATCACGTTTTACTTGCGCAAGGCAAGCTGCGCCTGATGAACCTGCGCTGGACGCTGGCGCAGACGCCCCTGGCGCTGGGCGATTTCGAAGCCGCGGTCGAGACCGGTGGCGAAGGCCTCGAAGTGAAGATCACCACGCTGGCCGGCGCGCTCGAGGTCACCGGCGACGCCAGCTACAAAACCGACCGCAGCTACGAGTATCACCTGCAGCTGCGGCCCAGAGCCGGCGCCGATCCGGCTTTGCAAAACCTGCTGCGCACGCTCGGCAATCCGGACAACCAGGCCTGGTATCACCTGCGGCGCAGCGGCCGCTTATGAGCGCGGGCATCGCGCGCGACACGCATGTCGTGGTCGCCGCCCTCGTCGAACGCGAGGGACGTTTTTTGCTGGTCGAGGAGCGCGTTGACGGTGCGTTCAAGCTCAATCAGCCAGCCGGACACTGGGACCGTGGCGAATCCCTGCTCGCCGCCGTGCGCCGCGAAACGCTGGAGGAATCCGCCTGGGAAGTCGAACCCGAAGCCCTGCTCGGTGCCTATGCTTTCGAGGCTCCGGATTTGGGTTACGGTTTCCTGCGCTTCGCCTTCATCTGCCGCTGCCTGCGTCACCATCCCGAACGCGCGCTGGATCAGGGCATTGAGCGCGCGGTCTGGCTGACGCGCGCGGAACTGGCCGCGCGTCGCGCGCGGCACCGCGGCCCCGCCGTGCTGCGCTGCGTGGACGACTATCTCGCCGGCAAGCGCTATCCCTTGGAACTGGTACGCGAACTGTGAGCGGCGCGCATGTCATCGTCGGATTGTCCGGAGGAGTGGATTCGGCGGTCTGCGCCTACCGGCTCAAGCAGCAGGGCTACCGGGTCAGCGCACTGTTCATGGTCAACTGGACCGAGGATGAACAGGCGTATTGCAGCAGCGCCGAGGATTACAAATCCGCGCAGGCGGTGTGCGAGGAACTGGGCATTGCGCTGCACCGCGTGGATTTTTCGGCCGAGTACCGCACCAAGGTATTCGATCATTTCCTCGCCGATTATCGTGCCGGCAAAACGCCGAACCCGGATGTGCTGTGCAACCGCGAAGTGAAGTTCAAGCCGTTCCGCGAACACGCGCTGCGGCTCGGAGCGGATTTCGTCGCCACCGGCCATTACGCGCGGCTGCAGGCCGGTCCTGACGGCCCGCGTTTGCTGCGCGCCGCCGACGGCAACAAGGACCAGACTTATTTTCTCGCTGCGGTTGAGCGCCCGTTGTTCGAGCGCGTGCTGTTCCCCATCGGCGGTTTATCCAAACCCGAAGTACGCAAACTCGCCGAGCAAGCCGGCTTGCCCAATCACAAACGCCGCGACTCGACCGGCATCTGCTTCATCGGCGAGCGGCCGTTCCGCGATTTTCTGTCGCACTATTTGAAACCGAGCCCGGGGCCGATTGAAGACGAGCACGGAAAAATCATCGGCCAGCATCAGGGCCTGATGTTTCACACCCTGGGCCAACGGCGCGGGCTGCATATCGGAGGTCAGCGCGGCGCGCGTGAAGCGCCGTGGTATGTGATTGCCAAGGATGCCGGCCGCAATGCCCTGATCGTGTCGCAGGATTCGGAGCATCCACGCCTGATGAGCAGCACACTGACCACCGCCGGTTTTCACTGGATCCGCCAACCCAGACCGATTCCCGGTGCGCTGAGCGCACGCATCCGTCACCGTCAGGCGCTGCAAGCTTGCAGCGCTTCGGTGAATGACGATGAGAGCGTGACGATTGAGTTTGCCCAGCCGCAGCGAGCGGTCGCCAGCGGACAATATGCGGCTTTGTACGACGGTGAGGAATGTCTGGGAGCGGGAGAAATCAACGAAATTGGCCCACCCGCTTAGAGCGTTTTCGAGCGCTTTTGCAGCGCTAACGAAAAATAAGTGATACTAAAAGTGTATCAGTGGTTTTCGGAATTTGAGTGGTTTGACCGATTTTTGGCTGTAAGCGGGTGACAATTTTTTCAGTCAAACGCCGTCATCGGCAGCTCGGAATACTGCTCCTGGATGCGGGTGATCTCCGGAAGATGTGACAGGAAGCGTTCGATCAGGTCGGGGTCAAAGTGCTTGCCGCTCTGCTCCTTCAGGTACGCCACCGCCGCATCCACGGTCCAGGCGTCCTTGTAGGGTCGCTCGGATGTGAGCGCATCGAACACGTCGGCGACGGCGACGATGCGTCCGGCCAGGGGGATCTGCTCGCCTTTCAGCCCGCGCGGATAACCGCTGCCGTCCCATTTTTCGTGATGGGTCAGCGCGACGATGCGCGCGGTGTCGAGCAGCTCGTTCTCGTGCTTGCCGATGATGCCGGCGCCGACCGTCGGATGGGTGCGCATCAGCTTCCATTCCTCCGAGGTCAGGTCCGAAGTTTTCTGCAGCAGGCGGTCGGGCATGCCGATTTTGCCGATGTCGTGCAGCGGCGCGGCGTGGAAAATGATTTCGGCGGCGTCCTCGGACATGCCGGCAGCTTTCGCCAGCAGCCGCGCGTAATGCGACATGCGGATCACGTGCAGGCCGGTTTCGTCGTCCTTGTACTCGGCGGCGCGGCCGAGGCGGCGGATGATCTCCAGCCGCGTGCGATCCAGATCCTTGGTGCGCTGGCGCACCAGATCTTCGAGATGACGTTCCTGGTCATACAGCTTGAGATGGTTGGCCACGCGCGCCTGCACGATCGGCGGGCTCACCGGCTTGGTGATGTAGTCCACGGCGCCGACCGCGAAGCCCTGCGTCTCGTCCTCGGTGTCATTGAGCGCGGTGACGAAAATCACCGGCACGCGGCGCGTGCGCTCGGCAGCCTTGAGCCGGCGGCAGACCTCATAACCGTCCATGCCCGGCATCATGATGTCGAGCAGCACCAGGTCGGGCGCCGGATCGGCGGCGGCGATGGACAGCGCGCGTTCGCCGTTGAGCGCAACCTTGAGGTCGTACTGATCCTCGAGCGCCGCGCGCAGCACGTCAATGTTGACGGGCGTGTCGTCAACCAGCAGCAAGACGGGGCGCACGGGACTCATAGCGGTATTTTCAACCTTGCCGACAATTTGAGCAAAGTGATGCGCGCCGCCTCGAAGTCGTAGGCACTCGCCTGCTTGAGCAATTGGGCGAATCCGGGCTCGTCCGGGAAGTCATGCGCCAGCGCCAGCGCCAGATCGGAGGCCTTGGCGTCATTGTGCGCAAGCTGGCGGTTCAGCAGGCGCAGCTTCGCCGGATCGATGTGCTTTGGCGTATCGGCGGATGCAGGCGTGGATTCGAGCGGAACCAGGGCCTGCATCAGCTGCTTCAGCGGCCGTTCGACGCCTTTCACCAGGCCCGGCAGGCCGGTCCAGCCCTTGTGCGTGGCGTTCTCGAGTTCCAGCGCCGCAGCCGCCAGCCGCGTGGCGCCAAGGTTGGCCGCCGCGCCCTTGAGCGTATGGGCCAGCTTCTCCAGCGCCTTGTGGTTCTTGTCTTTCAGCGCGGCCTGCGCGTCGGCGACCCAGCTTCGGTTGCTGTCGGCAAAGGCATGCAGCAGGCGGCGGTACAACACGGCGTTGTGATTGACCCGGCGCACCGCGCTGACCAGATCCAGTTGCGCCGCCAGCGCCTGCAAGTCGTCCGGCAACTGCGCAGCCACCACCGGTTTGCGCGGCGCGGGAGCGAGGCCGCGGGTCAGCTTCGCCAGGGTTTCAATCAGCTCATCCACGTCAATCGGCTTGCTGACGTGCGCGTCCATGCCGGCTTCCAGGCAACGCGTGCGGTCGTCGGCCATGGCGCTGGCGGTCATCGCGATGATCGGCAGCCTGGCGTAGCGCGCATCACGGCGCAGCTCGCGCGTCGCCTCGAGCCCGTTGAGCACCGGCATGTTGATGTCCATCACCACGGCGTCGTAGCCGGTTTCATTCAGGGCGTTGATGGCGGCCCTGCCATTGCTGACCGAGGCGACTTTGGCGCCGGCGGCTTCCAGCACTTCGCGGGCAATCTCCAGATTGATCTCATTGTCCTCGGCGACCAGGATATGCAAACCTTCGAGCGGCCGGCCGGTGACCGGGCTGTCACGGCGTTCCAGCGCACCGGCTTCGGCCAGGCCAAAATCGGCGGTGAAGAAAAAGCGGCTGCCGCGGCCCGCTTCGCTTTCAACGTCAATCGTGCCTTTCATCATCTCGACCAGATTGCGGCTGATGGACAACCCCAGTCCGGAGCCACCGTACTTGCGCGTGGTCGAGGCGTCGGCCTGCGCGAATGCGCCGAACAGCCGCGCTTTCTGTTCACGGCTGAGGCCAATGCCGCTGTCTTCAACCGCGAACCGCAGCTGTACGCGCCCGGCATGTTCGCGCACCCGTTCGGTGTGCACCCGCACGTGGCCGCGTTCGGTGAACTTGATCGCGTTGCTGACCAGATTCAGCAATATCTGACCCAGTCGCAGCGGGTCGCCGATCAGCTCACGCGGCACATCCGCTTCGGCGCGGCAGGAGAACTCCAGGCCCTTGTCGTGTGCGCTGGGCCCCGTCATATTGGCCAGGTCCTCGAGCACGGTGTCGAGCGAAAACGGCGCCTGCTCGAGTTCCAGCTTGCCGGCCTCGATGCGCGAAAAATCGAGAATGTCGTTGATGACGCCCAGCAGCGAGCGCGAGGCGCGATCAATCTTCTGCAAATGAGTTTTCAGCCGCGGCGGCGGGTCCGCGCGCAGCGCCAGATGCGACAGGCCGAGAATCGCATTCATCGGCGTGCGGATTTCATGGCTCATGTTGGCCAGGAATTCGCTCTTGACGCGGCTGGCGGATTCCGCCGCTTCCTTGGCTGCGACCAGTTCCTGCTGCAGCTCCTTGATATCGGTGATGTCCTGCCAGAACGAGCGCCAGACCACGTTCTGCGCCGCCGGGATATTGGTCGGGATGGCGGCGGCGCGAATCCAGCGCAGACCATTTGAGGTTTTGTGGCGGAGCTGGAAATCCGCATTGCGCGGCAGCATGGTTTTCAGCGATTCGCGGATCATGTCATTGATCGCCAGTTGTGCTTTGGCGGGAATCAGATCGAGCAGCGCCTGCCGGTCTTTTTCGATCTCCTCCTTGCTCACGCCCAGCAGCGTCTTGATGCTGCCGCTGACATAGGGAATCTCCACTTCGTGGTCCTTCGACATGCGGAACTCGAACAGCGCGCCCGGCATGTCGTTGGTGATCGCCAGCAACTTTTCATGCAAGGCCTCGGCGCTGTCCTTGGCGCGGCCCAGCTCCGCCTGCAATTCCTTGATGTCGGTGATGTCCCACCAGAATCCACTCCAGGTGATGCGCTGGGGATTCTCGAGGTTGGGACTGGCGGCGGCGCGAATCCACATCAGTTTGCCGGTCTTCTGGTGGCGCACACGCACGTCACAGACTCCCGCGGATTTCGCGCGCAGGGAATCCCGCAGCGTGGCGGTCATGATCGGCCGGTCCTCTTCGAGGATGACGTCGTTCAGCGATGCGAGATTTTTCTCGATCACGGTCTTGCTGATGCCGATCAGGCGCTCAATGCCTTCGCTGACGAACGAGACTTCGAGGCGGTTGTCCTGGCTCAGCACCAGTTGGAACACCGCGCCGGGCATGGTCTCGGTGACGTCGGTCAGCCGCTGCTGCGCTTCGCGCTCGGCGGTGACATCGGTGGTATAGCCATTCCACAGCGCCGCACCGTGAGCCAGCCGCCGCGGCATCGCGGTGGAACGCATCCAGCGCAAACGGCCATCCGGATGATGGTAGCGATACTCGTAATGCACGGCGACGTCGGACTTCAACGCTTCGCCAAAACGCCGGTTCATCGTCTTCAGATCGTCAATCTGGACGCGGTCGTAGAGGGCGTGGGGATTGGCGACGATGGCTTCCGTCTTCACGCCCCAGACGCTTTCGGAGCTGCCGGAGACGAAGGTGAAGCGCATGCCGTCCTCGCTGGTCAACAACTGATAGACCACGCCCGGCAGTGCTTCGGTGATTTCGCGCACGCGCTGCTGCGCTTCGTACTCGGCGGTGATGTCCAGTGTGTAGCCGTTCCAGAACCAAACGTCCTCAGGCGCGCGGTGCGCGGTCGCGCCGATGCGCAGCCAACGCAAGCGGCCGTCGGGATGGTGGTAGCGGAATTCCACTTTGGCGGTGGCGCCGATGCGCGCCTGCTCGATAAACTGCCGCGACATCACCGGCAGGTCCTCGGGATGAACGCGGCTGTGCAGTGCCAGCGGATCGGCAAGGATGGTTTCCGCCTTGATGCCGAGCACCGACTCACAACTGGTGGTGACATAGGTGTACTTGAAGCCGTCGCGACGCGAAGTGCGCAACTGAAACACCGAGCCCGGTAGCGATTCGGTGATTTCGCCGATGCGTTTTTCGGCCTCTTTTTCACGCGTGATGTTGGCGGAAAAGCCGTTCCACACCACCGCGCCGTCCTCGGTGCGGTGCGGCTGCGCTTCCGTGCGCATCCAGTGGACGCCGCCATCCTTGGTGCGCAGCCGGTATTCGATACGATAAGGCTGCAGGCTGACGGCGGAGTTTCGCACCGCACTCTGCACGGCTTCACGGTCAGCTTCGTGAATGTACTCAATCAGCCCGCGCGCATCTTCACGCATGGCGCTCAGCTCGTCGGGCAGGTCGGCCAATTTGCCGCTGACGAACGGATAGCGGAGACGGCCATCCGGCTCCAGCCGCTGCTGAAACACCAAGCCCGGCAAGCGGCTGGTCAACTCGCGCAGCATATGCTCGGCCGCGGCAACTTCAACTTCCGCCTGCCGTGTTTCGTGGACATCCACGGTGTAGCCGTTCCAGACGATGCTGCCATCGGGCTCGCGGCGTGGCACGCCGGATCCGTGCATCCAGCGGTAACTGCCGTCGGCCAGCGCCAGCCGGTAGTCGATGGCATAAGGCTCGAGCGTCTCGGCGGAAACGCGCACGACCTCGATCGCCCGCTCACGGTCTTCGGGATGGATGCCCTGCAGGGTCTCCTGCATGTTGGTGTAATCGCCCCACGTCAGCTTCGGATTCAGGCGATAGAAGCCCTTGCTCAGAAAAGGGAAGCTGATGCGGCCGTCCGGCGCTTGCCGGCGCTGAAACACCACGCCGGCGATGTTGTCGGTGACGTCACGCAACTGGCGCTCGGCATCCTTTTGCGCGCTGATATCCACCATGACGCCGTCCCACAGCATGCTGCCGTCCGGACCGCGGCGGGGTTTCACCACCGCCTTGACCCAGCGTGAACTGCCGTCGCCGCCGGCATGCTTGACGCGGAATTCCATGTCGCGGGCCTGCAGATCACTGACCGAATTGCGCAGGCCCTGGGCGATGCGCTCGCCGTCGCCGTCGTGGAGCAGGCTCAGAAAGGTCTGGTAATCCTTGGCCGGGGCCTCGCTGCGCAAGCCGAAGAAATGCTCGGTGGCGCGGCTGGCGAAAACGACCTCCGGCGGACTCTGGGGGGACTGGCGCAGCTGGAACAGCAAGGCCGGACTGGCGTCCGCAATCTGGCGCAGGGTTTCCGCCTCGGTTGCGGCACTCGGCGAAACGTTTTCCGCAGACGGTTTTTTCGGGAACATGGTGCGCGTCCCCAGTATAATCGCGCACCCCAGAGATGCTGGGCTGATCTTCAAAACCCAGGGAGCTTCACATGTCGGACAGCTTCAAAACCCGGTCCAGCCTGAAGGCCGGACCGCAGAGCTATTCCTTTTACGACCTGACCAAGCTTGAAGGCCGATTCAGGGTCTCGCGCCTGCCCTACTCCTACAAGGTGCTGCTCGAGAACCTGCTGCGCCATGAGGACGGCACCAACATCACCCAGGACAGCATCGCCGCCCTCGCCGGCGCCGATCTTAAAAAATTGCCGCAGAAGGACATCGACTTCACGCCGGCGCG
>Ga0187893_10012417_pt1 | contig 12088 bp, 15 predicted proteins | sample MA1701074metaG_FD_139574 | JGI IMG/M metagenome (GOLD analysis project Ga0187893, IMG submission 139574) | White microbial mat communities from a basaltic lava cave in the Kipuka Kanohina Cave System on the Island of Hawaii, USA - MA170107-4 metaG ... | reverse complement strand
GAAGAGGAGAATCTCTCCGTCTCCATCCTTGGCCCTGATACCTGTGGCGGCACTGACTCCGGCCGGCCCACCTCCGATAATCACGTACCGCTTCACGGTCTCCCCTTCTTCCTGCGGGCTGGTGGGAAGACATCATCGAAACGTTCTCCCCGATCTGAACAGTACCCGCCGGTTTTCCTGCGATCAGTCCACTTCGAAGAGTTCCCGGAAGTGATCCTCTGCGGCGTTCCAGGCTTGAGGAGAAGTTTTAGTCAGCCAGTTCTTGAGGAACGCCTTCTGGCCAGGGGTCAACAGATGTTTGATCTGGTGGGATCGTCCTTGGAGTGGCTGAAGAAAACCTGCGCGCTTGTTGAAGTCAAGCGTGGCCGTCCGTACATAGACATTGGTATAGGCAGTGGGAGTCCCATCACTTCCTTCGCCTTGAATCCACACTGAAATGAACTTCTCAAATTGCATTCCAGCACTATCGAGCGCCGGCTCTGTGTCATGAAAGAGCTCATTCTCCGACTGCTCGAGCGGTTTCGATTCCTGCGCCCGAAACATGAAATTTTGCTTCCACATAGAGGGGGGCCTCGTTCTAAAAAGTGGTCATACTGTAGGGCAACGGAACGGAAAGTCAAGGGGCGTCGAGGCCGATACGCTCTCAAATTTGCCACTATAACTTTGTGCAGGTTCGTCGTACACTAGGGATCAGCTAACAACAGAGAGGCATGGCCAATCATGTTTGGTTTGATCGAAGAAATCGCGGAGTTAGATGGAGCAGGTTACTGGAAGAAAATGGAAATGTGAGCTGTGCAGGATAGTGCGGACCTATGACTAGTCCAAACTAACCCACTATCTAGAATCCTCGCTCCTTGACAACCCCGTACTTTGTTTGTTAGCGTGTCAAAATTCCCTAGTCTCCAAGCCAAGTTGGGAGTTTTCATGCAGGTCAAAATCAACGGAAGGGCAGAGGAAGTCCAGGGAGCTACGGTCCTGGACCTGCTCAAAGCCAAGAACATTGATCCCCATATGGTCGCCGTTGAGTTGAATAATGCCATGCTAGAACGGGATCATCTGGCCACAACCTCCGTCAAGGAGGGCGATCAGTTGGAGTTCCTCTTCTACATGGGGGGTGGTCAGTGACAGTGCAGGCGCACAAGGAAATCACCGAACTCATCGGCGGGACTCCGCTGGTCCGCTTGAACCGACTCTCCCCTGAGGGATCGGCCACTATTTATGCCAAAGTCGAATCGTTCAACCCTGGAGGCAGCGTTAAAGATCGCATTTGCCTGAACATGATCAACGAGGCGGAGCGCCAGGGCAGGCTCAAGCCCGGTTCCACCGTCGTGGAACCCACCAGCGGGAACACCGGCATCGGCCTCGCGCTGATCTGTGCGGTCCGTGGATACAAGTTGATCCTGGTCATGCCGGAAAGCATGAGCATGGAGCGGGCCAGCCTGCTGTCCTCATATGGCGCGCAATTGGTCTTGACCGCCGCGTGGGAAGGGATGAAAGGCTCGATCAAGGAAGCCGAGAGCATTGTGGGGCAGAACCCGTCGTATTTTATGCCGGACCAGTTTTCCAACCCGGCGAATCCCGCGATGCACCGACGCACGACCGCGGTGGAGATCTGGGACGCTTTGAACGGCAAAATAGACGCCTTTGTGGCCGCAGTCGGAACGGGAGGCACTATCACCGGCTGCGGAGAAGTGTTCAAAGAGCGGAATCCACGAGTCCAGGTCATTGCCGTCGAACCAGCCGGCTCCCCGGTTCTCTCCGGCGGAGACCCTGGTCCGCACAAGATCCAGGGAATCGGCGCCGGCTTTATTCCAAAAGTCTTGAATCGCTCGATTCTGGATCGAGTGATCACGGTCACGGACGACGAGGCCTACCAGACTGCCAAGTTGCTGGCCAAGAAGGAGGGACTCCTGGTCGGCATTTCGGCCGGTGCCAACGTGTTTGCGGCCCAGAAAGTGGCTGAGCAACTCGGGCCAGGCAAGAATGTAGTGACAGTTCTCCCGGACACGGGCGAGCGGTATATCAGCATTGAAAAATACTTTAATATCTAGCGTGAAGCGTATCTCGCACGACGATTCGGACGCTTCACGTTTCACGAACGACGAGCGACGAAATGGAATTCACCGACGAACAAATCACCCGCTATAGCCGGCATATCCTACTTCCTGAAGTCGGCGGCAAGGGACAGAAAAAGATTGCCAAGTCCCGGATGCTGATCGTGGGGGCCGGCGGCCTTGGTTCACCAGCGGCGCTCTACCTGGCGGCAGCCGGGGTCGGCACCATTGGCTTGATAGACAGTGATGTCGCTGATCTATCGAACCTTCAACGCCAGATCCTCCACCACACACCGGACCTGGGCCGGCCCAAGGTGGTCTCAGGGAAAGAGAAGATTCAGGCGCTCAATCCTGATGTCAATGTGATCATGTATGAAGATCGGCTCGTTGCGAAGAATGCTTTGGAACTGATCCGCGGCTACGACGTGGTCATTGATGGAGTGGATAGCTTTCCCGCCAAGTTCCTGATTAACGACGCCTGCTTCTTCGCCGAGAAGCCGCTGGTGCATGGTGGAATTCTTCGATTTGATGGCCGTGTCTTCACGATTATTCCCAAGAAATCCGCCTGCTACCGGTGCGTATTCAAGAATCCTCCCCCGCCCGGCCTCGTAGCCAGTTGCCAGGAAGCGGGGGTGATTGGGGTGTTGGCCGGGATCATTGGGACGATCCAAGCGACGGAGGCGCTGAAATTGGTCTTGGGGATCGGTCGACCTTTGACCGACCGGATGCTGGACTTCGATGCACGCCGTACATCGTTTCGAGAGATCAAGACAAGGCGAAACCCCAACTGTTCGCTTTGTGGAGAGCATCCGACGATCACGGAGCTGTTTGATCATGAGGCGGAGTCCTGTGAACTGAAGCAGATTAAGGTTGAGGCTTAGGCTGAGGAGGAAACCTCGATCTGAACCTCAGCCTTTCTGGAGTGTGACGCCATGGCCAAGATGAAAGCGCTCGTGTGCCGGGAATGCGGGAAGGAGTACCCGACCAAGGCGATTCATGTCTGCGAGATGTGTTTTGGACCGCTGGAGGTCAAATACAATTACGGCGAGATCAAGAAAACCATCTCGCGGAAGAAGATCGAGGAAGGGCCACAGAGCATGTGGCGCTACATTGACCTGCTGCCGATCGAGGGCGAAGCGACCGTGGGCCCGCACGCAGGATTCACGCCCATGGTGCGGACCCGCAACCTGGGTGCCTATCTGGGGCTCGATGAACTCTACATCAAGAACGACACAGTCAATCACCCCACACTGTCATTCAAGGATCGAGTGGTCGCCGTCGCGCTCACCAGGGCTAGGGAATTGGGATTCGAAACCGTGGCCTGTGCCTCGACCGGCAATCTGGCCAATTCCGTGGCGGCGCATGCAGCGGCCGCCGGTATGCATTGCTACGTCTTCATTCCAGGCGACCTCGAAGCAGCGAAGGTTTTAGGGAACCTGATCTATCGTCCCAATGTGGTGGAGGTGGAGGGAAATTACGACGATGTGAATCGTCTCTGCAGCGAGATTGCCGGCGAGCATAGATGGGCATTCGTGAACATCAATATCCGACCCTATTATGCGGAAGGGTCAAAAACCCTGGCATTCGAGACGGTGGAGCAACTGGGCTGGCGGACGCCTGACCAGGTGGTCGTTCCGATGGCCTCAGGGTCGCTGCTGACGAAGATCTGGAAAGGTCTGAACGAGATGCAAGCCCTCGGCTTGGTGGATGCCGTCCGAACTAAGATCAATGGCGCGCAAGCAGAGGGGTGCTCCCCCATCGCCGCAGCCTACAAGGGAGGCCGAGACTTCTTCAGACCAGTGAAGCCGAAAACCATCGCTAAGTCCCTCGCCATCGGCAATCCGGCAGACGGATATTATGCATTGAAAGCCACCGCTGAAAGCAGGGGCTCGATGGATGTGGTGTCCGACGACGAGGTAGTGGAGGGAATCAAGCTGCTTGCCCAGACCGAAGGCATCTTTGCCGAGACGGCCGGAGGTGTGACGGTGGGGGTGCTCAAGAAGCTGATCAAGCAGGGCGTCATCAAAAAGAATGACGTCACGGTGGCCTACATTACCGGCAACGGGTTGAAGACCCAGGAGGCGGTCATTGATGCGGTCGGCCGACCAGTCCGAATTCAGCCGAGCCTGGTGAGCTTTGAGCGTACCTTCAAGATGGGCAAGAACGGCGGGGGCGCCGCATGATCAAAGTCCGGATCCCCACGCCGCTCCGGCCGCTGACTCGCGGGCAGGGCGAAGTCGAGACCAAGGCATCCAGCATCGCGGAGATGGTTGACAATCTCAACGCCACGCACCCTGGCTTGAAGGATCGCCTCTGCGACGAGAAAGGCGAGCTGCGCCGGTTTGTGAACATCTACGTGAACGAGGAGGATATCCGGTTTCTGAAGGGAAAGGACACGTCGCTGAAGGATGGGGATGAGGTCTCCATCGTCCCGGCGATTGCAGGAGGCCAATGATGCCGAGCCTCCGGTTTCACATCCGGTTTCCTGAGGACAAGATCAAGGAGCCGATCATCTATCAGATCGGCCATGAGTACAAGGTCGTGACCAACGTGCGCCGGGCCGATGTCCGAGAGACGACGGGCTGGATGGACGTTGAGCTCACCGGCGAAACCGTCGAGATCGAGCGGGCGGTCGAAGGACTGAGGAAGAAAGGGGTCCTGGTTGATCCCATTGAGTTGAACGTCGTGGAGTGAAGACGTTAATCGTTAAACGTGAATCGTTAAACGCGAGGAGTGTCGGGCTTACAGTTCACGAATAACGATTAACTAATCACGTCTTCATTATGGAACTCACTGACACACAAATTGAGCGATACAGCCGGCATATCATCCTGCCGGAGGTAGGCGGTAAAGGGCAGAAGAAGCTGTCCCGCGCCAAAATCTTAATCATCGGGGCCGGCGGTTTGGGCTCCCCTGCAGCTCTGTATCTGGCCGCCGCCGGAGTCGGTACGTTAGGACTGGTGGACGGCGACGTGGTGGACTTGTCTAATCTCCAGCGGCAAATTCTCCATACCACCGCCACAGTCGGCGTCCCCAAGGTGGAGTCCGGGCGGCAAATGCTGGCCGCGCTGAACCCGGAGGTTACGATCAAGACTTACCAGGAGAACATCGCAGCCGACAACATCTTGCGTTTTCTCCCCGATTACGACATTGTCCTGGACGGCTCCGACAACTTCACAACGCGATTTCTGGTGAACGACGCCTGCTTTTTTGCCAAGAAAACTCTCATCTCCGGCAGCATCTTTCGTTTCGAGGGTCAATTGACCACCATCAAGCCGCACGAGGGCTATCCCTGCTACCGCTGCCTCTATCCCGAGCCGCCTCCAGCCGGGCTCGTGCCCAATTGCCAGGAAGCCGGCGTACTGGGGGTGCTGGCCGGAACCATCGGGGTGCTCCAAGCAGCCGAAGCGATCAAGGAGATTCTGGGAATCGGGGAAACGCTCGCCGATCGATTGCTGATCTATGACGCTCTCGAGATGAAGTTCCGGAAGGTCACCCGTCCGAAAGACCCGGCATGCCCACTTTGCGGGCCCCACCCTATCATCACCGATCTAAGCGGTAACTACAGCGTTTCGTGCAGCATTTAGCCCGGGTACCGTACCTGTGCTGAAGATTCCTCAAGACATCCTCGACGCGATGGTATCCCACGCGCGGGAGGTAGACCCGTTCGAGTGCTGTGGATTGTTGGCGGGGAAGAACGGGAGCGTGATACGTCAGTACCGCATCACCAACACGGTGGCACAAGACACGAGAGCAGCGAAGGTCTTCGACGAAGCAGGGGTCAAACAATTGGGGTACCTCTCCGCGACGAAACGCGCCGAGGTCGCCTATTTCATGGACCCTAAAGAAATGCTGGCGGCCTTCAAGGATATGCGAGAGCGTCAGCTGGATCTAGCCGCGATCTATCACTCTCATACCCACTCGCCCGCCTACCCGTCCGCCACCGATATCGGCCTCGCCTATTATCCCGAAGCCGCCTACCTCATCATCTCGCTTGAAGAGAAATCCAAGCCGGACATTCAGGCCTACTGGATCAGAGACCGTCAGGTCATCCCGACCGAATTCGTACCGATGTGACCGTCATCGTCCAAACTACTCAGTCATCTTCGACTGGAAAATCCAGTAGACCTCCGCAAGGAACGATGCCATAATTTGCCGTCTCATACCCCCCACTACGTGACGGGAGGACGCTGATTATGGCAGTATTACGGATCAATCAATGGAATGTTCTTCTCATCGTCATGCTCGCCTGGACCGGTTGGATCGGATCAGCCGCCGCCGAGGAGAAGAGCTTTTTCAGCCCGATCATCGACGTCAATACGGATAAAGGCTTTATCGTCGTGTCAGCAGACGGGAAAGTCTTTGCTGTGGAAGCAAGCGAGGCAGCTAAGCCGCACTTGGGTAAGCTTCCGATTTCGGGCATGATCGATCTCGTGGTTGAGCTGCGGGGAGAGAGCCCGCCCTTGATCAAAACCTGGAAGGTGGCCGGCGGCGAATCTTCGTGTAAAATCTTCGACGGAAAGACCTGCAAGTAGGGATGCAGCTGGCAGGAAAGGTTGGAATCTAGAAGTACTGGTTCATCGGAATAGCCAGCGTTAAGTACTTGCCTCGTTCCTCATAAAGAATTCTTGCCTCAAGAAGCTGCCTGATGGCTTCGTCACCTGCCTGAGGGTCTGACTGCCACGGCCCACTCGAACTCTTTAACCCTTCTCGTATCTGCTCGACAGACTTTGACGACTCACTGCAATATTCAATCATGAAAGCTGCTGGCCCGTCGTAACGGTGTTTCGACGGCGCGCCAGTGCCCCGACCATCGAAAACCGTGACGTACCCCATTGATTTGGCGTAGTAGAGGAACGGCCGATCGCCTGAGGCATGTCGGCGTTTCCAATCCTGCGCAAGCGCAGTGAGTTCTTCGAAGAGACCGGGGTCGACCCGCCAGTCCGCCTCATATTCAAAGTCATAGGCGATCTTGTTCAAGTCCACCACGGCCGGATCATACACATATTCGTACGCCATGCCAGGCCCCGTAATCCGTACGCCAAGGGCGTGAGGACGAGTGAAAAACGGACTAAACCGTTCCAGCCAGAATTTCCCAACGCTTTCCGGCGGTTGAAGATGGACAATTGAAGGGATCAGGTGAATCTGTCTGCAATAATCCTCATCGGTTTCACCTGGAAATCCCAGAAGAATATTCCAGGATACATGGATGTTATAGTAGCTGCTCCACTTGAGGCATTGGAGGTTCTGGAGCGGGCTGACGCCCTTGTCCATCTCCTTGAGCTGGTTGATGCTCAGACTTTCAATCCCCGGCTGCATGCTCCGAACACCCCCGCGCGACAGCATCTGAACTTGTCGCTTGCTCAGGTTACTCTTCGTCTCGATGAAGAATTCCAGATCGTAGTGCTCCTCCGCCAGTCTCCCGAACACGTCGTCAACGTATTTCATGTCGATAATGTTATCGACCAACCGAAATCGGTTCGTATCATAGCGGCTCGACAGATACCGCAGTTCCTCGTGCACTTGCTCCGGCGACTTTGAGCGAAATTTCATGCTCTGTGCGTTGAGCCCGCAGAAGGTACAGTGATGTTTTTCTCCCCACCAGCAGCCACGAGCCGATTCGTAGAGGAGGATACGATCCAGCCCCTTAAAGGAATGGGGAGCCACCGCGCTCAGTTGTTCAAAATAATCGTCGTAATCGGGAGGAGGAGTGCGCTGAAAGTCGGAAAACAACTGCTGGTTCGGCTGAAAGGCGACCTGATTCCCCTTCCGATAAGCCACCCCCGGCGGAGCACCGTTTACCTTGCCTTCCAAGAGCTGCCTTACCAGAGTCGGGAACGGCATCTCTCCCTCACCCACCACGACATAGTCAATCCAGGGAAAAGCACGGAAATACTCCAGCCCCATTTCTCCATCGTAATGAGCGCCTCCGAAGACGATCTTCACCTGAGGATAAAGGTCCTTAATCAGTTTGGCGAGGGTGAGGCTTGCGACGTTTTGATGGAACATCGAGGTGAACCCGATGATCGTATAGCGCCCCCAGTCGATTGCGGTTTGCGCCCAGGTCAGAAATTGAGGCGCGATTCTCTGTTCTATCTCTTCAAGGTAGGAAGACGAACAGCCAGCCGTCCTGGCTATTTCCTCCACGAGTGGCTTGAAAGTGCGGAGGTAGAGGGCATGTTTGGGGTTGTCCCGAAAGAGAAAACGCGAGAAGAGCCACTCCCCAATCAGCAACTGCTTTTCGCAGAGGAGATCGTACAGGGGAAAGCCAATCTGCTGGGCGAACTGGAGGTTCAGATAGTGGCTTTTGATTCCGATGCTCTGGGCTTTTAAGAGTGCGGAGAGCGTGCCGAGCTGGATCGAAGGATACTTGGAATGCCCAAAGGGCATATTCACCAGCGCGACCGGAGCCTGTCCGGCCAGCAAAGACTCAGCTCGGCTGGTAAGGTCCTCTGTGAGTGTACTGGAACCCATAATACCGGTTCCCTGACTCCGACCTACTCTGAACTCCCAAGCATATCATCAATCAGCGGACGATTGATATCTGTGCAGCCCGGACAGATCGTATCAAAGAGCGCCTCATGATCAGCCACATAGTTACGGCCATCCACTAGCTTGTCGGTAACCACATGATCATAGCAGGTTTCACAGAGCATCATGAAGCCGCGCATCACCGATACCGTTTTTCGACCTGTACTCCCTTGCATGGCGCCCTAGACCGAGCCTTTCAGTTGAGCGACCCAGAAGTCCTCGGTTTCCAACTCAATCCCGCACTTGGGACACTCATACGGTTTGTCGGGCGGAGGAACCGGAAGCTCAACCCCTTCGACCTTGCCGCGACAGACATGATAGAAATGTCCGCGCGCGTCTTCCGTATCCAATGGATCGTTTTCAAACAGCAAGACCATCGCCATCCCTTGCCAAACCAATGTCCCGAGTATAGCCAGCCTCCAACCTGATTGGCAACCAACGGGACCGGTCAAAAACAGCCTGCTACAGCGCGAATTGGGCCTCATACAGACCAGCGTAGAGCCCGCCTTTCGTGAGTAGTTCCTCGTGCAACCCCTGCTCAACAATCTGACCTTGGTTCACCACCACGATCCGATCCACATGGTGCAGAGTGGAGAGACGGTGCGCAATGATGAAGGTCGTACGCCCACGGGTCAGCCAATCCAAGGCCTCACGGATCTTCACCTCCGTTTCGGTATCGATGTTGGATGTCGCCTCGTCAAAAATCACAATCGGCGGGTCCTTGAGCAAGACACGCGCAATCGACACCCGTTGCTTCTCGCCGACGGACAGTTTCACGCCTCGTTCGCCGATCCAGGTGTCATAGCCCTCCGGAAGCTGGGAAATGAACTCGTGCGCACGCGCTGCTCGTGCCGCCGCCGCCAGCCGTTCTTGATCAGCTCCCAGATCGCCGTACAGAATATTGTCGCGGACGGTGCCGTTGAACAGAAACGGTTCTTGCTGCACCAGACCGATCTGGCTGCGCAAGAACGCCAGAGGCAGGTTCCGCAGATCGTGCCCGTCAATGGTGATCGCCCCCGCGCGCACATCATAAAACCGCATCAGCAACTTCAGCATGGTGCTTTTGCCAGCTCCGCTAGGGCCGACCAACGCGATCCGTTCACCAGGGCGAACGTCCAGCGACACACTGCAGAGGACTCGCACGTCTGGACGGTAGTGGAACAAGACGTGGTCGAAGCTGACCCCTCCGTTCAGCCGCTCCACCGGTATGATCGCTCCCGGTCGGTCCTGTACCTCAGGCAGCGTATCCAGGATTTCGAAGACGCGCTCACTGGCAGCCAGTGCATGCTGGAGCATGTGGTTGACCGAGTGGATTTGATTAATTGGCACGTAGAAGAGGGCAAGGTAGGACAGAAACATGACCAGCTCGCCCACCGTCAGAGCGCCACGCAGCACCTCTCCCGCCCCATACCAGATGATCAGCACGGTTCCCAGGCTGCCCACGAAGATCATGCCGGGCGAATAGAGGGACCACAGATACATGGCTTTGAGATTGCTGTCACTGTACTGCCAGCTCAATCTGCCGAAGCGTTCGCGTTCGTAGCTTTGCCGGTTGAATCCCATCGTCTCACGAATTCCGGACAGTCCATCCTGGAGATAGGCATTCAGGTCGGCCGCATTCCTCCTGATGGCGTGATAGTAGCGGTGCACCTGCTTCGTGAACGCCGTGGCAGACAACACCAGGATCGGGATGGGGAGCAGCGACAAAGCAGCTAACTTCCAGTTCAACGTAAACAGCATGATCGTAATCCCTGCCAGAGTCAGCGAGGCGGTCAGCAACCCTTCCAGGCCATCGACAAAGATTCGCTCGACATGCTCCGTGTCGCTATTGACCCGTGACATGATCTCACCGGTGGAGCGGCTCTCAAAGTAACTCACGGATAGCCGTTGCAGAGCGGCAAACACCTGGGCTCGCAAATCATGCACGACCCGCTGCTCGAGGGTGTTGTTAAACCGGATCCGCAGAGAAGCAAAGAGATTCTTGAGCCCATAGGCGAACAGGAACCCGACAATCATCCAAGGAAGGAGCTCGGGGCGACGGGCTTGAATCACGTCGTCAATGACGATCTTGACCAACCATGGTGGTACAAGCTCGAGCGCCGTGGTCACGCCTGCGCAGAGCAGAGTCGTGATCGCAAGGAGACGATAGGGGCGAAGATACGTCAGGACACGAAGGAGGGGTTTCACAAATAGTTCTGAGTTCTGAGTTTTGAGGCTTGAGTTCTCAACTTAGAACTCATCACTCAAAACTCACGACTAAATCACTGCAGCGTGCTCCTTCTTCCAGAACCGATCGAATTCGTTCAGTTGGGTCAGAGTCGAGAGGTCGGTCATTCGGTCGAGGAACAGTTTTCCGTTCAGATGGTCCAGTTCATGCTGGATACAGACGGCAAAGAGATCCATCGCTTCGAAGTCCAAGGGCGATCCGTGCCGGTCGAGTCCCTGAACGCGAACCATCGAAGGGCGTGTCACCTTGCCACGCAACCCATCCACGCTGAGGCATCCTTCCCAGTTCTCCACCTGATGGGGCCCGTAATACACGATTCGAGGATTCACTAGGACCGTTTGGGGAAATCCGTTTTCACCAGGACATGCCATCACCGCAAGCTGCTGCGAGCGTGACACCTGCGGCGCAGCCAAGCCGATTCCCTCCGCCCCGTACATCGTCTCGAGCATGTCGTCGATGAACTGCTGAAACGCCTGGCTGCCGATTTCATCAGGATCCACAGCCGCTGCGACCTCTCGCAAGACCGGATTCCCAAGTTTGGCGATCGTGAGAAGAGCCATGAGTCTTTTTCCTGGACGTTTATCGATGTCAGCCATTCATCGGTGAAGTCTTCGCTATCAGACGTAGGTGTTTATATCACACGGTTTCTCCGGCCTGCAAGACCGGTTCGCGATCAGTACGGCAACCTGTTTCTTTCCTGCCTCATTGCTCAATCCTGAGTCGCCCGTTTCCTTGACGAGTGAGGCTCAGGAAGCTGAAAGGTCTCCTGGTTGGCCTTCCACCAGTCCACCCATTCCTGCGCCCATTCTAGTCGGTCCTGTTTCGTCGAGATATCCCAGTCATGCAGCTCGGTCTCATGGCGGGTCAGGAGCCACAGCGACTGGACGGCGCTCATCGCCACGAACCGCTCATCGTCCGGGATCAGTCCGATGAGAACCGGTATCACCGCCTTTTGCCGCACATACCGGGCCTCGAACGCAGCGGCTTTCCTGATCGTAGGGTTGGGGTCTTTGGCCATGACTTCGATCGCCGGCGGGACCAGCGATGGGTCCAACCGCACCGCCACCCGCAAGGCATGCTCCCGGACCCTTGCCATTTCGTTCAGTTCTTTTGCGGTCCCAATCAGCGCCGGGACTGCGCCAGGATCCTTGATCATCAAGAGCGTTTCGATCGCGTTGTACCGGAGTCGCGGGCCCGGCATCGTCAGCGCCTTCACCAGCACGGGAACCACCGGCTTACCAAGATGGACAAACTCCCCCATCGCCCACAGTTCCTG